>Ga0302326_10007906_pt1 | contig 23553 bp, 19 predicted proteins | sample Palsa_T0_3_FD_202264 | JGI IMG/M metagenome (GOLD analysis project Ga0302326, IMG submission 202264) | Peat permafrost microbial communities from Stordalen Mire near Abisko, Sweden - Palsa_T0_3 | ecosystem: Environmental > Terrestrial > Soil > Palsa > Peat permafrost | place: Sweden: Abisko... | reverse complement strand
CGACCGATGTCAGGTTTTGTGGAGATTCGAGCAGGCCAGCACTCCATTGCGCAACAACGGCCGCGATCTCATCCGCGTATTTTTCCGTGACAAAATCATCCAGGCCCGTCTGCGTCTTGAGGAGCAAGGCGTCGAGCGGACCAGCCATCCGATAGTGAGGATGCAGGTGGAATTCCCCACTCGAGAGGTCTTTATTTGCGGGGTCTAAGTCGTAGAGGGAGGGCCAGCCCAGACCGTGCCGACCGTCAAAAAAAAGACCCGCCGGAATTAGAGACGCCGAGGCTCCCTGACAGCAACGAATTAGAAAATCGCGCCGACGAATGTCCACGGGGCCTGGGAGGGGCGGATTCCGCATCTTCGCCGGTCGACTCAGAACGATCTCTCCCCGATAGCCACGTCTGGCCTGAAAGTAGCACCGGCACACACGAGCGTCAAGATTCGACCACGACAGATTTGACCACGACTCGATGACCCGGTCGGGAAAACAGCGCCAGCGCGATTCGAGCGAGTCAGTTGTGGATCGAAGGCGGGTGAAAACTTGACGGGAGGAAGCCTCTGCAGTTTGCGAACGACTGATGCGCGCGAAAATCTTACTGCCAAAGGCAGTGAGGCGTTACAATGGCCGCCACTCGACCTTCGGCAAAATGGGCTTAGGTATGCAGACAACAAAGGTGTCAGCCGCCATGCGCGAGCGCCTCTTCCGCTCAGCGCGCAAAGTGATGAAGAACGCGTACACGCCATTCTCCAACTTCAAGGTGGGCGCAGCCATTCTCACTTCAAAAGGTCAAGTCTTCGCGGGATGCAACGTCGAGAACTCGTCCTACGGAATGACCAATTGTGCCGAGCGTACGGCGATCTTTTCTGCGATTGCCAAAGAAGGTCCGGACCTCGAGATCCGAGCCGTTGCTGTCACCAACGATCAAGGAGTCCCGTGCTCGCCCTGCGGTGCCTGCCGCCAGGTGATCTATGAATTTGGACCGCGCGCGATCATCTTCTACCAGGGCGAAAATGGCCCGAAGCAAAGCCTCATCACCGATCTTTTGCCGGAGGGTTTCCGCCTCAAGTGAGCCCGCCGATCGCTTCCGAATTCCGCGTCATCGATCTCATCCGCAAAAAGCGCGATGGCGGAGCATTATCGGCGGCGGAAATCGGGTACCTGGTCGAGGGCTCGACCGCCGGCAGCATTCCCGACTACCAGATGGCGGCATGGCTCATGGCCGTCGTGCTGCGCGGGTTGACGCGCGAGGAAACGGCTTCGCTCACGGACGCCATGCTGCATTCGGGCGAAGTCCTCAATCTCAGTTTCCTTTCCGCGGGAAAAGTGGACAAGCACTCCACTGGCGGCGTCGGCGACAAGACTTCGCTTGTGCTTGCGCCGCTGGTCGCAGCGGGAGGCCTTTTCGTTCCCATGATTAGCGGCCGCGGGTTGGGCCACACCGGAGGCACACTCGACAAACTCGAATCCATCCCCGGATTTCGAGTCGGTTTGTCGGTGTCAGAGTTCCATCGGGTGCTCAAAGCCTGTGGATGTTCCATGATTGGCCAGACCGAGAAAATTGCGCCCGCTGACCGCAAGTTGTACGCGCTGCGCGACGTTACCGGCACGGTCGAGAGTCCTTACCTGATCTGCGCTTCGATCATGAGCAAGAAACTGGCTGAAGGAACCGACGGGCTGGTACTCGACGTGAAGACAGGCTCCGGGGCTTTTATGAAAAAAGAGGAGGACGCCGTTTTCCTAGCCGAGCTCATGGTCGAAACGGGCGAACGGATGGGCAAGCAAATGGTCGCGCTCATCACCGACATGAACCAGCCGCTGGGCCGCACGGTCGGCAATGCGCTCGAGGTGCAGGAGTGCATCGAGGTACTGCACAACGGCGGACCTGCGGACCTGCGCGATCTCTGCCATGAACTGGCAGCTTGGATGTTCTATCTCGGGGGCGCGTCGAAGACAGTCGCCGAGGGCAAGCAGCTCTCCCACAAAGTCATTGCCTCCGGGCAGGCTTTCGAGCGGTTCCGCCAGATGGTCGAGCTGCAGGGAGGCGACATCAGCACAATCGACGACCCGATGCGGCTGCCAAGCGCCGATCACCGCGTCGATGTATCCAGTCCGCAGGCTGGATATGTGACGGCGATCGCCTGCGAAAACGTCGGTACGGCCTGCGTCATTTTGGGCGGAGGGCGCGAGCGCAAAGAAGATTCGGTCGATCCCGCCGTAGGTATTGTTATCAACAAGAAGATCGGCGACAGAGTTTCCGCGGGCGAGTCGCTTTGCACAATCCATTGCCACTCGGACGCGCAGGCGGCGCGGGCAAAGACGTTGCTCGAGCGGAGCTATCAAATCGCGGACCGCGCTCCCGCCCCCAAGTTGAACTTGATTCATCGCGTGATTCACAAACGGAACACCGAGTTATAAAGGGGAGAAAGATGGGACGCTTTACTGGCATTCTCGGATTGCTCACCATGTTGGGACTCGCCTACGCGTTCTCCACGAACCGGCGCGCCATTCGCCTCAAGACGGTAGCCTGGGGGCTGGGGCTGCAGGTTGTTTTCGCATTTTTTGTTCTGAAGATGGAGCTCGGCCGCACGCTCTTTCAAAAAGCCGGAGACGGGGTGAACCGGCTCCTCGGCTACGCCTTCGCCGGCTCGCAATTTGTGTTTGGAGATCTCGGTAAACAGGGTTCGCACTTTGGTTTTTATTTCGCATTTCAGGTTCTGCCGACGGTCATTTTCATCTGCGCGCTCTTCGCGGTGCTTTATTACCTCGGCGTCATGCAGTTGGTCATCAGGGCCGCTGCCTGGCTGATGATCCGGCTGATGGGGGTGAGCGGGGCGGAGTCGTTGAATGTGGCCGCCAGCATTTTCATGGGTCAGACCGAGGCGCCGCAGACGATTCGGCCTTTCCTTCCCGACCTCACCTATTCGGAGTTGATGACGGTGATGACGAGCGGCATGGCGCATGTTTCGGGCAGCATCATGGCGGCTTACATCGCCTTCGGGATCGAGCCGAAGCACCTGCTGAGCGCCGTCATCATGACCGCTCCCGGCACGCTCGTGATGGCCAAGATGCTGGTGCCCGAGACCGAAGTGCCGAGAACCGCCGGCCGCGTCGTCATGAGTGAAGAAGAAGTAGAGCTCGAAAAGAACGAAAATCTGCTGGGCGCCATCGCGCGCGGCACCACCGATGGTTTGCACATGGCGCTGAACATTGCTGCCATGCTGATTTCCTTCCTGGCGCTAATCGCCTTGCTCGATGGAATCATGGGTGGAATTCACGCCCACCTAGCGTGGTTTCCTTCGAGCCTCGAGGCCATCCTGGGGGCGTTGTTTGCCCCCATCGCATGGGTGATCGGAGTCCCCTGGCATGACTGCCGCCTGATTGGCAACCTTTTGGGCGTACGGATGGTGCTGAATGAACTGGTGGCATTTTCCATGCTTGGTCCACAAAGGGCTGTACTTGATCCGCGCTCGTTCACCATTGCGACGTTCGCGTTGTGCGGCTTTGCCAACTTTAGCTCCATCGGAATTCAAATGGGCGGAATCGGCGCACTGGCTCCCAACAAGAAAGCGGACTTGGCAAAGCTTGGCATTCGTGCCATGCTCGCCGGAACCATGGCCAACCTCATGTCGGCTTCGATCGCCGGCATGCTCCTGTAGGTGAAAGACTAGCGCTTGTCATTCAGATGGAGCGAGGGATCGTTGGAACCGCCAGACATGGGAACTGCTAGACATGCGCCTGTGCGACGGCCGTTAGCACTTCGTCGGTGGTCAAGACTCGCGCTCCGAGATTCCGAAGTTCCCCGAGCGTCTTCTCTCCAACTTCCGGCGCCAAGGTCTCAATCGCGTCGCGGACAATCGCTACCCGTCGTTTTCGCGCGAGCAGTCCCTTCACCGCGCAACTGACGCAGTATTCTGTGACCACTCCAAACACCACAAATTCCGCGGAGTTGCCTAAGCGTTCGAGCAACGCGTCCGCGTGATACGTTTCAAAAACATCCAGCGTCTGCTTTTCCAGGACGATTTGCTGATACTGAAACAAGTCTTCCGGTAATTTGGCGTTGACATCGTTTTCCACTCGAACGAAATTCGCCGCCAACGCTTCCGGAACAAACTCCGCCCCTGCCGTTCCTTTCAGGCAGTGCGGTGGAAACTGCTTGAACTCAGGATCATTCGGCGGATGAAAACAGCCGTGCGAGACCAGGAAAACCTCACCCCGACGCGCCGCATCCGTCAACTTGCGAATGTTGGGCAGAAGTTTCTCTGCTCCGCGAACGTAGAGCTTGCCCTCCGGCAGCATAAAATCCGCCTGCACATCCACTTCCCAAAAAATGTAGTCGCGCGATTGCATTCTACCGTCCCTGATTTCGGTGTTACTGAATTCCGAGCGACGCTGCGACGGTCTTCCGATACTCACGCGCCTTGGCGATCGCCGCTTGCTCGTCGAGGGTCAGCAGCTTGTGATCGCGCATCACGACCCGCCCGCCGATCATAACCGTTTCAACGTCGCTCGCTTTGAGTGAGTACGCGATCTGGGCGTAAATGTCATACATCGGCACCGCGTTCGGCTCGTCCAGGCTGATCAGACTTAGGTCCGCTTTTTTCCCTTTTTCGAGCGATCCGATTTCCTTCTCCATGTGCAAAGCTCTGGCCCCGTCGATCGTCGCCATCTCCACTACGGCCAATGCATTCAGAGCCAGTGGACTCATCTTTGTAATTTTCGCCAGCTTTGCCGCCAAATCGATTTCTTCCATCAGATCGAGATCGTTATTGCTGCCTGCGGGACCGTCGGTTCCAAGGCCGACGGCGACTCCGGCGGTGCGCAGCTCGGGGACGGGCGCAACCCCGCTCGCAAGCATCATGTTGCTTGACGGGTTGTGTACGCAGCCCACGTTGTGTCGCGCGAGGATCTTGCGGTCTCGCTCGTCCACAAAGATGCAGTGCGCTGCAACCAAGTCGGGACCAAGGATCCCGATCCGCTCCAGATATTCGACCGGCGATGCCCTATTCTTGGCCTCGCTGTCGTCCCACTCCTTCTTCATTTCCGCCACGTGAATCAGAATTGGCGCATGATATTTCCTGGCGAGCGCGGCTGCGTCCTGCAAGGTCTGTTGTGAACACGTATAAATCGAATGGGGCGCCACGGCCGCGTGAACCAGCGGGTCGCCCTGCCACTTGTGCAGGAATCGCTCAGTGTACTCGAGCATCGCGGCGTGGTTCTTGTTGTCCGGCGCCGGAAAGTCGATGAAGGTTTCGCCGAGCACTCCCCGCATCCCCGCTGCTTTGGTTTCTTCCGCTACAGCGTCTTCGAAGTAGTACATATCCGCGAAGGTGGTGACGCCCGAACGAATCTGTTCCGCCGCCGCCAGCCGCGTTCCCCAGCGCACAAACGGCTCGCTGACGTTCTTTGCTTCGGCGGGGAAAATATATTTGTAAAGCCAGTCACTGAGCGTCACATCGTCGTGCAGGCCACGGAACAGTGTCATCGGGACGTGGGTGTGACCGTTGATGAATCCCGGAACCACCAGCCTGCCGGTTGCGTCGATCTTCTGCCGGCTATCGAACCGCGCTTCGAGTTCCGTGCGCGGGCCGACTGCGACAATCGCGTCCCCGGCTACTACGACTGCTCCGTCGTCGTAGATACGGCGCTGCCCGTCCATGGTGACAACGGTGCCGCCGGTGATGATCGTGTCGGCACGCTCTTTACCGGTCGGCGCGGCTGTCGTTTGCCCGTAGAGAAGAATCGAGAACCAAATGTGAAACGCACAGAACAGCCACCACCCGCTTCTGTTTGCCATACCTAATCCTTGCATGAGGTTCCGAGGCGCCGATATTCCAAGTATAGCGTTGCCCGACTCCCGACAACGATTTGCTCGACCAATGCTGCGCCACAATTCGCTCTGTGGAATGCTGCCGCGGAATTGTTCGGATGGTTACCAAGGGGCGTGATCCGGCACACTCGCCAGAGTGACCTGCAGAGGGGTTTTGCGAGTCTCCCCTGATGAACGGCGTGCCGCGGGCGCCTCAGGCCTTGATGATGCTGGTTTCGTTCGTCAAGACACTTGAAAGCTTACCGCGTCCGCTCTTCAATCATGACCCCACTTGGTCTCCAGACTGGGCGGCCGCATTAACGTCTGCATGACCACGCAATACTGTTCCGTTTTCTCCTTCAATGAGCGCAGTTGTTCGGGTGACGCCTGAGGCGCAGCAACATCAAAATGAAGATGAATCGTTTCAAAGCCTACCGGGATGTCTTTTGATATGCCGAGGGTACCGCGGAGATCCAGGTCCCCCTCGACCGTGACCTCAATGCGTTCAGTCGCTATGCCCATGGCGGCTGCCACCATCTGGCAGGTAATCTGTGCACAAGCCGCCAAAGCCCCAAGCAGCAGGTCACCGGAACAAGCGCCGGCACCAGCGCCTCCGACTCCCTTATGGGCCTCGGCCTGGTAAATGGCACGTCCGATGTCGACCGAGCATGCTACCGGTACATCGGTCTGTCCACCCTTTGCCCGAATGGTGATTGTTGAGGACTTTGGGTCACTGCGATATTGGTCTTTCAACGGCTTCTGAAGCGATCGAAGATCCATGGCAACCTCTCTCCTATATTCCTGGCATTTGCGCGAATCGAGGCACCTTCGGCCAGGTGTCTTGAAGTTGCTTCATCTGCATGCTAGCATCTCTGCACCGCAGAGGGAGGTTCATGCCAAAATTCGTCATCGAACGGGAAATCCCAGGAGCTGGAAGTCTAACCGACGCGCAATTGCGGGAAGTCTCCCAAAAATCGGTCAACGTTTTGAAAGGAATGGGTCCCGAGATCCAGTGGCTCCATAGCTACGTTACTGGCGACAAGGTGTACTGCGTCTACCTCGCCTCCGACGAGGCCACCATCCATGAGCACGCCAAGCGCGTAGGCCTTCCTGCCAATCGCATTTCCGCCGTTCGCCGACTTCTCGATCCCTCAAGTGCCGAGTAAGCGCTGGCGGAACCTTTCGGGTGGCCTCCGGATTTCCTTCGTCATAAGCGCGAACCGTTCAGGAAATCGTGGGCAGAGACGGGGGCGAGCGATCTTCTGGCATCAGCACCTCTTCAACCGCTCTCTCGGCTGGCAAGGCCCAACCCTCCAACCAGGCGGTCGCGCCCACCTTGTTGGTCAATGCCTGGCGTGCTGCGTCCAAACTCGTTTCGAGCTTCGCCTGTTCGGCGGGGGTGAGCGGAGCGCCGATATTTTGTCTCAGCGCTGCGGCCGCGCCCGCCAGTCGCAGCGAACGCTCTGCTTCGAGTTGAGCGGCTGCTAAGCACGCGAAATACTCCAGCAGGCGAGCAATTCCCCGTCTGTGATCCAGTTCCTGGAAAACTTTTATGCTTTCCCGGTACATGGAGCGCGCTGTCGAATAGTCTTTCTTCTCCCTCGCTAAGCTACCCAGATCGGCGAGCGTGCCAGCAATCCCCCATCGGTCATCGACTTCTCGAAAGATTTCGAGGCCCTGTTCGTACAATGTCCGCGCGGCGGCGGAGTCACCCTGATCGCGTGCGACATCCCCTTGGTAGTTGAGCGACCAAGCGATGCCCGTCCGATCTCCCAGTTCCTCAAAGATCGAAAAGCACTCCTGGTAGAGCGCGCGCGCTCGGCCATATTCTTGCTGTAATTTGACAACATTCGCCAAGTTACTGAGAGCACGGGCAACGGCCTTCTGGTCGCCCAATTCTCTCCACAGCCCAAGACTGGCTTCGAACAGGATGTGCGCAGCTTCGACATCCCCTCGGTCGCGAGCAAAGACCGCCAACGCATTTAAAGAGACGGCGACACCGGTTTTGTCGCCGAGCGCTTGCGCGATGTCTTGACTTTCATGGATGAGTGCATCCGCTGACGCGTAATCTCCCTGTTCCCCGGCGAGCACACCCGCCGCAAAAAGGGCGCGCATGCGCAGCTTCGTGGGACCTCCTGCTTCGGTCAACTCCAGCAGCCGGTCCATTCTGTCCCGGCCTTCGGCCAGATATTCGCGAACCTCCCAAAAGCGAAACAGAGAAGTGCCGAGACGCAACCCCCACTCTGCATTTCCGGTTTCCGTCAGCCACTCCAGGGCGGCGCGACAATTGTCATGTTCGAGCCCCAACCGTTCCAGCCAGCCCACCCCTTCCGGTTCGCTCGACTCCGTGGAATTTTCTTCTGCCAGCACCAGGCAGTAAGCAGCGTGGGCGCGCTTTGTCAGGGCTGCCTCCCCACTTGCTTCCAGCTTTTCGAGAGCGTACTCGCGAAGTGTCTCCAGCATCACGAACCGAGATTCAGTCTTCCGTTGCTCGACTTGCTGCATCAGGCTTTTGTCCACCATCGATGCCATGCCATCGAGCAGGTCCAAATCGAGATCGCCCTTGCTGTCGCATACGGCTTCCACGCTTTCCAGGTTGCATCCGCCCACGAACACCGAGAGTCGTCGGAAGAGCTTCTGCTCGGGAGCGCTCAGCAGATCGTATCCCCAATCGATGGCCGCGCGAAGCGTCTGCTGCCGCTGCGGCAGATCCCGTGAGCCCCCCGTCAATAGCTGCAATCGGCTCGCCAGGCGCGTCAACATGGAAGACGGCGAAAGAACTTTGACGCGGGCGGCGGCGAGCTCGATCGCCAGAGGCAGACCGTCCAATCGGGCGCAAATCTCGGCGACAGCACAAGCGTTTTCTTGATTGAGTTCAAAATCTGGCCGGGCAGCAGCCGCGCGTTGCACGAAGAGCGCGATCGAGGGGCACTGCGACAACACCTCCACGGAAGGCAAGGACCGTGAATCCGGCAGGGTCAGCGGTGGCAGTGGAAATTCATGTTCGCCGTACAGGTGCAAGGCCGCGCGACTGGTTACCAGAATCTTGAGATTGGGCCCGGCGATTAAGATCTCCGAAACGGTAGGTACGGCTTGAACCAGGTGCTCGAAATTGTCCAGCAGTAACAGCACGGGTGCCCGCAATGAATCTTGTAAATTCCTCTTGAGTATTTCGAGCGGTGACTGCCCTCCTGCCTCCCGGATCCCTAATGCCTGCACGATCACGGATGCGACCAGGTCCGGGTCGCTGAGCGCAGAGAGTGGAACAAAGTGAGTACCCCCGGGGAAGTGTTCGACAAGACCACTGGCAACCTCGGTCGCCAGCCGCGTCTTGCCGATCCCGCCTGGGCCCGTGACCGTTACCAGGCGCACTTCCTGACGCAGCAGGAGCTCTTTGGCGGCGGCTACTTCTTTCTCCCGCCCCACAAAACCAGTCCGCCGCACAGGAAGATTGGTCGGGCGGGTTTCCGCCTGCTTAATCGGACTCTCTGAGAACCGATCGCGTATGACTGCGAGTTCCCGAGCGAGATCTCGGGTAGAGACGTAGCGCTTCTCGGGTTCCTTCGCCAGGCATCTTTCGATAACCCAACACAAGGGAGCAGGAGCGTCGCAATTTTGCCTTGCGATCGGTTCGGCAGGCTCGCGGAGAAGGGCCACAAGTGTGTCCGCCGCCGTGTTCCTCTGAAAGGCACGCTTTCCGGTTAGCATCTCGTAGAGCACCAAGCCGAGCGAGAACTGGTCGGACCGGAAATCGAGCCCATCCCCGCTGACCTGCTCCGGTGACATGTATCCCACCGTCCCTAAAACCAGACCTGCTGAAGTCTGCGAGGTGGACAAGTTGTGGATCTCCGACGGGCCTTTGCCGGGTGATGCGACCTTCGCAAGGCCAAAGTCCAGAATTTTAACGAAGCCGTCCTGCGAGACCATTAGATTTTCGGGCTTCAAGTCTCGGTGAGTGATGCCCGCTTCATGCGCCTTGGTCAGCCCTTCCGCAATCTGGGCCGCGATGTCAATTGCCTTTCGCATGGGCAGCAAACTGGAGCCGAGGAGCTTGCGCAGAGTCTTGCCCTCCACCAGTTCCATCGCGATGTAGTGACAGGAACGGTCTTGTCCGAGTTCGTAGATGGTAACGATGTTGGGGTGGTTGAGGGCAGATGCCGAGCGTGCTTCTCGCTCGAAGCGGTGCAACCGCTCAGGGTCTGCGGAGAACGCGGAGGGTAGAATCTTGATCGCAACAATGCGGTCCAGGCGTGCGTCTCGCGCCCGATATACCTCGCCCATCCCGCCCGCGCCCAGCAGTTCGATCAGTTCATACGGTCCGAGCTTGGTGCCAGAAGAAAAAGCGCGCGGCGGGGTCAGCTGCAGAACTTCCGACGCGTCCGGACCGAGGAAGGAGCTCCCGGCCTCGTCATAAGAAGCGATCAAGGACTCCAGCTCACGGCGCAGGTCGGCATCCGGCCCGCACGCTGCGCCCAGGTACGCTGGCCGCTCCTGCGGCGCCAGACGCAGAGCTTGCTCCAGAATTTCTTTGGTCCGTTCCCATCGTCCCGAACTCATGTTCGGAGGCTCCGGGAAATCTCCCGATGCAGCCAGGCTCGGGCCGCAGTCCAGTCGCGTTGCACAGTCGCGGTCGCGATCCCCATCACCTCGGAGGTTTCCTCCAACGAAAGACCGGCAAAAAACCGCAACTCCACGACACGGCTCTGCCGCAGATCGACCTCGGCAAGGGCATTGAGGGCATCATCGAGCGCGACGACATCGACGCTTTTGCGCTGCGGTAAAGCCACGGCATCATCTAGTGCAAGCGTGCAGACGCCGCTGCCACGTTTCGAGGCTCGATGGCGGCGAGCGTAGTCGACCAGGATCTGGCGCATGAGTTGCGCTGCGATTGCGAAGAAGTGCGCGCGGCTCTCCCACTTCGGTAGATTCTGCCCAACCAGCCGAAGATAAGCCTCATTCACTAGGGCTGTGCTCTGCAGAGTGTGGTGCGGACGTTCATTCCTCAGGTGGTGGTGGGCTAGACGGCGCAGTTCGTCGTAGACCAAAGGCAGCAAAGCGTCCGAGGCGCTGCGTTCGCCAGCACGCCAGCCTTGCAACAGTTTTGTGACCTGACTCGGAATCTCGTGCCCCAACAGATTCGCCCCCAGCGCGTGGGGAGCGCTGGCTGTGTAGCGTATCCCTTCCCACTTCGCCTGTCAACGCTGAGGTGAACACGCTGAGGTGAACTTGCATGGACCTGGATTCTGAAAAAAAGATCTCTCTTCAATGATCAAATCCGCCAGCGGTTTCCGCCGTTACATATAGGGGGAACATGAAACTCGATGCAAGAAGCAAGTCGAGACAATTCCCTCAAAACAGAATCACGACGTTACGAAGAGAAACACTAACTCACGCGGAGGATCCCATGAAACTCAAACCAAGCTCATGCTCAAACGGCTCTCGATCAACCACAACACTCTCATCCGTCAATGTAACCAGAAAGGATCCAATGAAAATCAGGACGAAGTTCGGTTTGCTCGCGGGCTGTTTGATATTTGGGTGCGCGGCATACTCGATGGCGCAAGGAAATCCAACCCACAATTCCGAGAACGGGCAGGCCGTTCACGAACAGACATCTTCAGCCGAGCTGGTGAAACTTGTTCGCGAAGGAACGCGCCAGTACATCGACGTCAACAACGCGACCGCAGCGGGCTACGGACCATTCCTTGGTTGCGTCACCGGCACCGACCACGGGGCGATGGGAGTGCACTACGTCAACGGCACCCTGCTGGGGAATCTCACCCTCGACCCCTCGCAACCGCAGGCCCTCATCTACGAGCCCTCCAATGGCAAGATGACCCTGGTAGGCGTTGAGTTCATCCTGGATTCAGCGAGCTGGCTCGCCGCCAATAACAACACTGCTCCGGTGCTCGACGGGCAGGTCTTCAATTTCGTCGGTGCCCCCAATCGCTTCAACATTCCTTCCTTCTTCGAGCTCCACGTCTGGGCCTGGCGCGGCAACCCGCAAGGCGCGTTCGTGGACTGGAACAACAACGTGACCTGCGCAGGTCAATAGATCGACGGAAGACGTTGCTCGTGATCTGACCGGTCTTTCGTTTCCGGACATTTTGCGCGCAGCCGTCGCTGGGGTGTGGGGACGCGGGAAATGCGGAGCTTTTCCAGTGGGTCTCCATTCCCCGGTTGCTTGGGGGAAGATGGCTTGTGGTTTCGCCGACCGGGCGCCCAGGCCATCCTCGAATGCGCATGAATGTCGAAGTGAAACCGCGCGAGCGCCCGGGGGCGAGCCCATGTTTGGACTCTTGTCAATAGAACCGATGCTGAGATCAGATCCTCAAATTCTTCCCCACTCAAACACCAAAACTTTAGACACGAGGTGTTAGCATGCCGAAATTCGTTATCGAAGAGAAATTCCCGAACAGAGCAGGCTTTCGTCGGCGCGACTCCAGGCGATATCGCAGAAGTCGTGCCGAGTTCTACGAGAAACGGGTGCTCAGATTCAGTGGGTTCAGAGCTACGTCACGGACGAAAAAATCTACTGCATATACCTGGCCCCCGATGAGGACGCGATCCGTAAGCATGCCGAGCGGGGCGGTTTTCCGGCCAACCGAATCTCGCGAATTCGGTCGGTAATCGATCCGACAACCGCAGAGTAGCCCCAAAAGTTCAGTGATATCGACACGAATCGGCAAACGGGATCACTCCGTTCCTTCTTGCTTGCCCCTTATCCGGGCACAGTCGCAAAGAGTAATCGGGAACGAGTCGTCATCCTCGTCCGCCTCGACGGCAGAAATGCCTGCGACCTTAGCACCGACCTGATAAAACTCGTGCTCTTGATAATAGCGAGGCCGGAACCGAACAAAATAGATCGACGAAGATTTCCTACAGGGGCGGCGTCACATACACTGCCTCACCAATGCGGCGCATTTCTCGACGAACCCTATCTCTTCTGCATTCCAGGTATCCTTGAAGAAGCTGTTGATATCGAACTCAGCCACTACGGCCCCGTAAATCATAATCGGCACGATGATTTCCGATTTCGTCTCCTCCGCCCCCATCAGGTATCGTGGGTCCTTGCTTACGTCATTCACCGCCAGGGTCTTCCCCATGCTCGCCGCCGCGCCACACAGTCCCTGATTCAACGAAATCCGCATGTGCGGAGTGCAAAGACCCGCGTGCGGCCCCAGCACCAGATAGTTTGGATCGGCTGTGTCCATGAGATAAAACCCAACCCAGTTGTAGCGGACCAGTTCGTTGTGCAACCGATCGGAGATTTGCTGCATGACTTCGCCGGCACGGCTTCCGGGGCCTGCGACCCGCTCAAGTTCGCAAAGAAGTTCCCGATGTCCCTTCATTCAGTACCCACAGGAAGTCATCTCTATCCGTCCTCACTCAGCATAACAATCTTTGGACCAAACCGCTTCGCGGTCGGAATCGGGTCGACGTTCGGTTGGTAAATCCGGAGATCTCGGGGAGCTCTCACCCACATTATGTGGTGTCCGGAGAGCACCTCGGTCCAATCAGTGCGCGCCTTCGAAGCGCGAACACAATTGAATCGCGGACACAGCATAATCGACAGACGCGCCGCAAAGAAAAATGCGCGCAGCCGATAGGTTGCGCGCAGAAAACAATGCCTTACAGCTTACCGACCGGCTGCCATGGCCATTGCCCGTGGCTGTGTCTGTTCGGCTCGACCGACGTACATCTTGTACGACTGGTATATGGCGAACAGAACTGCCAGCAGAGTTGCCATCATAGCCAGTCCGCTGACCGTGCTGAAACTGGAAACGATCGCGGTCAATCCCGCACCGATTACATAGTTCGGAAACGACCACAGGAAGACCTTGTGCCAGAGGGCAAAAGGATTGCCGCCTTCGGTCAGACCGATGATGCTCGCCACCGGCGCCGTGTTGGCCAGAAAGTAGGCAGCTGCGGCCAGCACAAGAGACATCGTGTGTGCGGTCGCGTGGGCCGCGAAGATCTGGCTGTGATAGACCAGGTAAGCGAGCCCGGCAGCGTTCAGCAGTGTGCATGCGTTAAATACGAATTGGATTGGTTTGGTTTTATTCCCGCCGGAATAGGATTGCGCGACTGCCGCGGTTACTGCCACCAGCATGCTCGCGAACAATCCCAGTTGCGTGACTCCCAAAAGAATCACGGGCAAGTTTCCCGACATTGAGCTCGTCATTCCAGGCAGCTTCACCCTGAGACGCGAACTCACTGCGGCTGCCGCTGCGAGGAGCAGCAACTGTGGCCAGGCTTGCGTTTGCCATCTGGCTACGCCGAACGTCAGGGCGCACAGACTCGCAACGGCCACCATTCCGATCATGACTTTGGCTTTGATTGGCAATGTATTTGTCATGGTAGTCTCCGATGTGGTGCGGTCGGTTGCCTAGTTGTCCCCCGGATCGCCGTCACTCAGTGCGGACGTCGCACTAGCGACATTTGAGGTTGCACCCCAGACCACACTGTCGCCAACAACCGACGTCGCCCCCCAGACCACGCTGGTGGCGCCCCACACTACCGAACTTGCGGAAAGCACGTTCGAACCCCAAACAACTGAGGTTCCCCACACGACCGAAGTTGCACCCCAAACAACGCTGCTGCCGCTGAAATGTGAATCGACGGCAGTGTTGGTGATGCTGACCGTGCCATTCGCGTTAAGAACGGCGGTCGGGGAAAGCGCTACTCCGGTCGAGAGGTTCGAATTGCCAAGAGCGGCGTTGATATCCAGATAGCCCGCTCCATAGGTGAACAGGTCATACTCGTTGTTGTAAAGGTTTCCCAGGCTGTCGTGTGAATAGGTGTATTGCCCGAAGCCCTTCCATGCGGTCTTCATCAACCGCGCTTTCACCTGATCGGGCGCCAACGACGGGGTCTGCTGCAACATGAGTGCCACTGCACCGCTCACGACCGGCGTTGCCATGCTGGTGCCGCTCAGTTCGTAGTACATTGAGTTTCCGCTGCTCGGCCAAATCTCATATTGCGGATAAATTGTGTCGAGCGTGCTGCCCGCAACCCGCAAAGAGACCTGCCGGTTTCCCGGCGCGACCAGGTCAGGCTTACAAATGTGATCGAGAGTGGTCGGACCTTTCGAACTGTAGCTAGCAATCTCGTCGTCGACCCGCGACGATGTCAACTCAGTCATCGTCGCTCCCACCGTGATCACGGCGGGATCATTCCCCGGAACGTCGATGGTGCCGAAGCCGTTCGTAGACGCGAAGCGCCCGTTGTTGCCCGCCGCCGCCACCACCACAATGCCGGCCTTCCACGCGGCTTCCACCGCTTGGTCAACCGGATCGAGGGTGTAGCTCTCGAACACCGGGCGTCCGAGCGACATGTTGATGACGCGAATATTGTAAGTATTTTGCAGACTGATCGCCTCTTCAATCGCTGCGATCACCCCACTGTCGGTGCCGACTCCGTTCAGATCGAGCACGCGCAGGTTGATCAGGTTGACGCCCGGAGCCATGCCCGTATAGCTAGCCGAATAACCATTGGCGGTGCCGGAGTCGGCGCCTGTGCCACCGATCAAGCCGGCCACGTGGGTTCCGTGTCCGAACTTGTCCGATGTGCTGCTGTCGCCGACCACGAAACTCTGGCTATAGACCACGCGGCTGACGCCGTTCGCGTTGTTCAGATCGGGATGAGCTGCGATTCCGCTGTCAATGACGGCCACGCCGATGCCGGCTCCACTGAATCCATACGTCGAGGCCGCGACATTGTCTTCGACTGCGGTGGCAAACTCTTCGGTCATAGGATTCGAAGGATTCGCAGCCATTTTCTGGTTGCGGTCGGGTGTGATGTAGCTCACGTTGGGATCGTTCGCCAATTGCGCCAGCATGCTGACGGGTACGCGCATGGCCACCGCACGAATGGTGTGGAACTGTGACTTGATGGTTGCCCCACCGGCCTGTAAGGCCTTCAAGTGCGCGCTCGTGGGCTGCTGGCGATGTTGAACGATGATGGTCACCAGGCCGTTCGCGTCGCCCGCGTGCGCGAGATCAGCGGAGAATTTGGCGCTGGAGATCTCGGTTCCATCCAGCACCGGCCCAGCGCCGGCGTAGGACGATGCTGCCGAAAGCACCAGCAGTGCCAATCCGAGAACTCGGCTCAAAGCGGAGCCAAACGCCGGGGAATGGAGCGGACTGCCTTTGCGTCCGTTGGTGAGTTGCGATCGATTGATGTCGTTCATAGGTTTTGCCCGTGGCTTTCGAGAGACCTGGCGAACAAGTCCTCTTGCCGGGCTTCTAATGGGCAATCGGAAGTCCAAGTCGACGTGTCTAAGCCATGTATTTACAAGTACTTAACAGCAGATTGCGATTCGGTGGGAAGGGACAACTTGGCCCCAAAGCCGGGCTCGAGGCCCCCTTGAGCCCGTAACTCATTCGGAACAAAGGCCGGGCGCCCTGGGCACGCCGTTTGGGACAAAGTGGCCTGCCTCGAGGGCGCCGCTTAAGCCTGGGTCGGGCCCGCGCCGCGACCAAGGACAGGCCGTAACGGCTCACTCAATCCGCGCATCACGCGCTCGAACTGTGGAATGTCGAGCGACTGCGGTCCGTCAGAGAGCGCGCGCTCCGGACAGGGATGCACCTCGACGATAATGGCGTCCGCTCCAACGGCGATCGCCGCCCGCGAAACCGCCCCGATCAGGCTCTGTTTGCCGGTGCCATGCGAGGGGTCGGCCACCACTGGCAGATGCGAGAGCTCTTTGGCTAGGGCAACCGCGGAAAGATCGAAGGTGTTGCGTGTGGCCGTTTCGAATGTCTTGATTCCGCGCTCGCAAAGCGCGACCTGATCGTTTCCGCCGGAAAGCAGGTATTCGGCCGCCAACAGCCACTCCTTCACCGTGGCCGAGGGTCCGCGCTTGAGCAAGATGGGCTTCTTGATCGTGGCCAGCCTGCGCAGCAAAGCGAAATTCTGCATGTTACGCGCGCCCACCTGAAGCATGTCGGCGTACTCACAGATCAGGTCGACGTCTTCGGTACTCATCACCTCGGTGACCACCGGCAGGCCCGTGATCTCGCGAGCTTCGCGCAAAATCTTCAGCGCTTCAATTCCCAAGCCCTGGAATTCATACGGGGAGGTCCGGGGTTTGTAGGCGCCGCCGCGCAGCATGGTCGCGCCCGCGCGCTTGACTCCGTGCGCGGTCTCGAGCAATTGTTCGCGCGATTCGACCGAACAGGGGCCGGCAATCACCACCACTTCGGGACCGCCGATTTTCACGCCGCCCACGTCCACCACCGACGGGTGCGGCCGCGTTTGACGGCTCACCAGCTTAAAGGGCTGGGCGATTGCGACCACATTATCCACACCGGGCGCGACCGAAAGCGCCTCGATTTCATGCCGACGGCCACCGCTGCCGACGGCCGCGACAATGGTGCGCTCGGTGCCACGCGTGACGTGGGGCTGGAAGCCGGCTTCGCGGATGCGTTGAATAATGTGTTCGATCTGCTGTTCGGTGGCGTTGTCGGACATGTTCACAATCATGGCGATGACCTTTCCCTTTGACCGCCAAAAGCAAAAGCCGCGATGGGATCGCGGCTTCGGCGGAATTCTTGAGCTGTCTTTATTTCTCTGCTGACTGGCTCCGATTCCGCACCGCCGCCGCGAATGGAAACCAATAGCGGCCAAACAGGCGGAAGGTGCTAAATCGTGTCATAGAGGTTCAAACCGTATCGTTTCTTATACCGATATCTTCTAAAAGTTGTGCCGAAGACGTTAGTTACTGAGAGAACTGGCAACACTAGAAAACGCGTTGTTAGCGTTGCCTCCGATCAGACGCACGGTGCCGATCACCAATACCAGGATGACGGCGAGCATAACCGCGTATTCTGCGATATCTTGTCCACGCTCATCCGTGCAAAGGTTTCGCAAAAACTGAACCATACAGCCTCCGGCCCGACGAATGAATTTCCGGGCAAGCATGTGTAAGTAATAATGACGAGTCGGAGGGCGATTGTCAATCGAAGCGAAACATTGGTTTTCCACAGCGACCCGCACCGGCATTTGAAGTGAGAACCCGCGCCAGACAAAGGCTTTACGAGGATGGCAGCGGCCGAGCTTGGCCGGTGCAGAAACCCGGATCCAGGGCTGCTTCGCTGCGAAGATGGAAGCTACGGTGTGGCCGCGAGAGAAGCGGACGAGGTGGGCGTGGCCGCCGGGTCGCTCAGCAGGTCGTGGGCGGAATGAGCCGCATAATCCAGCACCCGTCCCGGCAGCACGCCAAGATAAAGCGTAGCCGCCACACAAATTGCAATGGCGAGCGCCGCGGTGGCGGGCACCCGGGTAACGGGAACTTCACCCCGTGGTTCACGCATGTACATCATCACAATGATGCGCAGGTAATAGTAAGCGCCCACGGCGCTATTCAGCACCAGGATGATCGCCAAGCCGTCCAGGTTCGATTTCAGCACGGCACTGAGCACGTAGAACTTCGCGAAGAAGCCGCCCGTGATCGGAATGCCGATCAATGACATCAGGAAAAATGTCAAGGTTGCGGCGAGCGCCGGAGACCGTCTGCCCAAGCCTGCATAATCTTCGAGCGCGACATACTTCTCACCCGCGTTCGCAAGGTGGCTGACGACGGCGAACGCCCCCACGTTCATGGCAGCATAGGAGGCGCTATAGAACATGGCCGACGACGTTCCCAGTTCTGGCTGAGCGGCAAATGCGGCGAGCAGGTATCCGGCGTGCGCGATCGAGGAATATGCGAGCAGGCGCTTGACGTTGCCCTGCACCAACGCCCCAACGTTGCCGATCGTCATGGTAAGCGCCGCCGAGACCCAGATCACCCAGAAGCGTCCGGGTGCGTTCGCTTCGAACATGACACGCAGCAAAACCGCGAACGCCGCCGCCTTCGGGCCGGTCGACATCAGTCCGACGATCGGAGCCGGAGCCCCTTCGTAGACGTCCGGAGTCCAGACATGAAAAGGAGCCGAGGCGACCTTAAAGCCCAAGCCCACAAACATGAGCGCGGTTGCAACGTAAGCGAGCCCCGGTACGTTGCCGGACCGCAGCACTTGGCTGATGACATCAATGTTGGTGGAGCCGGTCGCGCCGAACATGAGCGCGACCCCATACAGGAAAAATGCGGTCGCAAACGAACCCAGCAGAAAATACTTGAGCGACGATTCACTGCTCGCGGCGTCGCGGCGCCGGAAGCCGGCCAGCACATAGGTCGCAATCGACGAGATTTCGAGCGCGATAAAGATCAGTACAAGTTCGATTGCCGACGACATCAGGCTCATGCCCACCGCGCTAAACAGGATCAGCCCGTAGTACTCCCCAGCGCGAATGCGTTGCACCCGCAAGTACTCGTACGAACTGAGAATGACAACGGCCGCAATGGCGATGACGAGGAAGTGAAAGAAGACGCTGAAGGCATCCACCCGAACCATGTTTGAGAACGCGGTTCCGGGATACTGTGCCATCCAAAAGGTGGACGCCAGCGCGGCCAGTGTTCCGATCAGTCCGATGGTGCCGAGCGACTGATGACTGCTCTCCGGGTCGAGCAGCGGGTCGACGATCATGATCAACATACCGAACAGCGATAACACAAGCTCGGGCAGAATCCGCATGTAGTCCGCGGTTTGCGGAATGGAGTACTGCACTTGCGCGGGCAGATTCGGCGCCAGGACGATCGCCAACGAAAAAGAATGCGAAAATGCCGTGGTCATCATCGCGAGTGCCAGTGTCATCGGCCCACCATCGTACTGGCCAACTGTGTGATCGGGGCGAGAGCAGTCTGCACCGCCGGATCAATTGCGCTCAGCCACACCAGGGGAGCGACGCCCATGGCCAGGGCCGCAATCGCAATCGGAGACAGGGCGGCTTTCTCACGCAGGTTGAGGTCGGGCAATGTGTGATTGATTTCGTGCGTCACCTTGCCGTAAAAAACACGCTGATACAGCCACAGCAGATAGCAGGCGCTCCAGATCACGCCGGTCGCGGCCAGAATCCCGTAGATCGGTCGCGCCTGAAATGCACCACTCAGCACCAGAAACTCGCCGATGAAGCCGTTCATCAGCGGCAGTCCGACCGAGGCCAGCACGGTCACCAGAAAGAAAGTCGCGTACTTCGGCATCGGTGTCGCCAAACCGCCGAACTCGGCAATGTCATAAGTGTGGCGACGCTCATAGAGGATCCCCGCCAGCATGAACAGTCCGCCGGTAGCGACTCCGTGCGCCAGCATGACGAACATAGCCCCGTTGAGTCCGGCGGCCGTGAAACTGAAGATTCCGAGGACAACGAATCCAAGGTGGCTGACCGAGGAGTAGGCGATCAGCTTCTTCATATTCGGCTGCACCAGTGAGACGAGAGCGCCATAGATGATGCCAATCAGCGCCAGCACCATGATCCAGGGTGCGTTGCGGTGTGCCTGCTCGGGGAAAAGCCCGACGTTGAAGCGCAGCAAGCCGTAGGTGCCCATCTTCAGCAGCACGCCAGCCAGCAGCACCGATCCAGCGGTCGGCGCTTCCACGTGCGCGTCGGGCAGCCAGGTGTGCAACGGGAAGATCGGGACCTTCACCGCAAAAGCGACGAAGAAGCCGAGAAACAGCCACAGCGAGGCGGTTTCAAACCCTGGCACGGTGCCGCTGCGAATGGCGTTTTGGATGAACACAAAATCGAAACTGCCGGTCTTGGCATAGAGCCAGACAATCGCTGCCAGCATGAACATCGATCCGATCATGGTGAACAGAAAAAACTTCACCGCGGCGTAGATCTTGCGGCCGTGACCGTACATGCCGATCAGCAGCGCCATCGGAATCAGGGTCGCTTCATAGAAAAAGTAGAATAGGAACAAGTCGAGCGAGGTGAAAACGCCGATCAGAGCGGTCTCCAAAATCAGCAGCAGAATAAAAAATTCCTTCACCCGCTCGTGAACCGAAGTCCACGAAATCAGCACGCACAGGGGCGTGAGGAACGTGGTCAGCACCACCAGCCAGACCGAGATTCCGTCAACGCCCATGTGGTAATGAATGTTCGGAGTCGTGATCCAGACTTTGTCGATCTCGAACTTAAAAGCGTTCGGATCGCGATGCAAATGGACCGGCAAATGCAGCGAGGCTACAAACGTGAGGATCGAAACCGCAAGGGCAAACAGCTTGATGTCACGATCGCGGCGTGGGATCAATAGAATCAGCAGGCCGCCCGCAGCCGGGATGAACGTTACCAGCGAAAGAATGATGGGACCGAGGTTTTCCATATTCATCGGATTCGGTTCAACGCACTCCCATCCAAACCATGTAGGCGATGACTACCGCGCCTCCAGCGGCCACCCAGCCGGCATAGGAACGCAAATTGCCCGACTGCATGTGGCGCGCGTGGTCAGAAATGTAGCGCGCCGCGTCGGCCGAGTCATTCACCGCGGCATCGATCACGCCCTGGTCAACGCCATGCCAGAGAATCGTGGTCGAGCCATCGATCAGGGGCTTGACGAACAGGACGGCGTAAAGTTCGTCGATGTAGTACTTGTGGGAGACGGCCTGGTAGAGCCCGCCGAGCGCGGTCGCGATTCGCGCGGACAGTTGCGGACGGCGGAGATACAGGGTCCAGGCCAGCAGAAGTCCAAGAACGGCGACACTCACGGAAATGAGCGTCAGAACTATTTCCGTTCCTCTGCCGGCAGCTTCGCCCGCGGGCGCCAGTTCTGCGACAGCTCCGCTCTGAAACACCGGAGCAAGGAAATGCTCGAAGCGGTCGCCGATCCCGACCCAGCCACCAACAATCGACAAGATCGCCAGGATCACCAGCGGGCCGAGCATCACCCAAGGGCTCTCGTGCGGTCCGCCATGACCATGCCCGTGTCCGTGGGGCGCGGTCGCCCCCGCCCGCGACGAGTCGGGGCCCTCATGAGCGACCGCGCCGCGGTAGTCGCCGAAAAATGTCAAGAACCAAAGCCGGAACATGTAGAACGAAGTGATAAAGGCGGTAATGACACCGATCAGCCAAAATACCCAGCTTCCGTGGACGGGGTCTGAATAAGCCTTCCAGAGAATTTCGTCTTTTGAGAAGAAAGCGGCCAGCGGCGGAAAGCCCGAGATCGTGAAGGTGGCGATCGACATCGTCAAAAACGTCCACGGCATGTAGACCCGCAGCCCGCCCATTTTGCGCATGTCCTGCTCGCCGCCGATGCCGTGAATCACCGAGCCTGCGGCCAGGAACAACAGGCCCTTGAAGAAGGCGTGGGTCATCAAATGGAAGATGCCGGCCGAGAACGCTCCCACGCCGCAGGCCATGAACATATAACCGAGCTGCGAGACCGTCGAATAGGCAAGCACCTTTTTGATGTCGGTCTGGGCAATACCGATGGTCGCCGCAAACAGGGCGGTGAGTGTTCCGATGATCGCGACCACCATCATGGCCATGGGCGCGCGCTCGAAGATCGCCGAGGACCGCGACACCATGTAGACGCCCGCCGTGACCATGGTCGCGGCATGAATCAGGGCTGAGACCGGAGTCGGACCCTCCATGGCGTCCGGCAACCAGACATAAAGAGGAATCTGCGCCGACTTACCGGCCGCGCCCACCATCAAGAGCAAACCGATCGCCGTGAGCAGCCCAGCCGGGCCATTTTCGGTCGGCAGCGTCCGCACCGCCGCAAAAACATGCGTGAAATCAAGCGATCCGAAATGCTGGATCATTAGGAACAGAGCAATCAGGAATCCAAAATCACCAATCCGGTTGACGATGAACGCCTTCTTGCCGGCCGCGGCCGCGGAATCTTTTGTGAACCAAAACCCGATCAGCAGATAGGACGCCAGGCCCACCCCCTCCCAGCCGAAGAACAGCTGCAGGAAATTGTTGGCCGTCACCAGCATCAGCATGGCGAAGGTGAACAGCGACAGGTACGAGAAAAAACGCGCCTGATGCGGGTCTTCCTCCATATAGCCGAAGGAGTAGAGATGGACGAGCGAGGAAACGCCCGTCACCACCAGCAGCATCACGAGCGATAGCTGGTCGAGATAGAAACTGAAATCGACTTGAAAATTGCCCGCCCGGATCCAGTGGGCGAGGTCAATGTAATAAGGAGCGGAGGCCGAAGAAAAGCCCGCAGCCAGCAATAGCGCCATGGCAAAGGCCGCGCCACAGAATATGAGCGCGATCGCCGTTACCGCTGTCTTCGACGATCGCCGGCCGAAAAAGCCGTTGATCGTCGCTCCCGCCAGCGGAAGAATCGGGACGAGCCAAAGATAAGGATTCGGCGTCATAGCTTGAGCAGGTTCACCTGATCGACATTCAAAGTTTCACGCGTGCGATAGACGGCGATGATGATCGCCAGGCCAACCGCGGCCTCAGCGGCGGCCACCACCATTACGAAGAAAACGAAGACCTGACCGCTGAGCGCGTGCCACTGGGCTGCGAAGGCCACGAACGAAAGATTCACCCCGTTCAGCATCAACTCGATCGACATGAAGATGGTGATGATGTTGCGCTTGATCAGGAACCCAAGCAAACCACACACGAACAGGATTCCGCTCAACACGAGATAGCAGGAAACAGGGATCATCAATGATCCTTTCCGCTCGCAACCAGTTCGCGAGTTTCCTCGGGCGCTTCGTCGCCGTAATGGCGCCGTGCGATCGCTTCAGGACGGCTGGCAAGCACGACCGCGCCCATAATGGCGATCAGGATCAGCACCGACGTGACTTCAAAAGGGAGAAGAAACTGGTGGAATAGCAGCCGGGCGATATCGCTTGGGTCGGCTTTTAAGGCACCGATTGGCACCGACGGCATGTCGGAGCGATGG
>Ga0302326_10007905_pt1 | contig 23553 bp, 21 predicted proteins | sample Palsa_T0_3_FD_202264 | JGI IMG/M metagenome (GOLD analysis project Ga0302326, IMG submission 202264) | Peat permafrost microbial communities from Stordalen Mire near Abisko, Sweden - Palsa_T0_3 | ecosystem: Environmental > Terrestrial > Soil > Palsa > Peat permafrost | place: Sweden: Abisko... | reverse complement strand
GGCGCAAGCCTCTTTCCCGCCTTCGAGCGCGACGTGCGCGCCTTCGTTGACGAACTTGCGGACAAGCTCGCGGGGGTCTATGCGGACGCCGCCGCGGCGGTCGAACGCGAACGTGTCGTCGCGCGGGCCGAGACGCTCGAGCCTATCGAGCGCGCGCTCGCGCTTGCGAGCGATGAGACGGCGCGGCACGAAGCGCTCGCGCGTTTGGCGGGCGTGGTCACGCGCCTCGGCGAGATCGATACGGGGCTCGCCGCCGCGGAGGCGCGCTTGCGGACCGCGCGCGCAGCGGACTCGCCACTCGCTCCGCCGGCGACGCACGCGGCCGAGAACGGAGAGCGCGAAGCGGCTCCCTTCGACGCCGACGCGTACGACCGGGGCTTGCGTCCGGAGCGCTATCGCGTCGTCGTCCTGGGGGCGCTACGGCGCGGCAAGTCGAGCCTGATCAACGCGATTGCCGGCACGCGCCTGCTGCAGGACGAAGGCGGGACCGAAGCGCTCTTTCCGGTGCACGTGCGCTACGGCGAGCGTGAATGCGCGTACGCGCTCGAGCGCGAGGGCGTTTGGAACGTGATACCGACAAGCAACGCGATCGCGCAAGCCGCGCGCACGCCCGTCCTGATTGAAACGCCGTGGCGCATGCCGCGCCAACTGGTTCTCGTGCATGCGCCCGCTTTCGATTCGGGCAACGCCGAAGCCGAAGAGATCGCCCTCGCCGCCGCCCGCAACGCAAGCGAAATCTTAGGGCTCTTTTCGCGCCAGCTTTCCGACCGCGAACTCACTTTGTACAAACGGGTTTCAGAAATGGGCAAACCGACGCTCTTGGCGCACACGATCGCGGATAATGAAAGCCCGCGGGAACGTCGCACCGTCGTTGAGCTGGCCGAACGCTACCTGCGTGAGCGCGGCATCGATGTAAAGCGAATCTTTACGATTTCTGCACTCGACTATTTTGAAGCCGTTCAAGCGAAACGCGCTCCCGCAGCGTGGAATGAATTGGGTGCCTTGCGCGACACGCTGCAAGCACACGCTGAGGAACACATGCATAAATTGGCCGAACGCCAGCGCCGCGCGGCGCAGACGACTGTGACGAGCGCCACGGCGCGTCAGCCGGAAAGTTCGCAGCCAAAGCTCAGGAGTGCGCTCGAACGGCTCTTCGGGCGTAAGTAAAGCGAGGTTCGTTTCTGCCCGGTCCCGAAACACCGCTCCGTGTTACGAACCTATACCCTGGGGCCGGCTCAGCTTGCCCTCGGAACCGGCGCCTCGGAGTACGGCCGGCTCGTCATTGAAAACGGCCGCATTGCGGCTGTGCTTGCAGGCGAGGGACCAAGCGATTTCCGATTGCCGGCGGGCGCGACGATCGCACCGGGGATGATCGACGTCCACACAAACGGCGCCGACGATGTCTTGTTCAACCGCGACCAAGGAAACGCTGTTGAGATCGCTTCCCATTCGTACGCGTCACAAGGCGCAACCGGGTTTGTTGCGACGATCATGACCGCACCCTGGGAATCGATGTTGCACGCGGCGAGCGAAGTTGCCGAAGCCGCCCACCAGCTTGTGGAAAACCAGACGGTAGGTGGGGCACGCTGTCTCGGTATCCAATTCGAGGGACCGTTCCTCAATCCGAAATTCCGTCGCGTCCACCGTCACGATTGGCTTCTGCCGGCGAGCCCCGAGCGAGCGCGCGCGCTGCTTGACGCGTGCCATGGCGCGCTCGTCATGGTCGCGATGGCTCCCGAAGTCGAAGGCGTCGACAATGCGGCGCGCTTTTTCTTCGATCAGGGCATCGTCTGTTCGGCGGGTCACACGTCGGCGAAATATCGCGACGGGATGCTCGCGATCGGGCTCGGCTTCCGCACGATCACCCACGCGTTCAACGCGATGCCGCCGCTCGATCATCGCGAACCGTCGCTGCTCGCGGCGTTCATTCAAGAAGAGCGCACGACCGTGCAAGTCATCTGCGACGGGTACCACATTGCACCCGTCATGATCGATATTCTCTATCGTTCGCTCGGCAGCCGGCTCGTACTCGCGACCGACTACATGGCTCCGGCAGGATCGGGCTACCGCATCGAAGGCGGCGTCGTCCGCGCCGAGGATGGAACGATTGCGGGTAGCGCGCTCCACGTCGACCGGGCCGTGCGCAACCTGATGTCATACGCTTCGATTCCGTTCGAACGTGCGATCGTGAACGCGACGGCCACTCCTGCCACGCTGCTCGGTATCGAGCGTGAGTGCGGTACGCTCGAAGCCGGCAAACGCGCCGACCTGTCGATCTGGGACGATAGCTACGAAGTGTTGGCGACCGTCGTCGGCGGTGAAGCGGTCTACGGCGCCCAGTATCTCGCGAGCGCACGCGCAACGGCGTAGGGGCCTGTTTGTGGCGCTCCCAGGAATCGGCACAGCAACACAACTGCGTTCTTGTTTTTACGCGGGCCAAACCATCCGAGCCCTGGCCGCGGCGGATCAACGCCATCGCAATCGGCCTGGGTACCATCGACTTTGACCGAGGTCGGTTAAGTCCCGGATCGCCCGACCGAGCGAGTTTATCCCTCGTGCTCGATGTCCCAACCCTCGCCCGTCATCGGCGAATTCCTCATGCTCGGTAAAGCGCTTCTAGAAAAACTAGACTGCGGCTCATTTTGAGTCCCCGCGCGCGCCACGAAGAAAACTCCGGCGGCACGCCGTTCGGCTATCTTGGCCCCGTCGCCGAGGGTCTGATCGCATGGCCGATCGGAATCGGCGGCCTCTTCGCCGTCATCTACTCGATCGGCACGACCGCTCCAGTCGTGCCACGCAAACCTGACGCCGGAAGACCGCATTCGAAGAGCCGTCGGTCGAGCGGGGCGCTGCGTTCACCATCCTGTTCGTTACCTGGGAAGTCGAGCGCGCACGACGAAGGTTTCCACATGGCTCTGGCGATGCGCGAGGTGCCCCAGCGCGATGACGATGACGCGATTCTCCGTCTCTCGCTCGGCGCGCCCGGTTGGCGCTTCGAATTCGAAGCCGATGGAACTATGCTCGTGAGCCCGACCTTCAGCGATGGAGGTCCCCGAGATGTAGAGGCGGCGGTCCAGTTGCGTGCTTTCGCAGCGCGGGCTGGAGGCAAGGTCTTCGGTTCGTCGGCCGGATTTCGCTTGCCCGACGGATCTTTGCGCTCACCCGACGCGGCTTGGATTTCGGAGGAGCGGCTCGCTGGGCTTTCGCCGGAGGACCGCACGAAATTTTGGCGTGTCTGTCCGGATGTCGTGATCGAAATTCTTTCATCGTCCGATAGCTGGTCCGATCTCGTTCATAAGATCGAATCCTACGTATTGAACGGCGCGATCTTCGCGATCGCTATCGATCCGTTCGGAAAATGCACGGAGATGCGCGGCGTCGCGCCGGCGCATTTGCAACTCGATCCAGACGCGATCGCGAGAGCATAGGGTCTCAATTTGGATAATGTCGAGAATTGCCAACAGGATCCGCTATTCCGCACTTTCGATCCGGCAGGAAACGATTCTACGTAAGGCTTCATTTTAGAGTTCTACCGGTAAGAAAGAGCCCGGCCCTATCGACACGATCGGTGTCGGCGGCCTCCTCGCCATCATCTACTCGGTAGACACCCCGGTCGCACCACGCCGCTAACGCGCCATCAGTTTGTTTGTGAAATACGTGAACTCGAGCGCGGTCGTGAACGAGCGTTCCTTGATGTTGGCGCCCGAGCCGTGGCCGCCTTCGGTAACCTCGTAGAACAAGTAGGGGATGCCCATCGCCGCGAGCTTGGCGGCGAACTTGCGCGCGTGTTGCGGGCCGACACGATCGTCCTTGGTCGTCGTCCAGATGAACGGTTCGGGATACTTTACCGACGCCCGGATGTTGTTGTAAGGCGATATGCGCGCAAGGAAAGCACGCTCGGCCGGTTTTGAGACGCTGCCGTATTCTCCGACCCACGACGCGCCCGCGGCGATCTTCTCGAAGCGCAGCATGTCGAGCAGCGGCACCTGGATGTCGACCGCGTTCCAGAGCTCCGGATGCTGCGTGAACTCAACCCCCATCAAAAGTCCGCCGTTCGAGCCTCCTTGAATACCAAGGTGCCGCGGCGTCGTGATTTTTCTTGAGATCAGATCGCGAGCAACCGCGGCAAAATCGTCGTAGATGCGCTGGCGATGCGTCTTGAGGCCGGCGTCGTGCCAGGCGGGGCCGAATTCGCCACCGCCGCGGATATTCGCGATGACGTATACCCCGCCGCGTTCGAGCCAGAGTTTACCGAGCACGCCGCTGTACTGTGGTGTGATCGACACGCTGAAGCCGCCGTATGCGTACAAGACCGTTGGATTGGTTCCGTCCAACCGCATGTTCTTCGGATGCACGATGAAGTACGGAATCTGCGTTCCGTCCTTTGAGGTAGCCTCGTGCTGCTCGACGACGTCGCCGGATCCGTCGAACTTGGGTGTCAACGTCTTGACCGGGGTCAGGAAGCCGGTATCTGCGTCGGTCAGCCACATGGAAGACGGCGTCAAGAAGCTCGTCACCAAGAGAAATGCGTTTGAACCGTACTCATCCGCAGACACGAGGTCGATCGTGGAGTTGTCCGGCAAATCGAGACGCACTTTCGACCAGCTCCCGTCGGGAGCCGGCGAATAGACAAACGCCCGGCCTCTGACGTTTTCGTACGTCGTAACGACCAGCTGGTCGCGCGTGGCACTGACCTCGTCGAGCGTCTCGCGCGGACCGGGCGCGTACACGACCGTTGGCTGAAGATGAGCGGGGTCGGCCGTCGCTGCAGCGAGAGCGACTGAGACGAGCGAGCCCTGACTGTATTTGCCGCCGCCGGCGTCCCAATCTTGATCGAGTTTAATGAGCAGCCGGCCGGCGACGAGTGCCGCCAGATTTGATTTGAGCGGAATTTCGAGTTTGGCCGTTCCGCTGGGCGTAACGAGGCGCGTCTCGCTTTCAAAGAACGACACGCCGCGGCGGATGAAGATTGCGCGATTGCCTTGACCGTCGTGGAGTTCGATCGGATCGACCGAGACATCGGCCGTTATACCGCGGAAGATCTCGACGGCGCTCGCAAGCGGCTGGCCGCGCTTGAGGCTCTTGACGACGTACGGGTACCCGGAGGCCGTCATTTCGCCCGGCGTCCATTCGCGCGCCACGAGCAACGTATCGTCGTCGAGCCAAGCCGTGCTTTGCTTTCCGCGCGGCAGAGAGAAGCCGTCGGCTACGAATTGACCGGTCGTGAGATCGAACTCGCGTACCGTCGAGGCATCTTCACCGCCCTCGGAGAGTGAGATCAGGCAGCGCTTGCCGCTCGGCGAATCGCAGTCGGCGCCCTGCCAGACCCAATTCTTCTGGTCCGACTTCGCGAGCGCGTCGAGATCGATGACGGTCGTCCAGTTCGGTTCGGCATTCTCGTAGTCGTCGACCGTGGTCGAGCGCCAAATGCCCCGCACGTGTTCTGAGTCTTGCCAAAAATTGTATAGGCGGCCGTTGATGATCTCCGGCCGCGGAATCCGGTCCTTTGCCTGATTGACGGCGAGGGCGTCTGCGTAAAACGGCGCGAACGTCGGAGCCTTCTGCAGAACCGCGAGCGTCCGTGCGTTCTGCTCCTTCACCCACGCGAGCGCGCGCGCTCCGTTCGCATCTTCGAGCCAGAGAAACGGGTCGTTCGGCGCCTTAGCGCTCGCGGCAAGCGCAACGGCGCCGCCCGCACACGCAAGCAGAGCAACCAATGCGAAGACTCGGAACAACATGGACTCTCCCAATCAAAAACCTAGACCGGGCGAACCTACGGTAATCGCCTCGAAAAAGCATCTTTCAACGCTGAGACCCGAGGCCGCGCAGTCAGGCCGCGCCTCCACCGAGGTAGGCGGCGCGCACGGCTTCACTCGCCATGAGGTTGGCCGCGGAATCCTCGTACACGATCTTCCCGACTTCTAAGACGTAGCCGCGCGTTGCGATGCCGAGCGCTTGACGGGCATTTTGTTCCACGAGCAGCACGGTCGTGCCGCGCGCGTTGATGTCGCGGATGACGCCGAAGATCGTCTGTACGAGAAGCGGCGAAAGCCCAAGGGACGGCTCGTCGAGCATGAGCAGCCGCGGACGCGACATCAGTGCCCGCGCAATCGCGAGCATCTGCTGCTCGCCGCCGGAAAGCGTTCCGCTCTTTTGCCCGATCCGCTCCTGTAGCCGCGGGAAGATCGCCAGAACCCGGTCGTAGTCTTCGGCGAACTCGGCACGCGATGAGCGGGTGTAAGCTCCGAGTTCGAGATTCTCACGAACCGTCATGCGAGCGAAGACGCGCCGGCCTTCGGGCGCATGACCGATGCCGCGACGCACGATCGCGTCCGGCGTCAAGCCCAGCAGCGATTCGCCCGCGAAACGGATCTTGCCGCGCGCCGCGCGCAGCAGACCGCTGATCGCCCGCAACGTCGTCGTCTTGCCGGCTCCGTTCGAGCCGATCAAGGTGACGATCTCGCCCTCTTCGACTCGCAGGCTGACGCCGTCAAGGGCGCGGATGCGCCCGTACGACGCGTCGATGTCCTCGACTTCGAGCAACGCCACTCAGGCGACTCCGTCCGCGCGGCCCAAGTAGGCTTCGATCACACGCTCGTCGGCGCGAACGGCGGCGGGTGGCCCCTCGGCAATCTTCTCCCCATGATCGAGCACCGTAACGCGCTCGCTCACGTTCATCACGAGGTTCATGTCGTGCTCGATCAGGAAGATGGTCACGCCCGAGTCGCGGATGCGCTCGATCAAGGCGATCAAATCGCTCTTCTCGCGCGGATTCATGCCGGCCGCGGGTTCGTCCAGCAGCAGCAGCTTCGGGTTGCTTGCGAGGGCTCGCGCGATCTCGAGCCGGCGTTGGCTGCCGTACGGAAGATTTCGCGCGTACGCGAGCGCATCGCGTTCCAAGCCGACGAAGCGCAGCAGTTCGCGGGCGCGCTCGCGTACGCGCCGCTCTTCGGAGCGCTGGCGCGGCGTATGTACGAGCGAATCGAAAATCGAAGCATGCATGCGAGCGTGGGCGCCCGTCATCACGTTGTCGAGCGCGGACACGAACGCGAAGAGGCGAATGTTTTGAAAGGTTCGCGCCACCCCGAGGCTCGCGATCCGGTCCGTAGCAAGGCCGCACAGCGAACGGCCCTCGAGCTCGATGTCGCCGGCCGAGGGCCGGTAGATACCGGTGATCAGGTTGAAAACGGTCGACTTGCCGGCGCCGTTCGGCCCGATCATCGAAACGATGCTGCCGGCTTCGATCGTAAAAGACAAGTCGTCGACGGCGACCAAACCGCCGAAGGCCTTCCGAATGTGGCGCAACTCGAAGAAGGCCATCAGGCGGCGGCTCCCGTCGCCTCATCGACCGGGGTGTGCAACTCGGCCGCGCGCTGGCGGCTCGGCAGCAGACCCTCCGGCCGAAAGAGCATCATCGCAACGAGGATGGCACCGTACAGCATGAAGCGGTAGTTGGTGAAATCGAGATTTGCAAATCCGAGAGCGTGCGCGATGCTGGTCGATTGTGGCAGCAAGAAACTGTTGACGAACGACAGCACGAAGCTGCCCACGATCACGCCCGTGATATTCCCCATGCCGCCGAGCACGAGCATCGAGAGCACGAGCACGCTCACGTTGAATTGGAATTGGTCGGGCGAGACTAGGTCGAGTTTGGCCGCATAGGCGACACCGGCCAGGCCGCTAAACGAGGCGCCGAGCGCAAAGGCCGAAAGCTTGGTGATCGTCGTGTTGATGCCGACGTGCCGCGCCGCGAGTTCGTCTTCGCGGATCGCCATCCAGGCTCGGCCGAGGCGGCTGTTTTGCAAGTTGTGGGCCGCAAGAATCGCCACCACGATCAGTCCCAGCAAGACGTAGTAGTACGGCGTCGCGCTGAAGCCGAACGCATGGCCGAAGAGAGATGGCTGGTCGAGCGATCCGATGCCGTTTGGTCCGTTCGTGTATTTGGCAAGGTTCAAGAACGTCTGCGGGACGATCTCACCGAACCCGAGCGTCACGATCGCTAAGTAGTCGCCGCGCAAGCGCAATGTCGGCGCGCCGAGCAAGATGCCGAATACGCCGGCAATAGCCGGCGCGATCAAGAGCATCAGCCAGAACGGAACGTGCACGTTGAATTGCTGGCTCGCCAGCATCGCATAGCTGTACGAACCGATTGCAAAGAAGGCCGCATAGCCAAGGTCGAGCAGGCCCGCGAAGCCGACCACGATGTTGAGGCCGAGCGCAAGCAAGATAAACGCGCCCGCATTCGCCATAAAATCGACGTGGGCGTTGTTCCGATCGAGCAACGGGTATGCCAAGAGGAGGACCGCCAATACGGCCGTTGCGATCTTCGCGCGCGGCATGTCCGGCCTGACTATCCGATCAATTTTCGCCCGGATAGTAGCCTATGTGCCTAGCGAGAGCCGTCATCTGGCTCTCGACCAGGCTAAGCCGAACTTCGACAACGGCAAGGCGGTCCTCAACCCGAGCGAGGCGACCTTCGACCACCGTTAGGCGAGAGGCAACGACCGCGAGTCGATCCTCGACGGCCTTGAGCCGGTCCTCAACCGCAGTAAGGCGATCGTTGAGCCGCTCGACACGCCGCTCCAAAGCCCCGAGTCGACCCTCGATAGAGTCCAAACGCCGCTCGATCGCTTCGAAACGCTGATCCATGTGCATCGACATAGCATCACGAAATTGCAGCAGGGCCGCGAGAATATCGGCCGGCTTCGGCTGGTCTGGATCGTCCATCATCCAGTAATTCACGACGCGCCCTGCTTCGACAAGGGAGCGTTCATACTTTTTCCGGCAATGATTCGCCGAGCAGACCCGACGGACGGAAGATCAGCACCAGGACGAGCACCGAGAAGACGACGACGTTCGACCATTGCTCGCCCTGCGGAATGTACTGCGTTGCGATTGCCTCGATCAAGCCGATCGAAAAACCGCCGAGCATCGCGCCCGCGACGTTGCCGATACCGCCGAGCACGGCGGCGGTAAAGGCCTTGAGCCCGGCTTCGAACCCGTTAAAGAACCAGGTCGTGCCGTAATACACGCCGCTCACGAAACCGGCTGCACCGGCGAGTGCGCTCCCGATCAGAAACGTCACCGCGATCGTCGTGTTGATGTTGATGCCCATCAGCTGCGCCGCATCGCGGTCCTGCGCGGTCGCGCGCATCGCCTTACCAAGTTTCGTCTTGTAGATAAACGTTTGCAACGCCAGCATCAGGATGACGGCGAGCGCGATCACCGCCATTTGCTTGGCCGAAACATCCACGCCCGCAAAGCGAAACGACGGATTCGGCATCACCTCGGGAAACGGAATCGGCGAGGGGCCATGCCACAGTTGCATGACGTTCTCGAGAATGAACGACATACCGATCGCCGTGATCAAGGGCGCGAGGCGCGGCGCATTGCGCAGCGGACGATACGCCAGCCGCTCGATCAACACGCCGACGATGCCGCACAGCAGCATCGCGGCAAGCATCGTGACGAGGACGACCGCCACGAGCTGCAAACCATGCACTTCGCCCGAAACCCCGAGACCCGCAAGAATTGCAAGCGAAAAGAACGTGCCGAGCGTGTACACGTCCCCGTGCGCGAAGTTGATCAGTTCGATGATTCCATACACCATCGTGTAGCCGAGCGCGATCAGCGCGTAGATGCCGCCGAGCGACAACCCGTTGATGATCTGCTGGAAGAAAACGGTCACGCCGGCGCTACGGGCCGGCCGAAACGAGCCCGACGAAGACGGCTTTGCCGTCCGAAACCTTGAACAAGCTCAAGATCGGGTCGGTCGTATCGCCGAAGCTGTCGAAACCGACGTCCCCGACCGGCGTTTTCAGGTTTTTAGTGGCCGTAATATAGCGCAACACGTCGGCCCGCGATGGGCGCTTGCCGCCGTCCGCCGCGATCGCCTTGTCGATGCCCGCGATCGCGACGAGCGCCGCCGCGTATCCGTTTGCGCTATAGGCGCCGATGCTGGTATCAAACCGCTTTTGATACGCGTCGATGAACGGCTTGTCGCCTTGGGGTGCGGCAACCGTGAAGTAGGTGCCGTCGGCCGCGCGTCCCGCCGTGGAGAGGAACGATGCATCGCTGATGCCGTCGCCGCCGAGAAAGGCCACCGCACCCATCCCCGCGTCGGCCATCTGCTTGCGCACGAGACCCCCGCCGGTCGAGGTGGTGCCGCCGAAAAAGATGACGTCGGGCGAGAGCGCACGGGCCTTGGTGAGCAGCGCTTTGAAGTCGGTCTGCCCGGAAGTCAAGTGCTCGTGCCCGAGCACCGTGCCGCCGAGCCGCACGAACTGCTGCTCGAAAACATCGGCGAGCCCTTTGCCGTACGTTTCATCGTCGTCGATGACGAAGGCACGTTTCGCACCGATCTTGCGGGCCGCCTGAGCATCGGCGGCGCCCTGACGGTCGTCGGTCGCACAGACGCGGAAGAACGCTTTGACGTCAGGGTGCGAGGTGCGCAGCCGCTGCGCAGCATCGCCTTTGGTCAGGGTTGTCGAGGTGGTCGCTGGACTGATCTGCGCGAGCCCCGCGTCGTTGGTGATCGGAATCTCGGCCTGCGCAACGTTTGAATTGAACGGCCCGATCATCGCGAGCACCGCGTCGTCGGCGACCAGTGTTTTCGTATTTTGCGCGCCCTGGGCCGGGTCGTGCTTCCCCTGAACCGCGTCGTCGAGATCGGCGACCGCAAACTGGAAGCCACCGGGCAGGCTGTGCCGATTGGCCTCTTCAACGGCCAGTACGACGCCGTTGCGAGCCGGAATGCCGTCCGACGCATCGGCGCCGCTCAAGGGCAGATCGACACCGATCTTCAGGACGTTGCCCGCGGTTTCGGAAGATTGCGAAGTCGTCGCCGGGGACGAACAGCCGGTCACCGTCGCCGCAAGTAAAAGTCCGAACGCCGGCACGGCTAGAGCGCTCGCACGACGTATGATCCACATCCGCAAGGCACCAACGTACGCCGGGGGAAATGGCTTCCCTTTACGTCAATGGCGAACCACGATGAAACCCTGGACGATCGCGGCCGTTTGCGCCGCCGTTTTCTTTTACGCGCTCGCGGTCAACGACGCGGTGTACGAAGTGACGTCTCCGTACTGGCTGTCGTGGCATGTGGTTCTACGCAAGGCATACAGCATCGGCGCCTTCGCGATCGTGGGGTATCTGATCCGGCGCGCCTTTCAAGAATGGGGCAGCGATCGCTTCGTGGCCGGAAGCATCGCGGGTACAGCGCTCTATAGCGCAGCGATCGAGGTGGGACAGTATCTCGGCGGATCGCAAGAGGGCCTCGGCTGGAACACGTTCGATACGCTGTGCGGCGCGCTAGGTGCCGCGCTCGCGAATCTGGCGGCAGCCGCGGTGGCTTCCGCGCGCCGTTGAGCGCGCTGGCGGCCGCGGCGCTCGTTCCGTTCGCGCTGGTCGCGATCGCGGCTGCCGCGCTGACGGTGTGGCGCCCCGCCTTCGGCCTCTGCGCCCTGATCGTGACCGTTCCGTTTGACGCGCCGGAGGCACTGGGGCCGACCACGCTCACCCTTCCCAAGGCGGTTTTGGCCGGAATGCTCTGTGGACTCGCGATACGGCGCGCCTCCCCCAGGGCCGTACTCGCGCGACCCATCCGCGCGCTCGTCCTCTCGGCCCTCGCAGTTTTTGTGGTCACCGCGCTCGCGAGCAGCCAGGCAGACTATGTGGTCCCCGCACTTCGCGAAACGTTCAAGGCGCTCGAATATCTGCTGGCCTTTCTCGCGGCGTTCGCCGCCGTCGCCGCCGACCCCGCCGAACGCACCGTCGCCCTGGCGTTTGCAGCCGTCACCCTTGCCGTCGCGCTCGGAGCGCTGCGCCAGGAAGCCACCGGCGCGCCTTCCGCGTTACTTGTGGCGGGCCGTGTCGTGCCGCGCATCGCCGGAGCGCTCGAGGGACCCAATCAACTGGCGGGCTTTTTCGACGTCATGCTGCCGCTCGCAATCGCCTTCGCGCTGCGTCTCCGCGGAGGCGCGGCGTGGCTCGCCGCCAGTATCGCCGCCCTCGCCGCCGCGACCGACGTCCTCACGTTTTCGCGAGCAGGACTGATCGCTGCGTTCGTGGCGGGAGCCGTGGTCGTTCTGGTCGCTACGGACGGCGTGGTCCGACGCCGCGCGTTCATTGGAATCGCGCTCGTCGCCGTCGCGGCGGCGGCAGCCCTCGGTGCAAGCGGAACGCTTTCGCGCTTTGTCGCCTTCGACGAACCCGTGCTCCCGACCGGCCTCGGTACCCGCCGCGAGCTTTGGCACGCGGCCCTCGTTCTTTGGCGTCATCATCCGCTGCTCGGCGTTGGTGGCGGAAACTACGAACTCGAACTCCCGCGAGCCGGCGTGACGGACGCCCAAACCCACGCCAACTCGCTGTATCTACAGAGCCTGGCCGAAGGCGGGATCGCGCTGCTCGCCGCCAACCTCGCGACCCTCGCCTCCGCACTTCGCACCTTCGGCGCAGCTCTCGGCAGCAGCCCCTTCGCGCTCGGAGCGTTCGGCGCGACGATCGCGCTTGCGCTGCACCAGATCTTCGACCTGCTGATCTTCTATCCGAAGGTCGGCGAGCAATGGTGGCTTCTTTTGGGTACGGCAGCCGCAATGGTTGCTAAAAGTAAAACCTCCGTTGGAAGCGAAGCCGGGATAGCTGCGGCGAGGGGGCCGCTCACGTAGCGATGCTTGAGCCCAACAACCCCGACATCGATATCGACGAACTTATGTCTCGAGTTCGCAGCGAAGTTCTGCGGCGTCAGTTCGGCGGAACCAGCAACGGCAGCACCTCGAGCGTTTCCCACGCAAATACTCCCCTGGACACGCTCGCGATCGAAAGTCACCTTGGTTCGGCGGCACGGCTCGCAGAGGTTCGCACGAAGTGGTCGGGCCAGCTCAAGCTCTTCCCCTTCAACGTTCCGGCCGTGCAACGTATTTTGTTACGTACGCTTGCTTTTGTGTTTCGGGACCAGCGCAACGTGAACTTCGAAATCGTTCACGCGCTACGCGAAAACGTCGCGTTGAATCAGCGCATGCACGCGCGGCTCACCGAGCTCGAGGAACGTCTGCGCCGGATCGAACACGCCGACGCCAACTCGCGCAATGGCGTCGCACCTTCTGACTGAGGTAAAGCCTCTACGCGTCGCGATCGTCACGCCCTGGTATGGACCCGAGGCGGGCGGCGGCGCGGAACGTCAAGCACGGCAGATCGCGCTCGGGCTGCGAGACCGCGGCGTTGAGGTCGAGCTTCTCACTACCTGCGCGCGCTCGTTCATCGCGTCCTGGTCGGTCAATCACTACGCTCCCGGGGCGTACGTCGACGACGCAATCCGGGTACGGCGCTTTCGGGTCGACCCGCGTGACGCCGAGGCTTTCAATCGCGCGAATGCTACCCTCGTTCACCTGGCGACGAATTCGCTGACTCCCGGCGTGCCGCCGGTCGATGCGGAACTCGAGCGTTCGTTCATCGACAACGGTATCAACTCGAGCGACTTGATCGCCTACCTGCGAGCCTCGGGAAGCGCTTTCGATAGCGTTCTTTTCTTACCATATCCGTACGGCGTCATCGTTCACGGCGTCGCCGCCGTGGCCGAGCGAGCCGTGCTGCAGCCCTGTCTGCACGATGAGTCCTATGCCTATTTGCCTTCAATCGAAGGCAGCATGCACGCCGCGCGACGGCTGCTGTTCAACAGCGAAGGCGAACTCGAACTCGCGCTGCGCCTATACGGCCCGGGCATCGCGGCAAAATCACGCGCGATCGGGCAGTGGATCGACGATGAAACGGTCGTGCCGAAACGGCGTATCAAGGGCATCGAACCGGCGCGCGAGCGCTACGTGCTGTACCTTGGGCTGCGCGATCGCGCCAAGCAACTCGACTTGTTGATCGAAAGCTTCGCGCGCTTTCGTCGCGACGAGCCGATGTCGGGCTTGAGGCTGTTTTTGGCGGGTCCAGGCCGGGTATCGTACGGCGATCCGGCTCGCGGTATCTTCGACTTCGGCCACGTAAGTGCCGCGGCAAAGGAAGCGCTGCTGAGCAATGCGCTCGCATTGTTTCAGCCGAGCATCAACGAAAGCTACTCGCGCGTGATGATGGAAGCGTGGTCGAAGGGCAAGCCGGTTGCGGTCAACGCCCGTTGCGCCGCGACCGCACGCCCCACCACCTCCTGTGACGGCGGCTGGCTCGCGACGACGAAGGCTGAATGGTCCGATCTCTTCCGAACGGTCGACGGCGAACCGCTCGAAGCGTTGCGTGCGCGCGGACGGCGCGGCTACCGGTACTTCTCGGCCAATGCAACCCGCGAGAGCGTCGTCGAGCGGTACGTCGACATCTTCGAAGGACTTCGGCGCCCGGGCGAAAGCCGGCCTTGGCAGTTGACCGTTTCCGCGCGGAGCGCGGATACATGGGAAGACGAATCACGGCCCAGCTTCATGACCCCCAGTGACCCTTCGCTCTGGGACATCACGCCGCACGCCGGCGTCGCGCAGCGCCTCAGCGATGGCAAGCTGAACGTCCTCTACGTCGGCCGCTTCGATGAGTACGCTTGCCTCGAACAGCTGCTTGCGGGTTTTGCCTTTCTCCTTTCACTCGGCGTCGACGCGCGCCTCGTCCTAGCAGGGCGCTTCACCGGCAGCGGCTCCCTATCGGAACGTGTCTTCGAGCTCATTGCAAGCAGCGGACTCGATAGCCGCGTGCTCCTCTTCGAAGGCGTCCCAACCGAAGTGCTCGCAGCGTGCTATCGCAATGCGCACGTTTTTTGGTCGATGGCTGAAACGTGGTGGACGCGTTGGGGAGTCCTCGACGCGATGTCGTTCGGTGTGCCGGTGCTGGCGTACGCCTCTCCCGTGGCCAAAGAAGTGCTAGGCTCGAGCGGCCTGCTCTTTACGGATAAATCGTCGTCCCTTGAAAACGCGGTTCTCGCGCGCTTGGTGGCGACCGACACGGAGCTGCGCGCAAAACTTAGCGCCGGTGAACGCAAGCGGGTCGAAACCTTCGCGCAGCTGCGATCGATCGAATCATGAGCGTCGCCACCCGTCCACGCTATGCGGTCGTCGTGCACCTGTACGGAGAAGGCCGCTTCGGCGGTGCATCGACGCTTGCGGCCGCGATCGCGCGCTGTCTCGGCACCGTGGCCGACGTCGACGTGCTGACGACGTGCGCTCAAAATTACATGACCTGGCAAAACGTTTATGCCGCCGGGCACTCGCTGGTCGAAGGCGTCCACGTGCGCCGCTTTCCCGTCGACAACCGCCGCAACGTGGGAAACTTCAATCGTCTTTCGCGCCAGCTTCTCGCGACCGCGAACCCGAGTGAAGAAATGCAAGAAACGTGGATGCGCGCGCAGGGCCCGGTTTCCGGAGAACTGCTCGGCTACCTTGAAACGTTCGGCAAGCGGTACGACGCGGTGCTGTTCTTCAGTTACCTTTACGCCGATACGTACTACGGCTTACCGCTCGTCGAAGACCGCGCTTTTCTCTTCCCGTTGGCACATGACGAGTGGCCGCTGCGCCTCTCGATTTGGGATCGCTTCTTTGCACGGCCGCATGGATTTTTCTTCAACAGCCCGGAAGAACGCGAATTCCTGCGCTCGCGTTTTCCGAGCCTCGATCTGGAAGGTCCGATCGCCGGCCTGGGCATCGAAGTGCCGGCCAACATCGAGCCTAACCGCTTTCGCGAACAGGCAAATCTGCGCGAGCCGTTTCTGCTGTACGTCGGCCGCGTCGATCCCTCCAAAGGCTGCGATAACCTCATCGAGGATTTCGCGCGTTACCGCGCGGGTGGTGGACGCTATCGCAATCTCGTTTTGATCGGCGACATCCACATGCCGCTGCGGCCCGTCGCGGGGGTGCACGTAATCGGCCCGGTCGACGAACAGACGAAGTGGAACGCGCTTGCGGCTTCCGAGGTGTTGGTGATGCCCTCGCGTTATGAAAGCCTCAGCATCGCCGTGCTCGAGGCCTGGGCACTTGAAAAACCCGTGCTGGTCAATGCTCTTTCGCCCGCCCTCGTCGGCCAATGCCGGCGCGCGCGTGCCGGGCTTTGGTACGCGAACTCCGATGAATTCAGCGTAACCTTGGATACCTTCGAGAAGCCGCTCGCGCAGCGCTTGGGGGCCGAAGGCCGTGCGTTCGTTGCGGCAAACTACACCTGGCCGCGCGTGATGTCGGTGTTACAAAGCCGCCTGAGCGGCGCGCGCGGCTAGTGGAGGAAACGCAACCGGGCACGCTGATTCTGCATGCCGGCGGTTTCGGCGACCTCGTGCTCGCAGCCTCGCTCGTCCCGCTGCTGCGCGCGCAACAACCGGGCGCGAAGATCACGCTCGCGTGCCGCAGCGAATTCGCGGCGCTCGCGCTCCTCTACCCCGATCCCCCGGATCGCATCGTTCACGTGGACATCAATCCCTACGTTTGGGCGGTGCCGACGAATGAGTTAGCGACCGAGACGCGATTGCTCCTCGCGCAGTTGGAGCCGGGCAGCTTCGCCCGCTTCTACAGCGCGGAATTGCGCAGCACGTGGCTCGGTCCGATCATCGCTGCACACGTCGTGGCGCCTGAGAATATCATATCGAACCTCCCAGTTACAGAACGCGCCTTCATTTCGTCGATGCTGCGGCGGCTCGGGCTGCGAGCGGCGAGGCTCCAGTACGTAAGGTCCGACGCGACGATTCACGAGCTCGCGCGCTATCGCCGGCTTGCGGGCGTCGACGGCGATCCGGCCCCGCTTCCCTGGACGGTAGCTCCCGATATCGCAGACGTCGCGATCGCTCAACTCGCCAGCCTCGGCCTTGAGCCGGCGCGATTCGTCGCTTGCTTCCCCTTCGGCTCGCCGAGCACGCTCGCCAAACGCTGGGCCGGCGAGAATTTCGTTCGGGTCCTGAAGGGCGCGCAGGCGCGTTGGGGTTTCGATACGCTTCTCCTCGGCGCGGCGGCCGAACGCCCGTACCTCGATGCATTCGCTGCCGAGCTCGCCGAAGAGGGCGTGACCGCAGCGGTTTTCGCGGGCGAACCGTACGAGTTCTCGGTCGTCGCAGCGCTGCTTGTGGCAAGCCGCGCCTATCTCGCGAATGATACCGGCCTTGCGCACCTGGCGCAGGCCCACCAAATCGCGGGCGTGACGATCTACGGCGGCGGGACCTGGCCCTTCTATGCACCGTGGGGCCCGCAATCGATCGGCGTCGTCGCCCCGCTTCCGTGCTTTCAGTGCTACTGGGATTGCGCGTTCGGTCGCGCTGTTTGCGTCGAGCGGGTCGACGTCGAGGCGGTCGAGCGTGCCCTACGCGACGTCGTCGAAGGGCCGCTACTAGCGCCGCGCACCGACGCCCTCGAGCGCGTGACGCCGGCTGAGGCCACGCTGATTGCGCTCGCCGGCAATACCTACCACCAAGCGCAGGAAGATCGGAGCGCGAGATTAAGAGCGATTTGGCGGTTGCGCGAGGTCATAGAGCGCGGGCTGGCACGAGCCGCTCGCCGCTCACAGGGCCATTCTCGGGGGAACGACATGCGTTCGGGGATCGACGGCAATGCCTGATATGGATATCGCGATCGAGAGCGCAGCGGAAGTCGTGCGCTTACGGCGCGAACTGGAAACGCGCCTGACGGAAAACAACGCCTTGCTCGCTCAACTCGACGACGCGAACTTGGCCGCCGAAAGATCGTGGAACGAGCGTGAGTCGTACCGCCTCAAGTTCGAAACGCTCGAGTTCGACGCGAAGGCACGAGACACCGAACATTTGCGCCGCATCTCCGGTTTGAGAAAACGCATGGAGTTGCTCGAGGAGACGCTGCGCGACCGGACCGAGTTCATTACCGCGCTGCAGCACGACCTTGAAGCAAGGACGACCAGACTCACCAATCTCGGCGCTCAATTCGACATCATGCGCCAGGCGGCCGACGAGCGCCTGATTCTATTGACTTCGAACGAAGAGACCCACCGCCGAGCCCAAGCGGACCTCGAGGGCCGGCTGGCTTTCGCGGGGCTCGCCGCCTCGAATGGTGCCGGAGCTTCTCCGGTCGGCGTTCCTGAAGGTGACGAGCTAGCGGAGTTGCGGCGCATCGCGCAAGAGCGCCTCGACGCGCTGAATTCACTTTCGGTCGAGGCCGAACGGCGAGCCGCCATGTTGGCCGAACTGACGTCCCTCGTCGAGGACCAAAACCGGGCAATCGAATCCCTGCGGTCCGAAGCGCGTCCAAACCGATAGGCTCCCTGCCCCTGGTCAGCATCCTCACGCCGGCGTTCAACGCTGCGAAATTCTTGCCGGAGACGCTGCGCAGCGTGGCGCGGCAGTCCTACCCGAACATCGAGCATTTCGTCGTCGACGGCGGCTCGAACGACACCACGCTCGAGCTCTTGCGTTCTGCCGCGCCGAACGTGCACTTCATTTCAGTACCCGGTTGCGGACAAGCTGCAGCGGTGAACCGGGCGGCGGCGTCCACGAGTGGTGAATTCCTACTGGTTCTGAACGCCGATGATCTGCTCGTGCCTGAGGCGTGCGCGCTCCTGGTCGAAGCGATGCTCCGGTCGCCCGAGGTCGCGGTCGTCTACGGCGAAGCCGATCACATCGACGAGCACGGCTCCTTCATCGAGCGCTATCCGACGTTGCCGTTCGATCGCGACCTGCTGCGCAAAACGTGCTTCATCTCGCAGCCGACGGGACTTGTGCGCCGCAGCGCCTTCACCCAGGTGGGCGGAATGGCGGAAGCGCTCGAGTACAGCCTCGACTACGACTTCTGGATTCGCCTTGCCCAGCACCACGAGTTCTTGAAGATTGACGCCCTTGTGGCCCACGTGCGCCTTCACCCGGCCGCCAAGACCGTCGCGAAGAAGGCAGCCGTCGCACGCGAAGTCATCTCAACCTTGAAGTCACACTACGCGTACGCTCCCTACGAATGGGTCGTAGCCTACGCGGACCACCTCATCGATGAACGAGCGGGCCGCGTGCCGCCCGCCGTCGGCAGCGGTCTCAAGGCGGCCTTTTCGCTGCCGCTCGGATGCGTGCTGAACTACCCGAAGGTCGGAACGTTCGCCCGCGATTGGTTGGCGCATCGCCGCGTAGGAAGCACGCTTCGTGCCCGCTAGCAGCTTGCCGCTCGTCACGGTCGTAACGCCGTCCTACAACCAAGGGCGCTTCATTCGCGCGACGATCGAAAGCGTGCTCTCCCAAGGCTATCCGAATCTCGAATACATCATCATGGACGGCGCCTCGACGGACGAAACGGCGGAAGTAGCAGCCGAATATGCCGAGCGGCTTACGTTTATCTCCGAGAAGGATCGGGGGCAGTCGCACGCGATCAACAAGGGCTTTGCCATGGCACGCGGCGAGTTCGTCGCCTGGCTCAATTCGGACGACATCTTCTTGCCGGGCGCCGTTGAGCGCGCGGTGGCTGCGCTGCGCGAGCACCCGGAGGCGGGAGCCGTCTACGGCGACGGCTATCAAATCGACCTCGACGGCAACGTGATTTCAAAGTTTGCCGTAACCCAAAAATTCGACCTCTGGAAACTTCTCTACCTGTCGGACTATATTTTGCAGCAGACCGTCTTTTTTCGGCGCTCGGTGTTCGACACCGTCGGCTGGATCGATGAAAGCCTGCACTACGGGATGGATTGGGACATCCTCATGCGCATCGGCCTCGAATGCGGAATCGTCTACATCCCCGCCGACATGGGCGCAATTCGCGAATACGCGACAGCCAAGACGGCAGCCGGCGGCACAAAGCGCGTGCACGAACTGGTCACGATCATGCGGCGCCATACGGGGCACCCTTTCCCGCCCGGGGCAATCGCGTACGGCCTGCCGACCTACGAGAAACTATGGAACCAGCGGATAGAAGCCTTGTTTCCGGAGTCGATGCCACGAGTCAAACGCAAACTGCAAAGCTATGTCGCGCGCGTAGCGTACTGGATCGTTGGGCAAACCTTGCGCTATGCGCAGGGACTCTTCAGCGACGGCTGGGCCTCGACGCGCGCCCGATTCGTCTTCCCGCCCGCCCGCGCGCGCAATCTCGAGATGACCGTCTCGCTGCCGGGGTGGGCACCAATCGAGCGTCAAACTATTACCTTCCGGGCCAACGGCAAAGTGTTTGCCCGCGAGTCGTTCGAGAGGGGAGAGTTCACGATTCCGGTTGCGCTGCCGCGCGGGCTGTGGTCGAAGCCGGTCCATATCACGGTCGATGCCGCGAAGTTCTTCCTGACGCCCGTGGCTCGCGACGGTCGTCGCGACCCGCGCAAGCTCTGCTATCTCCTCAAGGACATCGAATACGCGAAGCCGCGCGGGGGTCCGCTCGGCTGAACGCGGGGTTGCATCCGCCGCGACGGTTCCCCGATGTCGTCGGTGTCATCGCGGCCCGCAATCTGCGCCGGCGCTATCGGGGATCCGCTCTCGGCGTGCTGTGGTCGCTTGCGAATCCGATCGCCATGACCGTCGTGTACGCCGCGATTTTCGGCCACACGTTCATTTCCTACTATGGGGGTTCACTCGAACGATACGCGTTTGCCGTCTTCATCGGTCTGACGGTGATCGGATTCTTCTCGGCAACGACCTCGGAAGCGCTGACGAGCGTCGTAGCCGATGGCGCTCTCTTGAACAAGTTGAACGTGCCTAAGACGGCGTTTCCGATTGCTAGCGTCCTAGCGAACTCGTTTCAGCTCTGCGTCGGGATGCTTCCGATTCTCATCGGAATCGGAATTGCCTCGGGAGCGGGTTTGCAGCTCCTCTGGCTTCCGCTGCCCTTGATCGCACTCGTAGCATTCTGCTGCGGCGCGGGGCTGCTCCTTAGCGCACTCTACGTCTTCTATCGCGACATCCCGAGCATGTGGGAGCTGTTGACGTTCTTCGTATGGGTCACGAGCGCCGTATTCTATCCGCTGGCGATCGTCCCGAAGCGAATCGCGCACATCGTCGAGTATAATCCGCTGTTTGCGTTCGTAACGACGCTGCGAGAGATCGCGATGGGCAGCGCGCAACCAGATTTACGGCTCCTGGGGATCGGGTCGCTCGAGGGCCTCGGAGCGCTCCTCGTCGGCATCGTGGTCTTCCGTGCCGCTCAACCAGGCTTCATGGACCGGCTATGATCGATCTGCGCGGCGTCACGCTCGACCGCCGGTCCCCGGACGTTCATGGAAACGATTTGAAGCGCCGGGTCTTCGCCTTGCTGCGCGGCAACACGCGCCGGCCGCCGCTCCGGCGCGTGCTCGAGGACATCGATCTGTCGCTTGCGCCCGGCGAGAAACTTGGAGTCGTCGGACCAAACGGTGCCGGCAAGTCGACGCTGCTCAAGGTGATCTGCGGCATCTTGCAGCCGAGCGGCGGTACCGTCGAAGTTTCGGGTCGTATCGCCCCCGTACTGGAAGTCGGCGGAGGTTTCGATCCCGAATTGCCGGTCATCGAAAACATCCTGTTTTTCGGTGTGCTGCTCGGTTTCTCGCGGCAGGAGATGCTCTCGCGCGTCGACGATGTGCTCGAATTCGCAGGCTTGCAAGAATACAGCGACACGCCGGTCCGAGCGCTGTCGTCGGGTATGGTCGCGCGCCTCGGCTTCGCGATCGCGACCGACGTCGACCCAGACGTCTTGATCGTCGACGAAGCCCTGTCGGTAGGCGACGAGAAATTCCGGGCCAAATCGCAGCGACGGATCGATCGCATGTGGAGCGCGGAGGCAACGGTCATCGTCGTCTCGCACGACCTGCAGTTCATTCGGCGCTCCTGTCACCGTGCCGTCGTCATGGACCATGGGCGGATCGTCTTCGATGGACCGGCCGACGAGGCGGTGACAAATTATGTCAGTACCGTGGATGCCCGCGCGTCCGATGTTCTGGCACGCGGGCGCGCCCTGCTCAGCTCGCGCTGATGCGGATCAGTCGATGTCGCTCGCTTCGAACACGCGGAAGTTCATCAGGCGCGGGTCGCCGGGCACCGTCGCATCACCGCCGTCGACACGCAGCGTAAGCACTGCCGGCACGGTCGGCAAGTCGCATATGACCGTTTGACGCTTTTCGATTGGGAACTCGCTCAGCATTTGGCTGTCATGCGAGACCTTCAAAACGAAGGGTTTCGACCCAACTCCCGGGCCAGGCTCTATGTCAAAACGCAGCCTCGGCTCGCCTTGCTTTGAGACAGCGATTGTGGCATCGTTCCCGACCCAACGAAACGTAGCGCCCCCATACGTCTCGAGCGAGTGCCAGCCTCGCCCGAGCCGTGCCCAAGCGGGCAACACGTCCCCTGGCTGCTCGGCGAGCGCGATATTGAACACGCGAAAATCCATGACCCGCGAATCGTTGGGCACCGTCTTGCCTCCGGTCTCCAGGTGAAGCCGGATCGCATGGACGGTGCGCGCGCCAGGCGGAAGGTCGATCGTGATGTTTTGTTTACCGAGAATCGTCGGATGACCGAGTACGGCATCCGAGCTACCGAAGACGTGAAGTTGAAAGGGGCGCAAATCGACACCTGGGCCTGGCTCGATCGTCATGGAAAGCTTGTAAGCGCGCGGCGTTACCGCCGCGGCATAGATGACGGCATCGTTTTTGGCCCAGCGGAACTTGGTCCCACCAAAGATTTCAAGCGGGTGCCACCCGGCGCCGAGCGCCAGCGCCCCAGGCGCATAAATGTCCGCGTTCTCTGTAGTAACCGTCCCAACTGCAATAGCCATCGCTTTGGTGCTCCTGCGCCGCCGGCTTTGATCCCTGCGCCGGCGGCAGCTGTCGCATTCCAGGGACCGTGCGCGAAGGCGGCTAAGCCCCGCACACAATACGGGAGGCGGACGGCTTGATCGTTACGCGTACGCCGTTTCGGGTCACCCTCGGTGGCGGCGGCACAGACCTTCCGGCTTTCTACGAAAAGCACGGCGGCTATATCCTTGCACTCGGCATCGACAAGTACATGTACGTCATGCTGAACGTGCCGTACGCGGATCGTAAGGTTCGGCTTCACTACACCAAGAGCGAAACGGTCGACAACGTGGCGGAGCTGGAGCATGAGCTAGCCCGGGAAGCGCTGCGCATGCATGGAATCGCCGACGGCATTGAGATTGCGTCCCTTGCCGATCTGCCGGCCGGCACGGGACTCGGCTCATCAAGCTCCTATCTCGTCGGCTTGCTGAACGCGATCCGCGCGTATCGTGCGCGTCCGATCCTATTCAACGAGCTGGCCGATGAGGCGTGCCGAATCGAACTCGACATCCTCAAGAAACCAATCGGTAAGCAAGACCAATACATGGCCGCCGCCGGCGGTCTCACGGAGCTGTCGATCGATGTGAACGGAGCGGTCGCCGTTCGTCGCTTGGCGCTGCCGGGTTACGCGGTCGCCGAGTTCATCTCGAACACGCATCTCTACTATCTCAACCTGCAGCGAACAACGACCGACATTCTCCGCGAGCAAACGGCGGCTCTGCGGGCTGAGCCGCGAGCCGCGCACGACAGCACCCAGGCCCCGAATGCCGTCGAGGAAAGCCTCAAAGAGATTCTAGCGATCGGCTATCGTATCGGCGACGCGTTCCGCGCATGTGATTTCGACACATTCGGAAGGTTGATGCACGAGCACTGGATGGCAAAAAAGCGGCTCTCCGGCAAAGTGAGCGTTCC
>Ga0302326_10007901_pt1 | contig 23556 bp, 25 predicted proteins | sample Palsa_T0_3_FD_202264 | JGI IMG/M metagenome (GOLD analysis project Ga0302326, IMG submission 202264) | Peat permafrost microbial communities from Stordalen Mire near Abisko, Sweden - Palsa_T0_3 | ecosystem: Environmental > Terrestrial > Soil > Palsa > Peat permafrost | place: Sweden: Abisko... | reverse complement strand
GATCGACTCTCGCAGCATCAGCCCGATCTGGTGGTGGCGAACCTCAACGTTGCCAACCCCTTGGAGGGGATGGGCTTCAACGTCAAGTGGTCGACCGAGCTGACCTTTCAGCCGATTCGGGGCTTTGCGGGCGCACCGGAATTGTTCCGGTTGTTCGCGACGGCGCTGCGCCGGCACGACCGGTTGGCGCGCGCGCGCAACGCCGCGGGGAGCCGCGAGCACCCGATCGACTTGGACTTTTTCCGGCGGGATCGCCAGGTCGCGCAGCCGGTATGAAGCTGACCGTGTGGGCCTATCAGGCGCCGGCGCACGTCGGCGTCAGTAAAGCGGCTTCGTCGTTCGCGGGGGTGCAGACCATCTTGCGCGCGCCCAAGGGCGACGGCTACGGCACGATCATGCTGGCGATGTTCGAACGCTTGGGCGTGCCTCCGCCGCTGACGATCAGCGCCCTGACCGAGGCCACCTTGGCGGGGAATCCGGCCGACATCGGCCGGGTGATCGCCGACCTCGACCGGCGCGCGCAGCCCGACCTGATCGTCGTCACCCGCAGCGCGACCGCCGCCGTGCTGCAGGAGCCGCTGGACGGCGAGATCGCCATGATTCCGCCCGGGACGATTCAGGCCGACATCCTGCAGGCGTCGACGCATCCGGTGCGCGACACCGAGCTGAGCGCCTTCGCGCGCACGGTCCGCGAGATCGTCGACCGCTACGCGCAGGACGGGCATCCGCGCAGCCGCGAGCCGTCGATCAACCTGATCGGACCATCGCTGCTCGGCTTCCACGATCACGCCAACGTCACGTCGTTCCGGCGGATGTTCGCCGATCTGGGCGTCACGGTGAACGCGGTCGTTCCGCTGGGCGCCTCGGTCGGCGAGCTGCGTTCGCTCGGGCGGGCGTGGCTGAACGTGACGACCGCGTACGAGCTGGCCGGCCCGACCCTCGAACTGCTGCGCGAGCGGTTCGACACGCCCTTTATCGCGGAAGCGCCGTACGGCGAGCTCGGGACCACGCGCTTCCTGACCCAGGTCGCGGAGATCCTGGAGCTGCCGCGCAGCCGGATCGACCATGCGGCGCGCGATGCGAAGCTGGCCTGGTACGCGCGCACCGTCGATGCGCACGCGCTCTCCGGCAAGCGGGTCGCCGTCTTCGGCTCGCCGTCGGCGGCTGCCGGGATCGCGCGAGCGCTGCACGACGAACTCGACATGGAGCTGGAATTTGTCGGCACGTACGCGCTCGCGTACGATGCCTGGCTGCGGGCAGCGGTGGGCGACCGCACCGCAAACATCCTCGTCACCGACGACTATCGCGCGGTCGCTGCCCAGATCGACCGCATCCGCCCCGACATCGTGTTCGGAACCCAGATGGAACGGCACTCGGCCAGCCGCTACGGCGTGCCGTGCGCGGTCATCTCGTCGCCGGCGCACGTGCTGAACTTCCCCTTCGGCTACGCGCCGTTCGTCGGTTACGACGGTGCCAATCATCTCGCCGACGTGGTCAACCAAACGCAGGTCCTCGGGCTCGAACATCACTTGATCGAGATGTTCGGACCGCGCGGTCAGGGCAGCTTCGCCGAGGCGGCCCCCGAAGGGGTCGAAGAAACGGCGCCGTCAACGCCGTCCGATCTGCGCTGGGAGGATGGCGCGCTGCGCCTCTTGCAGCGGGTGCCGTTCTTCGTGCGCAAAAAGGCGCGCGCGAACATCGAGACCTACGCCCGCGACGCCGGCCTGGCGAGTATCGACGAGGCGGCCGTCCTGGCGGCCCGCGAGCACGTCGGTGGCTAAGCGCGGCAGCGTGCTGCGCGATTCGGCGCAGTCGACCGTCAGCACCGCCCGCGAGTTCGCCTCGATGATGCTGCCGTTTACCGACAAAGAGGTCGGCGCGGCGCGCATCAATGCCTCGCTGCGAAGCTTTGCGAAGCCCGGAACCTGGTTTGCCCCGATGTGGGCGATCATGGTCGGCGCCATCGCCTCGCCCGGCAGCCACTGGGATCTCGTCACCGTCGGCCGCGTCCTGGCGGCGATGCTGATGGCGGGGCCGCTGCTGTGCGCGTTCTCGCAGGTCGTCAACGACCACTTCGACCGGGACGTCGACCGCATCAACGAACCGGATCGCCCCACCGCAGCCAACCTGCTGGGCACGCAAACGATCGTCGTGGTCGCGGCGCTGCTCGCGGCGGCGGCGCTCGGCATCGCGTTCGCGCTCGGCCGCACCGTCGGCTGGCTCGCGCTCGCGGGGCTGCTGCTTGCGCTTGCCTACAGCGCGCCGCCATTCCGGCTCAAAGCGCGCAACGGCTGGCTGGCCAACACGGCGTCGTCGTTTTCGTACGAAGGGCTGGCCTGGCTCGCCGGAACGGCTGCCTTCGGGCGGCTCACCGTCGGCACGTACGTGCTGGCCGCGCTGTTCTCGCTCGGCGCGCACGGCCTCATGACCCTCAACGACTTCAAGAGCCTCGAAGGCGACCGGGCGCTCGGGCTGCGCTCGATTCCGGTCATGCTCGGCGAGCGTAAAGCGCTGGGCCAGGCCTTGACGTTCATCAACCTCTTTCAAGCGCTGGCGATGGCGTACGTGCTGGGCAACGGTCAGTGGATCGCCGCGGCCGTCATGAACTTGCTGCTGGTCGTGCAGCTGCCGATGCAGCGCAAACTCGCGCGCGATCCGGTCAAGAACGCGCCCTGGTATTGCGCGAGCGCAATTCCTCCGTTCTGCTGGTCGATGCTGGCGGCTGCCGTTGCGCTGCGCCGGGGAGGGTTCTAGCCGGTGAAGGTCATCGTGGTCGGCGCGAATTGCGGCGGCAGCGTCGCGGCCGGAGATCTGGCCGCGACCGGAGCGGAGGTCGTGCTGCTCGAGCGCGACCTCAAGCGGAAGAAGCCCTGCGGCGGCGCGATCCCGCCGCGAGCCCTCTCGGAGTTCGGTATCCCGCGCGCGATCATCGAGCGCACCGTGACGCGCGCCGCGATCATCGGCCCCAGCGGAAGTACGGTCGAGATGGACGTCCGCGGCACCGTACCCCGGGACGACGATTACATCATCATGCTCACGCGCGAGGTCCTGGACCGCGCGCTGCGCGAGAAGGCGCAGCAGGCCGGCGCCGAGCTGCGCGAAGCGGCCTTCGTGTCGCAAGAGACGCAGCCGGACGGCACCGTACGGGTGAAGACACGCCGGCGAGACGGGCGCGAGGAGTACCTGACCTGCGATGTCCTCATCGGCGCCGATGGGGCGGGTTCGGCGGTGGCAAAGTCGGTCGGGCGGCCGGCCGTGCGGCACGCCTCGGCGATTCAAGAGCGTCTCCAATTGCCCGACGAGGCGATGGAATTTTACGCGAACCGCGCCGAATTGTATCTCGGGGACGACATCTCGCCGGACTTCTACGGCTGGGTCTTTCCGAAGAGCGATCACGTGGCGGTCGGCACGGGCTGCCGTCCCGAGCACGCGAACCGTTCGTACGCCTTCCTCGAGGGCGTCAAGGCGCGCGCCGGCGCGAAGCTACGCGGCGCGAAACGCATTCTGCTCGAAGGCCATCCACTCCCGATGACGCGCAACAAGAAGCTGGTCTTCGGCCGGGTGATGCTGGTCGGCGACGCCGGCGGCATGGTGGCGCACACCTCGGGCGAGGGCATCTACTTCTCGCTGGCTGCCGGACGGCTCGCCGCACAGGCCGTCACCGGTTTCGCCGGCTACGGCGACAAACTCACCGCCTACGAGAAGCGTTGGCAGAAGCGCTACGGATCGATGTTCGACTTTCTCGAGTTTCTCGAAAAAGTGTCGTACACGGGCAACAACAAGCGCGAGTGGTTCACCGACATGTGCCGGGTGAAGACCGTCCAGCAACTGACCTTCGACAGCTACCTGCACAAGAACATGGCGACGGTCAAGCCGACCGACCACCTGAACCTCGCCTACGAGGGAGCGATCAGCGCCGTGCTCAACTTCTGGGCCCTGCGCCGCACGCCGCTCTCGACGGCGCCGCCGCAGATCACCGCCAAAGAAGCGATCCTCGCGACCCGCAGCGCCATCTCGGCCGGCGTGCCGATCGAAGAGCCCGCGCTGGTCTGAACGCGGCCGCCCGCCCACGGCCGCCGGCCGGGCTCAGCGGTTGGGCGAATAGCGCGCGGTCACTTCGCGCACGATCGTCGCGTCGACGGTCCCGCCGCGCGTGCGCGCCAGCTTCTCCGCTTCGGAGCGCAACTTCTTGTTGACCGAGACGCGTACGAAAAACGGCACCCGCTTGAGCGTGAGCTCGGTCAAGGCTTTGGCGTCGTCCGTCCACGCCATGACGCTGTTTTGGCCCTTGCCGGAGGCGGCGGTCGCTTCGGGGGCGTCACGCATCAGATCGCGCGTGGCGACCGCTGCCCGCTCGGGCGGCAGCGCCGAAGTCGGCAGGTTCGCAAAGAGCACGTCGAAGAGCGCTTCGCACACGCACTGCAGCAGCCATACCGCGCCGGCATAGCCGACGAACGGCGTGCCGGTCGCACGTCGTACGACCGCGCCCGGAAACGAACACTGCAAGAACAGCGACGGAAGCTTCTCTTGCGCGATGATCATGCGCTCGTTGATCGAACCGAACACGATCATCGGCGAGGGGCTCAGATCGCGCAGCACCGCGCGCACCTGCTCGCTGGGGGTCGCCTCCGGGCCGGTGCGGTAGGCAGCGAACGCGATCGGCAGACCCAGCTCCTCGCCGAGATAATAGGCGAGCCCGTCCCGATAGGTCGGCGGCGCGACGATCGCGACCGGCGCGTTGGCGAAGAAATCGCTGTGCGTCGAGCGCCAGATATCATGCCAGGCGGCGAGCGTCGTCTTTTTCTCGAGCCGGATGAAGGCCTCGGCTGGAGCTTCCAGACCCAGCGCGCTCCCGAGTTCACGCAGGAATGCGGTCGTTGGTTCGAGGCCGATCGGGGCGGTGAAAACGGGCTTGCCGACCTCACGCGCCAGCGACCGCCCGTATTCGGCGTACATGACGATCGACGCGTCCGCATCGCTGAGCCGCACCGTGTCGTAGGGGTGCGCTTCGAACGGATAGACGAGGTTGACGTCGGCGCCGATCCCGGCGACCAGGCGTTTGATCTCGGCCAGGTCGCTGTAGGAGTTGAAGTTGCCGTAGGTCGGCCCGATGATGTTAACCGAGGGCCGTGCGCGTGGCGCCGCCGGCGCGCTCCCGCCCGGCGGGCTGAAGTGATTCCGATTCTGCCACAGGAACAGCAGCGCGCGGTCGCGCGACTTCCACTCGTCATCGTCGAGCGAGTGCGAGTCGAAGAAGAGCGCTGAGTTGGGTTCGTGCGCGTGTTCGGTCGTCCAGGTCGCGCCGATAAGTTCGGAGACCGGGGTCGACACGATGAAGACTTGTCGCCCCTCCCGCGAAGCAGCGGCGACCTTTTCTTTGAGCGCTCCGAGCGTTCCCGACAAGGTCACCTCGGTCTCGGAGAGTTCGGAGCAGGTGACGTTCTGCAGGTACGGCACGGCGTCGGTGTAGTTGATGACCGCGACCGCCGGCATCACGTGGCAGCCGACCGGGCCGTCGAGAACGACGTTCGCGTCGCGCAGCGAGGCGAAGACCTGCATCGCTCCGGTGTCGCCGCCGGCGTGATCCAGGTCGGTCACGCGCTTGCGGATCGGCGTGTTGACGACCTCGCTGACCAGTTCGCTCGGCGCGATACCCTCGCGAACGTGCGGCGCCATCAGAGCGCGTGATGGGCGATGAGCTGCGCGGTCAAGTCGATCTGCGGCGCCCACGAGGTGTACGTACGTTCGAGCTTGGTCTCGTCGTCGGCGAAGAAGCGCGCGATCCGGTCGTAGCGGCCTTTGGAGCGAACCGTCTGCGACACCAGGCCGAGCACGTCGCCGGCCCCGTCTGCCAGCATCATCGACCGCGTGGCGATGGCATTGGTGTAGTAGATCGAGGGAATGCCGAGTTCTTTGGCGTGCGCGCACAGCGGCGTCGTCCCGATGACGCAGTCGTAGGGCCGGTCCGTCAGCGCCCGAATCTCGTCCTCGAAGTTGGCGCCGTAGAGTACCGTGCACCCGTGCGCTTTGAGCCACGCCTCTTCTTCGCGCGCCAGCGGGTTGGTGTTGACGGCGGTCGAGAGAAACGGCACCTGCGCGCCGGCTTCGATCAGCAGCCGCACCAGCAGAAACTCGTGGCCTTCGTAGCCTGCGACCATGAACGTGAGGCCGCCCAGCGGATGATCGGCCATCGCCAGCCGCACGCGGTCCTGCTCGTCGCGCGCGACGGCTTCGACGGTGCGCGGGTCGAGCGCGAGCGCCTCGCCGACGGCGCGGATCCAGCGATACGTGCCGTCGATGCCGACCGGCGCGCCCTCGATGAACGGCAGCCCCTGTTTCATCTTCATCCGCTTGACGCTCTCGCTGTAGAAGGGATGCAGCGGAGCGTTGAGCGCGCCGTCGACCATCGCGACGTAGTCCGCCCAGCGCGGTCCGGGCACGGTGGTGTTCACGTGCGTGCCGATCCGGCGCAGGACGTCGTCGATCTTGATCGGATCGGAGGGGAAGATCTCGCCGAGCAGGTTGACGCCGGCCCGTGCCTTGCGCTGCGGCGGCAGCCGCCAGACCAGCGAATCGACCACGATGTCCTTGGCGCGCGCGTGCGTGTGCACGCTGTAGGCCGGCAGCGGAACGTACACGATCTCGGTGTTGCCGATCTGCTTGGGCAGCAGATCGAAAGGCAACCCCACCGTATCGGACACGCACAGCGAGCAGATCGGGATGAGGGCCGGCTGGTGCCGTTCGGCCATGTCGCAGACCATGGCGCGGAGCTCGTCGAAGGCGCTGCCCTTGGCCCAGATTTCCGAGGACACGCCCGGAGAATAGATGGGCCGGTTGGCGACGTAGAAGTGGGCGACGAAGGTGTGTCCGTAGAGGCAGCCGTCGCCGGAGGAGATCACGATCGGCATCGCATCTTCCATCCGCAGCAGGTTGCGCACGGCACCGAAGGCCGGGCACATCGAGGACGGCTGTTTGCTCATCCGAGCGTCAGGATTCCCATGCGCCGGCCGGGACCGCTCCGCCGCCGACGGAGATGATCGTGGGGCCGATCAGCCGCGTCGCGTCGTCTTCGCTCTCGAGGTAGCGATGATCGGGGAGCCCGCCGTTGGGTAGGCCGCGCAGCGGATCGTCCTCGTCCCCGCCGAGGCTCCACAGCTCCTCGGAGGTCACCGCGGTACCTTCCATCTTCGACGCGTTGCCCATCAGCATCATCATGAAGTCGACGAAATCGACCTGATTGGGGACGACCGCTTCCTGCGTGTCGATCGCCGCGATCACCCGGTCGACCGCCGCGCGAACGAGCGGGTGCATCACGCCGTCCACGTACGTTTCGTCCTGCGGCAGCAGCGGAAGATGTCCCAGCACGGGGATGCCGAGCGCCTCGGCGAGCCGGTCGGCCTTCCCCGAGCCGTCGTCCTTGTTGACGAACAGGCCCAGGCAGCGCGTGCGGCCGCCGTTGTTGGCGAAATAGCGCGCCGCCGAGGCGATGTTGTTGGCGGCGTACATCGACTGGCCTTCGTTGCTGCAGACGATGATGAGCTTGTCGGCCATCGAGCGCGCGATCGGCGTCCCGAACCCGCCGCACACGACGTCGCCCAAGAAGTCGAGCAGCATGTAGTTGAAGTTCCACTCCGAGAGGCCCCATTTTTCGAGCATCTGGAAGCCGAAGGTGATCCCGCGGCCGCCGCATCCGCGCGCGGACTCGGGGCCGCCCAACTCCATGCAGTACACCCCGTTGCCCTTGAACATCACGTCTTCCGGCGCGAGTTCTTCAGCGCGGCCTTCGGCGTCGAACTTGGCCCAGGTTCCGAGCACGGTCGGAATGAGCGCGCCGCCGAAGTGCGTGACGACGCTGTCGTGCTTGGGATCGCAGCCCATCTGCAGCACCCGCTTGCCGCGCTCGGTCAATTCCTTGGCGATCATGCTGGTCAGAAACGACTTGCCGGCGCCGCCCTTGCCGTAGATCGCGACGGTCAGGTTCTTGCTCACGCCCATTGCAGCACCACCTTGAGAATCGACGGATCGTTGAACGCGGCGTCGTACGCCGCAGCATAGCGTTCGATCGGGATGACCACTTCGGCGAGCGGCGCCAGGTCGACGGCGCCGTCGGCAACGGCGTCGCGCGCGGCGAGGAGGTCCGCCGGCGCCCACTCGCGGCTCACCAGCAGCGAAACCTCCTTGACGAACAGATCGGGAAACGGCGTGCTCAGCACGTCGTAGTACGAAAGCAGCACGATGCTGCCGCCGGGCTCCATCACCCGCGCGCAGCGAGCAATCTCGCCGGAGTTCCCGCTGACCTCCAGCGCGTGCGCGACCGGCGCCGCGATCCGTTCCTCGAGCGTCGCCGACGAGACATCGATCTTCTCGGCGGCGCTCGACGAGGCCAGACGTTCGGCCGACCGGTCGACCGCGACGACCGACGCGCCGGCGGCGGTCAGGAAGGCCGCCGCCAGTTGCCCGACGGCCCCCATCCCCAGCACGGCGACGCGGCGTCCGGCCACGTCACCCAATCGCCGCACCCCGTGCAGCGCCGTCGCCGCCAGCGCCAGCAGCGGCGCGTGGGAGAGGCGTATTCCATGCAGCGGCACGACCTGCGCGGCGCGCTTGATGACGCGCGAGGCCTGACCGCCGAACGCCGCCGTGACGTCGGTGTAGCACATGCTGCCGCCGACGAAGACCTGATCTCCGACGCGGACGTCGCGGACATCGTCGCCGGCGCTAACGACCGTCCCGGCGGCTTCGTAGCCCGGCACGAGCGGGTAACGGAAATGGGCCATGCCCGGCAGTTTGCCGTCGAAGAGCAGCCGTTCGGTGCCGCTCGAGATCGACGAGAAGTTGGTCTCGACCACGACCTCGTCGGCGGCCGGGGCGCGCAGCTCGACCTCGCGCATCTCGAGCCGGCGAGCGTCGGCAAACACGACCGCCTGCGCCTTCATGCGGCGGCCTCGGCCGCGGCTTCGCTCACGCGCAGGTCCTCACGCATGAGGTGGTTGCGCACGATGTACTGCACCACGTTCAGCCCGTACGCGAGGTACGCCACCGACAGCACCGCAATGACCGCGCGCATGTTCGAAGGCCAGGTGTACACGGTGACCAGGAAGCCCGCATGCATCAGGAAGACGTTCAGCGTCATCACGTCTTCGAGAAAGAACTCGTGGGCGAACCACCATTTCCCGTACACGTCGTGTTCCCACAGCGCTCCGGTGACGATTGCGCCCAGCATGAAGCCGATCTTGATGAGCACGCTGAGGAACACCGTCTGGAAGCTGACCAGGTGGACGAAGTAGAGCACGAGCAGTGCCAAACTGACGGCGAAGACGCCGAGTTGGCCGATCGCGAATATCGGATGGACGCGGGTCCAGAGGCTGGCCGCGCGCCGTTCTTGGATCGTCGTGAGGGACTGCAAGCGGATAGAAGGCCTCCACACCCATGGTAGGGAGCGGGGGCCTCCTGCGGCGGTGATAGGCGTCACCCGCCCCGGCGGGGGGCCGAGGGGCTAGATCGCCAGCGCTTCGAGTGAGTTGAGGTTCAGGATCTCGAGCGTCGCGTTCTGACTGTCGCTGACATAGCCTTCGGCGCGGAACCGGGCCATGTTGCGGCTGACCGTTTCGCGCGCGGTGCCGATCATGTTGGCCAAATCCTGGTGCGTGAAGGGCAGATCGATGACGACAGAATGTTCTTTCTCTACGCCGTACTGCTTGGAGAAACGTACCAACACCGATGCCAGACGCGACGCGACGTCGCGTCCGCGGAAGTCCTCGAGCAGCGTGAGCGCGTCGCTCATTTGTTCCGAGATGCGGGTCATGAACTTGGTCAGCCGTTCGGGGTTCGCACAGACGTAGCGTTCGAAGACGTCCTTCTCGATCGAGTAGGTCTCGGCCGTGGACATCGCTTCGATGAAGACTTCGCGCCAATAGCCCTTGAGCAAGGAGCGGTCGCTCCAAATCGATCCGGACTCGAGGATCGTGATGAGGATCTCGCGTCCGTTCGAGAGCAGTTTGGTCACCTTGAGTGTGCCGCCCGTACAAAGGAACGCCCGCTCCGGAACGCTGCCGGGATCACTGAGGATCTGGCCGCTCTCGTGGCGGCGTGCCGGCGTGTGCACGAACAGGTCGTTGAGGTGATCGTCAAGCCCGACGAGGCTCGTCTTTGGCAGACTCCAGAAGAAATCCATCACCGAACTCCTGAGGCCAAATGCGCGCCGGGGTTCTCATGAACCTCCGGATGTAGGGCCGTTGCTTGAACCGGCGTCTGGTCCGTTCCTCCGGCCACCAACTGACTCGGCCACTTCGCGCCTTGATGGCAGGTGTAGCAGGTCACGGCTTTGATGTTCGCCGGCAGATAGTGGTGATTGATCTGGTCGACCATCTGCCACATGCGGTGCGCGATCTGGTTGGTCGGGTAGTAGCGAAGGGTCACGAAATCGGCCGAATTGTGGCAGAACAGGCAGTTGACGCCGAGCGACTTCGAAACCGAGTACATCGAATTGACGACGAAGCCTGCCTGCCGGCTAGACTTAGCGGGCCAGTCGAGATACTGCACCGGCACGATGTTGTACTCGACCGGATGGAGCGGCGAACCGCGATGACAGGTCACGCAGCCGACGGAACCCTTGACCGCGTAATTCGGAAAGTCGCGGTGTACGGGCGCGATCCACGCCGTGTCGAGACTGGCAGCCATGATCGCCATGGTGCGCGCGATCTTCTTGGTCGGCGTGTCGTAGGCGAAGTTCGAAACGTTATGGCAGTACTCGCAGCTCACGCCGAGCGCTTGGGTGTACGACGCCATCTGTCCGAGGACGTCCCCGTAGCTTTTTCCCTTGAGGACTTGGATGTTGTACAGCTGGCCGGGCACGTAGCTGCGCGGCACGCCGGCCGGCTGGGTCGCGAAATCCAAGGGAGCCTTTTGATCGACCGGACCGTAGGTCGCGGCCCGCGGCGAGGACGGCACGCCGGTTCCGATCGTCCCGCCGTTATCTTCGCCGGTGTTGATCGACGCCGCGCGCGCGCGGTCGACCAGCGGCTGGACGATCCCCGCCACCGCGAGGGTGAGAATCACGACGAATGCCCCGAGCCAACGCTGGCGCATCGGCTACTTTCCGGGCGCCGGCATATAGCCGGCCGGAGGCGGCATCGGCGGCATGGGACGCGGATGCTGGTTGATCCCCTCGCGCGTAATCGGACCGTACTGGGCGACCGTGCCGTGGTCGACGCCCCATACGTACCAATCGTTGGTGACCACGCCGGTCGAGAGGATGCCGAGCCCTGACGACAGCACCACGCCGACCGCAAACCACCACAGCCAATCGTGGATCGATTTCGGGAACGCGTTGGCGCCCATCGTCCAGCGCCAGAACAGCGCCGCTTTCTGCGAGCCCGAGGTCATGTTCTTGATCTCAGCGTCCTCGTGATGGCTGCTCTCGGCGCCGGTGGCGAGGATCGTCGCGCCGTGCATCCCCCACAGCATCGTGCTGCCGAACAAGAAGAAGATCGCCAGCTGGTGGAACGGGTTATAGTACAGGTTGCCCCACAGCACGCTGAAGTTCTGCGCCCACTGCAGGTCGCTATTGAGACCCAGCGCCGGCGCGTCGGCCCACGAGCCGACGATTAGCGGGTGGAAGACCCAGATGCACGCGGTCAGGAAGATCGCTGAGAGCCAGGAGAACACCAAGAACGGGCGCCACTTGTGGCGCACGAGCCGTTCGTAGCAGCGGGCCGCCCAAGCCAGGGTCGAGAGCGCCCACAGCAGGGTGGTGATCTGCCAATATCCGCCCTCGCGCAGCGAGCGGGCCGGTGCCAAGCCGTCCGGCGGCGCGAGGTTGAGGTTGCCGAAGTATTTCACCAACAGCCACGGGCTGCCGTTGACCTGATCGAGCGCGGAGAGCAGCACGACCAAGGTTCCGGCGACGAACAATAGCACCGAGACGAAGCCGAACGAGCCCAGCCAGATCGTTCCGATCTGGGTGTCGATCTTCAGCGCCCGCAGCAGATCCCAACGGGCCGGCGTGCCCAGCCGGATCCCCAGCGGTTCGGCATGATCGAGCGAACTCGGTTCCGCTTCTTCGATCGGTTCGTGGACGGGAGCGAGCACGGTTGCCATCAGAACGGATGCCAGAAGTCGACCCAGTTTTGGACCAGCGTACCGCTGGTGAGGATACACAGATCGGACATGATCAAGGTGAAAACCGCCAGGTAGAAGCCGAGGCGATGGATGCCGTACTCACCGATCGAGTATCCGACGTAGTCGCGCCAGAACGAATCCTCGCGGCGCATCTCGACGTTGGGGTCGCGATCGGTGTTGTACGTCCCAAGAATTGCGCTGCCGTGCATCGCCAAAACCATCGCGGTCAGGAAGAAGCCCAGCACGGCGTACGCGTGAAACGGGTTGTAGTAGAAGTTGATGTAGCGGAAACCGGTGTTCGAAACCCACGTCAGGTGGCCGGTGAAGCTGAGATCGAAGCCTTCGCACCAGCAGCCCATGAGCAGCGGGCGAAGGATCTGCAGCACCAGCCAAGCCGAAATCGCGAGGCTGAACATGGCCGGGATATGGAAGCCCATCTGGAGCTTGCGGCAGATGTCGACCTCGCGCAAACCCCACGCGAGAAATGAAACGGTCGCGAGAATGACCACCGCTTGCCAGGCCCCGCCCGCAAGGAAGGGCGCCCAGCCTAGGCCATAGGCGCGCGTCGGCGGCGGGATGTTGGCTCGGAACAGATCCCAATCGCCGTACTGTCCGACCGCCACGAAGAGGACGCCGACGCCGAGCGCGATCGCGATGATCGCAACGACGCCGAAGAACCCTACGTAGAAGCGGCCGGCCCAGAAATCGAAAGGATCATCACCGAAGACGAGTGCGAAGAGCGTGTTGCCGGGTTTCCGGTAGACGCTCTCAAACTCGAGCTGGGCCACGGTGGTCTCCCCTTACTTGGCCCCCGGCGCCGGATTGACCGTCGTGGTGTAGCCCGTGCCGCCCGCATTCACCGGGAAGATCCAGTTGTAACGGGGCGAGCTCAGCACGATGAGGTGGATCAGGAAGGCGACGATGACGCCGGTAATGATATAGCCGGCGAGCACGGCGCGGAAATTGTAGCGGCTGTTAACGATCATCACTTTACTCTTTCACCCGCTACCACGGCCGCCACAGCCACACAAAAATGTGGGCGAAGACGGCGACGATGAAGAACGACCAGGACCCGGCCACGACGAATTTGTGGATGGTCCAGTCGGCGTTGTTGAAAAAGTCGCGGTAGACTTCGGGGACGGAATCATTTCCGACCTCGTGTACCGCCGCTTGACTCATAGCTTGCAAGAGTGTCCTCCCCGACGGGCGTTCCGGCCAAATGGCATCTGCGTGAAGTCATCCTAGCCCGACCGGACGACCCGGCGGTGTAGCGGGTGCTACCGCGGGCCACGCTCGCCCGGCGGTGAGGGTTGCGGCCTGGGCCCGGCGGCCCCGGCGTACGGTGACGGCCAGGGTCCGCAGGGTGAACCCGACGATCAGCGACGCGCCGAGCACGCTCGGAACCAGCCAGCGCAGCATCATCGGCACGCTGTGGGCGTTGATGACGACGAACGCGGTGACGGCCGAGATGTAGGCCGCGATCATGCTCGCGAAATGCGAGAGCAGCCAGCCCAGCGGGAGACGGGGGCTCAGGAAGCCCAGCACGTCGTTGAGCGCGAAGGCGACCGCGATGCCGCCGATCCCGATCAGGGCCGGCTTGATGCTGAGCATGAGCGGGGTGGCAGCCGTGCCGCCCAGGTACGCCACCGCGAAGCCGGCCGTGACCGCCACGCCCGCCGCGGCCATATCGACGCGATCCTCGAACCGGTCGGGGGTGCGCCGGCGGCGCCGGGCGACGTTGCGGTAGCCGCTGAAGATCAGGTAGCCGCTCACGGCCGCGAGCGGGAGCAGAAACAGATGCCCCTTCGCCTGCCACAGAAAGCCCGCGCTGAACAGCACGACGGCCATCGTCGCCATGAACGCGATGCCGAAGCGGGCGTGCCAGCGTCCCCCTTTGCGCACGAGCAACGCGGCCGGTGCCGCGGCGAGCGCAACGGTTCCGAAGATGACGTGCAAGACGGTCATCATCGCAGGGACGCCGGAGACGAAACGCTAGCCGGGCTTGCGCCGCGCTGCGACGATAGCGAGGATCGGCGTGAATGCGATCGCCGCGCACCAGAGGGTCATGATCAGCCAGAACACCTGGCCAGCGTAGCGCGGGCGCGCCGCGCGGTCGGTGATTCCGGCTACAAACCGCGCGGCAGACGCTGCGCGGGTTTACTTGCCGCCCTTGACTCCCAGACTCGTCCCCACGATAAAGATGATGACGCCCGCAATGAGAATCCAGCCCCACACGAGCAGCAGACTCGGGCCGGTATCCGCCGGCGCGGCCGCGGACATCTGCGCGGAGGCGGGAAGGGCGGTCGCCAGGAACGTGATGGCGCCAAGGAGCGCCCGTCGAATCAACTGCATGATTTCTTCTCCTGAACTCAGGGAGCACACGGCTTCGCACCACCATACTACAGGCCGCGGCTCGCCGATTGTAGCCTACGGCACAACCTGCCTTCGGAGCGTGACCGGTGCCGGTTGACGAAGGACTGCTCCACGGCTGGTTCTACGGCAACCTCTACGTGCGCGAGATCGCCGCGATCGGGTTCGCGTTCCTGATGGGCTCGATTCCCTTTGGTCCGATCGCCGCGTGGCTGTTTTCCGATGCCGACCCGCGGCTCTTGCGCTCGGGCACGGGCCTAGCGCCGCTGTTCGACGCCGCCAAGACCTTCGCGCCCACCTTGATCGCCGCGCACGGCGGAGGCTTGAGCATCGGACTGTGCGCCGGCTTCGCAGGGATCGCCGGAGACTGCTTCAGTCCGTGGCGTGGCTTCCGCGGCGGCCGCGGCAGCGCGGCCGAGTTCGGCGCACTGCTTGCGGTCTGCTGGCCGGCCGGCGCGATGTTCGGCGCAGTCTGGCTGGTCTGCGCCGTCGCGAGCAACTACGCGGCGGTCGGCTCGCTGGCTGCGGCGACGTTCGCCTTCGTCCCGCTATGGTTCTTCGCCGGCGCGCCGGGCGCGATCATGGGCGCGCTCGCGGCGCTGGCCGTGGCCGCGCGCCACAGCGGCAGCTTCGCGCGCTTGAGCGAGGGCTGCGAGCCGACGATGCGCGGCGCCCGCCGGCGGCCGGCGTCAGTTGTTCGCTTGCGCGGTGAGCCGGTTCAAAGCGTCTAGGTCCAGGATCTCGATCGACCCGCTGCCGCGCGCTGCCAGGACCTTGCGTTTCTGGAGTTCCAGCAGCTTGCGCGTGACCGTGACCCGGTTGCTGCCGATCATGTCCGCCAGCCGCTGGTGGGTCAGCGGCACGTCGATCAGCACCGAATTCGGGCCGTTGAGCTGGCGGCCGAACTCGCGCGCCAACTCGAGCAGCGTGCGGTAGAGGCGCAAGTTCACGCTGTTGTTCATCAGGTCTTCGATGAGGACCTGACTCTCGGTCAGCCGGCGGGCGAAGTTGGTGATGACGTCGACCGCGGCGGCCGGTTCCGAGCCCAGCAGCTCGATGAGGTCCTTCTCGGAGACGCCGATCACGCGTGAGGGCTGCATCGCCTCGGCGCAGATACAGGACAGGCTGCCCGAGAGCGTCCGCCACTGGAAGAAGACGTCGCTCTCGCCCAGGATCGAGAGCGTGATCGTGCGGCCGTTGGGGAGCAGGTTGTAGAGCCGGACCTTCCCGCTCTCGACGGCGTGAAACCGCATCTCCTGATCGTAGAGCGGGCCGATTTCCTCGCCGGCTTTGAGGGTCACCGCCGTGTACCGTGCGGGCGAGCGCATCAGCGCCGCGCGCAGCTGCTTGCTGGCGTTTTCGGCCGCGCGGGCGCCCGCTTCGGCGCCGGCTTCGTTGTAGCCCGACACGACGGCCATCACCAGCATCGAACGGAGGTCCGCGATCTCGCTGATGATGTCGACCCGCGAGGCGTCGTCGCCGTTGGCCTCGAGCAGGGCGATCTCGATCGTGTTCGTCGCTTCGACCGTGCGCCGCACCGCTTCCGACACGTCGAGGCCGAGCATGTGCTGATAGCCGCCCGCCTGGCGCGCGAACTTCATCAGCTCGGTGAAGTCGTTGGCGTCGACCGCTTTCACGATCTCGTCCCAGTAGCCCAGGTGCTGGTTCACGACCTCGGCGGCGGGCTCGGTCGCGAAGCCGGTGCGGGATTGTTCGATCCACAGATCCCGGTAGACCAGCGCGCTTTTTTGGAGCATTCCGACGAGCAGCTTAGACATCGTTACCTGTGGCGGAGCGGCGCTGAGGGAGGGGCGCTCCGGGGCGCTACCGGCGGCCGGCGCTGCGCGGCGACCATCATCGCCGTGAGGACCTTGGTGCGCATCGGCACGTACGCGCGGCGCGTGAACACGTCGTAGCCGTTGTCCTCGATCTCGTCCAAGATGCGGCGGTAGAGCAGCAGCGCGAGCCGGACCGTGTAGCGGCTGCCGGGCGAAAGCAGTTCGATGCCGGGCGCGGCCTCGTCATACATCGAGCGCACGCGCGCGATCTGGAACTTCATGAGCTCGATGAAATTCTCGTCGATCGTGCCCGCCAACAGGTCGCTCTCGGCGTAGTTGAAGCGGCGCAGATCCTCGGCCGGCAGGTAGATCCGGCCCATGCGGCTGTCCTCGCCGACGTCGCGCAGGATGTTCGTCATCTGCATGGCGCGGCCGAGCGCGATACCGTAGGCCAGCGCACCCTCTTCGTAGCCCAAGATCGGCGCCGTCAGCAGCCCGACCGTCGAGGCGACCAGGTAACAGTACTCGCGTAAGTCGTCGTAGGTCTCGTAGCGGCGAATGGTGACGTCGCGCGACGCACCGCTGAGCAGATCGAGCGCCGGTTGGATCGGGATCGCGTAGCGCTCGGCCGCGTCGGCCAGGGCGACCATGAGCGGATGGTCGGGACTGCGATCGTACGCGCGGAGCAATCGCCGCCGCCAGACGTCGATGGCGTCCAGCCGGTCGGAGGCCGGCGAGGAACGGTCGACGATGTCGTCCGCCGTGCGGCAGAACGCGTAGACGGCCCAAATCGCGCGCCGCTTTTCGGCGCTCAGGAACAGCGACGCGAAATAGAACGTCTTGGAATGGGCCTTCGCGATATCGCGGCACAAACGATAACTGGACTCGAGACCGGGCAGGCCGTCAAGCGACCCCCGTTCCCGGGCCGGCGCGTCGGCCGCGTGCATGGGGAGATTCACCCAGCCGCGAGGACCGGGCCGTCGGCGACCAGCGCAAGGGACAGCAGCGCGTCGTAGATTTGGTGCATCGCGCTGGTGCTCGGCACGATCGCGGCCGCGATCCGGTCACCCTCGACGCGCGCGTCGAACACATATTTTCCGCGCTCGAACTGCACGTCCCAAACCTCCGTACCGCTCTCCAATCGTTCCGCCACCACCCCCGGGCCGCCTTCGATCAGCGCAGGCGCCAAACTGCGTACAGGCAGCGAGATCTGCGCCCGGTCGCCGACCGGAATCAGGTTGTTGCGCAGGCGCTTGACGAGCCCGCTCAAGTTGCCGGGGAAGTGCAGCTCGAAGACGATCGTCGCCGTCTGCTCGTCGAGCTGCACCGCTCGCGTCCCCGGATACGTTTCCACGACTTCGTACGCGATCGCGGCAGCGCCGCGGCATCGCGTGAGGTCGACCGGCATCGTTACGGTGGCGAACGTCCCCACGCTCATTTCCCCTTCCTGTCGTGCAATCAGCAATGCGACCAGCGCGAAACGCCAGGCCGCTCCGCGGCCCGGGTGACCGCATCGTAACGTTACGCATGCGACGGTGCTGTGACCTGGGTCCGCGAAATTTCAACGCAGGCCATCCAAGGTGATGGGCGTACTTGCACCAGCCATGATCGGCCGCCGTGTATTCTGTGCGCTCGCGCTTGTCGCGACCGCAACGTTGAGCGCCGGCTGCAGCAAAGGTCCGGCGCCGCCGAAGCGCGTCGCCATGGTCGCCGGCACGCTGGGCTTCGGCGACCGCTCGTACAACGATGCGGCGCGGGCCGGACTGGCGGCCTGCACCCAACAGACCGGAACGCAGACCGACGCTGTCGTTGCCCGCTCGGCCGACTACGGCCGTGCGCTCACGTTGCTGGCGACCGAAAATTACGACGCGGTCATCGCCCTGGGGTTCGCGATGGCGCCCGACGTCGCCAAAGCCGCCCGGCGGTTCGAGAACACGCACTTCGCGCTGATCGACGCCGTCGTCGACCTTCCCAACGTCAGCTCGTTCACGTTCGACGAGGCGCAAGGCTCGTTTCTGGCCGGCGCCGCAGCGGCGCTGGTGTCGAAGACCCGGGTGGTCGGGTTTCTGGCCGGCTCGCCGAGCCCGCTGCTCGAGCGCTACGAGGCGGGGTTTACGGCCGGCGCCCGCACCATCGATCCGCGCATCGTAGCCCGCGTCGCGTACGCCGGGTCGTTCGACGACGTCGCGGCCGGCCGGCGCGTCGCTGCGAGCCTCATCGCGCGCGGAGCCGATATCGTCTACGCGGTCGCCGGACGATCGGGCCTGGGCGCGATCGCCGCGGTGAAGGCGCAGCCGGGCGCCTACGCCATCGGCGTCGATTCCGACCAGGATGCGCTGGCCCCCGGAAAGGTGCTGACCAGCGTCGTGAAGCGGGTCGACCTGGCGGCCTTGCGCGTGTGCCGGGAAGCAAACGCGCAGAAACCGGTCAGCGGCCACATCGTTCTGGGCGTCGCGGACGGCGGAATTGGTTTGACCGGCTTCGCCTACACCCGCGGCGTCATCGGCGGCGCCGGCCTGGCGCGCCTCGACCGCATCCGGCGAGCGCTGGCGGCCGGCACGATCGAGCCGCCGCGTTCGCGCGCCGAGCTGCGCACGTTTCGCGTGGTCGCCGTGCCCTAGCGGCTCAGCCGCAGAAGCGCGCGAACCGCGCCAACCGTTCGTTCACGGCCTCCGGTTCGTCGAGCTGAAGATAGTGGCCGCCGCCGATGGTCTCGCTGAAGAAGCGTGGCCCCAGGCGCTCGCGCAGGGCCGCCACGAGTTCGGGAAAGCGCGCGCCCTCGCCGCCCAAGGAGCCCTCGAGCAAGAAGGTCGGCTGGCTGATCTCGCCCGCGAAGTTGCGCAGCGCGAAGCCCTCGGGTCGCCCGAACGCCTCGCGCAGCATGCGCGGATATTCAAGCGGCACTTGCGCGCGCTGGTCGGGCCAGGCGGCCTCCATGCGCGCCCGGTTGGCGAACGCCCGCGCGAACATCCAGCGGGAGATCGCGCGGCTCATCGCTCCGTCGCGTTCGATCGATTGGAGCACCGGCGCGCAGAGAAACTGCGCCACGCGCCCGGCGGCCGGACCGAAGTGACCGTAACCCGCGGCACCGTCGGCGTAGACCGGGTCGACCAGGAACAGGCCGCGCACGGAGGCGGGCACGTCGCACGCCAGCGCGATCGCGAGCAGACCGCCCATCGAGTGACCGACGAGGATCGCCGGACGCCCGGTGCCGGCGGCGACAGCATCCAACGCCTGACGCGCGTCGACGTAATAATCGGCCAGGCCCGCGTCGTCCACCCGCGACGCCGCGCCGTGTCCGCGCGCTTCCCAGACGTACAGGCGATGCGAGGCTGCCAGCGCGGCACGCTGCGGCCGCCACGACCACGCGCCGCCGCCGACGCCGTGCAGCAGCAGGATCGGTGAGCCTCCGGCGACGCCCTCTTCGTACAGCGCCGCGCCTCCGGGCAGCCGGCGCGAAACCGAATCGACTTCGAGCACGTGCCGTCGCTTCGCTGCGGCCGATAACTTCCTTCCCGCGTGACGACCGTCACGCACGGACGCGCGAGGCTGCCGCATAGTGGACCAACCTTCACGGGATCGCCAGATGAAACAACCGCAGCTGCGTCGCGCCGGCACGATCGAACCGCTTTGGCTGAAGCGCGGAGCCGCGCGCCGCAAAATCGGCCTGCCGCGGCCGCCGGCGCAGCTGCTCGAACGTTTCGAACGTGCGCTCGAGGACATTCTCGGCGCGTTCCTGGCGCCGGTCGAACGCGCGCCGGTCGCCGAGCAGATTCGCTGGCACTTCGGCTTCGGCCACCCCGACGGCCGGCGCGGGAAGCGTCTGCGCCCGCGCCTCATGCTGCAGATCGCGCTTGACGAAGGCGGGACGTTCGAGGGTGTGCTCGATGCCGCGCTGGCCGTCGAATGTCTGCACAACTACTCGCTGCTGCATGATGACATCGAGGACCGCGACGAGGTGCGGCACGGCCGCCAAGCCGTCTGGGCCCGGTTCGGGCTCGCGCACGGCATCAACGCCGGGGACTCGATGTGTGCGGTTTCGTATCTCGCGCTGCTGCGCAATTCGGGCGCGCTGCCGCCCGACCGCCTGAACCACATGATCCGCGTGCTGCACGAAGCGAACTTCGCCATGTGCGTGGGCCAGAGTTACGACCTGGAGTTCGAGGCGGCGCGCCGCGTGACGATGGACGCGTACCTGGCGATGATCGAAGGCAAGACGGCGACGCTGTTCGGGGCGGCCTGCGAGCTGGCTGCGCTCAGCGCCGGCGCCGGCCGCGACCGCGCGGCCGCATACGGTGAGCTGGGGCGCGTTTACGGGCGCGCGTTTCAGATTGCGGACGATGTGCACGGCACCTGGGCTTCAACGCAGGAGACGGGCAAAGCGCAGTGCTCCGACATCGTGCGCCGCAAGTGGACGTTCCCGATCGTCTGGGCGCTGGCGGGGCCGCCGTCCGACGCGCGCGCCGTGATCGCCTCGCGCTACCGGCGCGCCGCGCCGCTCGCGCAACCCGACGTCGACGCCGTCATGACCGCACTCGACGCGCTGGGCGCACGGCGCGCTGCCGAAGCCGCGTGCTGCGCGTATGCGTGCGAAGCCGCGGCCCTGACCGAACGCGCGGACCTCGACCGCAACGCGGTGCTCGCAGCGGTGACGGCTATCACCGAGCGGCGCACGTCCACGGCGTACGCTGGAGTCACCCTCTCCCGGTGAAAGGTGGGCCGTCGGTTGCAGCAGCAGATGGAGCTCGATAGCGCCGCTCCTGCGCTTCGACGGATTCCCCTGCGCGGAAACCACGTGCCGTCGGAAACGAGCCGGCGCGTCGCGCGCTACTTCGAGACCTCCGGATTCTCGCGCTGGACGGCGATCTACGGTGAAGGCAGCATCCCGCCGATCTGGCGCGTGATCCGCGAAGGTCACGATCGTGCGATGGCCCAGGTGATCGCCTGGATCCAGGATGACGGAAGCCGCACCGCGCTCGATGCGGGCTGCGGCACCGGCACGCTCTCGATCCGCCTTGCCGACTGCGGCTACCGCGTGGTCGGCTTGGATGTGTCGGCGCCGATGGTGTCGTTCGCGCGCTACAACACCCAGCACCGCACGCGCGGCACGCCGCCCGAGTTCGTGGTAGGCGATATCGCCGCGCTGGGCGCCGCCCCGCGTTCGTTCGACCTGGTCTGCTGCCTCGACGTGCTCTTTCATTACCCGTATGACGAGGTGAAGAAGATGCTCGCGGCGCTGGCCGAGCTGTCGTCCTACAAGGTCATCGGGTCGTTCGCGCTGCGCACGTCGATGAACGCCCTGTGGATGGAGATCGGCAAACGGTTCTTCCACAAGAAGAACCGCATGACGAACCTGCATCTCCATTCGTACGATCAGGTCGAGCAGATCCTCTACCGAGCCGGGTTCCGCGTCACGCGCTGTCATCGCGTCAAGCGGTTCTTCTACGACTCGTACATCTTCGAAGCTATTCGACGCTGATGGCGGGCGCGCCGCAGATCCTGGCTCCGCGACTCTACCGCACCGACATCGACATTCTCAACGGCCTGTCGATCGACTGGGTGCGTGACGAATTCGAAGCGATGCGGCGCGATTTCGAGGCCGATTGGAATCGCGCCCACTTCCGCTGGGAAGACGACGCGCTAGGCCTCGACTACGAACCGTTGTGGAGCGAGTTCTACGAGTTTCTACATCGCTCGGCGATCGGCGAGTTCTCGGGCTGCCTGCTCTACAGCGACGTCTCGAAGAAGCTGACCGATCCGACCCTGCGTGCGGTCTACAAGTGCATGGCGCGCGACGAAGCGCGTCATTCGTCGTTCCTCAACTTCGTGATGCGGCAGATGGGCCGCCGCTTCGATCTCAAGAACTTGCCCAACGTCCAAGGGCTGCAGTACATGCATCCCAAGTGGATCTTCGTGACGACCTACCTCTCGGAGATCGTCGGCTTCTACCGCTACCAGAATATCTCCGATCACCTCAAGCGGCATCCGGAATACGGCTTCCATCCGATCTTTCGGTATTTCGACAACTGGTGCAAGGACGAACGCCGCCACAGCCGCTTCTTCGCGCTGATGCTGCGCAGCCAGCCGGAGTACATGCGCGGGCTGCGCAACCGGTTCGCGATCAAATTTTTCACGCTCGCGGTCTACGTCACGATGTACCTGCGGGATTCCGAGGCGACCGTCTACGAGCGGCTGGGAATCGATTGGGAGAAGGTCGACATCAAGGTCATCAACGAGACCGAGCGGGCAGCCTGCGAGGTCTGGGGTCTGGGCATCCGCACCGGGTCGGCGTTCTTCTGGTCGTGCCTGCGGCGCATGGCCCGCAACAACTCCCGCAACAAGCGCGGCCGCACGGTGCGCGGTTGGCGGCGCGCGCCCGCGACGGCAGCGCGTTTCCTGCGCTATGCCGACAACGTGTTCCAATACGCCAAGCTGATGGCGCAGCCGCACGACCGCGTCGAACCGCTGCCGCAAGCGCGCTGGACCGAGGGCTGCGCGATGCCGGCGCCCGGCCCGTCAATCGAATTGCCGGGCGTGCATCCGCTGCGCTTGCACAAACGCGAGGTTTCCGGACGCGAGCACAGCGTTGCCTAAGCGCGCGGCGCTGACGCCGGGATCGCAGCGGGCCGCCTACGTTGCGTACCCGTTTACCGCCATCGTGGCGCAGGACGAGCCCAAACTCGCCGTGCTGCTGGCGGCGGTCAACCCGCGCATCGGCGGCGTGCTGCTCTCCGGCCCCAAGGGGATCGGCAAGACCTCGATCGTGCGTGGCGCCGGCGAACTGCTGCCGATTCAGCTGCGCGCGGCCTGTCCCTACGGCTGCGAGCCGGACGGCCCCTCGCTGTGCGAGGAATGCGCGGCGCCGCAGGCCGGCCGCCCTCGCCCGCGCAAGACGCGCGCCGCGATCGTGGAACTGCCGGCCAACGCGCAGATCGACGACGTCGTCGGCGCGATCGATCTGCGGGCGGCCTTGGGCAGCGCCAAGATCGCGTTCCGCCCGGGGCTCTTGGCGCAAGCGAATCGTTCGCTGCTCTACGTCGACGAGATCAATCTGCTCTCGGACGTCATCGTCGACGTGCTGCTGGATGCCTCGGCACAGGGCGTGGTGCAGGTCAAACGCGGGCAGCACGCGCTGGCGTACCCCTCGCGGTTCAGCCTGATCGGCACCATGAATCCCGAGGAGGGCGAACTGCGCCCGCAGATCACCGACCGGATCGGCTTGCGCGTGTTCGTCGCGCCGGCGCAGAGCCGGGAGGAGCGGGCCGAGATCTATCGCCGCAACGCCGCC
>Ga0302326_10007897_pt1 | contig 23562 bp, 19 predicted proteins | sample Palsa_T0_3_FD_202264 | JGI IMG/M metagenome (GOLD analysis project Ga0302326, IMG submission 202264) | Peat permafrost microbial communities from Stordalen Mire near Abisko, Sweden - Palsa_T0_3 | ecosystem: Environmental > Terrestrial > Soil > Palsa > Peat permafrost | place: Sweden: Abisko... | reverse complement strand
GTTCTCAACCATCGCTGATGGAGGAAATGCTTTCTGCCAAACGCCCCTTTCATAAAGCCGGCCCGCAGATGTTCTTAGACAAAATTCCGGCAAAGGACTGGAAGGATTCTATTACTCGCCATTTTCGCAAAAGGGGCAGGACACTTGACGACCCTGGTTTAGAAACCCTGCTGGCTTCCGCTGATTTGATTCCATATGACGTGCAACGTATCGCGCATGAGCTTTGGGATTACGCGGAATTGAAGAATAAACGCGAACTTGGCGAATCAGACGTGAAGTCCGTCATTGAAAGTCTTGTCACGAGCCAATCCACCTACTATGAGCTTCTCTGGGAGCAACTTTCAGCTCGGCAACGCGCAGCGCTGCAGGCGATTGCTTACCGTGGGGCATCGGAAATCTACTCCCAAGGTGTCCGCGAAGAATTTCGTCTCGGACCAGCTTCCTCTGTTCAGAAAGCTCTGCAGTCACTCGATTCGAGAGATATCCTTGATCGATACAAAGGCAACTATTTTTTCCTGGACCCGCTGTTTCCTTGCTGGATTATAAGGAAGGGCGCATAACCGAGATACGCCGTTTAGCGTTACCCCAAAGAACGTAGCCAGATGAGACCGTCCGTCCCTCGGGGTCGCCGCGATCGGGTCCCATAGAATTGTCGACGGCGCCGACGCACAGGGGGACCTAAATCTATCATTGAGTGCGGATGCTTCCCTGCAGGATCGGTCACTCTCCGAACGAGTGTGGAATCTGCCGAAGCTTAGACTCGAATTGATCGCGCTGATTCTAGCCTTAGAGCAGATTCGACATGTACGGCTGGTCAACGCAATCCTACAAGATGACACTCCCGTTGCGTCAAGAACACGGCGGCGACTGCTGGCGGGCCACTCGCATTCGCGGCCTCAGGCCCCCGCCAAATCTCTCATCGTTGTGTGAGATCGGAACGACCTAGATCTCGGGCATCTCCTCCATCGTCAGGATCTGCAGGCGCTTTTAGTGCTGAGCCATGGGTCTTGCCTTTTTGCTGGGCATTGACCGGCTTCTTTTCTTCGTTCCTTCCTGTTGGAGCAGGGTTAAGGAATCCGAGGCGTTGAAGGGATACTGACGAACGGATTGCTGACCCGTGGTACTCAAAGTGATATCTACGCGACGATTACTCGCCAGCAGAATCGTCTTCAGGTTGCCGAGCACCTTCTGCCGCTGTTCTGGAGTTAACTCCGGATTCTGCTCAACGGCGTCTCTGACCTGGGCTTCGGTCAGATTCCTTTGCTCCCCAAAGGCCTTCGTTTCGATGTTGGCAGCGGGGACGCCGTGTTCGAGCAAGAACTGCTTGGTGCGATTGACACGCCGTTCGGAGAGTGCCTGATTGTATTCCACCGAGCCTCGTGGATCGGCATGGCCTTCGAGAGTCAAGTGGGCATCAGGCTTGGTCTCAAGATACCTCTTGAAATCGCTGGCAAGCGAAATAAGCGTTTGCTCCTGGCTGGGCAGCAGGCCGGCATTGGGGTTCGCGACACTAGGCTGAGCGGTCGGAAAGTAAATGCTGTGCAGCGCAAGTCCGCCTTCCAGTTTCAGGAACTCAGGCGAAGGGGGCGGGTTTTCCACCAGCACCTGCGTGGTGGCGGGAGTGTTCAGTCCGCGCGAGTCGGTGCAGGTCGCACCCACTGTGATCGGGCCGGGTGAGACACCGGACGTACTCAGAGCCGCATTATTGAGTTTGCCGCTCGAAACGCTGCCGCCGCTCGCGGTCCAACCACCTACCGTAACGGGGATATTGTCAGGACTAGTGCAGGTGCAACTGATGGTGGAAGACGCACCTGCCTGCAATGTCGAGGGGTCAGCCGAACACGAAACGGTCGGCGGGTTCTTCGGCAGTTCCTTCACGGTGAACGCTGCCATACAGCTTGCCTCGCCATCCTTCATCATCCTGGGATCGGCGATATGAGCCGTAACCGTGTAATGGCCACCTGCCACGCCGTTGGTGTTAATGCTCGCAGTATTATCCCTGCCGGAAATTTGACCGCCGGTGCTGCTCCAGGTGTAATTCAGCGTGTGCCTGGGATTGAAGTTGTTCACGGCGGCAGTCGCCGTTGCAGGCTCGCCCACCATGAGTTCACTGGGGTTGATGGTGCAATTTGCTGAAACAGGCGGCCCAGGTTGTCCGCCGCCAAACATAAATACCAACCCACTCTGCAGTCTTACACCTCTCACATCGGTGGCGGGAACAATGGACGACGGGCCATACTGATGATCCGAGTACACGAAATCGCCTCTGAACAGGCGCACAGCGAAGTGTCTCGTCAGGTTCAGATCGAGACCGCCACCGGCCATGAACCCGAGTTCGCGATCGTTACCGAACACTTCCGACGCCAGGCGATGCTCGCCCCCGAGGACCTCGAGAAACGGGGAAAAATAGTGCGTGCGAAAAGTTATTTTAGGCCCAGCGGAGAGGTTGAAGAATTCGACCTGGTCAATTCTGGCAGCTACCCCGGACTGGCCGCTGCCCCATTGCCCACTGCTGTCGACTGTCAATCCGAACCAGCGGTTAAAGTCGTAGGTGACAGTGGCGCCCGCGCCCCGCGGATCCCATTTCAGGCAGCTTGCCACCGGGGCCACTGCTCCTGGAAGCAGGCCGTGCAGATCGCAGCCTGGATAAAAAGCGGAGTATCCGCCGTAAAGTTCCCATTTGGGAGCAGGCTGATCCTGGGCTGCCGCCAGCGTGCCCAGGCTGCACAGCAGAGCGATCATCGCCCACAACATAACTGCTACGCGGCCACAATGAAAGTGAGATGACATCTGCCAATTCCTCCGAACTCGATCCGACCTTCAATAGCTTGAAACCATGGTCTTCCAGTCTTTCCAGTCGTGGACCAGCCTTAAGCTAATCTCACAACCAAATACCTTATGGACAAGGAGGTATATTCACCTGATTGCTCAGCAATGTGACTCCGCCGGTCCGTGCCAGCGCTCTGCCGTTCAGCGTCGCGCCGGTGTCAAGCGAGACGGACGCCTGCGCCATGATGGTCCCTGCGAAGGTTGTGCTGGTACCAAGCGTCGCCGAGCTACCGACCTGCCAGAACACATCCCCATCCGTGGCGCCGCCGCTTAGAATGACATCGCTGTTCGTCGCTGCCGTGGTCAGTGTGGAAACGATTTGGAAGATGTAGACACCGTTGCCGGCGAGGGTAAGGTTCCCGGTTATTCCCAGCGAGGGCTGGGCGCTGGTCGTCTTATAAACGCCAGGAGCGAGTGTTTCCCCTCCTATATCTGCGGGGAGGACAGCCCCCCCGGGTGCCGCCGCGGCGAAGTTATAGGCCGCGGTCAAGTCAGCCTGGGCCGTCTGGGCGACCGCATCGTCTGCGTAGAACGATCCCGTTATTGTTCCCGGCGGAAATCCGGTGATCGAGCTCCCTGACCACACACCAACATCTCCGGTCACATTGGACGGTCCCGCGTTTGTAACCGTGGAGCCTCCGAGAGCTCCGAAACCGCAGGCCGATCCCAACGGTACGGTGGCTTGACATGCCGCGGCAGCTGTGGTGAAGGTCCACACATAATTCGTAGCTAGTGGATCCCCACCGAGACTCTCGGCCCCGGTTGTAATCGTGGCGGTATAGAGAGTGCTCAGCGCGAGTGGACTCGATGGTGTGAAGGTCGCAGTGTCGCTTGCCGCAGTGTAGGCGACTACTCCTGCTACGGCCACGGCTGGAGTGCCTGCTGTCAAAGTAAAAGTCGTGGTGTTGATCGTGGAAGCACGCATATCTTCGCTGAAGGTGGCAACGACCGGAGTGTTGGGACATATACCAGTAGCAAGATCGGGGGGTGCCACGGAAACTACGGTGGGCGGAGGACATGGTGAGCTGCCGGTGGTGAAGATCCACGTATAGTTACTCGCCAGTGCGCTGCCGGATGTGTTTTGGGCCCCGGTTGTAATCGTGGCGGTATAGAGGGTGCTCAGTGCGAGTGGGCTAGATGGAGTGAGGGTCGCGGTTGACGCATTGTAGGTCACTACTCCTGCCACGGCCACGGGTGGAGTGCCTGCTGTCAAAGTAAAGGTTGTGGTATTGATCGTGGCCGGATTCATCGCCTCGCTGAAGGTAGCGTTGACTACGCTGCTGGGACAGACGCCGGTGGCGAGATTCGGTGGTGCTGTGGAAACCACGGTGGGCGGAATACATGGCGTTGCACTTGTGGTGAAGCTCCAAATAAAGTTACTCGCCAGGGCAATGCCAAATGTGTTTTGGGCCCCGGTCGTGATCGTGGCGGTATAGAGGGTATTCAATGCCAGTGGACTTGATGGCGTGAAGGTCGCAGTGTCGCTGGACGCATCGTAGGTAACTACCCCTGCTACGGCCACGGGTGGAGTGCCTGCGGTCAAAGTAAAGGTTGTGGTATTGATCGTGGAAGGATTCATCGTCTCGCTGAAGGTAGCGGTGGCCACAGAGTTGGTGCAGACGCCAGTTGTACCAGTGGGAGGGGTGGCGGACGTTACTGTCGAGGGAGTTAGGTCTGGATTGGGGCTGGGATTGCAGCATCCGGGGCTGAAGATGAGTAGTAGGAACGCTATGAACCACGTCGTGTGATTGTTGTATCTACGCATGACCGTCACCCTTATTCCTCTCGGCTCAAGGCTGCAACACAGTAAAACCCAAAGTTAAAAAGCGAATTCGCCGCCGGACTGTAACAAGCCGTTCAAGATTTCTCACTAGGGAAAAATGTGAATCTTCACCGTTATTGCGCGCTTTGATGTTCCTTTGGCGCGTCCCCGGGTTATGCCGATTCCCCGGCGCGATCGGCACAAATCCTTTTGCGCCGCACACTCTCGTAGGCATCGTTGGGGCCGATTCGCAGCCGTTTCGAGACGGGAGCAGCCCGTTCGCTGTTTCTGCGCTCGCGAGACTCCCGGACCAGCAAATCATCGGACACTACCGCGAGACTTGGCGGGGAGTCGATGAAGGACTATTGGCCTTGAACAGCCACAGGTGATGATTACAACAATGGGAACTGCACTTCTGTCGACTCAGCTGAGCCCAGATAAGGTTCTATACCGGGATTCGCCGCGGAGTGCCGAAGTACGCGGAAGTCGCATAAGGCATGCACTTTGTGGGTTGGGTTGCCGGGTTGGCTTGACGCACAGTGGCTGCACTGTCTCGGCGTAATAGAGCCGCACCTCGGAGTCTTCATCAACAATCCTGCCTTGAATCCCACCCGTCTTCATGGCTCCCAATCTGGTCCAAGTGGTACGTTCTCCGATGGAGGGCGGGCTGTGTGCGTGCGGTACAATCGCCACTGATTCGCCTCGCGTGCCCACGCCTTTGGCACCTGGATTAGACTAATGATCTCTCGCTTCGCCATCACTACCTTGCATATCTTGTGCCATCTCACAGAACAGTTAAGCCATAGAAGGAATTGACCTAAGGACTTGATGGGAGAGTGTCGATCGTGTCGACACGTCTGGTTTCGACAGTGTCGAAACCACCGACACCCCCAATCGAGTTGGCGATGACCCGGCTAGGATTCGGAAAAGTTCGAGCGCAGCAGATGTTGTCCCGGAAGTTACGCCCGGGTCGCACTTCAGCGAGGCGGGCCAAACGTTCTGTTCTGGGAATGGCTATCGATCTCCCCTAAGATCGTCCGGGCGAACTTCAAAGTAGCGAAATCGCCGGGTAACCGGTAATGAGTGTGAATGAAAGAGTCACACAGAGAAGAGTAGCGAACCGCACTGGCTTCCAGTCATGCGGCGGGCCCCCGAGAGAGACCAGCTGAGGGGTTGACAGGCCGTTACCTTCACCTATCGGAATGCGACCGTCGGGGCGCCGGAAGAACGCCGGCGACGACCAGGGAGTCGTGATCGTTGAGCGAGTTGGCGTGCATGCGCACCTGCACTTGGGCCTGCGCCGACCGGAGACGTTCGGCTGTGCCCAGTTCGAGCCGGTCTAGCCCGGCAGGTTTCATAAGCTTCATCGTGTGCATCCTCTTCCTCCTTGAGCAGGATCAGAGAATGATGCCAACGCCTCCAAGAGGTCTCCGCCTGGCTATGCTCCGCTCACGCTGCGGAGTACTCGCCCAGCTCCTGTGCGGAGAAGAACCGGCTGTTCGAAGGGCGACCAAAAGTGGTCGCCCTTCTTTCTTCTTTTTAGCTCGCTCTCTCCTCTTCTTCCCGCCTTCGGGTGGCAGCTCCTTGAGGATCGGTGATGATATCGACCCACTTCGGGTTAGGTGAGGCCTCAACATCATAGTTGTCGTGCCAATTCCACCACTTGTACGGCGCGGTCTGGGGATAACCCTCTGGCGAGTCCTCCCACGTCTCCTGACGGCCGAGCGGCGTGATGTCGAGGTAGCTCCATGTGCTCCCCATCGCCTCGTCGCCCCGATTGTTGATGAAGTATGTGCGAAACACCTTGTCGCCGTCACGGAAGAACACGTTGTGGCCGTGCCATTGATCGACGCCGAAGTCCGCGTCGAAGCCGTCGGTGATGGTGTACCACGGCATCTCCCAGCCCATCCGCGCCTTCAGGCGCGCGATGTCGGCCTGCGGCGCGCGTGAGGCATACGCGAGAGTAGTGTCGCGAGCCTTCAGATGGGCCAAGTGGGCGACCTGATCGGCGCCCAGCGAGCATCCACGGCAGGCATGGTCGGGCCAGCCGAACACCCCGGGGTCAAAGAAGGCGCGATAGACGATCAACTGACGGCGGCCCTCGAACAAATCGAGCAGGCTAACCTTGCCCTTGGGTCCGTCGAACTCGTACTTCTTCTCGACCACCGTCCACGGCATCCGTCGACGCTCGGCGGCTAGTGCATCTCGGGAGCGGGTCAATGCCTTCTCCTTCACGAGGAGTTTCTGCTGCGCAGCCTCCCACTCCTGCTGCGACACGATCGGGGGCGTCTTCATTGCGGGATGCTCTTTCGCGCGTTCCTTGTTCGTCGACATTTTCATCTCTCCTTATTATTCAGATTGTGGTTCAGATCTGGGACGATTTCTTCTGCAGTGCTCTTTTTGCGAGAAACTTTTACCGCCAATGCCGCCAGGCCGCCGGTAGAAATCGCCCCGGCGACGACTATTCCCATGGTTGCCAAACAGAATGGACACATCGTCTACCTCCTCGGTGGCCAACTCGACCGTTAAGCCGCCTCTATAGGGATGACGGGTAAGGTCGGGTGATTTCGACAGGGAAAACAAAAAAATTCAGCCCCGCCTTTGAAGCAGAAACTTGTGTGATACCACGATTGACCCCGGTCATCATACTGCTCTGTTTGCCATTGTCATATATCCTCCACCTCATTAAGACGTCTCGGGGACGCCTAATTCATCGCACCCTGAGTCACGGCGGACCTCCGCCGTCCGTGACACGACCCCGGAGGGCGTGGCCCTCGTCCGTTCTCCTCGCCGGATCAGCACTATTGCTCCAAGAATCGCGAGGGACGCCAACACGACGCGCGCGGTCAGCGGTTCGGAGGTGAACAGCCATCCCAGAAGCAACGCGACTACCGGATTGGCATACGCGTGCATCGTGACCAGAGTCGGTGGGCACTGTTGTAGCAACCAGGTGTAGGCCGTGAATACCACCGCGGAGCCAAAGATAATCAGATATCCCAGCCCCAGAACGGAGCGCAGGGAAATAGCCGACCACTGGATCCCTGTGAAGCTCCCCCGAGACGCCTGCTCCGATCAGCAGCAACACAGCCCCACAAAGCAGGGGGATCGCCGTGCGTGCCAAGGGTTCCTCTGGCAAATGGAGCTTGGGTGAGAGCACGACCGCTGCCGCCCACGACACGGATCCCAACAGTACCGCCGCCAGTCCGAGGAGATTCGAGTTCTTCATCGCGAGATCCGCTCCCGTCAGCAGCCCCACACCCAGTACGCCGATGCCGAGTCCTAAAAGGCTGAGCCGGCTGATCTTCTGCTGCCCGGCCAACCAGCCTAAGACCAGGATGAACATGGGCTCCGTCGCAATCAATACCGCTGCTAGTCCTGAAGCGACGGTTTGTTCTGCCCAGTACAGTATCCCGTGAGACACCAGAAAGAACAGCGCGCCTGCGATCGTTCCGGCAATCCAATGTTCGCGTTTGGGGCGAAATCCGCGCCTCCACGTCCACGCGAATAGAATGCAACCGGCAACCGAAAAGCGGATTGCTGCGGTCACCAGCGGCGGAATTGTCTCCACCGAGTAGCGGATCGCCGGATACGTCGATCCCCATAGCAAGTAGGTCGCTGCGAACGCCAGCGCAAGCTTGATGACATACCCGCGGCGCTGCCGAGTTGCCAGTTCGCACAACATGCTGAATTTCGAGCGTTTACGCACACTCCATGCTGTTGCCGCACGCGGATCTGTGAACGCCGCCGCCACTGTCCTGCATGTAACAAATTCTGCCGTGTCGCAGCAGATTGCGAAACTCGAAAGCGAACTCGGGCAATCGCTTCTGGAACGAAGTGGGCGGGGTGTGCGTCTCACGGATGCTGCGGCCGCGCTGGTAGCACACACGCAGCGCATGCTGTCTGAGATGGAGAGCGCTGAGGCCGAGTTCGATGCGCAGCGTAACAGAGTGTTTGGGCAGATTACCGTGGCCGCGTTTCCCACCGCTGCCCGCGGTCTCGCGCCACCCGCATTGCAGAACCTCCGCAGCCTTTGTCCTCACTTGGAGGTAGTACTGACCGAAGAGGATCCTCCCGAGTCGATCCCGCTTCTGGTGCGTGGCGACATCGATCTAGTCATTGCCCAAGATTGGGAAAACGCTCCGCTGCCGCCGCTTGAGGGCCTCTCCAAAGCACCGCTGCTCGATGACGTAGCCGATATCGCCCTGCACCCGCGTCACCCGCTGGCAAAACGCGGGATGATCGACCTCGACGATTTACGGTCCGATCCATGGATTACATGGGGGCAAACGGGATCTCTGCTGAGTGATATGCACCTCCCCGCTCGATGGTGCGATCAATGGCTGGTTCATACCCTCCGATCGCGTGGTCATGAACCGGTGATCGCCCATACCGCTTACGAACGTGCGACGCAGCTCGCGCTTGTCGCCGCCGGACTTGGCGTGTGTGTGATTCCTCGCCTCGGTCGCGATCCGCTGCCTCGGGGAGTGCGCATCGTTGCCGTAAGGCCTACCCTTCGCCGACACGTCTATGCTCTGTGTGGCGTGCCACGAACACGCGCCGAAGGGCAATCGGAGCTACGTTGGCATTTCGAACTGCGTCTTCTGTGATTGCGAAAGTGCACCCGCCAATCGCGAGAAATGGAGTTGGGAAGCGGACGAAAGAAGATAGGAAGAATTAGCCCCGCCTCTGGAGCAGAAACTGTCTGACCGCGGGGTCCTCGGTCAGGCCAATCGCCCGGTCGAAGGCATCCAACGCCTCAGGTGTTTTCCCCAGCCGCTGCAACAGGTGAGCGCGAACCGCCCAGTACGGTTGATAGGCGGAGATAGCGTCCGCGTCGATCCCATCTAGCGCTGCCAGCCCTGGTTCAGCTCCTTTCGCTTCGGCTACGGCCGCGGCGTATCCAGTTCGCGTGCCAAGCGTCGGCGATATTCGGATCAGCTGTTCATAGAACATCATGACCGCGTTCCACTGAATCGCACCGCTCCGCGCCCGCTCGGCATGTACCGACTGAATCGCAGCTTCGAGTTGAAACCGGCCGGTGCGACCGCGACTCGACGCTTCGTCGAGATGCCGTTCCGCCTCTTCCATTAAGGGCAGGGACCAGTTCTGGCAATCCTGCTCCGAGAGAGGCACATAACGGCCGTCCGTCGCCCGCCGCGCCGCCCGGCGGGCTTCGCAGTGGAGCATCAGCGCCAGCAGGCCGTGAACCTCGGGCTGCCCTGGCATCAACTGCAGGAGCACTCGTGCGAGCCAGATTGCCTCCTCGGCGAGATCGCGTCCGCGTTGGTCCACACCGGCCATGTCATCCCAGCCGATTCCGAAGGCGGCGTAAATCGCCTCCAGCACGGCGTCCAGCCGCTGCGGCAATTCACGCTCCTGTGGAATTTCAAACCGGATACCTGCGTCGCGCATCTTCGTCTTAGCCCGCACCAGCCGCTGCCCCATCGTTGTGGGCGAAATCAGAAACGCGTGGGCAATGCGCGCGGCATCCAGGCCGAGAACTGTCTGGAGCATGAGCGGCGTGTGCATCCCAGGATCGATTGCCGGATGGGCGCACACAAACAGCAGTTTCAATCGTTCATCTGGAAATTCCGGCGACAAAGTCATGTCCTTCGATTCCTCTCTGAGGAGCGCGAGCGTGGGTTCGCTGGCCTCGGCTACTTGCCGATGACGCACAAGATCGATAAAAGAGCGGCGTGCCGTTGTCAGTAGCCACGCCTCTGGACTTCGGGGCACGCCGTCTCGCGGCCAAGTTTCGAGTGCCACTACGAGTGCATTGCTGACGGCATCCTCCGCGCTCCCCACGTCGTGCGTGTGCGAGGAAAGGTATGCCACCAGGCGACCGTAGGACTCGCGAGCCACCCGTTCGATTGCCCGGTGAGTGCTCTCCTGTTCGCTTGCACTCATCCCGTGACTCGACGCAGGTATTCCGGCGAGACGGGTCGCACCTCCACAGCACCCATCGCGGCGGCCGGGCATCGCGCCGCCCATTCGAGCGCCGCGTCCAGCGAGGGAAGCTCCAGGATCGTGAATCCCCCCAGTTGCTCCTTGGTATCCGCGAAAGGGCCATCCTGTACACGCCGCTTTCCATCCTTCAGTCGCACCGTGGTCCCGGTCTCCGGGGGTTGCAGAGGACTACCACCGACGAAGATGTCGGCCTCGACGAGCGCCTTATGGTAGGCCCGCCACGCACCGAGGTAGGGATCATTTTCGTCGGCATTCCGTGCCGCAAAAGCTTGTGGTGGTTCGAAGATCAATAGAGCGAATTGCATCACCTTTTCTCCTGGGGAACAATTGTGAGCGCTTTTGCACTCCTAAATGTATGACGGATGAGACGCGGCCCATTCGACAGATTTCAGGAAATTTCTAGAAATTTCAAGTGGGCAGAGGCGAATGTCGCACCCTACTCCAAAGCCGGTTATTTACCAGGGGTTCGAGGCGGACGGGAAGGTCCTGAACACCTCGCGCAGAGGTGCCTGCCTGGTTACTTCGAGCGAAACACATCGGTAAGGGGAAGTCGGGTTCGAAGAACTGATCGTGCGCTTGGCATCGATTCTGAGCGGATGACGGGCAATCCTCAGCTTAAGTCGCGGCACTACGAAATGGACTCTCCTATTGTTGTCCAGGAAACAAGCCGAGCTGGCGAAGGATAAGCAACTGGCTCGTTTCCGTCCATTCTTCCTTTATCTTTCCATCCACAACGCGGAAGATGCTGATTCCGCGGCCTTCCGCTTTCTTCCCAGTCGCGGTCAGGCCGTTCCCACTGCCCGTGTTCGTGCCTCGCCCTCTCCACAAAACTGTCACAAAGTCGCCTTCTGCGATTTCTTTTTCGATGGTCAATTCCAGGTCTGGAAATGCGGCACGCCAACCGTGATCAACGGCCTCACTCTCGTCTAGACCTAGGTCCTTGGTGGTCTCATGATTCACGTAGTCTTTGGCGTAAATCTCAGCCGCCACCTCGAAGTTTCCTTGCGAAAGGATATCGGTGAAGACTCTGCGCACGACTGTCTTGTTCTTGTCGGCACGCAGGTCCTTGCCGAAGGCCGGCGTGACGCCGAGTATCGTCAGTACTGCCGCAACGAAGATCCGATTCATGTGAGACTCCTCCTGAACAACGATTCCTCAACTTCCGTGAGGCGAACCATCTTCCCAGACAAACACTTCTTCCACGCTCTTCCCAAATGCGCGTGCGAGCCTGAAAGCCAGCGGGAGCATAGGATCATATTTACCGTTCTCAACAGCAATGATTGCCTGCCGCGAGACTCCCACGATCTCCGCCAGCTGCGCTTGCGTCCAGTCTTTCTCTGCGCGCAGGACCCGCAGCCGATTTGTCATCGGTAGTGCCTTGCTGCGATCACATACCCAATGCCGTAAAACAGGGCCATGAAAATCCACACGATGCCGACATTCAGCGGGCGCACGGCCTGCGCCTTCTGTAAGTATCCGTAGACAAATACAGCTAAGCCGGTTAGCAGGAAGGCGATGGCGACCGCCTCCAAGTGCGTGTGTCGCAAGAATTCATCGAGTTGCCGAATCCTGAGCACGATCACAGCGACCAAAATCAGATTCGCCGGTAGGGGCAGCAGTGCAAAGAGGATTCGGGCATGCGATCCGACCCCCCGCTGTCCCAACAGCCAGCCGGCTCCGATGTCGACTGCGGTAGCGACACCAAGAACAGCCAACAAAGTGCCCACGGGCTGAGCTGAATTTCCGCGATGCATGGCTTGAAAAAGTCACTCATACACTACAAAATGTAATGTATACATTACATTTTGTAAACAGAAAAGAGAAAAATGCTCCGCCCGTCAGGGCCCCTGCTGCTGCACCGATGCCCATTTTGCTTGTTTCCTGCAGAAATGTTTCATGCCCTACGACCGCATGCCCGAATTCGCGGGCCAGAAAGTCGGTCTACGTCTCGCACCGGAAGGAGGTTACAGCGCTGATCGAAGAAGTTGCGGCGCAGGTTCCCTAGAAAATCTCGACCGCGCTCACTTTATCTCTTGATGTACCCCCGTCGACATTTCGAACAATATCGCGACGGCCCTAAATCCACGACCAGCGTGAAAGGCAACTGTGTGGCGAATGACGGGATCTTCGAAGACGGGGTGTCGCTCCGGAAACATCGACCGATCAGCGATTCTGGACCGATCCCAATTCAGGCAATCGCGCAGGGCGTTGCTTCTCGACGACTAGAAGGGATTAGCTGGTTCGCAAAGGAAACGTGCGACCTAGAAAACAGGGGTCTGTGCAGGAATCTGAACAAGTGATCGATTGACGGGGCTTTGCGAATGGGGAAGATTTCCGTACGCTGTGAAGGATGAGCGAGAACGAATGGACAAAGATTTTGGGATGGCCGGGGTACCGGGTGTATCGCAGCGAGATCGAGGAAGAAGCCAAGAGGCTGCGGCTGTGGGTGCGTCGTAAACGCGGGAACCGCAAACTGGAGTGTTCCGGCTGTGGTCGGAGAATCAGCCAAGTGGCAGAGGTTTACGAGCGCGAGGTACGCGATCTGCCGTGGTCGGAGTACCGGACGACGGTGGTGATCGAGCTCTATCGGGTGCGCTGTCCGGACTGCGGAATCAAGGCGGAGAAAGTACCGCAGTTGCCGAGTAAGGCGCCGTTCAGTAAGCGCTTCGAAGAGGCGGTCGGGTTGGCCTGTGAGAGTGCGGCGGGGCGACGAGTGGCGCGACAGTTTGGCCTGGCCAGCAGCACGGTCCGAGCCATCGATCTGCGCTATCTGAGGCGCTGGGCGGAGGCGCGAAAGAGGCCAGTGTTGCGGCAGATGGGGGTGGATGAAATTTATCTGGGGAAGAAGCAAAAGTTTCTCACAGTGGTGAGCAATCTGGAAACGGGGGAACCGCTATGGTTCGGGCGGGAACGGAAGAAGGAAACGCTGGACGAGTTCTTCGAGAAGCAGCTCAGCGCGTTTCAGCGGAGTGCGATTCGAGCCGCTTGTGTGGACATGCATGAGCCCTATCGTTTGAGCCTGGAGCAGTGGGCTCCGCAGTGTCGCCTGATCTACGACAAGTTCCACGTCATGCAGCATGCCAACGAAGCGGTGACCGAGGTTCGGCGCGCGGAATTCTTCCGCAAGGGTGGGGCGGCGCGGGAGTTGATCAAGGGCAAGCACTGGCTGCTGCTGACCCGCTGGGTTCATCTGAACACCCACAAGAAGCGGCAGCTCAACCAACTGTTCGCGCTCAACCGCCGAGTGATGAAAGCTTATCTGTTGAAGGAGAGCTTGGATCGACTCTGGAACTATACCTATGAAGGAGCCATGCTGCGCTATCTCCAAAGCTGGATTGACCAGCTCCGCTGGCAGCGGCTCAAGCCCATGGAGAAACTGGCTCGGATGTTACTCAACCATCTGGAAGGAATCCTGAACTACTGCAAAATCAAGGTGCCGATGGGTGTTGTAGAAGCAGTGAATGGAAACATCAAAGCGTTGTTGCGCCGTGGTCGGGGCTACCGCGATCTTGATTACCTGCTACTGAAGGCGCAGCGCTTGGCCGCCACTAAGACCGAATTCGTCGCTTTCCAGAAAGCCGCGTAGAATGCACGTTTATCCAGATTCTCGTTCAGAGCCGAAAACAGTCAGTAACCAACCAACCGCAATCAGAACATCGGACTCTAACCATCGGAGGTTATCCATAATGGCTGATCAAAAAGATGTGATCCAGAAGGTGGTTGAGGTTCTCAATGACGGGCACAAAGGTTTCATGGATTTTGCCCAACATATTAAGGATTCGCAGGTGAAGGCATTGTTCGTTCGCGAATCGCAAACACGCGCGGAATTCGCATATGAACTTCAGAATGCCGCGGGCCTCAAAAGGGACGAAGATGGTACCTCAGGCGGCGCGATTCATCGATTTTGGGGAGACGTAAAAGTAAAACTCGGCGGCGGGGATCACACTCTGCTGGAGACTGCGGAGCAGGGGGAAGACGCTGCAAAAGAAGCATATCAAAAGGCTCTCGCTGAAGACGGGATAAGCGCCGTTGTGCGTGAAACGCTCATGAAACAGCAAGTGCACGTGCTGCAATCGCATGACCAGATCAAAGCACTCCGCGATCGCAACGCCGCTTAAGTTGCATTGCTTTCAACCGAGGCCACCAAGTCTGGTGGTCTTTTTTTGCTCGCATTCTTGCCTTTTGCTTCTGGTCCTCAGACTACCCTCGAAATTTACACAATCTCGATTCAAAAGCGACTGAAATTCCTGACGAACAACTGCCCGCAAAATTGGAACGATGGCACAAATTTCTTGAAAGCGAATGCATTCGGCCGCTTACGCCTCTGACAGTCGAAGATGCGCACCGCCTGATTCAAAGCTACATGGATCGCTACAACACGGTGCGACTGCCAGCGCGATGCTGACCGACTCGCATAGCACGTTTCTGTGTGTAAGATCGACCTCCGCTACGACCCAGCGATCAACTCCGCGCCCAGTGCAGCTAAAGCGGCGTCTTCATCCGATGACAGGCCGCTGACGGCGACGGCGCCGACTACTTCGCCGTTCTTCCAGACCGGAATCCCGCCACCCCAGCCCACATATTGCGGATCGCCGTAGTAGGCAATGTCATGGCCCTTCTCTGGATGCCGGACCCTCTCTCCGATGTCTTTCGTTGATTTGCGCTCGCGTGCGGCAGTCCATGCCTTATTCACGGCGACTCGGATCGAAGATACCGGAGCGCCGTCCATGCGGGCAAAGCAGATTAAATCGCCGTGCGAATCGGCAACGGCGACTACTGCGGTCCTCTGTTTCTGCGAAGCTTTTTCAACGATGAGATCGACAGCGCGCTTGGCTTCGGAATAATCGATCGTTTGAACCATTCTCATGGGATTGGGAGGATATAACCGCTGACCGGCGGCACAGCGGAAACGACGTCTGGAGCCGCAAGCATCGTTGGCGATTACAGGTAGAAAAAGTTGGGGCGGGAAAGTAAACTCTCCCGCCCGTTCGAGTTGACATTAGCGCTAGAAGATGAACTTCAATCCGAACTGCGCAATTCGGAAGGTGCTGTTGACCGTGTTGGTTACTACCCCGAAGGTTGGGCTGGTTGCCGTTGAGTTTGGCGGGCCGAATTGAGGGTGATTGAAAAGGTCGAAGAACTCCGCACGGAACTCGACATTCAGTCTTTCCACAATCGTGGTTCGCTTGAACACCGCGAAGTCGAAATTAACCACGCCTTGCTGCCTGAGCGTAGCATCGACGCGGGGTTCGTCGCCAAAGGACCAGGGATTGTTCGGCGTGCTAATGTTGCCGTCATTGCCGCTGGGCGCGGTAAAGCAGGCTGTGTTAAACCATGTGGCCCGTTCCCGGCTGAGGGCACTTCCGCCCACGTTCTTGTCGCACCCACCAATGTAGTCAGGCCGAAGAGTACCGATTCCAAGACCCGCTTGGCTGAGGGCGTCACCGCCGCCCCAACTTATCTTCACCGGGAAGCCACGCTGAAGGGTGGTAATCCCATCCAATCCCCAACCGGACACTACCGCGTTGCTAAAGCCGGTCATACCGGAGAGGAACTTCTTGCCGTGTCCGAAGGGCAGATCAAGCACGTAGCTGGCAACCAGGCGCTGCGGGATATCTTGCGAGGAGAGCGACCTCTCTCCCGCAAGATTATTCCAGTCCTGCACGGCTCCCACGCCTCCTGTGGTTCCACCTTCCAACCATGAGGTGAGCGTGTCCGTGTTCGACATCAGTTTGGAGTTGGTATAGGAAACCAGCAGAGTGCCGCCGGCTTGGAAGCGCCGGGTTACAGTGGCCTGCAACGCATTGTAACTGCTGCTGCAGCAACCGAACGCGTTGAGGTTGAGCCCCGAATATTGTGGGTACGGACGGTCGAGCTGGCCTTGGATTAGACCTGTCGGCCCAAGAGCGCCAGGAAGATTCTGGCTGAAGGGATAGTTCGCGGCTCCGACTGGCTGGGCAATGGTTACCCCCGCATTGGGGTTGCACGGCGCCGTGCAAGGGGCATATTGGCTAGCCGCCTGAAAAATGAAGCGGTCAGGGATCTGGTTGATGTCGGTGTTGGATTGCTCCAGATGCACGCCATGCGAACCGGCATAGGCAACATCAGCGAAGAATCCGGCGGGCAGCTGACGCTGGAAGTCCAGGTTGTACTGCTCGAGGTAGCCGTACTTCTGCACGGTATAGCCGGTCGTCGAGAAATTGTTCTGGGTCAAGGCGTACTGAGAGACGTTTGGCTGCGGGTTGCGGCCCGCGACCGCCGTAATGACGTTTGCGCCCGTCGTAGGAATCCCACCGTGATAAGTACCCTGATCGAAAGGCCCGGCACCGAGGCAGGTAAGGGTGCCACCGCCGACAGTGGGCTCATAGCAAGTGTTGGCGTTGAGGGTTGCTGCCGGGGAGACGCCGTGGTCGTTGCTATTGAAGAACGGCGACGTGGCGCTGTTAAGAATGTCGTTGTAAGGATTGGCGTTGAACGACACGTAGTTCGGGATGAAGAAGACCCCATAACCGCCACGAATTACGGTCTTCGAGTCTAATGCATAAGCAAATCCAAGCCGCGGCAAGATCTCCTTCTTCGAAAGCGGGAGATTATTCCGGCTGCTGTTAACGCCGGTCCCAACCAGGAAAACATCACCCGGGCAAGAAGTTCCCACGCCGCTGCATCCGGTCACGGAGGAGTTGGTTGCGGCCGGGTTGAAGTATGTCATCTTGTCGTAGCGTTCCGACCAGGGGCCTTGCAACTCGTAACGCGCACCCAGGTTCACGGTCAGCTTGGAAGTCGCATGCCAGGTATCACCAAAGTAAAAGCCCCGATACGTCTGTTTGCCGGAAATCGGTCCCGAAATTACCAGCGAGCCGGTGGTCTGGTTGCCGAATGAGGCACCCGTCCCGTTGCCATATCCGAGCAGGAAATCGGCAAAGTCCTCACCGTTGCCCGTGCCGTTACCGTCGCCTACCGTGCCGGGAACCGCTGATGTCCATGACCCAGCGAAGGAAATCAAACCACCGCCAGTATTGGTCTGGAGGTAGTCGTCATAACCCTCTTCGAGTTGCAGTCCCCAAACGTAGGTGTGGCGTCCCCGGATCATGGTCACCTGAGGAGAAAGATTGAACTGGGTGTTAAGGTCGTCGATGGCGCTTTGCCCCTGGCTGCAACCCACGAGCGAATCGTTCTGGCCGAAGCAGGGCGTCATCGGGGTACGTTCCAGGCTGGGCACCAGCGGGTTGTACGAGGCCGGCCAGCCCTCCGCCGTCATATCGAAGCCCGAATTGATCGGATCGCGGAGATAGTGGAACCGGCTGATGCTGGCACCCAGGTTGAATATCGTGCGGGAACTGATGGCGAAGTTGTAGCCGAGAGCCAAGCTCTTACTGTTGGTATCTTCCGCGCAACGGTCTGCGCACAAGCCCGTGCCGAAGGGATCCTGCGCCAAACTGAGCAGCTTCCAATAAGTGAATCGGCCGAAAAGGGTCTGCCTGTTGGTGATGGTTTGGTCGACCCGGGCCACATATTCATCGGTGTCACCGCCTGTGCTGGTGCTCTTAAGAAAATTAAGGACGGTCACCCCTGCGCCGGCCGTAGGATTGGCTTCCAATTTGCCCAAAAGATAAGCGGCGGTGGGATTGATGAGATTGCCGGTAGCCCCGGCGTTGGCCTGGCAGAACGCCGATCCACTCGAAGATCCGTTTAAACAGTTGAAGGGAAGCGGTGCCCGCGTCGACGTCAGTGAAGTTGCCGTAAGAGGATTGTAGATCTGGTGCTCAGTGCCTCCTCCATCCATGCAAAGCCCCGCCGCGCTGAATCCCGAGGTGCACAGGTCGGAAAAGTCTCCCAGGCGTTCTTGCAGGGTTGGGACTGTCGTGTTCCATGGGGTGGCCGTCCGAAGCCGGAACCCTTCATAACTGCCGAAAACAAAGGTCCTGTTCTTGATAATCGCTCCGCCCCCAGCGGCGCCAAACTGGTTCTGCACGAACGGGACCGGCGTGTTCGGTGTGCCAGCTTTAACTTCCGCGGCCTCGTTAAAGAACTCATTTGCATTCAAATCCTTATTCCGCAAGTATTCATAGCCTTCGCCATGCCAGGTGTTGGTTCCGGACTTCGTGCTCATGTTGATGACGCCGCCAGCAAACTTGCCCCACTCTGGGCCAAGATTGTTGTCCGCCACCTTGAACTCCGAAATCGAGTCCTGGGTGGGTACCAGGAACGGCAGGTTGATGTAGCCGATGTTCAGGGGTTGACCGTCTAGGTACTCCGCCCCCTCATTCGCGAAGGCGCCGCCGATCTGGTAGTTGGCAAAGTCAAAGGGATTCTTGCCCACAACGTTGCCTTCCGTGCTGCCTTGTGGAATCACCGAAGGAGTGATCGTCGTGAGGTTGAAAATATTACGGCCGTTCAAAGGCAGTTCGTTCGCCTCGCGTTGATCGACGACCGTGCCCAGCGACGAGGTTTCTGCCTGCAGCAGCGGCGTTTGCGAGGTTACTTCCACAACCTGGCTCACTTCGCCAACCTGGAGAGCGGCATCCACGCGAGTGCTTTGCTGCACGTCGACCGCGACATCGGTTCGCACGAAGTGCTTGAATCCCTGCTTCTCCACATCAATCCGGTACTGGCCGGGGAACAGGTTCACAAAGGTGAAGAGGCCGTCGCTGCCGCTGGATTCGGTGCGCTTTTCCGACGTGCCCAAGTTTGTCAGCGTCACTTTGGCGTCCGTAACCGCGGCTCCGGAGTTATCGGTGACCGATCCAGCGATCGATCCGTAGGTGCTTTGACCGTAGAGGTAAACGGAGGAAGAAACAGCTAGGGCGAGCGAGACAAGCAGGCTCGACAATATGCGACGTGGCATAAGCGACTCTTTCCAGTGCAGAAATTTCCCAAATGTCCCAAACTTCGTGGCGATTCTTGTCCATTTGGGCGATCGTTGTCAAGCAGAAAAAGCGATCATTCCGGGTGAATAATCGTTAACCCTTGAATCGGTGGTATGCTTGCCCCGTCATGACCGCAACCATGATGGACATCGCGAAAGACCTGAAAGTCTCCGTGGTGACGGTCTCGAAGGTCCTGCGCAACCAGGGCCGGATCAGCGAAGCCACGCGCAAGCGTGTGCTGCGGCGCGCCAAGGAACTCAATTACCAGACGAATTGGGTGGCGCGCAGCCTGGTGACACGGCGCACCTACACCATTGGTCTGCTGCTGCCCGAATTCACTCATCCTTTCTTCGCGGAGATTGCACGCGCGGTGGCGCAGACTGTGCGACCCCACGGCTATCATGTGATCATTTCATGCTTCGAAGAAGATCCCGAGTTGGAGGCGAGCGAGGCCGACTCACTCTTGGCTCGGCGCGTCGATGGTCTTATCATCGCTTCTTCGCAGTCGCCTCAGTGTCCGGAGCTGTTCCAGCGGATTCAAGAGCAGAAGGTCCCCTATGTGTTAATTGACCGTCCCATGGCTGGTCTGCGGGCCTCCTATGTTGGAGTGGATAACTTCGCCATCGGCATTTTGGCGACGGAGCATCTTATCGCGCGAGGGTGTCGCCGTATCGCCCACCTCCGTGGTCCCGAAGTGGGCATCGCGGCAGAACGCCTGGCAGGCTATCGGCGAGCGCTGGTGAGGCACGGCATTCGTCCGAATTCGCATTACGTCGTATCTGGCGGCCATCGAGATGACACGGGGTATGAAGGGATGCGGAAATTGCTCGACAAAAACCTGTTTCCGGACGGAGTTTTCTGTTACAACGACCCGGTTGCCATCGGTGCCATGCGGGCGATCCTAGAGGTTGAGTTCAACCTGCCCGACGACATTTGCGTCGTTGGGGCTGGCAACATTCACTACTCCGACCAAGTTGCGGTTCCCCTTACCACGGTCGATCAGGGAACCTGCCGCATAGGGGCGCTGGCGGCTGAACTTCTCATTGAGCGAATCGCATCGAAGCGCCCCATGCCAGCAAAAAGAATACTGATTCCACCCAAGCTCGTGGAACGGGAATCGACCCGGCGAAAGGCGTAGAGGGTGCCGAAGCTCGCAGTGTCGAGGAGTGAATTTGCCAGTCGCCGCGCGCGCAACTGGAGAACCATTTTTGAGGCCAGTGGGCACGGAGCGCCACTTACGCGATATGCTGGGCGACTGAAGGAACTGAATTGCTAAACACTCTGCTGCGGATATCTTGTGTCTTCGCCTCGGTACGGTGGGCTGCGGCACCTGCTGCTCCTGTCTTCGACGTGAATCTGCACTGGCGGATGATTACGCTCCGCGGCACTCGCAGCAATCGGGATGGATTCGGCGCCCGCGTGCAGGGAAATGGGCAGACACGGTTCGCAACCTCAGCCGGCAGTTATGTTTCCGCCAGTGACAAACGCCTCCATTCCGGGCTGGGCACGGTGGAGAAGGCGAAGGTGGAAATCGTTTGGCCATCCGGCACTCACCAGGTGTTGAACGAGGTTCTCGCCGACCAGTTCCTAGAAATGCGTGAACCGGAGAAGCCATGATCCGCGCAATCCTAATTTTGTACTTCGCCTGGCAGATGGCATCGCCGCAGGCCGCCGAGCATATGCAAGCGGGAATCGCGGCCGACAAACAACGGCAGTTCGATGTTGCCGTCCGGGAGTTTAAGCAGGTGACCGAACTCGACCCGTCATTTGCCGATGGCTTTATCAGCCTCGGCCAGGCCTACATGGAGAGCGGCGATTACGGATCTGCGATTGCGCCGCTCAAACACGCGTTGGAACTGAACGCGGACTCGCTGCCTGCTCACCAGTTGCTGGGGTATGCTCTGCTCTCGCAGGGTTATGCCGGCGAGGCGATTCCACACCTGGAACGCGCGCCAGACAAAACCGCATTGGGCATTGCGGAGATCCAAACCGGACGACTGCCGGACGCGGTCGCGACTCTGCGGGCGGCGCTGGCCGCGGATCCCAACGATCCGGACCTTCTCTATTACCTTGGCCGCGCCAGTGGTCTGCTCTCGAAACAATCGGTCGATACATTGTTGGCGGCTTATCCTGACTCCGCCCGCGCGCACCAGGCGATGGCGGAAAACTACTTCGTGCTGCGCCGGATGCCGGACGCCGAAAAGGAATATCGCGAAGCGTTGCAGCTACGCCCGGGCCTGCCCGAAGCTCATCTTGCACTGGGCGAAGTGTATGCTGGCGCTTTTCAATGGGCCAAAGCAGAAGCAGAATTTCGCATACAAGCCAAGTTGCAGCCCGGGAACGCCGAAGCTGCCTACCGTCTGGGAGAGGCGTTGTTGGAACAAGGGAAAGCCCATGAGGCGCGGGCAGAACTGTTGCGCGCGGACCGGTTGATGCCGGAGATGCCGGAAACGCTTTATTCACTCGGGAAAGCGGCTTCGCTCGAAGGTGACGCCGCCGCTGCCGAGAAGGCCTGGACCAAACTCCTTTCCATCGAGAAGCAGAGTTCACTGGCGGCGCAGGCGCATTTCGGACTGGCTGGCCTTTATCGTAAGCAAGGAAAGACGGCGGAGGCGCAGCATGAAATGCAGGAGTTCGAAAGCCTGCAGAACGGTTCGAACCAACCCCCAGCCCCGCGAAAACAGGACTCACAGCATTAGTAGCAGTTACAACTCAAGATCGGAGCTTACTCACATGAGACCGGATCGGCATGGATTCCTTCCTGGTGTGACTGTAATTTTTTACCTTCTCGGTTGTTTGCTGTTTTGTTCTCTCATCGCTCTGCCGCTCGAAGCGGCCGAGCCTTCGTCGCGCAACCTGGATTCGGGCTGGCAATTCCGCGCCGTCGCGAACACAGACAGATCCGATGTCAAGCAATGGCATTCCGCCCAGGTTCCGGGCGTAGTTCAAACCGACCTGCTCCATAGCGGTCTCATTCCCGATCCTTTCGATCGAGACAATGAATTTCATCTGCAGTGGATCGGCCTGGCCGACTGGGAGTACCAGACCACATTTCAGGTCGATGCGGCCGCGCTTGCGCACGACCATGTCGATTTAGTGTTTGAAGGGCTCGATACATTTGTCGACGTCTACCTCAACGACCAGTCGATCCTCCACGCCGACAACATGTTCCGGCGCTGGCGAGTCCCCGCCAAAGCTGCGCTCAAGCCCGGACCGAACACGCTCCGACTTGTTTTTCATTCGGCAATCGAGAAGATGATTCCTTACGCCAAGTCCCTGCCTTACATTTTGCCTTCGATCTCCACCCATAATTTCGGAAACGAAGAAAACATCGCGACCGCCCCCTATACCCGTAAAGCTCCGTACAACTACGGCTGGGACTGGGGACCGCGCTTCATGACCGAGGGAATTTGGCAGCCTGTCCGGCTTGAAACCTGGGACGCGCTGCGCGTGGAGAATTTCCATATCCATCAGCAAAACATCGCTGCCGATTTGGCCAACGTTACAGCCGAGGTTGAGATCGAAGCTAGCCGGCCTACAGCGGCTACTCTCACCCTGGCTCACGATGAAATGTCTGGACCACAAACCGCCGACGGAACTCAGATGCTCCAACTCAATGCCGGCATCAATCACGTTTCGTTTCCCTTCCGGCTGGCCACGCCCAAGCTTTGGTATCCGGTTGGGTATGGAAGTCAGAACCGCTACCGATTCTCTGCCACGATTCGTGTTGGCCGTGAGCTTGCCGCTCGCAGCGAGACCAGAACCGGTCTGCGTTCCGTCGAACTGCGCCGAGTTCCCGATCAATGGGGAAAGAGTTTTGAGTTCGTGGTGAACGGTATTTCTGTATTCGCCAAGGGAGCGGATGTGATTCCGTTCGACAGCTTTCCCAACCGCGTCACGCCGCAGATTCATCGCAACATTCTCCAGTCCGCTCGCGACGCGCACATGAATATGGTTCGGGAATGGGGCGGCGGCTATTACGAGTCCGATGATTTCTATGATATCTGCGATGAACTCGGAATTATGGTCTGGCAGGAATTCATGTTCGGCGGGGACATGATTCCCGGCGACGTGGCTTTTCAGGAAAACGTCCGGCAAGAGGCCATCGACCAGATCAAACGATTGCGCGATCATCCG
>Ga0302326_10007896_pt1 | contig 23563 bp, 24 predicted proteins | sample Palsa_T0_3_FD_202264 | JGI IMG/M metagenome (GOLD analysis project Ga0302326, IMG submission 202264) | Peat permafrost microbial communities from Stordalen Mire near Abisko, Sweden - Palsa_T0_3 | ecosystem: Environmental > Terrestrial > Soil > Palsa > Peat permafrost | place: Sweden: Abisko... | reverse complement strand
TCGACTTCGCCGGCGGGCTCAGGAGCCGGGGTGGGGCCGGTAGCTCCGGGCGAGGTCATCGACCTTACGCTACCGGGCTGGATTTGCCTTCCCGCCTCCAGCAGCTTGGCCAGAAGATCGACGCAGCAATGGCCTGACGACCTGGCAGAATGGAGTCCGGAGGTATACATGCTGAGCGACGACGAACGAGCCGGCCGACTGGCCAACCTCAACGAACTGATCGAACTGATCCGTCCGGCCGTGCAATCGGACGGAGGCGACCTGGTGCTCTTGAGCGCCGACGTCGAGTCCGGCGTGGTGGAGGTGCAGTTGCAGGGGTCGTGCAGTTCCTGCGCCATCAGCGCTACCACCCTTCAGGCCGGGGTGGAGCGGATCCTCAAGGAGCGCCTCGATTGGATCACCGAGGTGTTTGGAGGCGTCGACGAGGACATGGACTTCGAGACCAGCTCTGCCATGGGCCGAGGCGGCTACACCCCCGGCTTTTAGTCGCCCGCGGACAGCCAGAAGTCCTGGCCAGAATCCGACCTGACCAGGACTTTAGTTCCGTCGGGCGGGCGGGACTTGAACCCGCGACCCCCAGACCCCCAGTCTGGTGCGCTACCAAACTGCGCCACCGCCCGGTGGGCCACCGACCCTAGTACGCCGCCAGAACCCGAGGAGCACTCTGCCGCGTCAGCAGCTATCTAGACGTGCTTCGGCAGCCACTCCGCCAGCCAGTAGATGCGGTACACCATGTACACCGCCAGAGCCACGAGCATCAGCTTGAAATGCCAAGGCACACCCTTGTGAGCTGACGCGATGGCCTTTCCGCAGGTCGGGCACTCGCCGCCTGGCCCCACGTTGGGCGCATTCCAGAACTGGCTGCAATCGTCACACCAGGGCACGACGGCTCGGCTCAGACCCTGCGGACAGCGAGAATGGCGACGTCATCGCTGAGCGGCTCGGATGCAAAGTCCCGGGCGGCCTCGAGGAGGGTCTTGCACAGGATGGTGGCGTCCTGGCCCGGGTCCCGGCGGATGATGCCGGCGATCCGCTCCTCACCGAAGATCTGGCCGCCCGAGCGGGCTTCCGTCAGCCCGTCCGTGTAGAGCAACAGCACGTCGCCGCTCGCCAGCGACGTTTCCCGCGACAGGTAGAGCGCATCCGGGTCCAGCGTCAAGAGGGGGCCGGTCGAGCGCAGCGCACGCATCTCGGAGTCCTGCCACAGCCAAGCGGCCGGGTGCCCCGCCGAGGCGTGCCGCAGCGTGCCGGCTTCGGTGTCGAACACCACCACGCACACCGATACCAGGTCCTCCGGTCGCCCGCTGGTGGAGAGCACCTTGTTGAGCTCCTCTAGCGCCTGGGCAGGATCGCGGTAGGTGCGCAGGAACGTGCGCAACAGGTACTTGACCTGGAAGGCGGTGATGGACGGCTCGATACCGTGGCCGGCCACATCCCCGATGACGCAGGCGATGCGGTGGCTGGCGGTCACGAAGACGTCGTAGAAGTCGCCGGCCATCATCCCGGTACCCGGCTCGTATACCCGACCCAGCTCGAATCCTTCGATGTGCGGCAGGTCCTCGGGCGCCAAACGGTCCGCCCATCGCCGCGGCGCCAAATCCTCCTGGGCGAGGACCTCCTCGGCCCGGCGCTCGAGCATCGCCCGGTTCTCGGCCAGGCGGGCCTCGTCGAAGAATCGGGGGGCGTAGCGGATCGACACCACCACCGGAATGGTCACCCCCAACAGCGGCAGTTCATACCAGGGCGACCGGGAGATCGACGCCACCGCCAGGCCGACGGTGAGGATGGCATACAGCAACGCGGTGTGCAGGTCCTTGTCGAAAGCCGCCCGGGCCAGCTCGGTGGCGTCTCGGCCGTGGGATGACGAGGCCGTCTCCGCTTCGATGCGCCGGGCCGCCCGGGCCAGGCGGGAGGCTGCCCGACCCCACAACGCGGCCGCGATGGCACAGAACACCGCCGCCGCCGCCAGCCACGGCTGGGTGAACATGAGTGAAACGGTACTAGAACCACACCCGATTGCGGTTCCGGGCCGGCCACCGAGGCTCGGAATCTCACAGGTGTTCGATTATCCCCCCGATCGGGCAGATAGGCGAACATCTGTGAGATCTGCCCGGCCCGGCGCCCCCCGGCCCGCCAGGGGTTCAGGTCGCCCGCCGGCGGACCCGGAACACCAGCGGAGTGGGCCCGAAGCCGAAATGCTCCCGGATCCGCCGCTCCAGATAGCGGAGGTACGGAGCCGGGACCGCCTTTGTCGCGAACAAGGTAAAAGTCGGGGGGTCGGTGCCCCCCTGGGTCCCATACATGATCCGCCCCCCTGGGGAGCGGTGGGCGGCCTGGGCTTCGGCGAGGACCCGGTTGAGCTCGCCGGTGGCCACCCGCCGCTGGGATGCGGACAGGGAGTCCCGTAGGGCCGGATAGAGCTTGTGCACCCCGAGGCCGGTACGGGCGCTGACCTTGAGCACCGGGGCGTAGGCCAGGAACGCCAGCCGGTCCTCCAGGTCCAGGGTGACCTGAGCGCGCCGCTCGGCGTCGAGGAGCTCCCACTTGTTGAGGATCACGACCACCGGGTTGCCGGCGGCGTCGATCCGCTCCGCCAGCCGCTGGTCCTGACGGGTGATGCCCTCGGTGGCGTCGATTACCAGGAGGGCGGCGTGGGCCCGGTCCAGGGCCTGCAGGGCCCGCACCAGGGAGTAGAACTCGGCCCCCTCCGCCTCCCGGGCCCGGCGGCGCATGCCGGCGGTGTCGATGAACCGGATGGCGCCGTCGGGGGTGGACACGAGGGTGTCGATGCTGTCGCGGGTGGTGCCGGGCAGGTCGTGCACGACGGAGCGCTCGTCGCCGATGAGCCGGTTGAACAGCGTCGACTTGCCCACGTTGGGCCGGCCCACGATGGCGACGGACGGGACCAGGACCTGATCTTCGGGGCCGGGTTCCTCAGCAGGTTCGGTCGGCAGCCGCTCCACCACCAGGTCGAGCAGGTCGCCGGTCCCCCGCCCGTGTATGGCGCTGATCGGGATCGGGTCGCCCAGACCCAGCCGGGTGAAGGCCCAGGCGTCGGCCTCTCGGCTGTCGCCGTCCACCTTGTTGGCCACCACCAGGGTCGGGCGGGCCAACTTTCGCAGCAGGGCGGCGACCGCGGCGTCCTCCTCCGTGACACCGACCGAGGTGTCGACCACCAGCAGCACCACGGCCGCCTCGGAGATAGCTCGCTCCGACTGGGAGGTGACCTGGCGGTCGAGGGTGTCGCCGGCGGCCAGCCAGCCACCGGTGTCGACGATGGTGAAGTCCCGCCCAGCCCACTCGGCGTCGAGGAGCTTGCGGTCCCGGGTCACACCCGGTTTTTCTTCGACGATGGCCTCGCGCCGCCCGACGATCCTGTTGACCAGCGTGCTCTTTCCGACGTTGGGCCGGCCCACGACGGCCACCACCGGCCGGGTCCCTCCCGCCGCCGCAGGCCGAGGTCCCTTCATCGGGAACGTCCGACGGCCACGGGTTCCGGCCGGCCGGCGGTGAGGGCCGCCCGCAGCGCCGCCCCATCGGCCGGCACCACCACGACCGGGCGCGGCAGGTCCTCAGGACCCAGCCCGTCGAGGAATCGCCCGCCGGAGAGGCACACGTCCGGCAGGAGGTATCGGCGGTTCCACGGCGCCTGCGCCAGGGCTTCGATCAGATCGACTCCGGTGAGCAGGCCGGCGACGCCGATGTTGCCGCCGAAGAACCCGTTGGGCACGGCCAGGACCTCGGCGTCGGTGGCGACGGCCGCCACCAGCGGCCGGATGACCTCGGCCGCGTAGGAGCCGGTCAGCACGGTGACCGGGGCGTCCGCCCGGGCTCGCAGCGAGATGGAACCTGGCGCCCGGGGGGCCCGGTAGCCGATCGCGGGTGCACCGTCGACTGACTGGAAGAACCCGCCCGGGCCGCCTGTCGGGGCGTCATGGCGCCCGTGAAAACGAGCCTCGAAGGCGCGCACCAGGCCGACTCCGTTGTCGTGCTGGGCGATGGCGCCGTAGGTCTCCAAGAGGGGAAAGGACCGCCCGGCGAGCAAGTAGTACTCGTCGGCCGCGTACACCAGGCGGCGGCCGAGCGCCCCCACGAAGGTGTCCTGCCAGCCCTCAACCAGGTCCACGACGAAGTTGGCTTCGGCCCGGGTGTGCGGCCGCATGGTGCCCTCCACGTTGAAGCGGCTCACGCCGAGGGGCACGCACGCCACGCTGGACAGCTCCGGGTAGCGGTCGAGGACGCCGGCGATGGTGTCGTCGAGGATGGGGCCATCGTTGACGTCCGGGCAGACCACCACCTGGCCGTGGACCTCGATGCCGTGGTCGAGGAGCGCCCGCAACCACCGCAGGCTGGTCGCCCCGCGGCGGTTGCGCAGCATGCGGGCGCGCACCTCGGGGTCGGTGGCATGGATGCTCACCCACAGGGGCGACAGACCCTCGGTGACGACCCGCTCCAGGTCGGCCTCGGTGAAGCGGGTGAGGGTGGTGAAGTTGCCGTACAGGAAGGACAGCCGGTAGTCGTCGTCCCGGGTGTACAGGCTGCGGCGCATGCCCTTTGGCAGCTGGTGGATAAAGCAGAACTCGCAATGGTTGTCGCAGGTCCTCACCCGGTCGAAGAGGGCAGCGTCGACCTCGATGCCCAGGGGTTCCCCGCCCGCCCGGGTCACGGTGACGGTTCGTTCGAGGCCGCCCTGGCGGACGTCGAGCTCCAGCTCGGCCTGGTCGGCGAGCAATTGGTACTCGATGATGTCTCGGGGGAGCTGGCCGTCCATGGCGACGATTTCGTCGCCGGGCAGGAGGCCGGCCCGGGCAGCCGGAGACCCTGGGGCCACCGCCACCACGCGGGGCAGGGACATAGCCTGACCAGGGTACTCCCTGCTGGGGTCGCGGCTGCCTCGGGTCTGGCGGCAGCTGCGCCGGCCCGCCTGGCCGATAGCCTGGCTACCGTGGAAGTGGACCGGGTCCTGCTGGCCTCGCCGCGGGGTTTCTGTGCCGGGGTGGAGATGGCGATCAAATCACTGGCCTGGATGACCCGGGTGTTCGAGCCGCCGGTGTACTGCTACCACGAGATCGTGCACAACCAGGTCGTGGTCGAACGCTTCCGCCAACTCGGTGTGGTGTTCGTCGACGATGTGGACGAGGTGCCGGAAGGGGCCCCGTTGATGCTGTCCGCCCACGGGTCTCCCCCCGAGGTGGTGGAGGCAGCCCGGGCTCGCGGCGGGGCTGTGGTCAACGCGGTGTGCCCGTTGGTCAAGAAGGTCCACCACGAAGTCAAGGTGCGAGCGGCTAAGGGGTACACCATCGTCTACGTAGGGCACGAGGGTCACCAGGAGGCCATCGGCACGGCAGCCGTGGCTCCTGACGCGGTGCACCGCGTCGAGCGTCTCGAGGAGCTGGAGGCCCTTCCCGATCCGGAGGGACCCGTCGCCTTCCTGGCCCAGACCACCTTGGCCGTGGACGAGTGGCAGATCCTCCTGGACTCGGCCCGGGCCCGCTGGCCCGACCTGTGGATGCCCGGCACCTCGGACCTGTGCTTCGCGACCACCAACCGGCAGACCGCCCTCAAGACCATCGCCGGCCACTGCGACGCGGTGGTGGTGATCGGATCGGCCAACTCGTCCAACACCCGAGCCCTGGAACGCACCGCGATCACCGCCGGCTGCCGGCGGGTCCTGCGGGTCAACGGGGCGACCGAACTACCCGACGATCTCTCCGGCACGGTGGGCGTCATCGCCGGGGCGTCGGCCCCCGAGGAGCTGGTGGAGGCGGTAGTGGCCCGCCTCGACGCCCGCCATGGAGTCGAAGAGATCCGGGCCGTCGATGAGGACGAGTACTTTCCCCTGCCGAGGGAGCTGCGCGACGCCGTCCGTCACTTGGCGGCTGCAGCCGCAGTGGCGGGCCTGGCTCCCGGCGGCGACCCCACGGCCGGCGGCGCTCCCCTCCCCGACGACCGTGAGCTGTCCGCCGCCGTGGCGCTGGCCGGCCTCACCCGCTGACCGTCTGTCCTCCGTCCACCATCCCAACCTCATCCACGGATCCGGGCCCAACCGCTCGGCGCGCTCGCGTCGGGCAGTCGCCATCCGGTACACGGTCTCGACGGGCCATCCGGCGCGGGCTGCAAACGGATAGTGTTCAGTAGAGGGTCGTATACGGTCCACTACTGAGCACTATTCGGCCGGGGTGGCGCTCAAAAGCGGGTCGCGTCCGCGTCGGCGAGCGCCCGCCGCGAGTTCACGCCCTCCCGGCGGCAGCCAGGGCTTCGTCGAAGAGACCTTGCAGCTGCTGGTGGAGAGTGTCGGACAGCTCGGCGACCGATCGTCGGGAGACTCGGCCGCTGGCGGGGCGTTCGGGCGCGGGGATCGGAGGCCCGACGACGATCACCACTTTGACAGGAGAGATCCCCTTCTTGCCCTTGGGCATGGCCCACTCGCTTCCGCCGATACCCACCGGGACGATCGGCACCCCGGCCCGGGCCGCCACGAACGCGGCCCCCTCGAACAACGGCTGGACTGTGGGGCCGGACTGGCGGGTGCCCTCGGGGAACAACACGACCGGTTCGCCGGCCCGCACTGCCTCTTCGCAGGTGCGCAGGGCCTCGCGGTCGGGGGTGCCGCGGTGCACCGGGAAGGCGCCAAGAGAGCTGAACAGCGCCCCCAACAAGCGGTACTTCCAGAGGCTGTCCTTGCCCATAAACCGGATCCGGCGTCGCGTCAGGCAGCCGGCCAGGAGGGTGTCCACGTTGGACCGGTGCACGGGCGCGATGACATAGGCGCCCGCGGCGGGAACGTGATGCCGGCCTCTGATCTCGACCCGGAACCACACCCGGCAGAAGACCTCGACCAGACTCCGCGCGAACCAGTACCACGCCAACCTGACTCTGGACTCGTTCACCTCGCCTCGCCTCGTCTCGTCTGGTCATGGTCCGTCCCCTGGGCGGACGTTTCGTCGGCGGTCTCTTCTTGCGCCGCCAAGGCCAGCACCTCTTCGACCACGATGTCGATGTTGCGCCCGGTCGTGTCGATGCGGATGGCGTCGTCAGCCACGCTCAGAGGCGACGCCGGCCGGGTGGAGTCGATGTGGTCCCGCCGGGCGATGTCGGCCGCCACCTGGTCGTACTGGAGGTCGAGCATCTCCTTGCTGCGACGGCTGGCTCTTTCCTGATCGTCCGCGGTCAGATACACCTTGAGATCGGCTGACGGGAACACCACCGTACCGATGTCCCGGCCCTCGACGACTGCGCCGTCGTGGGCCTTGACCCATTCCCGCTGGCGGGCGACCAGCTCCTGGCGGACAGCCGGGTTGGCCGCCACGGTGCTCACCGCCCTGGTCACTTCGGGACTGCGGATCTCGATGGTCGCGTCGACCCCGTCGACGAGGACCTTCTCCCCGACCGCCAGGTCGACCTCGCGGGCGAGTGTCGCGACCGGGCCGGCGTCAGCCGGGTCGATGCCGCGGCGCATGGCCTCGAAGGCGATTGCCCGGTACATGGCGCCGGTGTCGAGATACGCGAGGCCCAGGCGGGTCGCGACGGCCTTGGCCACGGTCGACTTCCCAGATCCGGCCGGGCCGTCGATGGCTATGACACGCATCGCTGGTAATCCTCCTCGAACGTCGGATAGCTGGTGGCGACGGCCTCCCAATGATCGATACGAACGGGATCGGCCGCGATGAGAGCAGCTACCGCCATGGCCATGGCCACCCGGTGGTCACCAGCGGAATCCACCTGGCCTCCCGTCAGCGGCCGCCCCGCCTGCCCGTGGACCACCAACCCGTCGGGGCGCTCCTCGGTCTTGACACCAACTGCGGCCAGCGAGGCGACCACGGTGGCGATGCGGTCGCTCTCCTTGACTTTGAGCTCGGCGGCATCGGCGAAGGTGGTCGTCCCGTCGGCGGCGCTGGCGGCTACGGCCAGGATCGGGATCTCGTCGACGAGCGAGGGCACCTCGACGCCACCCACGGCGGTGCCGGCGAGCGGGCCATACTCGGCGGAAATGCTGGCCGTGGACGTATCGGGGTCGACGTTGGACAGCTCGACGGCCGCCCCCATCCGCTGCAGCACGTCGATGAACCCGGCCCGCCCCGGCCCCACGTACACGTGGTCGACCGTCACCGCACTGCCTGGCGTGATGCAGGCGGCGACGATCCAGAATGCCGCTTGCGACGGGTCCCCGGGGATGTCCAGGTCGAAGGGTCGAAGGATCGACGGCCGTACCGTCACCGCGCCGGGGGTCTCGCGGATGTCAGCGTCGCAGAGCCGGAGCAGCTCCTCGGTGTGGGTCCTGGTGGGGACCTGCTCGCGCACCGTGGTCTCCCCCTCGGCGGCCAGACCGGCGAGCAGCACCGCCCCCTTGACCTGGGCGCTCGGAACCGGCAGGAGGTAGTCGATCCCGTGCAGCCCTCCTCCCCTTACCACCAACGGGGGGAAGCGACCGTGCTGCCGCCCGTCGATCCGCCCTCCCATCTGCCGCAACGGAAGCGTCACTCGGTCCATCGGCCGGCGGGCGATCGAGGCGTCACCGGCAAGCACGCACAGGCCGTCGATCCCCGCCGCCCAACCGGCCAGGAGGCGGATGGCCGTTCCGGAGTTGCCTACGTCGATCACTGCTTCCGGCTCGCTGAGCCGACTGACCCCGCCGGCCACCGTCACCGCGCCATCGGGACCGGTGTCGACGCCGGCGCCGAAGCTCCGGATGGCCCGGAGGGTGTGGGTGACGTCCTCCCCGGTCGACAGGCCGCGCAGCGTCGAGCGGCCCTCGGCTCGCGCCGCCAGCAGCAGGGCCCGATGCGAGACGGACTTGTCTCCCGGCACCCGCAGGTGGCCACGTACGGCTGCCCCGGCCCGGCCCGGACCGGCCACGAAACTGGTCACGGCCCCAGCCGGCGGACCGAGCAGCGAAAGTCGCGGATGTGGAGCGCTTGGCGCACCCGGTCGGTCGCCAGGGCGTCCACGACGAGGACGAGGACACCCCGATCGCCCTCGGCGCTGTGGGCAATCTCCAGGTCGTAGATGTTGACCGCCATCTCGCCGAGCAGGGTTGTTACCTCCGCCAACACTCCGGGCCGGTCCGGCACCGGCACCCGGAGCTCGGCGGTCTTCTCGCTCGATGGCGCCCCAGCCGGGAGGTTGACCCGAGCCTCGCGTGCCCGCTCCAGCATGTCGAGCATCTGGGCCCTGTCTCCCGTGGCGACTATCTGGCGGACATCGCCGAGGGCGACGAGGAGCCGGTCGAGCACGTCGAGGATGCCGGCCCGATTGTCGACGCAGAGATCCGGCCAGATGGCGGGCTCGCCGGCCGCGACGCGGGTCATGTCCCGGAATCCCCCCGCAGCCAGGCGCAACAGGGTGGCATGTTCGAGAGCGGTGTCCGCGGCCAGGTTCATGAGGGTGGCGGCCGTGAGGTGCGGGACGTGGGAGACCAGCGCCACCAGGTCGTCGTGGCGAGCGGCGGGCAACTCCACCACGTTGGCACCCAGGGTGCTCACTACTGACCGAACGGTCGCGAACGCGCCCGCATCAGTGTTGGCGGCCGGCGTGAGGACCCACGTGGCGCCTTCGAACATGTCGGGGTCCGACCCATCGACCCCCTCCTGTTCGGAGCCGGCCATGGGGTGCCCGCCCACGAACCGGGGATGATCGACCTTGGCCAGCACCGGTCCCTTGATACCGGCGACGTCGGTGACCGCCCCCGTATGTTCGAGGGCCTCGGCGGCTTCCTCCGCCACCGCACCCGCCGGGGTGGCGATGAAGGTCACCATCGCCTCGGGGTCGGTGCCCACCTCGTCGAGCGCGCCGAGCTCCAACGCCCGGGCTTGCCGAGCTGGGTTCACGTCCCGGCCGGTGACCCACCAGCCCCGTCGGCGCAGGCCCAAGCCGATCGACCCGCCGATCAGGCCCGTTCCCACGATCTGGGCTCTCGACTGCGCCGGCTCAGCTCTCGACTGCGCCGGCTGGGCTCTCGACTGCGCCGGCTGGGCTCTCGACTGCGCCGGCTGGGCTCTCGACTGCGCCGGCTGGGCTCTCGACTGCGCCGGTTGGGACCGCTGGCTGGCCGGGTCGGCGGTCACAGACGAATGGGTCGGACGCCGGGCACGGATCTGTAGATTAGGCGGGCCTGGCCACCCGGCTCGAACGTACGCCCCGGATCAGCCTGCGACGCGACCGGCCCTCAGCGTGAGCGGCCGGCGGTGGCCCGCTCCAGGGCCCGGACCTCGCCCGTGGTGAGCTCCCGCCACTCCCCCGGGGCCAGCGTCCCGACCCGGATCGGCCCGATGCGGGTGCGCACCAGACGCCGGACCGGGTGGCCGACGGCGTCGCACATCCGACGGATCTGCCGGTTGCGGCCCTCGTGAATGGTGATCCGCAGGGCGTTGGGGGCGACGAGCGCGACCTGGGCCGGGGCGGTGCGACCGTCCTCCAACTCGATCCCTTCCCGGAGCCGCCGAACGGCCCCAGGCTTGGGAGAGCCCTTGACCTCGACCAGGTACTCCTTTTCCACTCCGAAGCTGGGATGCGTCAAGCGGAACGTCAGCTCCCCGTCGTTGGTCAGCAGCAGGAGCCCCTCGCTGTCGGCGTCGAGACGCCCGACCGGGTGCACCCTCGGCTCGGATGGAACCAACCCGGTGACCGCCGGCCGGCCGGCCGGGTCGGAGGCGGTGCTGACCGCGCCCACCGGCTTGTTGAGCAGGTAGTAGACCAGGCCCGGGCGCACCGCCACAGGCACCCCGTCCACGGTGACCTGGTCCGACTCCGGATCGACTCGTCGACCGAGGTCGGCGACCTCGCCGTTTACCTGCACCCGCCCGGCGGCGATGAGCTCCTCGCAGGTTCGCCGGCTGCCCAGCCCGATCTGGGCGAGCACCTTCTGCAGGCGTTGGCCTGACGGCCCCGTGGCCCCGCCGTCGGTCACCGGGGCGGGATCTCGGCGTCCCCGACCTGTCCTGATCCGTTCGGGTCCGGTGCGCCGGCTGGCGCCGGATCAGCTCGATTGGCCCGGAGGCTGTGCTCGAGAGCGTCCATGATCTCGGGGCCCGGCACGAACTGGGCCAACGGGGGCAGCTGGTCGATGCGGTCCAGCCCCAGGCGTTCGAGCAGGAAGGTCGTCGTGCCGTACAAGACAGCCTGGCCCGGGCCGGGATCGCGCCCCACCTCGGCGACGAAACCCTTGGCCTGCAAGGTCCGGAGCACCCCGTCGGCATTGACCCCGCGGATCTGGGCGATCTGGGCCCGGGATACTGGTTGCTTGTAGGCGACGATCGCCAGGGTCTCCAGCGCCGCCGCTGACAGCCGCGCCGTCTGGCCTTCGAGCAGGAATCGCTCCACGTACGGGGCCAGGTCGGCGTGGCTCTGGAACCGGTACCCGCCGGCCACGCGGACCAGCTCAAAGCCGCGGTCCTCGTCGCGATAGGCGGCCTCCAACTCGGCACAGAGTTCCTCCACCCGGGTGGGTGACACCTCGAGCAGCTGGGCCAACAGGCTGGGCTCGACAGGCGACTCGGCGACCATCACGATCGCCTCGATGGCTCGAAGGATCTCGGAGGCCACCGTCCTAGCCCTGATACTCCTCGACCTCGAGCGGCGCCCCGCCGGGACTCCCGTGCTCAGGGCCGAGCCAGCAGACGTGTAACTCGCCGAACGACGAGGCCTGCTCGAGGTCGACGAGACCTTGCTTGTACAGCTCCAACACGGCGAGAAAGCGGACGATGACCTCGAGCCGACCGGCCAGATCGCCGGTGAGCCGGGAAAAAGAGATACGCCCGGCGCGAGGCAGCTCGTCGAGCAGTTCGTCGACCGCGTCCCTCACGCTGATACGCACGGGTGCCACATGATCGAGAAGCAACCTGGTCCCGGGTTTGGGGGCGAGCAGCAACTGCATGGCGTCTCGCAGTTGTTCGGCCGTCACATCAGCGAGCAGGTCGGGGGCGACGCCGGCCTGCCGCTCGTCGCTGCCGGCGACGCGGGGCCAGCTGCGGCCGGCGGCGTCAATGAGTCGGTGCATGGTGCCGGCGGCATCCTTGAACGTCTTGCACTCGAGCAGCCGGGCCAGGAGCAGGTCGCGCTCCTCCCAAAGCGCGAGCTCCTCCTCCAGATCGACATCGTCGCGGCCGGGTAGCAGCCGGCGGGCCTTGAGTTCCAGCAGCACCGCCGCAATCAACAAGAATTGGGTGGCGCTTTCCAGATCGAGAGCGGCCCGCATCTGTCCGAGGGTGGCGACATACTCGTCGACGATCTTCGAGAGTGAGACCTCCCACAGGTCGACCTGCTCTTTGGTTATCAGATGCAGCAGCAGGTCGAAGGGGCCCTCGAAGACGGGCGTGCTCACCGTGTAGGGCACGGACCCACAATAGCGGCGAGGCCTCGCCGGCCCGGGAATACCATGGCTCGGTGACCAGAGTGTTCTCGGGCATACAGCCCACCGGTGACCTACACCTCGGCAACCTCCTCGGTGCGGTGCGCTGGTGGGTCGAGGATCAGCGGCAGGGTGAGACCTTCTACTGCGTGGTCGACCTGCATGCCCTGACCGAGCCGGGTGATCCGGCTGAGCTGCGCCCGGCGACCCTGACCATGGCGACCTGGCTGCTGGCCGCCGGCCTCGATCCCGACGGCTGCACACTCTTCCTGCAGAGCCAGGTGCCGGCGCACACCCAGCTGACCTGGTTGCTGGAGTGCACCGCCAGCATGGGTGAGCTGCGGCGCATGACCCAGTTCAAGGACAAAGCGGCGCGCCACGGCGAGGAGTCCGCCCGGGTCGGTCTCTTTACCTATCCCGTGCTCATGGCCGCCGACATCCTCCTCTACGACGCCGACCAGGTCCCGGTCGGCGACGATCAGCGTCAGCACCTGGAGCTGACCCGGGAACTGGCCCGGCGTTTCAACGCCCGCTACGGCCCGACGTTCGTCGTCCCCGAGGCGGCCATCCGGCCGCCGGGCCGCGGCAACCGGATCATGGATCTGCAAGAGCCGAACGACAAGATGTCCAAGTCCAGCGTCAGCCCGCAGGGGACCATCTATCTGCTGGACGATCCGGTAACCATCGAACGCAAGGTCAAGCGGGCCGTCACCGACCCGGACGACGGCCCCGACGCGGTGCGCTACGACCCGGTGACCAAACCGGGCGTCTCCAATCTGCTGGAGATCCTGGCCAGCGTCCAGGGCCGCCGGCCGCAGGACGTCGCCGGCGACTACACCCGCTACGGTCCGCTCAAGGCAGACCTGGCGGCCGCCGTCATCTCACTGGTCGAGCCCATCCAAGCCGCGTATCTCAAGTGGACGCAGGACCCGGGTGCGGTCAGCAGCGTCCTGCGCGCCGGCGCCGAGCGAGCCGACCAGGTGGCTCGGGTCACCCTCGCTCGTGCCAGTGACGCCGTCGGCCTGGTCCTGCCGAGCTGAAGTTTGGGGCGTGATGTTCACCCAAACGGGGCGTGATGTGCATCCAAACGGACAGACCTTCGTCGCAGTCCGGCCCCTCGGAGAGAGGTCTGGCCGTTTGGGTGCCGAATTCGGCGTCGCGGCGGACAGACCTCCGGGGTGGCGCGGTCGCCGGCCTCGAGGTCTGTCCGTTTCGGCGCCCGCGCCCCGCCGACGATCGTCGACGGTGATGCGGTGATCGATCTTCCCGGTCCTCTCGTCAGCGCGGCCTGGCTCCGCGCCCACCTGGCCGAGGTCCACGTGGCGGATGTGAGGTGGTACCTCGACGGCCGCTCCGGCCGAGCCGCATACGAAGCCGGGCATCTTCCGACGGCGGTCTGGGTGGACCTGGACCACGATCTGGCTGGGCCGCCCTCATCAGCCGGCGGTCGCCATCCCCTGCCCGATCCGGCCGCATTCGCCGAGGCCATCGGCCGCCTCGGTATCTCCGAGGACCGTCCCGTGGTGGCCTACGACGATGCCGCAGGCTCGATCGCGGCCCGACTGTGGTGGATGCTGCGGGTCACTGGGCAACCGGCCGCGGTGCTCGATGGTGGGATCGCGGCCTGGTCCGATCCCTTGGAGGCCGGCCCGGGGCGGTCGGTCGCGGTCCCGCGAGTGACCCGGTCCTGGCCGGCCGGATCCGTCGCCAGCACAGAGGAGGTAGCCACCCTGCTGGACGATCCGACGGTGCTGCTGCTCGACGCCCGAGCCGCAGCCCGGTACCAGGGCGTGGAGGAGCCGATTGACGCTCGAGCCGGCCATATCCCGGGTGCCCGCAACCATCCGTGGACCGACAACGTGGCCGCCGACGGGCGGTTTCTGGCGGCTGTTTCACTGCGGCACCGGCTCGAGGGGCGGGGGGCGACTGGCGATCGGCAGGTGGTCGTCTCGTGCGGGTCCGGTGTCACGGCCTGTCACGATCTCCTGGCTCTCGAAGTGGCGGGGCTGCCAGGTGGCCGGCTCTATCCGGGCTCGTGGTCGGCGTGGGCCGCCAACCCGGAGTTACCGGCGGTGGTCGGCCCCGAGCCGGGCTGAGCACCAAGTGCTACTTGGCGAGCAGGCGGGCCCAAGTCCGCTGGGCGGGCCCGAAAACGTGAGCCAGGAATTGGCCCGGGTCGAGGAGGACCAGGACCAGCAACCCGAGCATGGCGTATCGCTGGAAGCTGTACCAGGCGGGCATCGCCGACCGCGGCAGGAGCCGGGCCACCACCGCCGAACCGTCGAGAGGAGGGATCGGAAGGGCGTTGAACACGGCCAGGGTGACGTTGACAAACCCCAAGAGGTAGAGGAGCCGATCGGTCAGGTCGAGCGATCCCACTCCGAGGGTGGAAACCACCACGTAGACCAGTCGGGCCGTCCCGCTGGGGCGGGCCACGCGGAGCAGGAAGATGGAAAGACCGGCGATGGCCAGGTTGGTGGCCGGGCCCGCCAGGCTGACGACGAGCAAGTCATTGCGGGGGTGGCGCATCCGAGCCGGGTTTATAGGAACCGGCTTGGCGTACCCGAAGGCGCCGAGGCCGGCGAGAGCCAGAAGCCCGGGAAGAATCAACGTGCCGATGGGGTCGACGTGCCGTACCGGATTGAGGGTGAGTCTTCCGGCCTTCCGGGCGGTGTCGTCGCCGAAGGCCAACGCGGACACGCCGTGGGCCAACTCGTGCAGAATGATGGAGGGGACGACTACCGCGAAGACCAGGATGGTCGTCGAGAAATCCCGGAAGCTGTGGCGAACGCCGTAGAGGGCGATGACGATCAGGCCGATTGCCACCCACGCCTGAGGATGAACGAAGCGTTTCATGCGCGTCGGGGCCGGCCCCGCGCGCCGCGTGCTGCTACGGCCGCGGCGCTCAGCGCCGGTTGTTGGCGGCGGCGGCGCAGTCGATGCAGAGCCGCGCTTCCGGCTTGGCTTCCAACCGGGCAGCGGCGATCGGCCGGCTGCAGTCCTCACAGACACCGTAGGTGTCGGTGCCGACCTTCTCGAGAGCGTGCTCGACGTCGCGGAGGCCCTCGACCAGTTTGTTGACGAGCGCCTCGTTCTCGCCCCGCTCCGCGGTCACCTGGCTCGAGTCCGCGAAGTTGGGATCGTAGTCCAAGCCTTTGGCGCCGTGACCGAGCTCGACGAGCTGCCCACGCAGAGAATCGCGCTCCTCTTCGAGCGTCGCCCGGAGTCCCTGCATCGTCGCGTCGGCTGCCATTCGACAGATTGTAGACCCGAAGGTCATCCCGAGGAGGCTCAGCTCTTTCCGGTATCACCAGTGCCGCTCAGCAGCGACCTGGTGAGGGTCAGACCGATGATGGACTTGGCGTCGACGATCTCGCCTGCGGTGATCATGGCCGGCACCGATGCCAGCGGCACCTCCTCGATCGTCATGTACTGCTCCTCGGCCCCCTGGCGGTCCTGGAGGACGGTTGACAGGTCACGTGCCAGGTACAGCCAGGAAAGCTCGTCGCAGAAGCCCGGGGAGTTGTAGAACCGGGCGAGGAGGTCGAGTCGCCCTGCCCGCTGGCCGACCTCCTCGGCCAACTCGCGGGCCGCGGTTACTTCGGTAGGTTCCTCGTGGACGTCGCGCTTGCCGGCGGGAATCTCCAGCAACTCGGCGTCCACCGCGGCCCGGTACTGGCGCACCATCACCACCGTGCCGGAGTCGGTCAGTGGCACGACCACCACTGCCCCCGGATGATGAACGATGTCCCGGTCGAATTGCTCCCCGCTGGGGCCCTCGAAGCGGGCCGATGTCACCCGGATCAGGGAGCTGCGGAGGACCTCGGTCTCGCCGAGCCTACGGAACGGCGGCAAGTCCGTCGATGTCGAGCAGCCGCGGTGCGCGGCCATCTGCTCGTTCCAGGGCCGCGGCGACGAGTGCTGCAAACAGTGGATGCGGGTTGTCCGGTCGGCTCTTGAACTCCGGATGCGCCTGGGTGCCGACCCAGAATGGATGGCCCGGTAACTCGATGAACTCGACCAGCCGGTCGTCGGGCGAGCTTCCCGAGGACACCAGCCCGGCGGCCTCGAGGCGGGCCCGGTACCTGGGATTGACCTCGTAACGGTGGCGGTGCCGCTCGTAGACGAGCTCGGACCCGTATGTGGTGGCCACCACCGATCCGGGGGTGAGCTTGGCCGGATAGGCGCCCAATCGCATGGTGCCGCCGAAGTCGACGACATCGCGCTGCTCGTCCATGAAGTCGATGACCAGGTACGGCGAGGCCGCGTCGAACTCTCGGGAGTGTGCCCCTGGCAAACCGACCACGTTTCTGGCGTAATCGATGACCATCACGTGCAGTCCGAGGCAGAGGCCGAGACACGGGATCTCGTGCTCGCGAGCGTAGGTGGCGGCGGCGATCTTGCCTTCGATGCCGCGCTCGCCGAAGCCGCCCGGGATGACGATCCCGTCGAGGTCCTTGAGTCGCCCGGCGGCCAGGAGACCTTCCACCTCCTCGGCCTGAATCCACTCGAGGTCGATCTTGACGCCATGGGCGTATCCGCCGTGGTGCAGGGCCTCGACGACCGACAGGTAGGCGTCGGGCAGGTTGACGTACTTGCCGATCAGGCCGATCCGAACCGGCCGGGTGGCGGCCTCGACCCGGTCGACGAGGGCCTCCCACGCGGACAGGTCCAGCGGATGACCCGGAATCCCGTCACCAGCTGGTTCGAAGCCCAGCAAGCGGCAGACGTAGGTGTCGAGGCCTTCTTCGTGCAGGGCCAGAGGGATCTCGTAGAGGTTGGGAGCGTCCATGCACGAGATGACCGCCTCCATCGGGACGTCGCTCAGCAGGGAGATCTTTCGTTTGACCCCTGACGAGATGCTGCGATCGCTGCGGCAGATGATCACGTCGGGCTGGATGCCCCGGCTGCGCAGCTCGGTGACCGAGTGCTGGGTCGGCTTGGTTTTCTGCTCGCCCGAAGGTCCGAGGTAGGGAACGAGGGTCACGTGGACGTAACAGACGCTGTCCCTGCCCACGTCCTTGCGGAACTGGCGGATAGCCTCGAGGAACGGCAGGATCTCGATGTCGCCGACGGTGCCGCCGATCTCGGTGATGACCACATCGACCGAGTCGGTGGCCAGGCGCTTGATGCGGTCCTTGATCTCGTCGGTGATGTGGGGGATGACCTGGACGGTCTTGCCGAGGAAGTCACCTCGTCGCTCCTTGGCGATCACGCTCTGATAGATCGACCCGGTCGTGGCGTTGGAGTCGCGGTGCAGGTTCTCGTCGATGAACCGCTCGTAGTGGCCGAGATCGAGGTCGGTTTCGCCACCGTCTTCGGTTACGAATACCTCGCCGTGCTCAAAGGGATTCATGGTCCCGGGATCGACGTTGATGTACGGGTCGAGCTTCTGCATCGTCACCCGCAGGCCCCGGCTCTTGAGAAGTCGTCCCAGGGAGGAGGCGGTCAAACCCTTGCCCAACGAACTCGTCACACCACCGGTGACGAAGATGTGCTTCGCCAAAACGCTCCTCCACTCGAGTCGATCACTGCGGCTCTCGGTGGATCCACCGGTCGGCCAACCCACCCTATCGCGCCCGGGCCCGCTCACCGGCGGATGGCCGCGGCCACCGCCGCCGGGACGGGACACCCCCGGCGAGAAAATAGCGGGAGGTCGCTGGTCGCCGTTCGGGACTCAGGCGAAAGCGGCGAAGTCGGCGAAAGGCGGTCGACCGCTTTCCGCCACTAACCGTGAGTGATGGGGAGGGCGGGCGGCGGCGAGAGGGGCGGTCCGTTGTCGAAGACCGGACCCGCCCCCGAGTCCGCGGCCAGCCCTCCCCTGCGGCCAGCCCTCCCCTGCGGCCAGCCCTCCCCTGCGGCCAGCCCTCCCCTGCGGCCAGCCCTCCCCATCACATGGGGGATCCCGGTTGTCGATGGGCCAGGAGCTCCTCGGCGTGGCGTCTAGCGGTTGCGCTGTCGGGCCGGCCCGACAGCATGCGGGATAACTCCACCACCCGAGCCGAGCCGTCGACCGTTTCGGCCGACGCTACGGTCCGCTCGCCGATGGCGTGCTTGTGCACCACGAGATGCCGATCAGCGAACGCAGCCACCTGCGGCAGGTGGGTGACGACCAGGACCTGGTGCTCCGCGCCCAGGTCCGCCAAGGCTCGGCCCACCGCCACGGCCGCCTCCCCGCCGATGCCGGCATCGACCTCGTCGAATACCAAGGTCGGAGCCACGTCCAAGCGGCGCACCTCGTCCGTATCTCCGGCACCTCCGGCGCCTCCCGGGCCTCCGAGCGCGGCGACGGCGACCCGCCCGCCCCGCTCGGCCCGTTCGGCCCGGCGCCGGGTGAGCACCAGCCGGACCGCCAGCATGGCCCGGGCCAACTCCCCTCCCGAGGCGACCTTGGCGAGCGGCAGCAAGGATTCACCGGGGTTGGCGCCGAGCAGCCAGGTGACCTCCTCCCCTGCCAGGTCGGAACCGATCTCCACACCGAAGCGAGCTCGCGGCATGGCGAGCTCCCGCAGAGCCGATTCGACCTCGGCCGCGAAGGCCGCGGCCGAGGCCCGCCGGGCCGTCCCGAGGCGCTCTTCCGCGGCGCGCAGTTCCGCCTCGGCCTCAGACCGGTCTCGGTCGAGGGAGGCGGCTCGGCTGTCGTGATCCTCTAGCTCGGCGATCCGGGCCCGCGCCTGGTTGCCGAAAGCGATCACCTCGGCCAGAGTGTCGCCGTACTTGCGGCGCAGGTCGGTCAGCAGGCGGCGCCGGGCACCGACCTCGGTCAGCCGGCCCGGGTCATCCTCGAATGTCTCGACCGCGGCGCGGGCCCCGCCAGCGACGTCGGACAGCTCCGCTTGCCCGGCCAGGAGGCGGTCGTGCAGTGATCGGAGCGGCGGCCGCCCGGACAGTTCGCTGACCAGCGATCCGAGCCGGTCGATGATCCCTTCATCGCCGGCGAGCCCTTCGGCCACCATGGCGGCCGCCTGTCGCAGCGTGGACGCGTCCGAGAGCCACTCCTCCTCGCCGCGTAGATCGTCGTCCTCTGACGGGGAGTCGATCCCGGCGGCGTCGAGCTCGCCCACCTGGTAGCGGAGCAAGTCGAGCTCTCGGGTCCGGGACCTGGCGTCGCCGCCGATATCAGCTTGAGCCTTCGCCAAGGCGCGCAGTTTGCGCCGGGCCTCCATCAGCTCGTCGGTGGTGATGCCGGCGCCGGCATCGAGGGCCGCCCGCTGGGCGGCCGGGCGCAGCAAAGACTGGTGGGCGTGCTGGCCGTGGAGATCAACCAGTTGCTCGCCGAGCTCACCCAGCTGCTGGGCGCTGGCCATCCGGCCGTCGATGTATGCCCGCGCCCGCCCGGTCGCGGGGATCACCCGGGTCAGCACCAGCTCGGCCACGCCTTCCGATCCGACGAAACGGCCCTCCACGACGGCTTCGTCAGCTCCGGGCCGAACCAGGGCCGGATCGGCTCGTCCGCCGAGGAGGAGCGATATGGCGTCCACGATCAGGGTCTTGCCGGCGCCCGTCTCGCCGGTCAGGGCGGTCATCCCCGGGCCGAGGACTACTGTGACGTCTTCGATCACCCCCAACTGTGTGACCCGGAGCTCGGCCAGCATCACGCCCCTCAGCGGTCGGCCAGATTGAATTTGCGCTTGAGGATGGCGTGGAAGTCCCGCTCCCCGAACGTCACCAGCAGCGCGTCGCTGTCCCCTTTTCGGCAGTGCAGGGTCTGGCCGGGTCGCAGAGTGGCGGCCAACCATCCATCCACCACCAGATCGGCTGCTTGGCCGGCGATCGGCGAGATGGCGATCACGTCTTCCGCGTCGAGTACCAACGATCGGTCGAATAGCATGTGGGGTGCGACCGGGGTCAGGATCTGCACCCGGGCTCGGGGCGACACGATCGGCCCTCGGGCCGAGAGGTTGTACGCCGTCGACCCCGTGGGCGTCGCCACGATCAGCGAGTCCGCCGCGAAGGTCAGGAACGGCACCCCGTTGACGGCCACCTCGGTCCTGACCGTGTGGCCGCCGGCCACCCGTTGCAGGACGAGGTCGTTGAGGGCGCTGCGATGGAGCACCGCATGGACTCCGTCACCGCCGTCGTCGGTGACAGAGACGTCTAGGGTCATGCGGGATTCGACCTGGTAGTCGCCGACGAGGAAGCGCCGAAGGGCGTCCCGAAGCCCCTCCGGCTCGACTGCAGTGAGGTAACCGAGGTGCCCGAGATTGACACCGAGGACAGGCACGCCTTCCGGGCTGACCATGTCCACCGTCCGCAACATGGTGCCGTCGCCGCCGAGGCTGACGGCCAGATCGAGGGCCCCGGGCCTTCCTCCGTTGCGGGCGCCGCCCCCGGACGACGCGGCATCGAGGAACTCCGCCACATGTCCCTGGGCGCTGAGCCACCGGGCCGTTTCCTCCGCGAGGGTGACCGCCCCCTCCCGCTGGCTGTGGGCCACGAAGCCGATGGTCGCCACGCTCAGCCTTCTGTCGTCCGGGTTGGTCCCCGCTCGACCCCGCCGGCGGGGCCGGTGCTGGCCTCGGTCACGACTTGGTCGATCATGCCGGCAGGATCGCCTGGACCGGCATCGGACGAAACGACAGATAGGTGGCTCAGGAACTCGACGTTGCCGTCGGCGCCCCGCAACGGCGAGACCATGACGCCCATCATGGTCGCTCCCGCGGCCCCGAGAGCGGCAATCGCGCCCCGGAGGGCGAGGCGCCAAACCTCCGGTTCGCGGATGACACCGCGACCCTTGGACACCTCGCGTCGTCCAGCCTCGAACTGCGGCTTCACGAGCACGACCACATCGCCGCCGGGCCGGGTCCAACTGACGAGCTGAGCTGCGACGGCGCGCAGCGAGATGAACGAAAGGTCGGCGACCACGATGTCAAACGGCTCGCCGCCGAGCTCGTCGAGACGGGCGGTACGGATGTTGGTCCGCTCGAGGGCAACAACCCGGCTGTCGTGACGAAGCCGTTCGTGCAGCTGCCCTCGGCCGACGTCGACCGCTACTACCCGCGTGGTGCCGCGTTGCAGCAGGCAGTCGGTGAAACCCCCCGTCGACGCGCCGGCGTCGAGAGCCCGTACGCCCCGGACGTCGATGGCAAAGCGGTCGAGGCCGGCGTCCAGCTTGTCGCCACCGCGACCAACGAAGCGTCCCCGAGAGCCAGTTACCGTCACCGGCTCCGCCGGGCTCACTAGCCTGGAAGCGCGCTCCGCGACGGCGCCGCCAACCAGCACCACACCGGCATCGATCATGGCCACAGCCTGGCCGCGGCTGGTCGCCAGCCGCCGGCGGACCAGTTCGGCGTCGAGGCGGCTGCGGCGGCTCAGGCCTCTCCCGCCGCCTTCTTGGCCGGCGCCGCCTTAGCGGCGGCCGCCTTCTTCGCTGACGCCTTCTTCGCTGACGCCTTCTTCACCGGCGCGGCCTTCTTGGCGGGGGCCGCCTTGGCTGCGGCCGCCTTCTTCGCTGACGCCTTCTTCACCGGCGCGGCCTTCTTGGCGGGGGCCGCCTTCTTTGCCGGCGCGGCCTTCTTGGCGGCGGTCGTCCTCGCCGGCACCGAGCGGCCGGTGACGCGGCGGATGAGCGCCTCGAGGTCCTCTCTGGAAGTCAGGCCGAGCTGCGACAGCTGTACCGTGATCTCCTTGCTGATGAAAGCGAGGATCTGCTCGGTGCCCTTGCGGCTGCCCTCGACGAGGTCATCCACGGCATCCTGGGCCGACTTCTGGGTCGTTTCGCCGAGCTTTGCCAGCTCCCGGAGGAACTCCTCGGCCCGCAACCGAGCCTCTTCGAGGAACTCGGCGCCGGCTGTCTGATACTTCTTGAACCTATCGTCTGCCATGCCCCATCGTAGCTTGTTGTGAACGGTGCTGCTTGCAGAAGTTCGCACCCGTGGATGCCGACGGCTGCCCTGGCTCGTAGCCCTTCATGCGCCCAATTTGGCCGCCACCACCGCGGCCAGATTGGTTTCGATGACAGAGGGTTCGGGGGACACGGGGAGATCACCAGGCCCGGTGACCCCGGAGAGGACAAGGGCGAACGGGGCGCCGAGCAGTTGAGCGAAGCGGCCATCTGTGTCCGGTCGGTCGCCGACCACCAGGTCGGGTTGGCCGAAGCGTTGGCGCAGGATGTCACCCGCGGCCTGGTGGGGTTTGCCGGCGACCTCGGCGGATGTGCCCGAACCCACCTCGAGGTATGCCACCAAGGCCCCGGCCCCGGGCTCGAGTCCGTGAGGGGTGGGGAAGGTAGCGTCGGTATTGGTCGCCACGAAGCGGGCTCCGGCCCGGATCGCACTCGCCGCGGCCGCCAAGGAGTCGAAGTCGAGGCGCAGGCTGCGACCGACCACCACCGCGGCCGGACCGTCTGCCGCCGGTACCAGGGTGACGCCCCGAGCCTCGAGCGCCTCGGTGAGCCCGGGTCCTCCGACGACCGCCGCCCGAGAGCCCGGCTCCAGCAGGGACGCGGCCGCTTGTGCCGACGTCACCAGCTCGCCGGAATCCGCTTGGATCCCGACCCGGCCGAGCATGGCCACATAGTCGGACAGGGTGGGGCCGGAGTTGTTGGTCAGGAACGCCACCGTCTCTCCGGCGTCGCGGAGACGTCCGATGGCCTCGGCTGACCCTTCGATGGCCGTGCCGGCCAACCACACCACGCCATCGAGATCGAGAACCCAGAGCACGCCGGCAGTCTGCTACGCCTCCCGTCCTCGGCAACAATGCACTCGTGCCCCTCTTCCATCCTTTTCCAGGCCTGCGTTACTCGCTATCCCATGTGGCGTCGCTCGACGACGTGGTGTGCCCTCCCTATGACGTCATTTCCGAGTCCGAGCGAATCGCATTCGAGGCCAAGAGCCCGTCCAATATCGTCCGTCTCGAGCTACCTCACGACGAGGACGGAAAGGGGGATCGCTACGAGCGCGCCGCCGCGTTACTGGATGCCTGGCGGGACGGGGGGATCCTGCACCGGGACGGAGCTCCGGCGTTCTACGGGTATCGGATGCGGTTCACCGATCCAACCGGGGCCCGCCGCCAGACCGTGGGGGTGATCGGGGCCCTCGGCCTGGAACCTCCCGGCACGGGAATCCTGCCGCACGAGGAAACCACCCCGAAGGCCAAGACGGACAGGCTGGAGCTGCTGCGGGCCACCCGGGCCAACCTGTCCCCTATTTGGGGGCTGTCCCCGGGGTCGGGGTTGAGCGACCACTGCGACCCTCCAGGTCACCCGGCTGAGCACGC
>Ga0302326_10007894_pt1 | contig 23564 bp, 16 predicted proteins | sample Palsa_T0_3_FD_202264 | JGI IMG/M metagenome (GOLD analysis project Ga0302326, IMG submission 202264) | Peat permafrost microbial communities from Stordalen Mire near Abisko, Sweden - Palsa_T0_3 | ecosystem: Environmental > Terrestrial > Soil > Palsa > Peat permafrost | place: Sweden: Abisko... | reverse complement strand
GTCAACGAGGATTGGGCGAGCGGCGGGCACTTTGTAGCGCTGTGGCGGCCGACTGAGAATTTCTCTCTCAAGGTTAGCGCCCTATATCAAGCCATCCACGGCAACGGCACCGGCGACGTGACTCCGGATCCGCCAGCGTTTTTCGGCGTGCCGCCGTTAGGGGATTTGCAGCAATTTTACATCCGCGCAGTGAATGATTACGGCTATGAAAGAAAAGCTCAAGCCTACAGCGCGCTCATCAACTACAAGATCGGTATCCTCGATGTGACCTCGCTCACCGGATACAATAATTATTCAGTGCGCGACTCGTTCGATTTGAGTGTTGATTTGCATTCTTTTTCCGAAACATATTTCGGGACGCCTGGTGATCAGATACTTAACTATATCGGCTTGAATCGACTCACTCAGGAGCTACGGCTCTCGGCCCCACTCGGGGAGAAATTTGACGGATTGCTGGGAGGATTCTTCAGCCAGGAGGTCGACCATTGGCATTGGAACTACCCAGTTTCAAATCCCGTCTCCGGCGCCATAGTGAGCGACTGGGGTTCATACAACGCGAACAATGCTCCAATTACTGACACGGAGTATTCTGTCTTCGGCGATCTGACCTATCACGTTACGGATCAATTCGACATCCAGGCTGGCGGACGTGAAGCCCAATTCCGGATCGTCGGAAACGCCTTCTCAGTCACTGGCCTGAACGCCACGGTCATTGACGGTTTTGCAACAGATCCCTTTGTCGTTCCTGGGTACACCATAAAAGAGAACGCCTTTACCTATCTGCTGACACCGCGTTTCAAAGTCTCACCGGACTTCATGGTATACGCGCGCCTCGCGTCCGGTTACCGGCCGGGCGGCAGTAACGCTGGAACGCCTCAAGTACCTCAGCAGTACAGTTCCGACAAGACGGAAGACTACGAGATTGGCAGCAAGATTGACTTGCTCGATCACACCCTGTCTCTCGATGGATCGCTGTATTACATCAACTGGAAGAACATCCAACTTCCCTTGATCTATCCGAGGAGTGGCAGCACCTACGTCGGAAACGCGGCTGGGGCCAAGAGCCAAGGGATAGAACTGTCGGCGGAATCAAGACCGTTGAACGGTCTTACGATCGGCGCATGGATCTCATGGGATGATGCCGTGTTGACACAATCTGTCCCAGGGGCAGGACAGAACGGAGAAATTTTCGGCTTTGCAGGCGATAGGCTACCGAACACCCCTCGCTTCTCCGGCAACTTGTCGTCGAACTACGACTTTCCGCTCGTGAGCGACATCAAGGGTTTCGTGGGAGGCGTGCTGAGCTATGTGGGCGACCGTCAGGACGCCTTTTCGGCCGTGAGTGCGCAACGACAGGATCTGCCGGCGTACGCGAAGCTGGACCTGCACGCTGGCTCAAAATATAACTCCTGGACGCTGAATATCTTCGTCAATAACGTTACTGACAAGCGCGGTCTTATTTCGGGAGGTGTGGGGAATGCTGTTCCTTACGCCTTCTATTACATCCAGCCGCGCACGGTCGGGCTGTCTGCTTCGAAAGGGTTTTAGGTCCCGCAGGTGCGATGCGCTGCTCACCGATAATGAGAACCTGTTGGACGGCAATCAACGTGGCACAGCGCGGCGATGGACGATCGGTAAGCAATGTGGATTGCCAGAAGCACCAGGCCGGACCGCGCTTAAGATAGTGCCGTTTCGCAAGTCCTTCCCAGTGCTGTCATGAATTAGCGCCCGCAGCTTTCGCAAGCTATAGATTCAATCGCTGGATATCATACATTTCACTTCCGTGCCCAACGTCGCGACATGCGGGTCAGTTGCGCTTGGGTTCGCCCAGGAGATATTCCAATGATAACCAGTCCACGCACGGCGCTGGACAAACGGGGTCGCTGGTATGGCTAAGCTGACTTATCTCGGATGCGATCAGGATGCGTACTGCGCAAGCGTTGCCCGCCACATAGACTCCTTCGAGGAGTCTACGGGGCACAAGGTACATGTTCGCATTCTGGATAACGATGAGTATTTCAGCAATCGTCTTGCACCGTACCTTGAGGGCGAGAATCCAGCAGATGTGTACATGTCGGGACCGGTCCTGGTGTGGCAGCACTACGGCGCCGGCTACGTCGAGCCCTTGGATCCCTTTCTTGCCCGGGCGTCCTCCGGCTACGATCCAGACGATTTCCTCCCCTCGCTGATTCGATGCAATCGATGGAGCGGGCGATTCGGGGAGCCGCTCGGAGTTGGACCGCTTCTCGAAATCCCGGTGAACTGCGAGTCATACAACCTCGCTTACGTGCCCGAGATTCTCGACCGCGCTGGAGTGAGTGTTCCACGCACCTGGAGCGAGTACTTCGCCGCCTCACGTGCGATCGCTGAGCGCGCCCGCCCATCTCGTGGGTTCGCACAGAGGGGGACCGATGCGTGGCACACGATCTACACCGGCTTCGCCAGCCAACTCTGGACATCTGGTGGTACCGATTTCGATCCGGCGCGTGTCTGCGCGATCGCTCAACCTCGCGCTCTACGAGCGACCAAAGAGTTCCTGCGCGCGATCGCGGCGGCCGGCCCGACTGACTGGTTGAATCAGCGCTGGTATGAGCTGGCGCATGACTTCGCAGCCGGCCACTACGGTCTCATCGTCGACTCTGACCATTACGTCGCGTACTTCGAAGAAGCCAAGTCCAAAATGAAGGGCAAGATAGCCTACCGACTGCCGCCAGCAGCGGAAGATGGGACGATCAGATCGAATCTATGGACGTGGTCGGTCGTTATGAACAGCCGGTCACGGAACAAGGATGTGGCGTGGGAGTTCATCGAGTGGGCAACCGGACGTGATTTCCTGATGCGATCTGCGTTCGAAGGGAACATGAACCCGACCCGCAGGAGCACCTGGGACAGCAGCCGGTTTCTCGAGACCGCATCTGACTGGGGCGACTTCGCTGCCGTGGCTAGAAAGCTCGTTGAGGAGATTGCCGAGATCCAGGTTACCCCTTGCGTCAACTACATCGAGGTCGCGCGTCGCTGGACCCGCGCGTTGCTCGATGCCTACCAGGACCAGGACTCTGTTGAGTCTTACCTGCGAACAGCCGCAGCGGAAATCGATGAGCTGGTTGACAGGTACCGTTAGCCGCAAGTCCTGCTGCTCAGCGATATGAACAGGCAAGGTGACCTTGAGGCCGTATTAGCTGCTCCGACTGGCAGCGGGGAGCGCTCGGTTGGCGCGCTGCTGCTCGGCGGCTGGTCCGCGCCGTGGCATATGGATATCACCGCGGCCTTATAGCCCTGACGCGCCGGTACCGTTGTCCGGTCTACTGCGCCCAGTGATTATTCAGATGTCGCCGACGTTCCAGCCAAAGGGTCCTGAATTCACCATGTCGCTGTACCCGGGTTCGACCGACACCGGTCGCTGACAGCTACTCTGGAGGCCACGCTATGAATTGCGACGTGACAAGCGAGCAGATAGAACGTTATCGAAGAGACGGGTTCCTGGTCATCGAAAATTTCCTGACGCCGAGTGAGCTGGCTGAGTGGCAATCAGCGGTCGAAGAAGCCGTTGAGGAACGCGATGGCGTCAAGATTCCCGGGACAAACCTCAAGACCGGGTATGACGACGGCATCAACAAAGACACCGAATACTACGCTAACGTATTTGATCAGCTGATCAATCTCTGGCAGACCAACAGTCGCGTTCGGAAGCTGATGATGAGCGCAGAACTTGGGAAAGTCGCATCCCTGCTGTCCGGCGCGAATGGCATCCGCATCTGGCACGACCAAGCCCTGTTCAAGCGCCCCTGGGCGAACCCAACTGCACTTCATCTGGACGTCCCATTTTGGTCCTTTAGCGCACCCGACGCGATATCCATCTGGGTCGCGCTGGACGACGCGACGTATGCCAACGGCTGTCTATATTTCCTCCCGGGTACACATAAGAAAACTGACTATCGCGATATCGGCATCACGAAGAACATGAAAGCCATCTTTACAATCTACCCAGAGCTTGCATCGATTGAAGCAGTGGCTGTACCGATGAAGGCAGGCAGCGCGTCGTTCCACAACGGCTTGTGCATCCATGGAGCCGGGCCGAATATGACGCCTAGGCCGAGGCGGGCAATGACCTGTGCGTATATGCCGGAGGGCGCCACGTTCAACGGCCAGAAGAACGTCCTGCCCGACGAGTACCTGAATACGCTCAGCATCGGCGATCCTCTCAATAGAGATCAGCAGAATCCGTTGTTGTGGCCTGCGGGGAAAAGGTAGCGCGCCAACGGAGCCACGAGGATCCAGAACTGCGTTGACCCGATGAAGATCAAGTACTTCTGCTCTTGGTGGGGACTGGATACCTTAGGCCTTCGACCGATGTTGGAAAAGGTCAAGGGCGCGGAGTACGACGGTATCGAAATCGGCATTCCGTCAGATACGCCGCAGCGCCGTGAGCTCAGAGCGCTATTGGACGAGTACCAACTGGACGTCATCGCTCATCAATACCAGGCCGCGGGCGAGGTATTCGACGACTACCTGCGATCGTTTGAGCAGTGCATTGAAGTTGCGGCCTCCTTCGAACCCGTGCTGGTCAATAGTCACACCGGCAGAGACTGCTGGACGAGAGAGCAGAATCTACGCTTCGTTGAAATCACCCAAAAAGCCGAGCAACGCTTCGGCATTCCGATACTCCACGAGTCCCATAGACGTCATTTTCTCTACAGTGCGCCGGCGGCGCTGGAGTATTTCCAGCAAGCACCGAGCTTGATGATCACAGCGGACTTCGCGCATTGGGTATGCGTAGCAGAGAGCCTGCTCGTGGGGCACGAAATAGCACTCGAGGAAGCGATTCGACGTGCCGGACACATTCACGCGCGCGTGGGTTTTGCGGAAGGCCCGCAGGTTCCGGATCCTTTCTCGCCCATGTGGAGCCGAGAGCTGGAAGTCTTTAGCAGTTGGTGGCTGCAAATAGCGCAGCGATTCCGTTTCGAAGGGCATAAATGCCTTACCGTTACACCCGAATATGGACCGCCCCCCTACGGATGGATATCGCTTCAGTCAGGTGAACCTTTGTACGATTTCTTCAAAATGAATGTGCTGATGAAGGACTACTTGAATTCCCATTTTGAAAAACATCTCGGCCATTAGTCTTGAACTGCTGAACCGATAGAGATGGGCTGATCTACACTTATTACACGTCGATTGCGGCTACAGTTGACGAGATCCGAGTGGCGATCGCGCCGGCGAGCGATGCCAGTTGGCCCGGCAGCCTCCGTGCTTGACTATGGCGAGCTTGCGCGCCATAGGTTACAGCACTTCCTATTCGAGTACGTCCACGGGTGTTACGCCGAAGTGACGTTGCGCCTGAACGTGCCGGCACAGTCTCGGTTGCCGAGATCAACAGTAACAATCTCATGAATGCGCGGCGCCATGCGATTCAACAGGACTAGGTGGACATGGACGTAAATCCGTTTGTCGGCGTGCTGTTCCATTGGCTTGGAGGGGCATCGGCCGCAAGCTTCTACGTGCCCTATAAGCGCGTCCAGCGGTGGTCGTGGGAGGTCTATTGGCTGACCGGCGGAGCAGTAGCGTGGCTGGTCGTCCCGTGGGTTTTCGCCGCACTCAGAACCAATGATCTACTCGACGTACTGCAGGCGACTCCCTCCTCGACCATATTTTGGTGTTATTTTTGGGGCGCGATGTGGGGCCTGGGCAGCATCGCCTTTGGGCTGACCATGCGCTATCTGGGCCTGTCCTTGGGAATGGCGATTGCGCTCGGTTTGACGACCGTGATCGGCACGCTCGGGCCGCCGCTGTTTCGCGGCAAGATTGGTGAACTGGCCCTCACCTCGAGCGGCCAAGCCACATTTGCTGGAATTGCGCTCGCTGTGGCCGGCATTCTGATCGTCGCACGTGCCGGACAAGCGAAGGATCGCGAACTCGGAGCCTCCGGAACAACCGCGGCCATAGTCGAGTTTGACCTGACAAAAGGGCTATTGCTCGCCGTCTTTGCGGGCATATTCTCGAGTTGTTTTGCCTTTGGTTTGGACGCCGGAGAACCAATCCGCAAACTGACACAGGCGGCAGGTACCGGGCAATTGAGCCGAGGATTGCCTGTCTTGTGCGTCGTGCTGGCGGGTGGTTTCACAACCAACTTTCTGTGGTGCCTGGGGATGATCATCCGTAACCATTCTGCAGGCGAGTTTACTGGAAGCGCGCGCTCGGCTTCCGCCGGCGCACAATCGACACCGCTGCTAAGAAACTACGCGCTCTGCGCCCTGGCCGGCACTCTCTGGTATCTCCAATTTTTCTTTTACACGATGGGCGAAAGTCAGATGGGCCGCTTCGGCTTCTCATCGTGGACGCTGCATATGGCCAGCATCATCTTGTTCTCCACGCTCTGGGGGTTCGCCCTTGGCGAATGGATTACATCCAGCCGCCGGACCCGAGCGATGGTTTGGATCGGGATTATCATACTCGTTAGCGCGACCATCGTGATCGGCGGCGGCAACTACCTTGCCAGCCGTGAGACCACCAATACTACGGCGACAACCCAATAATGAGCTCTCCCCTTTTAAGCCGCCGGGACCTCTCGGTTCGGTCGGGACTGGACCGCGGGTCTCGGACCGATTGGATGCGCGCCGGCCCGGCGTGCGCCAAGAAGCCGGCCGCAGCCAGGCCACTCATTCAGTGGAAGATCACTTAAGAAAGGGTTTGGCAGCGTGGCAGCCCAACTCTGTCATCAACACACACGCACCGACTCCATCTTGAGCAGCGCCGCGAGTTTTTCAATCTTATTGGCGACGTGACCCATCCCGACCGCGCAGTGATGCGCCGGACCATGCGCATTCCAGGCGTTTATGAAACTCCTGACATCGAGCGAAAATTTATAGCGGCTATTGGTGTTGCCGATCTGAAGGATGGGGCCGGGCACAGAATGCCCTTCGGCGGTGAGAAGTTTGAGCTTTCCGTCACCCGTCTGCACCACGGCCAACAGCGTCACCGGTCCGTGCTTCACGGACATCTCGACCGAGAGCCCCCGTCCCACTTTGCCGTGATACACCTCTAAAGGGCGTACCTTGGTTTTCTCTGCGGCGATGGCGATGTGACCAGGTCCATCGTGACCCATCAATAGAACATCGTCGTTATAGTCCACGGCGTAATATTCAGTGAATGAGCCCCCGGCGCCCAGGACATCCATGATCTTCATGGCCTGGGCGTTCTTGATTTCGTATTCGCCCGCCATCGGAATGCCTCTTGCGGTCAAGAGACTCGCCCCGAGAATGACCGAGCTCATAACATCCTCATGTTCGGGCGTTCCGGTTCCCTTGTAGTAATAGGCGATCGACCCGAGTGCGTGCCGTGCCACCAGCCGATCCAATGCCATAGACGTGCGGGCTGCGCGCAGCAGTTCCTCGGGTGGGCAGTCGGCCTGCACGTCCATGAGCGTTCTAATTTCACCAACGCGATTTCTGGCATCGGCCTCCGATACCGAGGACCGCAGTGCTACCAACTCCTCGACCTCGAGGATCTCGACGTGGCCACCAAAATATGCGCACTGCTGGGTGAAATCTGAATAAATATCGAGCATGCCGCCGTAGTAATGGCCCAGGGCACCCAGGCGGTTGTGCTCCATCACATGGGCCACTTTGGCCGCCTCGATCCACGCCTCAATCTCGCTCCACGCCGACGGATCGTTATGCAGCATGCCGCTCACCTGGAAGAACGGGACGCCACAGCGGTTGAAGACATTAGCGATTTCCGGCGTCGGGCAGGCCTGACACCACGCGAGCCATTCCCCGGTCATACGAGTGCGATCACCGAGGCGGTTGAAGGACTCGTAGTCGATGGCAGCGGCGGGCGCGAGATTGAGGATAACGACCGGGACCTTGGCGCGGCGCACCACGGGGAGCACAGTAGATGAGAGGGCGTAGGTGGTAACGTACAGGAAGATCAGATCAACATCGGCCTGCCGAAACGCATGTCCCGCCGCCATAGCCTTTTCGGGGGTATCGATGAGCCCCAGGTTCACAATCTCCACCTCCGGACGGGCGAGTTTGTGGGCGACCTCGGCGATATATCCCACGAGTCGATCCTTGAGCCCCTCGAACTGCGGCCAGTACGTGTCGAGGCCGATACCGAAAAGTCCGACCTTCAGGGTCTCAACATGACGTGAGGACATAGGGGTATCCATGAGCAGCTCGGAGCCGAAGGCTGTTTGAAGCAGAAAATTTCTCAGATCGCCGGAAAACGCCCGCCGCCATCAAAGCCGGTAAACAGCACAATTAATTGCCCCCGGCTCACCCTCGCGGTCCGATTACGCCGAGTCCGCGGGTTTGTCCCAGTCCACGTCGCCCTGCTTGGTGCTGCGGCTGCCGACAAGCATCGTTGCACCCCGCGCAAGCGCTCCCGGATCGCGCCATTCGAGCCACTGCATATAGACAAAGCCGAGAACGAGCGCTCCGAGGAACAGATAAGGGGTCATGTTATACGGCCAGTCGGGTACCGGATAGACGGTAACGAACAAGACCGGCAGAAGAGACAGCGTTGCGACCCAGGGCACGACGACGTGCTGCCAGAAGGTGAAGCTGTCCGGGTGTGCCCGGCGCATGTAGGAGGTCAGGGCCAGATTGGCCATGGCGTAAAGGATAATGACGCCCAGGGCGGCAATCGTGTTCAGAAAGCCGAAGATATAGTCGGGACGCAACAACAGCCCCACGAGCAGCACCGCCAGTATCCCGACAATCTGCAGGAAGCCAATTGCGAACGTGGGTGTGTGGTGGATGGGATGAATCCTGCCGAAACTGGCCGGGAGCGCGCCCGCGCGGCCCATGGTGTACAGGACGCGGGATGCGGAGTTGGTGCAGGCGAGACCAACCCCGATCGCACTGTTGATGAACGCCAGAACGATCAGCCACCAGCCCGCTCCCCACAGTGCATGACCGAGCACGTAGTAGGGATTTGCATTGCTGGCGAAGTTGGCCATGTCGCCGGTGCCCCAGCCCACTGCACTCGCATAGGAGGCAAAGATGAAGAAGAGCCCTATGGCAAGCAGCGAGAGGATGACTGCCTGGCCGACGAGCTTGCCGGCGCGGCGCGATTCCTGAGCGAGCGGCGCCGGGCTTTCAAAGCCATTGAGCGAGACGATGGAGAAGACCATCCCGGCGACGATCCCTTCGAAGTGATTCGGCGATGAGGCCGGGTTCAGCGGTGCAGTGTAGCTGGAGCCCGGTCCGGGATGGATCAGAAAGGTGATCGAAAGCGCGAGCATGATCAGCAGTTCGAGCCCGCCCAGTAGCGCGGTGACCCACATCGACAGGCGGATACCTTGGCGAGTGAGTATCCAGATCACCGCGAATGTCGTCAACGCGATCAGCCACCACGGAATGTCGACGTCGAACTGGGTTCTCACCATGTCGGAGATCAGGTAGCCGAGGAAGCCCGTGGCTCCCGCCGGACCAAGAATATCGTAGATCAGGAAGCTGCAGGTCGCCATGAAACCAGGGCGGCTCCCGAGTCCACGAGTTATAAAGGAGTAATAGCCGCCGCTTGACGGCATGTACTTGGAAAACTGCGAGACAGTGTTGGCGATGAACAGGCAGACGATCGTCGCCAGCAGGAACGAGAGCGGCATGGCCGGTCCGGCCTTGAGGGCGATGAGCGGGAACGAGAACACCATGTTGGCCGCCGGCGCGATATTCGTGATTCCCTGGAACACCAGCTCCGGAAGGCCGAGCGCATTGCGTCGTAGCTGTGGATCCCCTCCGCCATTGGTTGCAGCAACGCTCACTGGCCGCTTCGGACGGAATTCACTCCGTCGGGCAGCGCGACCACGCGGCCCGTGCGCGCGGATTCGGCGACCGCCGCCTCCAGACGCATGGCTGCGAGGCCATCCTCGCCAGTGACCGGGGCTGCCCTGCCCTGGTGCAGCGCCTCGACGAATGCCATGACTGACAGATCCAACGACTGCGGGTAGGAACAGGACGCCAATGTCTTGATGCGCTTCGCGATCGGGCCCAGGCTCGGACTGCCGGCCAGGTTTTCACCGGTCGCCGCATCGATCGCCAGCGCGCTCTGGGTACCGAACAGCGCAAATGACCAGAAGCATTGTGAAAAGGGCACCAGGGCCGAGCCTGACAGCGTCGCGATGAACTCCGGATTGCGGAAGCGAAATGAAGCCGACACGGCAACCGAAGGGTGATAGAGCATGTCAGCCGCATACATCCACGCCCGTCCCGCATGTGGCGTAGCCTGCGGCCGCCGCTTCTGATCGTCGACGATCGCTGCCGTGACTTCCACGGGATCACCGAAAAAGAACCGCAACAGATCGATCAGGTGCGCCCACAGGTAGGCGTGTATGCTGGCGGTGAAGAGTACTGGCTCGCCGAAGGCACCGCGGACGAGTTCCTGCTTGATCAGCTCGTGAGACGGCACGCTGCGATAGTTGTAGTTCACGCCGAGGGTCCGGCCGGCGCGCCGCGCAGCAGCCACCATGTTTTCCCCGATCGCAATCGTATGCGCCATGATTTTTTCGCACAATACATGGCATCCGGCTTCGAGCGATAGCAACACGGGTTTTTCATGCTCCCACTCCAGGGTTGCCACCGTGACCACGTCGGGCCGCTCTTTCTGCAGCATTTCCTCGATCGAAACGTACCCATGGACACCGAACTCCTCTCCGAAGGCGTGAACTCGGTCGAGGTTGGTGCCGCACACTGCGGCAACATGCGTCTGTGGGCACTTCTTGTAGGCCTGCACATGAAACCGCGCCGCCGCGCCAGTTCCGATGATCGCCGCCTTAATTTCCTTCATCGTTGTAGAAGCTCCATATCCACTCATGTCCGACGTACGGCTTCCACCGACGAGGATAGCCCTTGACCAGCGAAATGAATTCCGCGGGCAGTTTTGCCAGTTAGTTTTGCTCGCAGGATCGTATAGTGTTTTGGCAACCGCGGCTATGGCAGCGTCAGTCTCAATATCCAGCTCCCCATTTCGTCCGATGTAGTCAAGATGCTTCCGGACGGCCGCGAGATCGTTTGCGCCACCGGGTAGCAACTTGATCATTGTTTCGGGTGTACCGTGGACCGTGCGCTCGATTTGGCCCTGAACTTAGAAATGCAGTACTCTGATCCGCGACCGCCCCGATCAATTACTTTCGTTCCTCCGTTCGTCTCGACATCAGCGAGAACAAGTAGGCGTCCGGATTTCTATATCACAGTGCGTCGCGCCTGTTGAATAACTGATCGCACGTATCGAGAAAAGTAGAACGTGGATGACCCTGGCATCTGTTCTGTCATCGAAAAAATCGAAATGGCTTTCGAGCGCGAGTGTTTTCGGAGCTTCTCGGGTAGCACCATTACCGTTGGAGTCCAAGCTACTTCCGAAGTACTCAGACTCTCGCCGCCAATCAGCGGGTCGTCAAAGGTGGGGCGTATCGTCGACGCTGCTGCCATGAGTTGCATTAGTGAACACCGCTCTGTCGACACTCGCTTCCGTTCGGCGTGAGTATTTGGCATGGATAGCTTGGCCAATCTCGGTTGGCCTCGTCTTTTTGCTGTGCTCGATTTCCTCGCCGATCTTCGAGACCAATGACGACGTCCACTTGTCCATGATCGCCCACGGGTATGGCATTGCGACCGGCGGATCGCCCCTACTCGTCTATTCGAACGTCCTGTGGGGTTATTTCATCCGATTAGTTCCGGAAATCTGGGGCGTGCCGGGTTACTCGCTGATCACTCTAGGAATCGTGGTCGTCGTGGGAGCCGTGGTCATCCGGAACGTGCTGGCGACGGGAATCGGGATTGCAGGCGCGATCGCAGTGCTGACGCTCGTCGTCACACGGGCAGTCCTGGTCCCGCAATATACGATCAATGCGGGCTTGCTGATGGTGGCAGCCATCGTGTGCTGGCACCGATTCGACAAGCAGGGATCCGAGGGGCGTCTCGCGCTGTGTGCAGGATGCTTGCTGGCCTACTGCAGTTTCTTGGTTCGTGCCCACGAGTTCATCTTGGTGCTGGGCGTCGCGCTGCCGCTGATGCCCTGGCGGTCGCTTTTTTTGCGACGTGACGCGAAAGTCGCGCTCATTCTGCTGGTGGTGGCAATCGGGGCGTCGTCCATCCTCGACCACTTCGCGTACCGGGGCGCAGAGTGGGTAGAATTCAATAGAATCAATGCAGTCCGCATCCCATACAACGACTACGGCGCGGCAGAGCACCTCAAGAGCAGACCGGAGATCCTGCGTCGCTACGGGTATACGCCCAATGACGTTGATCTGATCACGGACTGGTTTTTCGAGGACCCAAAGATCGCCGATCCCGAGAAGCTACACTCGATGCTCCGCGAATTGGGGCCGCTCGCGTTTCAGGCGGGCTCATTGGAAAAGGCATGGACGGGCGTCTCGGAGCTAGTGTCTTCCGACAAGCTGCTCCCGATCGTGTTTGCCGCCATATTTCTCACGATGATGCGCCCGCGCTGGCGCATATTCGGGGTATGGGGCCTGTGTCTCGGGGCCCTATTTACGCTCGGTCTTTTGGGGCGCCCCGGGGTCACGCGGGTCTATATCCCGCTGGTCGGACTGCTGCTGCTCGCACCGTTCCTGGACGATGGCGGAGTGCCCCTTGATTCCACCAAGGTTCGCCGCTGGACGGTTATCGGCGTCGTCCTCGTCGCATCTTTCTTCAACGCCCGGACTGTCCTCGGGAACTCGCGAGGCCTGCGGACCTGGTCCGAGGATGTCCGTGCCGGGCTCGGGCACTTCCCCAGCGATGGGGTCGTCGTATGGGGCGGTAACTTTCCCTACGAGGCAGTGTATCCGGTTCTCGGCTCGTCACCGAACTTTAGGAACTTGCACCTGTACCTGCTCGATGACTTTACGCTCGCACCCTATTCGGTCGCGACGGCCGCGCGGACAAGTGAGCACGGATTCCTCGATCAGCTCGTCGATGAGAGCGGCGTAGCAGTGGTGGTAAACGACTACGGTGCAGAGCTGCTCGGGATCTACTGTCGCGATAACCTCCACGGGATCTTCGATGTCCTCGTGAACCGAAACTACGGTCAGGTATGGGTCACGACTTTTCGGTGCCGGGTAGATTGATCTGCAACCGCTCGACGTTGACGGGTCACCTTTCGCCTCGATGTAAGTCAGTCCCAGATACTCGCCTAACACGACGATTCCGATTGGCTGGAGCCCTCCCGAGGAACATCGAAACCGCGATGAGCGAGGCAGATCCGGGGATCTCCGTCCAGCAACAGCACGGTGAGTCGTTCCACCGAGTCGGTCGGGCCGAGGAATGGCATGCCCCAGTTGCTTGTTACGCCGCCTCAGTGGCATAGACAGATCGGCTCGCACGGGCAGGCATCGGACACATCGGATCGACCGGCGATAACCGCTGGCATGCCAACAAACAGGTCGCCGAGGGCGGCTATCGGCCCCCAGTGCCTAAGACCTGTGGAATCAATACACTGGCAGGCTTAACGTAACGAAAACTCCGCTTCCTGACGTCACCCCGAGATCCACCCATGGCAAAGCGACCAAAGCCCAGTGATGAGGACCGCCGTTCGAAATTGTTGCCGCAGTTAGGAGAAATGTGGCGGGCACTGATCGAGTCACCTGTGCGCAACTCCTTGCTGTTGCTGGGCGGTCTGCTGATCGGCGTGGTGGCCGCAACATCTTTTGGGCAGATTCGGCTCAATTACTGGAATCAGCCGTTCTACGACGCCCTTTCCCATCGCGATCTGGACGGGTTTCTGCGGCAGCTCGGAGTTTTCGCAGTTATTGCCGGCGCACTACTGGGCTTGAATGTGGCGCAGAGATTTCTCACGGAGACTCTGAAACTCAAGCTGCGCGAAGGACTCGTCAAGGATCTAGTCGAGCACTGGGTACGACCGTTGCGTGCTTTCCGGCTTGCCAATGCCGGCGACATTGGCGTCAATCCGGATCAGCGCGTGCATGAAGATGCCCGGCATCTCACCGAGCTCACCGCGGACCTCGGCACCGGGTTGCTGCAGGCGGGTATTCTGGTTGTCATGTTTGTCGGCGTGCTGTGGAACGTCTCTGCCGGATTCAGCTTTCATGTTCACGGGCGCGACTACCTCATCCCGGGCTACATGGTCTGGGCGGCGGTCCTGTATGCAGGATCCGCCTCGCTGCTGAGCTACTGGGCAGGGCACAATCTCATCAAGCGCAATGCCGAGCGCTACCAGCGCGAATCCGAGCTTCGCGTTGCGCTGGTGCGAGTGAACGAATATGCAGATGCCATCTCGCTGGCGGGCGGGGAAGCCGACGAGGTACGCCACATCGAGAGAGACCTCGATTCCGTGCTCGCCGCGACCTGGCGGCTGGTGCTGGGCCTGACCAATTTGACCTGGATTACGGCCGGTTATGGCTGGTTTACCCTTGTGGCACCCATCGTTGCAGCCGCGCCCCTCTACTTCTTCGGCAACCTCTCTTTTGGTGGCCTCATGATGGCCGCCGGCGCCTTTACCCAGGTGCAGAGCTCACTGCGCTGGTTCGTAGACAACTTCAGTGTCATCGCCGACTGGCGCGCGACCCTGCTGCGCGTGGCCAGCTTTCGCAGAGTGGTTACGGACATGGACTCGCTGCACCGTATTGAGACCCAGATTGCTTATGAAGAAGGAGCGAGTGACGAGTATGTGATCAGCAAACTGGAGATTGCCTCGCCCGCAGGCGTCACCAAGGTCAACGAAGCCAATGTACAGATAAAGCCTGGCGCGCGGGTGCTGGTGGTGGGTGAGCCCGGTGCCGGCAAGACCCTGCTTTTCCGCGCCCTTGCCGGCCTCTGGCCCTGGGGCTCGGGCACCGTGAAGCGACCTAAAGGGCAAAGCATCTATTACATGCCGCGCGCAGCTTACTGGCCTCCGGGCACGCTGCGGGAGGCGCTCGCGTATCCGTCGGAACCGGACCAGATAAAGGCCAAAACCATTCGGGACGCGCTGACTGATCTGAATCTCAAGGAGCTCGAGCCGGGCCTGGATAAGCACCGGGACTGGCGCGAGGACCTCAATGAGGACCAATTAACGCGATTGGCGTTTGTTCGTACGCTGATCCACGAACCGTCCTGGATTCTCATAGACGAAGTGCTGGACTTCGTTGACGCGTCCTCCAGGGCGCTCATTACTGGAGTGCTCGGGAAGCGGCTGAAGGGCAGTGCCGTCATTCATATCGGCCGGCGGTTGCCGAACGATGCCACGTTTCACACGTTCGTGCATCTGATCAATGATACGACCGTGCGCAAATTGCCGCGCAGGAAAGGCAGGCGGGACAACAATAGGATCGTGGCATCGTCGGCTGCCAGGTAAGCGCGCAAACGGCCCGCTGAGTTGTGCGTGGCCGAAGAAAGTTGTCGATCAGATCAGAGAGGCGAATCGAAAACTCGAGAGCCGGTTTGATCGCCTCTTTCGGAAGAGGCCGTGACGACGGAAGGAGTTAGTCTAGGAAGTGAAAATTCAGTCAAGAGGCGCGCCAGGGCAGCAGCACAATCTTGCCGCCAAGGCCGCCGCGGTCGATGCGTGCGTGGGCTTCGCTCGCGGCTGCCAGCGGCAGACGGTCGACCACGACAGGATGAATGGCGCCTTCGCGCAGCAGTTTGAGCAGGACTGCCATATCGGCAGTGAACTCCTCCGGCTGAGTCGAGCGACGGGCTGTAATGCTGTAGAAGACGGCTTGACGGCGGCGGAGCAGGAAGCTCATCGCATTCCACAGCCTGAGCCGGACTAAGCCGAGCCCCGCGGCGACCATGCCTTCACGACCGATGGCCATAGTCTGCGATCCATAGCCGACGAGCAGCCCGCCGGGCGCGAGGCAGGCGAACGAGCGATCGAAATGCGCGCCGCCGATCGCATCGAAGGCGGCATCGACGCCGGCGCCTCCTCGGCGCCCGGCGGTCAATCTACGCACGGCTGCGACGAAATCGCGTGCGTGATAGTCGATCGCCGCTGCACCGAAGTGTTCAACCACAGGAATGTTCGCGGCTGAACAGGTGCCGATCGCCTTGAGGCCGAGATGGCGCGCCAGATCGAGTAGCGCCGTGCCGACTGTGCCGGACGCGCCTATGACGAGAATCGTGGCGCCCGACGGTAATTGGCGGTAGCGACTCAGCATTTGGAAGGCAGTGAGATACGCGAGTGGAATGCACACTGCTTCGGCTGAATCGATGCCATCAGGGACGGACACGAGAAACCGCGCCGGGCGGATCGCATACTGCGCATAGCCGCCGACCACGCAGAGGTCGGCAACCATCTGATTCTCGCGCGGCGTGGCCACGCCGGGGCCGGTCTTCTCAACGATACCCACGATGTCGTAGCCAGGAGTGAACGGCAGTGGCCCTTTGAAGTCCGGATAGCGGCCGCGCCGGATCATGGTGTCGGTAAAGCCGGTTCCCGCCGCAACCACCTTCACGCGGACCTCGCCAGAGCCAGGCTCAGAGATGGTCGACTGTTCGACGAGTTCCAGGACCTCGGGGCCGCCGAACCGGGAGATACGGATATGTTGCCAAGGCATTCGGCGAGCATAGTCAGACGGGCGGCTGGGGTCGAGCGTGCGCAACGTCAGGATGCAGCTCCTGTTGGGTCGGACTTCAGCGGTTCGTTCCCCGAACAGACCGCCCGCGCAAGGTCCGCCGGAATCGAAGGCAGCTCGTCAATGCCCGATTAGGACGGCTCGAGGCAGCACCGGCCGTGACAGCGGCTTTGGCCCGCCCGGGCGGTCCAAGCCAAAAGCAAAGGGAAATGGAATTCGAGCACGCCGGTCCACTTTGTTATCTTGGCTTTTGCAAGGACATACGGCCAGAATCGGACTAGATCCCCGGACAGAAATTGCGTTACACCTACTATATGGCCCAGTGGGAACGAAGCTGCGCGTTTCGTGTCCTCTCCTCTACAACGGGCTTCCGGCGCGAGACTATGGCGGCAGCAGCGCCGGTAGCGGGCGATCCTTCAGCGCCTCTGATACCTTTTTGAGGTTGGCCTCATGTGCTGCGTGATAGGCCCACCATATCGAAACCCAGCCCTTCTTGACTGAGTCACCGACGTAGTCTTCCAGTGTCCCCTGCAGGTAGTCGGCGTCGTGCGCGTGCAGGATCAGCTTGCGCAGATAATCCAGCGTGGCATCAATCAGCGTTGTCTGATAGCCACCGTGCGATATGACGTCCGGGCTCCCATGGTTCGGAAAGATTCGATCGACGTTCCACTGCTTCATCTTCAGCAGATTCTCGTAGAACGTGCCGAGATGCTCCGGCTCGCTGATGAACGTCACCGTGTCCTCGAGCGTATCGCCCGCCAGCAGGATGCGGTCCCTCGGCAGATAGATGACTAGACCATCCTCAGAGTGGATGCGTATCGGTCGCAATTCGACCTTGATGTCGCCGACGTAGGCGTTGGTCTGTCCGGCGATGCCAATATTGGGAACGACGAGAGGCTTGATCGCCGGCGGCCCCCATTCAGTACCCGCCTCGATGGCAGTTTTCTCCGCCGTCAGCCGTTGAATGGTCTTGTCGGTCGAGATTCGGTCGACGTCAGCATAGACGGCGTTGCCACCGACATGGTCGAGATGCCAATGACTGTTGACGACAGTGAAGTACTTGATGCCGCTGTGGGTGAGGTAGTCCCTGACCCATCGCGCCTGCTGCGTAGTCGGATACGTATCGTAGACGAGTGCCCGGTCACCGCGGTGGATCACATACGTGGCTACGCCGACGTTCATGGCGCCGAAGTCCGCCCAGTTTTCTTCGGCAGGAGGGTGCGCCGGCTCTGCGGGCCTGCCATCGTAAAAGCTGAGCAGATAGTCGTTGATCTGAAACACCCGCATGTTCATTTCGCCGGCACATGCGTGGCTCATCGCCAGCACGACCGCGAGACCGAGGGCAATGGCAATCGGAGCGCCGCTTGCTTTCATAATCGCCTCCACGGGTCTGCGGGTACGGGTGAGTGCCACGCAACTTTATCGCTGACCTCTTGTTCCGTCGACTGCAGTGTGCACGGCGAACGCGCGGATCGCCGTTCGAAAACGCGAACCCGGTGGGCGCCGCGACCGCCGACTGCTTTACGCTTTGGCCGGAGTTTTCATCTGCACAATGGGAATTGCCTTCCTAATCGCGAAACCTGTCCGAAGTGGACTGTTAACGCGACTCCGTGGGCCATTCGGCGTCAGGTAGCTGAAGCGCTGTTCGGCATCGAAGAAATCGGGCGAGATCAACGTAGGCTGAGATCGTACGCGCCCCACGGCAAAATCGACTCTAAATTGCTCTACTGGTAATAGCCGACTCCGCAGACCAGATCGCCCATCCTGGTTACCAGGCTCACCTTCGACACTGGCTTCGGGTCGGCGCCAGGCTTCGGAAACATGTACCTGACCTCGGTGATTTGACCCTCCGGCTTCTGCGCGGCACCGTAGACCTCCACGCCATACGGCTTGCCGGTGGCGTCCTTCAGAGCCCTGGCGTCCGTGCCAAGCAATTGCTTTGCATTAGGATTGCCATTCGCAACAAGCTTGCCGTCACCGGCGTTGGCGCAGAATACGTACAGGTCGCGGTCCAGGAACCCACCTTCTCCCGTGTTGAACATATTGATCGCTTTGGCCTTATCTGCTTTCACAGCCGCCTCTGCTTTCAGGAGCATGGCCTTGGCCTGGGCAGCTGTGCCGTGGTCCGGCTGCTGACCGAAAACCGCTGGTGAGAGCGTAAGGACTGCGGCTGATGCCGCGGCAAGCATGAACGTGCGCATCATAGATTGATCCCCCTTTCTTAAAAGCAATGTTGAAGGAGTGCCGCAGCCAGAATGCGGCTGTGCGAAAATTCGGACGCTCTTATATGTGTCTGGCGGAGTGTCGCGCCGCGTCTGGAGAATTGCAACGGCCAGCGTGCGTGCACTGGCCATAAATATAGAATGGTGGCCGGGATCACCCTACGGGGTCTTTGGACAAGGGAGGTCGGCAAGATGGACGGACTGCGTGTGTGGATCATCCTGGCTTGGATTGCGCTGCCGACTGTAATGTACGGTGGTTACTCCCTCCTGAGTCTCATCAATCGCGGCAACGTCCTGACGCCGTTTCAAGTCACCTGGTTTCGCGCGGGCCATGCTCACGCGGGTGTGCTCCTGGTGATGTCGCTGTTGTATTACACGTTCATGGACAAGACAGCGTTGTCCCCTGTCGTCAAGCAGCTCGCATGCGCCACACTATTTGTTGGCATCCTGGCTCAATCGGGCGGATTCTTCATCCATATGGTCACGGGGCAACCGAACCAGGCTTCCATCGGTACTACCGTGACGGCAGTGGGTGCCGTTCTGCTGGTCTGCGCGATCGCAGTGCTGGTCTATGGATTGATCAACGCGCCTTAAGACGCCGAATATTCACACTGCGCTGGCGCCTCGCGGCGAGCGCTAGTGTTCCAGCGCCTGCGCCAGGTCCTGCACCAACTCCTCGGTAGCCTCGATGCCGACCGACATGCGAATCAGCGTGTCGCCGATCCCGAGGCGCAGCCGATCCTCGGGCGAGAGGCCCGCGTGCGAGGTCGTGGCCGGTCGCGTCAGCAGCGACTCGACGCCGCCCAGGCTTGGCGCCACGATCGGAATCCGAGTGGCGTGCATGAACTGTTCTGCCCGCTCGGTCGAGCCCTTGAGCTCGAAACTCAGCACGCCGCCGCAGCCCTCGAACAGTTCGCGCGCGCGCTGGTGGCGCCGATGGCTCTCGAGTCCGGGGTAGTTCACGCTCGCCACGGCTGGATGGCTTGCCAGAAAGCGTGCGATCGTGAGCGCAGTCTGATTCTGTTGTCGCACCCGCAACGCCAGGGTCTTGATGCCGCGCTGAAGCAGGAACACGGCGTGCGGGTCCATTGAGCCACCGAGGTGATTCACGCCGTGGGTGATACGCTGGATGACATCCGCCCGACCCACGACTGCGCCGCCGACGATGTCGGAGTGGCCATTGAGATACTTGGTCGCGCTGTGCAGCGAGAGATCAAAACCGGCCTCGATCGGTCGGAAATTGATCGGCGTTGCAAACGTATTGTCGATGATCGAGATCAGACTATGTGCGCGCGCGAATTCGACCACGGCGCGCAGATCCGCCACCTGCAGCAACGGGTTGGTCAACGCCTCGACGTAGATCCCCCTGGTATTGGGCCGCAGAGCCGCTGCCCAGGATCCGGGCGCATCGGCGTCGATGAAATCGTAGCTGAACCCAAGACCGGCGAAATCCTTGGTGAGCAGATCGTGCGTGCCGCCGTAGAGACAGTCCTGAGCCAACAGATGACCACCGGGCGCGAGCAACGTAAGCAAGGTACTGGCGATAGCCGCCATACCACTGGCCGTGACCAGCGCGGCCTGCGCGTTCTCGAGTGCTGCCAGTTTCTGGTGTATGGCGATGTGATTGGGCGTGTTGTTGAGGCGGATGTATTTCAGGTCGTGATAACTGGTTTCCCCGGCATACTCGTACATCGCCGACTGAAAGATCGGCATGGCAACCGATCCGAGGATGCGCGGCTCGGGGGTGCCGGCGTGTATCAGTTTGGTCTCAATGCGTTGGTACTGTCTCACCATGCCTCCCCGTGCATTTAATATCGAATGCCCCGTTTTGCGCGCTGCGACGGGGTATCAAGCGGGCGGTGGGTTTCGCTCGCCAAACTGGCGCTGATGCCAGTACGGATAGGCGGGCGTCACTTCACTGGCAGCGTTCAGTCGCTGCATCTGGTCGGTCGTCAAGCTCCAACCGACGGCCCCCAGATTCTGCTTCAACTGCTCTTCGTTTCGGGCACCGATAATCACCGTAGATACCGTCGGGCGTTGCAGCAGCCAGTTCAAGGCGATCTGCGGTACGCTCTTACCGGTCTCGGCGCTGATCTTGTCAATGGCGTCTACCACCCGATAGAGATACTCCTCGCCTACCGGAGGTCCGAAGTCGGCTGTCTTGGGCAGGCGGCTGGTCTGCGGTAAGGGCTGTCCGCGGCGAATCTTGCCGGTCAGGCGCCCCCACCCGAGCGGACTCCACACGACGGCCCCCACGCCCTGATCCTGGGCGAGCGGCATCAACTCCCACTCATAGTCTCGCCCAACCAGGGAGTAATACGTCTGATTGGCGACATAGCGCGGATACCCATAGCGCTCGGCCGTCGCCAGCGACTTCATGAGGTGCCAGCCAGAAAAGTTGGAGACCCCCACGTAGCGGATCTTTCCCGCACGTACCAGGACGTCCAGTGTTGAGAGCACCTCCTCCGTCGGAGTGCGCGCGTCGAATCCATGCAACTGGAACAGGTCGATGTAATCCGTTCCAAGCCGTACCAGAGATTGTTCCACCGCCTGTATCAGGTGATAGCGCGACGAGCCAACCTCGTTAGGTCCGGGACCGCTGCGGAAAGTGGCCTTGGTCGAGAGAATGAGGCCATCACGTGGGCGACCCTTGATTGCACCGCCAAGCACCTCTTCCGAGCGACCGGCGGAGTAGATGTCGGCGGAATCGAACATGTTGATTCCGGCCTCAAGACAGATGTCGACCAGGCGACGCGCTTCGACCGTATCAGTTGCACCCCAGGCCTGGAAGAATTCTCCTTTTCCGCCGAATGTGGCGGTGCCGAAGCTAAGGACCGGGACATAAAAGCCGGATGCTCCAAGTCTGCGATATTCCACTTCGTTGCTCCTCGACCCCTCTGATCGGGGTCCGTCTCATAGTTTTGACCATGGACGCGTCTCAGACCAGCAGTTTCACGGTATTTCGACTTCAGCAGGACCTTTGTGGCCCGCTGCTCGCTGCACGCAAGAACATTCTCAAGGCGCTCTGGCGTCAGACACGGGCCTACGGTAAATATATCCTCCCCGGACTTGTCGCCGCGACCCGGGTGCCGCAACGTAGCGGCTATGCACTACAAACTTCCCCTGCTCGCCGTTCTCACCGCTTCGCTCCTGGCTGCCTGCGGCGGCGGTAACGACAACAGCAGCAACGGCAGCAGCAGTTCCGGTTCCGGCAGCAGCTCGAGTCAGGCACGTGGCACGCTATTGAACGCACCGGTGCTGCTCTCCACCACGTCCGTCGCGGATATGCTGACGCAGCTCACCACCGACGCAAGCTCTCAGACCTTCGGGACCCAGATTCTGGCCCAGGTGCTGGCCCTCGCCGGCGCACCGGCCTGCGATGTCCAGGTGTTTCACATCGAGTACAACACCGTGGGCGGCGCGAACGAAAGTACCACTGCGTCGGGCGCGCTGATGGTACCGACGGGTTCGGATGCCTCGTGCCAGGGAGCGCGCCCGATCGTGCTGTACGCGCACGGCACCAGCACCGAGCGCAATTTCAATATCGCCGACCTGACCAATCAGGAGAACGCCGAAGGCATACTTCTGGCGGTGTTCTTCGCCGCCCGCGGCTACGTCGTGGTGGCGCCGAACTATGCCGGCTACGACACCTCGACCCTGAGCTATCACCCGTTTCTGGTGGGCGCGCAGCAGTCAAAGGACATGATCGACGCGCTGACCGCGGCGCGCTCGGCACTGCCCACCAGCTCGAAGGTGAGCGACGATGGCCGATTGTTCATTACGGGATACTCGCAGGGCGGCTACGTGGCAATGGCGACGCACCGCGCGATGCAGGCCGCCGACATGACGGTCACCGCTTCAGCGCCGATGTCCGGACCCTATGCGCTCGCGGCCTTCGTCGACGCCGAGTTTGCGGGCGAGGTCAGCGGCGGGGCCCCGGTGGTGGCCACTCTTCTTATCTCGGGATATCAACATTCATACGGCAACATCTATACCAACGCGACCGATGTCTTTGCTGCGCAGTACGCTCCTGGCATAGCGACGCTGTTTCCCAGCACCATGTCCAGGAGCCAGATCTATGCGGCCGGTTTATTGCCGCAAACTGCGCTGTTCGACTCGACTCCGCCAAGCCCGGCGTACGCTGCCATCACACCGGCGACGACCCCAGCCAATCTGGCGCCGGTTTTCGCGCAGGGATTTGGCGCTGATGGCCTGATCATTAACGACTATCGCCTGAGCTACCTGCAGGATGCGCAGGCCCATCCCGATGGCGGCTTTCCCACGCTGACGAATGACCTGCCGGCGGAGGTTCCGGCTCTCCCCTGGCGTCAGGCGCTCAAGTTGAACGATCTGCGAAGCTGGACACCCGTGGCGCCGACCATGCTCTGCGGCGGCGACCAGGACCCGGAAGTTTATTACTCCAACACGCAGCTGATGCAGGCCTACTGGGCGGCCTACGCGCCGGCTACGACGCCCGTGAGCGTGCTGGATCTTGATGCAGCGACCCGCAGCACCGGCGTCAACGGCAATCTGCAGGCGGATTTCCAGGTGGCGAAGCAGGCTGTAGCGGCGGCCGCCATACTGCAGGGTGCCACCGATGGCGGGGAGACGGCGGTGTTCGAAGCCTACCACGCCACTCTGGTCGCCCCGTTCTGTCTGGCCGCGGTGGTGAATTTCTTTAATCAGCAGTAGCGCTAGAAGTGCAACCTCACCCGCGAGGTGATCCACACTGCGGTTGAGTACTCGATCGGCTGGCCGCTGGCGTCGGAGACCAGGCAGGTCAGCTTGATCAGGGGCACGCCGAAGCCGACATGCAGCAACTCCGACTCCTG
>Ga0302326_10007892_pt1 | contig 23573 bp, 26 predicted proteins | sample Palsa_T0_3_FD_202264 | JGI IMG/M metagenome (GOLD analysis project Ga0302326, IMG submission 202264) | Peat permafrost microbial communities from Stordalen Mire near Abisko, Sweden - Palsa_T0_3 | ecosystem: Environmental > Terrestrial > Soil > Palsa > Peat permafrost | place: Sweden: Abisko... | reverse complement strand
CACTCCGTGTTCTCTACTGCGCCGGACAACGCGCAACAAATTCTTCGAATTCCCGACAGGCAAAGAGGTTAGTTGAAAATACAGCCATAAGCCCATTTGCGCAACAGTAAAGTTGGCTATAAGCCGGTTTCGGATCGGTGGGTTCCCCTATAAGTTGTGTTAGCCCATGGAGAGTCAGCCTCAGATTCTATTTGGACGTAAAGTCCGAGCAGTACGAGAAGCCGCGCGTCTGTCTCGAGAACTGGCCGCCGAGAAGGCTGGCATCACTGCTAGTTATCTCGGCGAGGTTGAAAGGGGCGAAAAATGGCCTTCCCTCGAAATCCTAGCCGCCATAGCGTTGGCTCTAAGTGTCCCGTTGACCGTACTCTTCGAGTTCGAAGCTCAAGAGACCGATCCGGCAACGCTGCTCCAAAAACTTCATCGCATCGTCGAAAATCGCAGTGCCGACCAACAGCAACAGGCTCTTAGAGTCTTGAAAGCGCTGTTAGAGCCATAATCGCGACTACCTTGCGGCCTAGAGGTAAAATAAACTGCGATAACAAGGCTGGGCGTTTTGCTTCTGGGTCTTCCAAGGCCGACGCCGGAGCAAGACTGATCGTCTACCCGCGGCCGGCGTTCCTAACTTCTGTAGCTATACTACTTTTCACCCAAAGTGCGGGCATTGACTCAACTAATTGGGAGGGGTAGCATCCTACCTGAACGGTGACAGTATTAAGGTGTAACTAGACGATGCTGGCCAGTGCTCTGGATCCGGCGGCGGGAAGTTTTGGTTTTGCTCGACGGCAGCCTTATGGAGATGTCGCTCTCAGTTCGACGTGGACCCATCCGCAAACATTGGGAGCGAACCGGTGCTCTGCTCCTCGCTCTTGCGGTCGTGGTTCTGCTTGCCACCGTGTTTGCACCGCGAACTTCTAGCGGTCGTTTGGCTTTTCTGCTGCCAGCGACGGTCCTCATCGCGCTCTGCACGGCTTTTGGCTTTCAAGCCCGCTTCATGCTCCAAGCGCGCCGCGAACACCGCGAGACTAGCGGTGTCCTTGACGCAACCGAGCGCGAGTTCCAGTCGATTTTTGATAATGCCCTCGACGGAATCTTAATTTTCGATGACGACACAACCTGCCTCGAAGCAAATCCTGCGGCGCTGACACTTTTTGGAACGGAACGTAACGAAATGGTGGGGCGTTCGTTTCGGGAGTGCCATTCACCAGTCGACCATATCGCGACCATCTGGGAACTCTTCCTCGACCGCAGCCGCCAGCACGGTGAGCTACAGTTTGCCCGACCAGACGGAGCACGGGTGTTCGTCGAATACACCGTGACGGCAAATTATCTACCTAGGCGACATGTAGCCATCCTCCGAGATATCTCCGTTAAGAAACACGCTGAAGCCGCTCTCCGTGACAGCGATGAGCGTTTTCGGCAAATGGCCCGCTGTATCCGCGAGATCTATTGGCTGCTCGACGCCGAGACTAAACGCATCATTTATGCTAATGAAGCATACGAAACCATCACAGGCCGTTCCCTTGCGTCCCTGCGCGCGAATCCGAGTTCCTATCAAGAAATGCTTCATCCTGAGGACCGAGTGCGATTCCAGACTCGGCTCAACGAAGCCGCTACTACTGGAGAACTAGACGAAGAGTTTCGGATTGTTCGACCTGACGGTGTGGTCCGGTGGCTGTCAGTTCGAGGCTTTCCGGTTCGGGATTCAGAGGGTGTTATTCGCAGGCTAGTTGGAATTTCTCAGGATATTTCCGCTCGGAAATCTGCAGAAGAAGAAATGGCGAAGAGCCTCTTAACTGCTGAATCCTCGCGTGCCGAGGCGGACGCATTCCGTAAGATCACGCTAGCGCTGACGCAGAACCTCAGAATGGACTGCGTCTTGGACACCTTGCTCGAATCCTTGCTGCAGCTCATCCCGTGCGAGTCCGCTCGTATCCTGTTGGTGGAAGCGGATACACGTCTCTTTGTCGAACGCGAAGTTCAACACTCTGAGTCCGGCCGGCACCCGCCTAAATGTCCCGACACATTAGATGCGACGGATATACGTTTTCTTATGCGGGTTCTCACGACAAAAAAAAGTGTTCTCGTACCTGATACTGCAGAAGAGCCCCAGTGGTCTGACTTTCGAGGACATGCACATCTAGGTTCATGGCTTTGCGTTCCGCTCATTGCTGACCAGCAAGTCCTTGGTTTGTTGTCGCTGGGCGGTACAAATGCTCGTACGTTCACGCAAGACCACCTCAGGCTGGCGAAATCGCTGGCCATACCGGCTGCCGTGGCCATTCAAAATGCGCGTCTCTATGAGCGCGCCGAGATTTACAGCGTTGAACTCGAACAGCGTCTAGCCGAACTGGAGAGCACCAAACAAGCGTTGCAACGGGCTCAACAGCGCAATGCACTCTCCGAGCAACGATTTACAAAGGTCTTTCGATCAAGTCCGATCGCATTTTCGATCACAACAATGGACGAAGGCCATTTCATCGAGGCGAACGAGGCTTTTGAAATGCGGTGCGGCTATACGCGACAGGAACTTCTGAGTCGTGCAGTCGTCGACCTCGCGTTCTGGGACAGCCTGAGCGAACGTTCCCTGCTGCTCGACGAGGTCCGTAGGGTGGGACATGTCAGGAACCGCCCGAGGAGATTTCGAAGGCGCTTTGGCCAGGTTCTAGAGACGTTATATTCCGCGGACATTATTGAGTTCGGAGGCCAGCCATGTATCTTCGCAGTTTCCGAGGAGGTTCATGACCGTAGCCGGGAAGGTCGCGCGAACTCGAACGATTAGCGGTGCCTCGTTGGTTAGAACGCCTGCCTGTCACGATATCCCAATATTTACTTGCGTTTAGCGCCCTTGGGGCGATTCTGGTGGCGGTTTCGACGAGGGACCGCCCGATGGCACATACTCCCGGGGTCAAGCTCCTCAAACGAATTAAGATTAGCGGAAAGTGGGCCCGCGTTCCCGCCCTTTACGACAGCAAGGGTCGCATCCGTCGCGATCATGTCCGCGTCAACGGAACCGATGAAGTCCATCCGGAAGGCAGCTACTTTGTCGAATTCTGGGACCACGGAAAACGCAGCCGTGAAGCCGCAGGTCCGGACGCGTTTGTCGCGGCCGAGAAGGCGCGGGTCCGGCAGGCTGAACTGTCCGCGATGCGCCAAGGGATCATCTCCTCTGCTGGCACACCCGCATCCGAACCGGAGCGCACCACCGTGGCCGAGGCGGTCAAGGCCTACACCGAATACATTCAATATCACCGTTCTTTGCGCACGTTCCGCACCTACCGCCCTTAAAGCGCAGCTCCGGCACATCGCGCAGTTCAAAGAGCCGCTTCAGGCACCAGCACACCCAAAAGTCTTTTTCAATCGCAGTGCTGCTAGAGCCCATGCGGCTGGCCGTCTCGTCGAAATATGTTTTGCGGTCGGCCGCCGCCCGCTTCGCGAAATTGTCCATGGAGTTCAGGCCTCTGCAGACAGACGAGCAAGAGTCGGCTGCAACCACACCGGCGCTCCTGGCGAGAGGCGCTTGAGCTCAGCCTTAATCGACACCGGAATCTTTTTCGACAACGATTCCACCGGAATTTCCTCTATGCCCTGGTGCCCTACAAACCGGAAGGCTTGAATGACGACTCCCGCCTCCGTCCCCGCGCCAATCATCTTTGATGGAGCCACATGCTTCAGCACGACCAATTGATTGCCGATTCGGATTTTGTGGGAACGCCCGTCCGTCAAAAACACGTTTTGTGCAGGCACTTGCGTCGAGAACCCAAGGAGATTTGCGGCCTTCGCTCCCGAGACCATGACCCGGCTGTTCGTTTTTGCCGCTACTGCCATAGCGACGGCTTCAGGTGAAGGCGAAAGAAGGCCGATCTCGGGATGCACTTTAGGATACTCGTAGATGCCGCGTGCAATGCGGCGGATTTCGCCGATCCGCTGCAGCCGGAATAGCGCCTGATCCACAGCAGTCCGCGGGCCAAGGTTTGCAAATTCCTTCGCGCTGAAAACCCAGCCGCGATGCTTGGCCCAGATTTTCTTGCGAATTTCGTTCATGGTGCTCGACGGCATATGCCTATCTCCTCTTTGATGTCGATAATAGTATACTATTTTTCTGACATAATAAATAGGGATTATTTTAACTAATCAACGTTGAATCATTCACTTAACAATATATTTGTTTTAGATACCGATAATCATAACAGGCTATGACGGGGTCAGTCTTCGCGAGACCTAGCGGGCAAGGGTATTTGGCAGAGGTAGCGCCCTCAGAAAGATGCTGTCGTCCAATGAAGGAAGTTTTGGGATTTTCCATTTGCCGGTGACCATCTCCGTGGCAGCCCTTTCATCGGTTGTCAGTTCGTGGGGTAATCCCTCCTCCCCGGGAACCCGTTGTCGCAGTTTGCCATGGCCTAGGACCACATGTGCGAGTTCGTGGGCCACGACAAAATCGACATTGACCTGATGTTCCCATTCCAGCCCAAACGACAAGTACAAGAAGATAGAGTCGGGCAGAATCTCTCGACGCATTGTTTGTCCCTGGCTGAGGGCGGGCATGAAGATAACCATTGGCGGCAGAGAGTCTTGCGAGTCCTGATCCATTTTCTGCCGGGCATTTCGTAGCGCATTCATGCGCTTTATCGTGAGGTGAGACTCCGAACTAACCCAACCTAACCTCATGCCGTTAGTTACCGACTCTTCAAAACAGTCGCGCCCCATCCGATCACCAGTCAACACAGCTCTTCCGCCATAAGAGTTAATCCTTGAACGGCGGCGTACCATCCAAGCCAGTGCCGAATGAGCCGCCCAATCCCGCTCGTCGCATCTCGTCGTAGAATTTTAGCCACTGCGCATTCGCAGCCGCTCTGTCACCGGAACTTGATTCACCCTTGCCGTTGCCGAGCGTGGGACTCTCGTATTCGATAAGATAGCGTGCAACGTTCTTTGACGGATTAGCTTGCATGTAGGCTCGCAACGCCTTATGGGCTCCGGGCTGAATCAGGTAGGAAACCAAGGTCCTAGTTGTGCTGTCAGGCAGCGGCATGACTACAGTCTGGCTTGCGGAATCCGGTGCAGGCTCCGAGGTCTGTTCAGGCGGCTTAATATTGGGGATCTCCAACTTGGGCTCGGGCGTGTTCGACCGGCCCATAATCCCTTGATGCCGTTGGGAGCAAAATACTGAGCAGTTGCGATTACCACGCCGATGACAGCAGCTATGCCGCCGACCATTCCCCAGTCTATTCCGTGCATCGCTCAGAAACCGACGTGCAACCAACGGTAGCCGCGCTCAACGCATTGCCGATTCTCGAAAAATTGGAAGTGCGTCGATCTAATAAAGCCGAGGACCGATTCCGCCGTCGACGGGTTTCGCAGTCCGATCTTCACGTTCAGAGGGTCAAGCTACCAGACCAAAATCCCGGCGTTATTTCCTCTCTCGGCCAACAAAGACTTCACCTGCCGAATCAGGACATTGGCCTTCTCTCGAATCGGATTAGTGTGAATGATGTAATTTCTCATTTCTTAACACCCCACTCCCTTGATTATATCACTGCACCAACTTCAACCGTCCTTCCTGATGCCTTTGCGCCGGCCAAGCCCGGCGCTGCCATGCAGCTCTTCGCGTGTCACGTTAACGAACACGCGCCACGTCTCGTCATAGCCGATGGCGTCGTGCAGCACGGGCGCGCGCGGGATCGGTTCCGAGCCATGTCTCGCGGCTCCCTGCGGCCAGGCGGATCAGGCGCTCGCGCACTTCAGGCGGAACATCGGCTTTGACGTGATCGGCGAGCCATCCAAATCGACGCGCGAGCGCGCCTGAACCGATCCGTTCGAGATACTCAACCGTTTTGGTCCAGTCGAATCGACGGCTGGCATTCGCCAGGATCGTGGCGGCTTCGCCCACTCCGCCAGTTAGGTTCGGGCGATCAATGCAGTCGATACGAGAGGCAACTAAAGTGCCGAGAACCACATCTTCACGAACTGCGTGCCGATTGCCGCGGTCATGTTGGAGTTGAAGACAAACTTGAAAGTACGGTCCACTGCAATTGTTGCCCTTTGGGGATTCCTGATTGCTGCCTCACTCATGAGTCCGAAGCGCCTGAATGCGCATGCGGGGCCAGGTTCACTTGCCCAACCGCAATCACAGGAGCAGTCGCCTCCGCAGCCTGCCGCCACATCCAAACAGCCACCGAGGACGACTCTTGCCGGGGCTTGGAAGCTGAATCCCGATGAAAGCGATGATCCCCAGCAGAGAGTTCGAGCTGCGGAACGCTCAAGCAGCGGCACCACTGGCGGCTATCCCGGCGGCGGCTCTCCGGGCGGCGGTTATCCCGGGGGCGGCTCTCCAGGCGGCGGTTATCCCGGGGGCGGCTACCCGGGCGGGGGCCGTCGGGGAGGTTATCCCTCAGGGGGACAACAAAACACCGACCAGGACATTGAAGACAACCCCAAAATGCAGCCGCTGATTCACCCTTCGGGGTTGCTAAATATCGAGCTGAAAAACCCCGAAATCGATGTGACGGACTATGATCTCCATAAGCTGACCTTGTACACGGATGGGCGGAAGTTGCAGAAGTCCAAGGACAACAACTATCAGGAGGTTGCGGCGCATTGGGCTGGAAGCCAGCTTGTGTCCGATGAAAAAAGCCCGCTAGGCGGGAAAATGAGCCGAAGGTTCGAATTGTCCCAAGATGGTCGACAGTTATTCGAAACCCTCCACATCGACAACGGTCGATCTAATACGCCGCTCTACATACGATACGTGTACGACGTCGCCAGCTCGGACACGCAGAGCGGCCAGGATTCCGATCCGAACCGGCCAGTGCTCAAGAAAAATCCTGACGACGGCAGTTCACCCCAATAACAGCGCTTCGTTCGGCGCCGCGTCACAATCGGGGACGGGAAACCGCACTCGCGGTGTGCCGTCCTTTAGATTTTGTCGCTAACCTCAGGCCATTGGTTTTGCGATCGTTCAAGGCGGGAACGGAGGCGCGATGACAAAAGACGAAGCGTTACAGGACCTGCGAAAGCGGCTGACGTTGCGAGGCAGCAAGGTGCCGGCGAGGCCGAAATAATAGCAGCGGTGAAAGCAAATCCGAAAGCCGAAATAGACAGGACAGCCGACGCGATAGTGGAGGCGCTGAATTCGAAGCCGGCCGACGATCTGGCTGACTATCCGTTCCCACAAAATCCACTCAAACCTTAGCAGTCCGAAAACCTGGTTCTGGAAATCCTGCGGCGGATGCAGTCCGATATCCCAGAGATGAAGACTGACATCAGGGACATCAAGGGCCAGCTCATCAACATTCACACCCAGCTCGTCACCATGAACAGACGACAAACCGGGTAGCAGCCCTCCAGGTGCAGCGGCAGGCTCGTGGCGTCCACGGCCGGTCGCCCCTATCCGACTAACGGTCTAAGTCAACCTGCTTGTCGGGTACCGCCAAGAACAAAAGGCAAGATGAAATCCTGTAGCCGCTTGGTGCTGTCCTTCCCGATATTGTCAAGATGAATCCCCATGAGCGGACCAACCAACCGAACGACGGTTCCGTTCGCAGTGATCGGCTGCGTGTCGGAAGACAAGACCAGGCGAACGCTCACCCGGGAACCTTGTGCAAACGTTCGAGCAGCCCTAACCAGTAGGCCGTCAAAACTTACATCGATAGTCTCACCTTCTAGAATGTCCCCATCCAAACCTACTTGAACATTGCGGCTGACCGCCACACGCTGAAACCGGCGCCTCTCGCGCTGGGCCGCGCTCTGCGCAACGCGCGATAGATTTAATAGACGCTCGTTGTTAACTGGCTTAAACAGAAGGAAATTGGCACCGGCCTGGAATCCACGTCTAACCACGTAGGGGTCTTCCGTTCCGGTTATCATGATGACCGTCGTCTTTTGGTTGCAGCCCGAAGCGCGCATAAGCCGTGTGAGCTCGATCCCATCAGGAGCAGGCATATTCACGTCGAGAAATACCGCGTCAAATTTTTGGTTCCGTAGGAGTTCGGCAGCCTGCGCGCTATCCTTCGAAATCAAAGCCTCCATACCCGCGGAGTGCAGAATGGTCTCAATCAGTTGGCAGATCTCAAGATTATCATCTACGATGAGAGCAGGTTGCGGCGCACGTTGCGACACTCTATCCTCCTCCACTGTTCTTGTCCCCGACTATCACTGACAGCGAAGAAAGGGTACTGCCCCGGTCGGACCATCGCCTATGGCAAGAACGTACCGTTCGACCAGTACAAAAGTCCCCCCCTTCTGGAGTGCAGACGATGGCGTAGAACCGTTGGCACGTCCCACAACGCGCGGTGAGCGCCCGGTCTTTCGAACGACCTCGTGAGATCGATTTGCTCCGACCTCTTTCTGGGTATTCCCAATCACTGCGCAACCCAATGGACAGACATCGCCTAGCTTTATTACTGCAGCTCAACACACAATTACCGGTCGAGGAAACCATGCAAAATAACGAGCGGTGCCAGGAGTTATGCGTTCAAGCCACCAACGAACAAAATGCTCAAACGTTGTCGAAGCTGATCGAAGAAATTGCCAGCCTCCTCCAAGAGCGAAACGCTCGCCTGCGAACCACGCGCTCCGAGGTAGTCACGCACTAGCCGCACATTTCATCGTCGACTAGGGCGCGGGAATCCGTTTGCCGTGGCCGACCGCGCTTGGCATTTGCCATGCAGGACGAACTGGACAGGGTTAATTTTCGAGAATACGTCCCATTTGGGACAGACACCTCGAGTATCCCGAAGCTATTGTGACTTTGACGAATCTGGTCCCCCGGTGCGTCACTGCCGCAGGCATCCTTTCGAAAGTGGACTTTTGGGGTACTTCATATGAAGCGCACTCGCTTTGTTCTTTTGTTAATGGCCATCACGACCTTTGCAGCGCTCACGCCCGTCGCGAAAGCGCAATCCGCTGCCGGCGCAGGATCCTCGTCCAGTGAGGCCTTTTCGCCCGTCAGTCCAATCCATCCACAGCTTGACCTGATGTACCGGCGCCCGAGCGAAAAAATAAAGCTCCGGAACTACTTCTTCGATGCGTTTGGCCCGTACCCGATCGTCGCTGCCGCGGTCTTGGGTGGCATTAATCAAGCTTATAAGACACCGCCGGAGTGGGGACAGGGTATGGGAGCCTACGGTGAACGAGTCGGGTCCGACTTCGGCATCGCCTTGGTGACTACTACGACACGCTACGCATTAGCGGAAGCCTTCCGAGAGGACACATTATATTACCGCTGTGAATGCAAAGGCGTGCTCCCGCGGCTGGGTCACGCCATGGTTTCGACGGTGACGGCACGCCGTGGCGACGACGGGCATCGTGTTTTATCGTTCTCCGCCCTGGTCGCGCCTTACGCGGGCTCGATGACCGCGGTCTACGGATGGTATCCGAACCGCTATGGCGTCAAAGACGGGTTGCGCATGGGCAACTACACCCTTCTGGCATATGCGGGCGTAAATATCGTGCGTGAATTCATGCGCCGAGGACCGCACATGCTAATGGGCCTCGATCACTCCTCATCTACAGAAGCGGAGGCAGCAACCAGCCCTCGCTTTTGAGCCTGGCCACCACGCTCCCATCTCAACAGCCCGCAGCGGCAGATCACGGACAGAATCCAAATTCGCACAGACGTGATACTTGATCAGTTTGAAATTTCGCCGTCCGATTCATACAATCTACCAATGGAAACTAATGGAAAGCCCCGGATACGGACCTATACAGTCGCCTTGAAAGACGGTTCAACACGCGAGGTCGAAGGGACGCGGCTGGAGGAAACCGACACGGGCATTCTGATTTGGAATGGCCGAAAGGCTGTCATTAGTTTCGAGTGGTCCGAATTGGAAAGCATCCGGTAGCGCGTATCACCTGATCGACGCAAGAGCCCCCAATTTCTCGAGCTAATCCCGACAGATGGAGAGCTGTTTCCGCGAGTCGGCTTCATCGTCACGAATCTGAGCCTGCCCAGCCGGGCGGTAGTGCGTTTCTATAATAAGCGGGGAACAGCCGAGAAATGGATCAAAGAAGGCGAGCAGGCGACGCATTGGACCCGCGTCGTGCCACCGGTTTCGCGCGAATGAGGTCAGGTTGCAACTCAGCCTGCTAGTGTACAACCTTGGCAACCTGTGGTGACGGATAGTGCTGCCCAAAAGAATCGACACCTGGTCGCTGACCAGCTTGCAGCAGCGGTTGGTCAAGACCGGTGGGCGCTTGGTGAAGCATGCGCGGTGTTACTGGCTGATGCTGGCGGAGGGTCATCTAACCCGACGCCTATTCAGTGCGATGCTCCGGCGGATCTGGGAGCTGCCGGTCCCAACAGGCTGAACGCGCTTCAAACGAAGCTGCTGGGGAAACAAGGGCTCAGGGCGTGGAGTGGTGTCCGAGAGACGCCTCGGAAAGGAATTTTCAGTCGGTTGCATATCGACACGAGTCCGCCTCAATGGCTCCCGAGTGAAAGCTGATGCGAAGAACAATTCATTTGTAAGGGCCTCGGGTGTATAACGGTGGCCATCCGGGAGGTCAAAATGTAAATCCCGGTTTATATGCAGGATTACGGCGGCCCCGTGGGTTTTCGCATGGCCCTGGCGCACCCGGACCGGGTCGAAGCTATCGTCGTCCAGGACGCCGTGGCGCATTATGAAGGTCTGGAGCGAATTGGGTAACACGGCGGGCATTCTGGGCGGACCGGCCCACTTATGAAGAAGCGTTACGCAAAAACCTGCTCTCGCTTGCAGCCACGAAGACGCACCATATCGGAGACTATCCCCGGGTTGCGCTCTATGACCCGGATCTTTGGACTGATGAGTACGCGTTTCTGAACGCCCGGGGCAGGCGCAAATTCAGAGCGATCTCTTCTAGGACTACCGCATGAACGTCGACGCCTACCACAAGTGGCAAGCATGGATGCGCGAGAAGCAGCCGCGCCTGCTGGTGATCTGGGGCAAGCACGATCTTTCGTTCGATCTCGGCGAGCCGGAACGCTATCGCAAGGACGTGCCGAACGCTCAAGTTCACGTTCTCGACGCCGGTCATTTCGCATTGGATACGGCGGCGGATGAGATTGCCGCTATCGTTCAAGGGTTTGTCGTTTTGTGAGATCGAGGGTTAGCAGCGCGCCACGCCGAGTGAGACCAAAATGAAGAACAGGAGATTCAAAAATGAAAAAGAGTGAGATATCCCAGGAGATAAATCTTGAACGCCGCCGTTTTGTTGGTGCCGCGGCCATGACCATCGCCGCCGCCCAGTTCGGCATGATCGGCTCTGCGGAGGCGCAAGCCAGCAACGCAAACCAGGCAAGTGCGACCACGATTAAACCGGGGACGCACACATCGTTTGGCCCTCTCAAGCAGATCGATGCAGGGCTTCTGAACATTGGCTATGCCGAAGATGGCCCCGCTAGTGGCCAGGCGGTTATTTTGCTGCACGGCTGGCCGTACGACATTCACAGCTACGTCGATGTCGCCCCCATTTTGGCATCGGCAGGCTATCGAGTGGTCGTCCCTTATCTGCGCGGCTACGGCTCTACGACCTTTCTTTCCAGCTCAACCATGCGAAACGCCCAGCAGTCGGCCGTCGCCCTCGACATCATCGCTCTGATGGACGCGCTCAAGATCCAGAAAGCCATCGTCGCCGGATTTGACTGGGGCGCGCGCACGGCGGATATCATGGCCGTGCTCTGGCCGGAACGCTGCAGAGCGATTGTGTCCGTCGGCGGCTATCTCATCGGCAGCCCCGCCGCCAACCAGGTACCGTACCCGCCCGCGCCTACCCTCGCGTTTTGGTATCAGTACTATTTCGCCACTGAAATCGGGCGGCTCGGCTATCAGAAATACCTGCACGATTTCGCGAAGCTCATCTGGCAGACCTCTTCGCCGAAGTGGAACTTCGACGACGCCACGTTCGAACGCTCAGCGGCGTCGCTCAACAACCCGGACCACGTCGCCATCACGATCCACAATTACCGCTGGCGCATCGGCCTGGCCGACGGCGAGCGAAAATACGACGATCTGGAAGAGCGGCTGGCCGCGCTCCCGGTCGTCGCCGTGCCTGCCATCACCATGGAAGGTGACTCCAACGGTGCAATCCACGCGCCCAGTACGGCCTATCGCAATAAGTTCTCGGGCAAGTATGAGTACCGCCTCATCACCGGCGGCGTCGGCCACAACCTGCCGCAAGAGGCCCCCGATGTGTTTGCAAAGGCCGTCGTTGATGTAGCTGGCTATTGAACGACGGTTCCAGAACCATTCCTTAAGGAACAGGAGGTTTTGTTGGTTGAAGGTTGGATTGAGCAAATTCTGTCTCCGACTACAGTGAACGTATAGGAGGAAAGAAAATGGCAACTCCAAAGAATGAAATCCGTGGCAATGACTCGACCAGCGGCGCAAAAGCGGCTTAAGATCCCATGCGGAGATAGTCGTCGCAATCTCGCTCAGTAAGCCTCTATTATGTGTTGGGCATCCCACGAGACCGGAACCGCACAATTCAGTGCAACCGGGGGTTGCTACCCAGCGTGAGCAACACCCCTGGCCTTGTCCGTAGGGCGATGTAATTCAGGGGTATGGACGCCTTCGGGCAATGGGACAACGTTACTCCGTCTGATTCTCGCGTCAATCCGTAGAACTACGTCCGTACTTCTACTCAGGAGCAAGATTTCCAAAACGCGAATCAGAAATTAAGTACCTCCGCGTTGTATCTGCGATTCGTTCTCCGCCTTCACCCGTCGGCCGTGTCCTGCTCCTTGCGCGATTCTCACTTTGTCCAGGTTCGTGGTCCTTTTTCTGCCGCTCATTTTCCTGGGCACTGCTTCGGGCTAATTCCTGCGTCCGGCAGCTTCGCGTCTTCTGCTTTCCCGATTCCTCCCTGTGAGTTGTTTTGGGTCCCTCCCATAAAGCTCCGACTCTCCTATTTCGGATGAAGCCGCAGAAGCAACGGAGCAGGCTCCCTTCTAACGCGGCTATAGATCGGGCCCTGGCAAAAGCCGGTGCACTTTTTTTGTGCTGGCCGCCACTCCGACCATAGTTACCATATTTTCCTCGTCTGGCGCGCCGCATAGCAGCATTGGCCTAGTGCACGGAAACCGGTATTCCGACCGCGCGCAGGAGTTGTAAGACCAGCAGGAATGGCTGACTCCACAAAGACCCGGAATCCCTGCATCCTCCGGTTTGCGCCTGAACAAGCCTGAGCGCTTGAGAATAGACCGTCCTCTCAACCCAACCTAGGGCGGTTGGATCGTTGGAACCGTCCTTATGATAAGTGAGACACACTGCGACTGCCTCATTTGCCGATTGGAAGCCAATCTCGTCCTTGAGCTCAGCGATGACGTGGCCAATCAAGAATTTCGGTCATTCGCCCAATCCAGTCCGATACTGGCTAGATTTTCGAGTCCGTTCGATGTGATTGAAAAACTCCATCGTTCCGAAGACAAGATGCCCGACCACTGGTCAGACGAAGTAATTATCGATCTTGTACGACGACGCGACGAAAATCGATTCCGCCCGATGTGGCGGCGCATCTTGCTCTTGGTCTTTATTCCGACCATCCACCGCACTACCAGCCGCATCTCGGCTACGTTTTCATCGTTAGGGCGAGATGATATTGCTCAACATCTCTTGGCTACACTTCTCGCTTTTCTCGATTCGCAAGAGCTTGACACCCGCCACTCGCATCTTGCCTTCATCACTGCCCGCAAGATCCGCCGCAGCGCGTTCCGATGGGCGATTCGCGAATCTCACAGATCGTTGCAGGGCGACGGGAGCGTCGGTCCGGTTAGGCCATTGGAACCACACCACACCAGTGACGATTCCTTTGCGCACATCCTGCTTCATAGGTTTCTCGATAACTGCCAGCAGCGCGGATGGCTTTCAACGGCGGAACGAGAACTATTGACTCAGTTCAAACTCCAAGGCATTTCAGCCGCAGAACTCTCGCGTCGCAACGGCCATTCTGCGACGGGGATCCGACATCGTGTTCAACGTGTGTTGGACAGACTTCGTCGAATTGCCCGGCAATCGAATAACAGCGATGACGATCAGCTTAATCTCTTCGAACGATAATCTGGCTTTCACTGGTCAACGCTTCCTGACCGAAGCTCTTCGTTAATAAGTAAGTACTAACCTAAATACTATCTACTAGTACCCGGTCCATTTTCTGTTTCGCTGGCTGATTAGTATTGTGAGGGGAGTTCTCGCCGGTTAACTCCCGGGTACAAAGCGATCCGAATTCATCGATGAGTCGCTCTGTGTCGCGCACGGCCCATTTCAAGGCACGGACGCGATCGTGGGACAACGCTGTACATGGAGCGCATGCTCCCTAGTGTGCCTGGACACAGAGTCCAGGACCCGGCGCACACAGCGGGTTCCATTATCGTTATCCGTTCCCTTCCCTGGCCGCAGCCAACGGGAACTCCCTCTCGCCACACGCTCCAGATCCGAACGACACGGAGAAACCAAATAATGAAACGCCTTCGTCGCACCTCAATAAGCATCGCCCGATTCCGCCCCGCCATGATCATCCTCGCCACCGTGCTTCTTGTAGCAGCTCCACTTTTCGCTCAAGGAGCCTCTCCTTGGGAAAACGCCGTGAGTGTCCTCCAACAGGCGTTCACCAGCACCATCGCGCGCGGTCTCTCGCTCGTCGCGATAGTTGTGGCCGGATTGACTTTCGCCTTTGGCGAAGGTGGCTCCAAGCGTGTGCTTGCCGGGGTGCTGTTCGGTGTAGGCATGGCCATCGCAGCGGTGAATTTCTTGTCGTGGCTTTTTCCGGGCAGCTAATCGGCCAACCCGAATGGGAGACATCCAGTGGGATTAAGGCGACTCAACAGAGTTTATCGGGTGTTATCCCGGCCTCTAACGATTTTAGGCGCGGAACGGAAATTGTTTTTCTTTGCCATGTGTCTTGGTGCGGCCACGTTCAACCTGCTCAACAGCCTCCTGGGCGGGCTACTCATGTTCTTCTTGCTCTACTTCATGGCTCGCTGGGCCACACAGACCGATCCGCAGATATTGCGATTCCTGCTGAGTGCCGCAAGGCTACGGGCGGAATATGACCCGATGAAATTCACTCCTGTTGTCGTGCGAAGGGATGGTCATGCTCAGGCTTAAGCGGATCTTCAAGAATTACAACGAAACAGGCTCCTTGAACGAGCAGATCAATCTCTACGGATTCATTGGCCCGAACGTCTTTCTGACTAAGAGTGGCGAGGTTGGCGTCATCTTGGAGGTCCGAGGCGTGGACTACGAGTGCCTCGACGCCGCGGCAATTGACGGATTAACAAAGCGCTTGGAATCGGCGCTCAAGCTGTTCGATGAGAACTACTGCGTCTATCAGTACCTCTTCAAACGCAACAACGAGACGATCCCTTACCAGGTCTACGACAATCCGATCGTAGATATGGCGATCAAGACTCGCATCGCTTATTTGCAAGGCAAATCCGATAATCTTTATTCTCTGTCTGTCTATTTCATCGTCACCCACCAGAGAGCTCAGACTTCCGTCAAGTTGGGAAACGCACTCGTCGCGTTCCCGACAAATCCGAAGAAAGCTTTCTCCGATCTTCGAGCGAATTTCTCTTCCCAGCGACAGATTGTCGTCCTGGGGCGCCATATCGACGAGTCTCAGGCAGTTCTACTTCAAAAGGTCCGCAGCTTCATCCTTCAGGTCAGCGATTTCGTAGCCGTGCGTATGCTCGACAAGCAAGAAGCATTCCGCATTCTGAAGAGGACCTTGAATTTCCTGCCCGCCAAGCTCGATCTCGCGAAGCTCACACACGACACCTTCCTCGATTACTACCTTCCTGAGTCGTCGATCGAATGCCACCGAGGGTATTTGCGGGTCGATGGCTATTACGTCAAGGTTTTGACCCTTAAGGAGCCGTCGGCGCAGAGCTTCCCACTCATCTTCAAACGGCTCCTTGAAGTCGAAGCGAACTACTACGTCGTAACCGAATGGAAAAAGGAAGAATCCGGCAGAATGCGCCGGGTCATCCAAACCAAGCGCCGTCACTTTCACAACACCAAGCGTTCCTTCGCCAGCCAAGTCAACGTGAACGATTCTTCTCCGCAAGATGTGTTGCTCGACGATTCGAAGGAATCCCAGGTTCGGGAGTTGGGCGAAGGAATTAAAGAGATTGAGCTGCACGGGAATTACTTTGGTCGATTCTCGCTCACGGTCGCGATTTACGACCAGGACATCGCCAAGGTGGACCGGGCGTGTGCGGACTTCTATAAAGTCTTCAGTGTCCACGACGCCCAGCTCTATGAGGAAAAATACAATCTCCTGAACGCTTTCCTTGCTGCCGTTCCCGGAAACCACGCCTTCAACCTACGCTCCCTGTATCTGCTGAATACCAACTATGCGGATTTCTCGTTCCTGTTCACCTTGAATTGTGGAGGTGCCCGCAATCAGCATCTTCGCCAGGAATATCTCGCCGTGCTCGAAACAAACCATCACACTCCCTACTACTTAAACCTGCATTACCGTGATGTGGCCCACAGCATCATTCTTGGGAGAACCGGCGCCGGCAAAAGTTTTCTGTTGAACTTCCTGATCACGAACCTCCAAAAGTACGCTCCGCACACCTTCATATTCGATTTGGGCGGTAGCTTTGAAAGCCTGACCCAGCTCTTTGGCGGCACGTATGTTCGCGTGGGCCTTCAATCGGAAGATTTCAAGATCAATCCGTTTTCGCTGGCGCCGACCAAGGAAAACCTCGACTTCTTGGCCCTATTTGTGAAGGTGTTAATTCAAGGGCAAGGCTCTGGCGACCTCGACCCTGCAAGTGAACGCGATATTTTCCACCAGGTCGAGAACCTATATGCCGTGGACCCCGCCCTCCGCACGCTCGGGGTTCTGGCCAATACTCTCGGGCACGATATCTCAAGCCGGCTTTCGAAATGGACCAGAGGGGGTCAATTTGGGTTTCTCTTCGATAACCCGGAGGACACGATTTCATTCTCCCGCTTCCAGTGCTTCGACTTCCAGCGCATGGCCCAGTATCCAGAGCTTTTGGAGCCCCTTCTCTTCTACATTCTCCACCGCGCCAACGCCGTGATTGCGGATCGTAATATTTCGACCGTCTTCAAGGCGTTCTTCATCGATGAAGCGTGGGTATTCCTGAAGAATCCCAACATTCAGCGCTACGTGGTCGAAGCGCTGAAGACTTGGCGCAAACACAACGCCGCTATGATCCTCTCGACGCAGTCCCTCGATGAGCTGAAACGGTCCGACATCCTCGACGTGATCATCGAGAGCTGCGCGACCAAGATCTTCCTCTCGAACCCCGATATGGACCGCGATCTCTACCGCCGGCAGTTCCACTTGAACGAAACGGAGGTTGACCTGATCTCGGGCCTCATACCGAAGAAGCAATTTCTGATCAAGACCCCAGAGCTCGCGAAGGTGGTCAATCTCAGCGTGGACCCCAAGAGCTATTGGCTCTACACGAACGATCCGTATGACAACAAGAGGCGCAAAGAGGCGTTCGAGATCTATGGGTTCGAGAAGGGCCTCGAAGTATTAGCCGGAATCAAATAACGCCTACAGGAGCAATCCATGAAACAAAATATCTCCAGTCGATGGCCCTCTAGAACTATTCGGGTAGCCGTACTCGCGTTCGTAGCCTCGCTCACCCTTATACATTCGCCAGTCCAAGCCGCTACCGAGACGACCGCGCGGGTCGTCAAGTACTCAAAGGAAGACATCGTCCCGGTTCGCGCCAAGCTTCGATTCTCGACACTCATAGTGCTTCCGGAGGACGAGGAGATCCTCGATTTCACGACCGGCGACAAGGAATTCTGGATTATCAACGGAGCACACAATCTTTGCTATGTTCACCCGGCCCAAACCGGCGTTCATAGCAACCTCAACCTGATTACAGCCAGCGGCCACGTTTACTCCTTTCTGCTGAACGAAATTAGCGCCCAGCCGAACGTTGAACCGGATCTCAAAATCTTCGTTGAGCCCAAAGACGCATCTGGTATCGCGGCTAGCGCCGGATTGCGTGGCTATGTCAGCGCTGGTGAGGCGGAAGCCTATAAAAAGGAACTCGAAACGTTACGTTCTCAAATCGCTGATCAGGCCCGCGCCGCTCAGGCGCAATCCGCTGAGGAGATCAACCATTTCCGCTCGAGCTACGCAACCAAGCTTCAATTCGACTATGCCCTGGATGCCAAGTCCGCCCGTGAGCCCTTCCTTGTGACCTCCATTTACCACGACGATGCCTTCACTTACATCAAATGCGCTGCACGGGAAAAACCTGCTCTGTACGAATTAAAGGACGGGAAACCCAACCTGATCTCTTTTCAGTTCGAGAACGGGGTGTACATCGCCCCCAAGATCATCGACTCCGGCTACCTCGCAATCGGAAACAAGAAGCTGCCGTTTATCCGTCGCGCTGCAGCGAACTGAGGGATGAACCATGACCCAACCTGTTCAGGTTCAAGAAGCAGGTCAAAAGCCGCAAGGTCTTCTGCCGAAAAACGTTCAATCCTGGCTTCTGGTCGGCCTTGCGTTCCTCATGATCGCGATCATGTGGCTCACCGGCGGCAAGAAGCCTCAGCCTCCCGTAAAGGCCACTCAACTATCGACTCCCACCCCGGTGCCGCTTGAAGTCAACGAAACCAAGATCAGGGACATGCAAAACCGGATCGAGGAACTACAACGCCAGCAGGTCGTGGCGCAAAGCGCTCTAGCTCAACAGACCCGCTCGCTTGGTATCCCGCCCATCGACTCCCAGCAAGCACCACAGGGGGCGCCGGGCAATGCAGCTCCGGACTCAGCGGGCCAGGACCCGATCGAGGCGGAACGAAAACGACGTGCCTACGTCTCCCTCTTCGCTTCGAATGTTGCCTTGAGCTATCGAAAAGTGACGACTAACCCGCCGACGGCAGAAACTGAGTCGACTCCCGCCACTCAGAGCCCCGCGCCCGTGGGACCGGACTCGCCACAGGTCGCTCAACTTTTGAAACAGATCCAGCCGGGTGCGAACTTGCCGGGCTCGGCGGCCACAACACCAGCGCTCGCTCGGACCGACTCCGCGGACTCGACTCACGATCAAAAGGAAGCGCCGCGAAATCCCGCCGCCGTTGTTCCCGGCTCACTCAATTCCGCGGAAGGCAAACCCTACCTGCTGTTTGAAGGAACCGTACTGGAAACCGTTCTGATCAACCGCCTGGACGGGCAATTTGCCGGTCCCGTCGAGTGCTTGCTCTCAACCGACGTGTACTCGAATGATCGCCAACACCTTCTGATTCCGGCAGGTTCAAAGTTATTGGGCGAAACAAAGAAGGTGGACACCTTCGGCCAGAACCGGCTGGCCGTGATCTTCCATCGAGCACTCATGCCGGACGGGTATTCCGTGAGCCTCGACCAGTTCAAAGGCCTCAACCAAATCGGGGATGCCGGCCTGCGAGATCAAGTCAATAACCACTATCTCCGCATCTTCGGCGTTTCACTCGCCGTTGGCGCCCTTGGGGCCATCAGCGAAGGCGGAACTGCGGGCGCCTTAACCGCATCCGGCACCGACCTGATGCGCCAGGGATTGGGGCAAAGCACGGCACAGTCTTCCGCCCAGATTCTGGAGAAATTCCTGAATGTGATGCCCACGGTCACCATTCGGGAAGGCCATCGAGTGAAAGTCTATCTTTCGGGCGACCTAGCGTTGCCCGATTACAACAACCATAAGACGCCTTCCGATCTGTGAAGGCTAAGGAGCGCAGCCAATGAAGAGAAGGTTTTTAATTTGCATGCTTTTGTTGGGATTGGGTGTTGGCACAGCCAGGGCCCAATTCGGAGGTGGGATCGTCTATGACCCCACCAATTACCAGAATGCTTTGATGCGCTACTACCAGCTACAGCAACACTTAGTGCAGCTGCAGATGAGTTACGCGAAGATAACCTCACAACTCAACCTCGCCATGCAGATGGCGACCTTCGTCCGCAATATGCCCGCCCGTTACCGCGCGGTTTTCTCCCAATGGAGGAACGTGACCTCGCTCAACACGTTCGGAAATACCGGTTCATGGATCAGCGGTATCAATTCCGGTCTATTTCCGACGATCAACACAGGCTACCTGAAAGCCACGACCCCGCTATCCCAGTACAACCCATATGAGTTGTCGGGAATGGACAGCTCGGAACTTGGCCGCGTGCAGTCTCAATACGCTTCGGTCCAGCTCGCCGACGGAGCGAACATGAACGCGATGGCGACCATTGGCGCGATTCGTGGCAACGCTCAAAGCGTCGAGCAACAGATCGCTAACCTCGAACAAGACTCGTTCTCGGGCGACTCGGACCTCAACAGCGAGGTCTCCGTCCTGAACAAGATCAACGCAGCGGGCGTTCTAACCTTACACACGGTTCAGGACTCAAACAAACTGCTGGCCTCGCTTCTTGAGCAGCAGACCATTCTCGCAAAACAACAGCGTGACGCCACAACCACTGCCATCAACACGGATATCGGTCGCCAGGAAACCATAGCAGCCAACATTGGCCAGGTGACCGGCACCATCACTGATTCACTACAGAACTTCCGCATGCCCTAGGCATGTGGAGATAGACGCCCGGCGTCGAAGGAGCTGACGGCAGTGCAAACCGATTTCCTGCAGTACATCTTTCAGGCGATCAACACGTTGCTCTCTCAGAACCTCGGCTTCTTCGACTCCATGGGCCAAAACCTGTTCCGGTCATTTGCCACGATTCTAGTGGCCTGGTTCGGTATTAAGTCAGCTCTCGCCTCCGCCAGCGGTAGACCCGCTTTCCAGTTCGATCATTTCGCGAGCTTGCTTTTGACCATTAGCTTCGGCTTTGCCATGGTTAATTATTACAGCGCGCCAATCCCGGGCATAGGAACCAGCTTTCACAACCTCGTCACCAACGAAGCACAGTTCCTCTCCACCCAAATCGATCAAACGCAGCTTCAAACGGTAATCACGCAGGTTGCCGACTTTGAGTCCCGGATGGACTCACCAGGCTGGGGAGATTTTCTCGGAACCGCCATTTACGTCACTGTCACCATCCTGCTTGCCGCGGCCCAGGCCGTCGCCGTAGTGGTGATCGCCTACGGCTTCATTGCGACCGCTGTTTGCGTCCTGGTGGGACCCGTCTTTATTCCGTTTTTCATTGTTCCGAAAATGGAATGGTTATTCTGGGGATGGTTTCGCTGCTTCATTCAATACGCCTTCTACCAAGTCATCGCCGCCGCGGTGGTTTTTGTCATCGGAAACCTTATGCTGGGCGCTTTGCGCCTGCCTCCCCCTGGGACGCTGTCGACCGTACAACTCATTGCTTGGTTTCCGGTCCTTTTCATCACGTTTCTGGCGTCGATCTATGTCCTCCTGAAAGTGCCCGCCCTCACCAACCACATCTTCAGTGGGACGGCAGGCGGCTCATCCGCCGGGCTCGTAGAGGCACCCGGTGCGGTACTGAACAGGGTGATGTGATGGATCGTGACGCGACCTTCCATGACGCCAAGCAGCTCTACCTCGAACAATACGGGGATCCTATGGTCACGAACACCTATCTCAAGATCGCCTTGGTTTTACTCTCCATCGTCTGTGTCGGGCTCGCGCTCATTGATCTAAGGACCATTCGCACCTTTCAGAACTTCCGCCCATTGGTTATCCGCATTGACGACCTGGGCCGCGCCGAAGCGATCGACTACCACAACTTCGAATACAAGCCCCAGGATGCCGAAGCGAAGTACTTTCTCTCGCAATTCTGTGCCCTGTATTACCGCCGCAATCGCTATACGATCCAGGACGATTTTTCGAAGTCCCTATATTTCCTCGATGGAAAGCTTGCCGACGGCATTCTCGACGCCTATCGCAAGGACGACATCATCAAGAAATTCATCACCAACACTGCCGCGCCCGAGATCGATGTCGATGTCAAGAAAATTGCGCTGGATGAGATGCAGAATCCTCCGTTTCGCGCGCGCGTAGACTTCTACATGGTTTATTACTCGCCCGCCGATCACAGTGAATTAAAACGCGACCTATACACCGCAAATCTTATCTTCGTTTTCAGGTCTCATGTACCCAACGAACTGATTCCAATCAATCCCCTTGGAATGACTGTCACCTACTTCCGCGAAGATCAGGCGTTTAAATGAAAAACACGGTGCGTCGGCAAAACATCGAGTTCGCGGACGGATGTAGACCGAGTTCATTCGGGACCCGTCCTGCTGTCGCGCTCGTTAACCGATCCACTCGCTTTCATGCCCCCAAATGCCGCAATGCTTTCGCGACCCGGACGAAGGGCCGTAGGTATGGGGAATTACTCTCGCACAGCGGCGGGTATCGAAAACATTCTGAGGCTAGGAACCAACGATGATCGCAAACGCACTGCTCTTCACCATCATCACCCTGCTCGGATACGGATTCTGGCTTCTCGATCAGCTGAAGTTCATGGCCCAATACCGAGCTGTCCTGTACCACGCCTACAGCCTACCCATTCTTATCTTCGTGGGCGTGCTTTCCGTGAACCTCTTTGGCGGTGCACTTGCCATTGGCCGGCGAATTTTTCTCAAAAACACCGGGCGCAAACTCTCACATCTCGACAAGCAGTTCAACACCATCCATTCGGACTTGCCAGTTCCCGTCAATGAGGCGGATTTCAACTGATGTCGCGCGATGCCTTTCCCCACGACTCCCATGATGGTCGGGAAACGCCCGACATTCCCCCGCACCGCACCGCCCACGTGCAAAGATCGACGCCAGAAGAAGCAGTCAACAGAAGGCCAGGGGCACCCCAAACACTTGATCTTGGGGATGGCAGGCGGCGCGAACACCTCCAGGATTCTGACCAACGCGCCGACTCTCGACGGAGCTATTACGTGAGGGATCGCGCATATCTACTTCGCGACTCCGAAATTCACTCGCTGAAGGAAATCGGCAAGTTCCGTGTTATCTCCGTGTCCGACCTCGCGAAGTTTGCTTACGACGGAAACCATGAGCGGATGAACAGCGACATTCGCCATCTCGCTCGACAGTCGCTCATAACTGACCAGACTGTTGAAATTCCTCGCAAAGAGACGCTACGAATTGTGACGGTTACGAAAACCGGGCACCGCCTTCTCCGGAATACGAACCAGCTACCTGCCGGCCAGCCCATCTACTACGGATTAGCGAAACCGCGCGAGGTCAGACACGATGCGGACCTCTACCGTCTTTATCAGAAAGAGGTTGAGGCTATCGAGCGCCGCGGCGGCCGGCCGCTCCGCGTGTTCCTTGACTACGAACTCAAACGAAACCTAAATCGGGATCTGGCTCGCTTGGGACCGGAAAAAGACAACCCGGATCGCAAGAGCGAAGTCGCCGAAAACCACCATCTTGTGCTCGTCAATGGAAAGATTCCCGTTCCGGATTTGCGCGTCGAGTACGAGACCGCCGAGCTCGAATTGCGGCACGTTGATCTGGAGCTGGCAACACGCGACTACAGGCCGCGCGCCATGGCGGAAAAGGTTTCCGCAGGCTTCTCGCTCTACGGGCGTTCGGAAGACACTTCGCGGCTGCGACGTGTTCTCGACAGACGCAAAATCACGGCACGGATTCTCACGTTATGAACATCGCCCCGGCGCACCTCGCAAGTCTGAAGGC
>Ga0302326_10007888_pt1 | contig 23583 bp, 22 predicted proteins | sample Palsa_T0_3_FD_202264 | JGI IMG/M metagenome (GOLD analysis project Ga0302326, IMG submission 202264) | Peat permafrost microbial communities from Stordalen Mire near Abisko, Sweden - Palsa_T0_3 | ecosystem: Environmental > Terrestrial > Soil > Palsa > Peat permafrost | place: Sweden: Abisko... | reverse complement strand
GAGCGGCTGCGCGACCTGCCGTATCCCGCCTCGTTCCGCCCGTTCGCCGGGTACGAGGCCGAGGCGCGTTCACTGCGGATGTTCGAGCACGTCCTGGTCCCCGGCCTGCTCCAGACGCCCGAGTACGCGCGCGCGGTGCTGTCCACCCGCCCGCATACGACGAGCGACGAGTTGGAAAGCCTGGTCGCCGCGAGGCTGGCGCGGCAGGTAGTACTGGACCGTAAGGACCCTCCGCTGCTGTGGGTCGTGCTCGATGAGGGGGTGCTCCACCGGCCGGTGGGCACGCCGGAAGTGATGGGCGCGCAGCTCCGCCGCCTGGCGGCGTTGTGCGACGAGGCGTATGTCACCCTGCAGGTGAACCCGTTCAGTGCGGGCGGCCATATCGGACTGCTCGGAGCCTTCGTGATCGCCGAGATGGGCGATTCGCCCGCTATCGTGTACCTGGAGACGGCGGCCGATGGCCAGACGGTCGAGGACGCCGCAACGCTTTCGCAGGTCGCGCTACGCTTTGACTCCCTGCGGTCCGAGGCGCTCCCGCGCAGCGCTTCCAAAGACCTGATCGTGAAGCTAGCGGAGGAAAAATGGACATAAGCAGCGTCATCTGGCGCAAGTCGAGTCACAGCGGCGCCAACGGCGGCAACTGCATCGAGATCGCTGCCGCCGCCCGCACGGTCGCCGTCCGGGACTCCAAGGACCCCGAGGGCCCAGTGCTGGCCTTCGGGCCGAAGGGCTGGCAGCGGTTCGCCGACCGGGTGAAGGCAGACGCGTAGCGCCTTGCAGGTCCCGGGTGAACTCTTCCGATTTCCGGGTGAATCTTCCACACGCTTCCAGCTGGAAGACTCGCCCGGAAAGCTGAGAGGTCAGCGGCCCCGCCGAGCTACACCGCAGCCCACCTGCCCGTGCGGCCGGGGACACGCGTTACAAACTGACTCCAACCGCGCGAAACCTTCGTCCCCACACCGGGCAGCGGCATGCTGGGTCCTGCTCGGCGTTGCGCATCTCCGTTGTCGAAGATCACGCATGGCCCCCGGTACGTTGACGATCATGCCGGAAGCACCTGGCGCCATCGAGGCGCGAGAGACCTGCCCGCCGTGCCGTCGCTACCATGGACCGGCTGTTGTGCGGATCGGCGTTCTCGTTGTCGGCTGGTTGATCATTGCCGTGCTCGGACTGGTCGCGCTACTGCGGCTCGTGGCCTGGGACTCGGTCGAGCCGCTGATCGTGCTCGACGCCCTCGCTCTGATCGTCTACCTGCCGGCCTGGGTCGTGGCCGCCGGAGCGCTCATAGCGCGGCGCTGGTGGCTCGCCGCCGCAGCCGCCGTCATCATCGTCGCCCAACTGACGTTCGTCCTGCCAGAGCTGCTCGCTGCGGGTCCCGTGCCCGCATGGGCTCCGCATGCTCCGGCGATACGGATGTTCGACGCAAACATTGACAAGAGCCTGCAGTTCGAGACCGGATACGTGCGAGCCATCGAGGAGGACCGCCCCGAACTCGTGACCCTCGAAGAGTTCACGCCACCGGCGCTGCAGAGCATGGTTGCCTCAGGCGTGCTGGCGAGCTTCCCCTATCGTTGCGCAGCGCCGGCCTACGGCGCGACCGGCTTCCTGATCGCCTCTAGGCTGCGCCTGACCGGTTGCCGGATACGTACAGTGTGGTGGGATGGTCAGTGGACGCCGTACATGGTCGAGGCCACCCTGTGGTCGCCAGCCGGCCCGGTCGCCCTCCGCCTCGTACATACCCTGGCGCCGTTCCCTGCGTACTGGCGGGAATGGTCATCGGCGCTGGCCGCTGTCGGCCGGTCCGTTCAGGCCAGCGACGACAATCGCATGCTGATGGTGGGCGACTTCAACGCTACCTGGGGTAACAGCGGGTTCGCCGCCCTTCTGCACGACGGGCTGACCGACGGGGCCGCGGTGCGGGGGAAGGCGACCGACATGACGTGGCCGAACGGCGCCGTCATACCACCCTTCGTCCGCATAGATCACGTGCTGACGGGAGCGCGCCTGGCCGTCACGGAGATCGCCGCCAAGGCAGGGTTCGGCAGCGACCACCGCTACCTGGTCGCCACGGTCGCAATCCGGACATGAGCTTGACGATGGGCGGGGTGGGTGGGATACCTACTGCGACTCGCTCCGGTGGTTGTCTCTAGTCTGCGTTAGAGGGCATCGTTTCTGAGATCGTGTGATCCGAGGAGACGGGTTTGAGCTGCCCGACCCTCCCGGAGAAAGCAGCTATCGGACGTAGGCGTGGCGTTCAGGCGGGTAATGCGGCAGAGAGGGGTCTCCCTGCTTGGCCAGAACCTCAGCGGGCCGCTGCTAGAGCAGGCTACGGACTTGCGGGTCCCCGGCAGGACGTCAAGGGCGTGTTCGAGCTCGCGGTGGCGGCGGGTCGGCTCAAGGTGAGCGCGTGCACCGGGTGCTTGAGCGGCTCGCCGGTGACGTGTCGGTGGCTGGCCCTTCTGGGTGTCCGGCGGCGTGGGGTTGCTGTCCATGGTGGGCGGGCGGGCGTACCGTTGTCAGGGCTGGACTGCTGTCCGTAGCGGCCGCGATGCCAGGTGTGACAGGTCTTCCGCGCTGGTGAAGGGGTGTGATGAAATGGCCACTGCCCGTGAGCCCGAACGGCCCGCGCTGGCTTTGTTCGCCGCTGAGCTGCGCGCCGCGCGCGGCCACGCGGGCCTGTCCCGCGAGGACCTGGCGGTGAAGCTGAACTACTCGGCGTCGCTGGTGGCCATGATCGAGACGGAGCGGCGCACCCCGTCACGGGACTTCGCCGCGCGCTGTGATGAGGTGTTCGATACTCCGGGAACGTTCAGCCGTCTGGAGGAGCGGCTACGCGACCTGCCGTATCCCGCCTCGTTCCGCCCGTTCGCGGTTCATGAGGCCGAAGCGGCTTCGCTGCGCTGGTATGAGCACGCCCTGGTGCCCGGGCTGCTGCAGACCGAGGCGTACGCGCGGGCGGTGCTGTCCACCCGCCCAAACACGGCCGAGGACGTAATCGAGGAACTGGTGGCGGCGCGGCTGGCGCGGCAGAGGGTGCTTGATCGCAAGAACCCGCCACTGCTGTGGATCTTGATCGACGAGGCGGTGCTGCACCGCGAGGCGGGGAACAGCGAGGTCATGCGCGGCCAGCTGACGCACCTGGCGGAGATGTCGCGTCGGCCGAACATCACTATCCAGGTGGTGCCCTACACCGCTGGCCCGCATTCGGGTCTGCTGGGCGCGTTCGTGATCGCGGAACTGGACGATTCACCCTCGGTTGTCTACCTTGAAACGGCAGCGGAAGGTGAGACCCTGGAGGACTCCGCGACGGTCGCGAGAGTCGCGCTGAGCTTCGATAGCCTGCGGTCCAAGGCGCTGCCGGACGGGGCGTCACGAGACTTGATCATGAAGATAGCTGAGGAGCTATGGACATAACCGGCGCCGCATGGCGCAAGTCGAGTTACAGCGGCGGTGCCAGCGGCAACTGCGTCGAGGTTGCGGCTACCGACCGGACGGTCGTCGTCCGGGATTCCCAGGATCCGAAGAGCCCTGTGCTGGCCTTCGGACCGAAGGACTGGCAGCGGTTCGCCGACCGGGTGAAGCAGACGCGTAGCGCCTGACCGCGTCAGGTCCAGGCGGCGCAGGGTAAGGGGCACTCTAGCGTCCGGAGTACCCTCCGTCGGCGCATAAAGCTGCCGAAACTTGGCTATCGGAAACGGGCCTCCGAGTATGCGCTGCCGAACACGCGGGATGAAGGTCCTTAAATGTACGAAATGACGCTATGTCGCGCATAGACGAGCTTAAAGTGAGCCAAACCCGCGAGAGCGTAACTTTTTTACAACGCGTTAATTTCACAGGACGACTCTCGGTCTTGATTTGTGCTGTTCAGCGCCCCGTACACGGACTTCTTGCGCCCTGCGACCGGGTCGGCTGGGCACGAGGATCAGTATGATGTATACATTGTGCTAGACGATCCCAAGTCCGCTCGTCTTTGCCGTTGCGGGCATCCGTATGCCGCGCACCAGCACTATCGGAGCGGATCAGAGTGCTCGCTCTGCTCAGGCTGTCCTCGTTATCGGCCAGCCCTTGGGGTTATCCAGCTGGTGGCCGGCCGCTTCAACTTCCGCCGAAGGCGCCGGAACCATTGACGAGAGCCTCTGGCGTGTTGGGCCCTTGATTGATGTTTCCGACATCGGGAGTAGTGATGTCCTTAGAACTAAATGTTTTGCCCACTATGTACTATTTGTTCACTTTTGCAACAATTCCCTACAGCCAAGTGCATGATCAGTTGTGCGATCTTTGTCCGAGGTTGTCCGAGATGAAGATGGCGCCGTCGCCCCATAAGCCTTAGGCAGACGCCAGTACCAAGCCGTTGAGCTGCGAAAACTGTCAAGCCCTTGATGTATACGCCACAGATCGCCAGTAACCCCTGTCGCTCACTGTGCTGATACGGTAACTTTCTCACGAAGCGGGTAAACCACGGACATGCCGGGCGCGTCTTCTAAATCAGGGGAAGTGTCTGGTATCAGACGAAGGCCAGAGCGTCACAGGTCTCGGCAGGCCGATACCTGTGACGGTTGAAGTTAAGGTGATCATCATTGGGGGGAGCCTGATGGAATCACTGCCTAGGCAGCTGGGCTGGCTAGGACGGCCGCTCTCGCAGGTTGCATCTACCGGCGGCACAGCCCTTTCTCTTGAGCGGTGTAAGTGTTGAATCGCTCGAAGAGCGGCGAGACTTCCCTATGGAGTTACTGCATTTCGCCCTCGCTCTTCTAAATTCTGTGTCTGGTGAGTTCGTTTTTGGATTCCAAGATATCCGCAAACTACGCGCAGCGGGCAAAAGCACCAGTGCCTAGTGGGTGATCTAGACCTAAATCAAATTTATCACCAGCGATGGATACTCGTCTCAATGGGTCTGTGCAGTGACGAAGCAGCGTCGCCACGCTCGCTACTCGATCCGGAATCACAGAGGAACTGATTATGCTTCACGCCGCTTCCAGCGGAATTCGGCCAAAGGTGACGGTGGTCATTCCTACCCTCAACGAGGCCCGCAACCTCCCTCATGTATTTGCTCGACTTCCAGAGGGCCTTCACGAAGTAATAGTCGTCGATGGTCATTCGGTGGATGACACACTCGCAGTCGCACGCCAGCTTCGGCCGGATGTGCGTATTGTCATACAGAACCGGGGTGGTAAAGGAAATGCCCTCGCCTGCGGTATCGCCGCGGCGACCGGCGACATCATTGCCATTGTCGACGCTGACGGCTCAGCCGACCCCTCCGAAATTCCGCGGTTCGTTGATGCGCTTCTCGATGGAGCAGACTTTGCGAAGGGAACCCGGTTCGCTGACGGTGGTGGCAGTGCCGACATCACGCACATCCGTCGTCTGGGAAACCGTTTTTTCAGTGTCTTTTTCAACATCTGCTATGGGGCCAGTTACTCGGACTTGTGCTATGGATTCAACGTGTTCTGGCGAAGCCTCGTCCGTGCTCTCGACCTCGATGTCACATCGCCACCCACTGAAGGATCTGACGGTCGGCTGTGGGGCGACGGATTCGAAATCGAAACTCTTATCCATGTCCGTATTGCCAAAGCCGGACTGGCCGTTACCGAGGTCCCTAGCTTTGAGCACCGGCGGATCCACGGTACAAGCAATCTCAGCGCGTTCGGTGATGGAATCCGAGTATTCCGAATCATCCTCGCCGAACGTCGCTGGGCAAAGAGAAAGACTGCTCGAAATATAGCTGAAGTAATTTCCTTCCGACGCGATGCTGTTACTGAGTGGTTTTATGACAGTCAGGTTGCATCGGACGAGGGCAGGCCTGACAGTCCCGGTGCCGGGTGCGGCGGGTAGTGAGAACGGGGCCGACGGTTGCTGATGTACTCCCGCTCCCGGCCATCTCAAGTCGCGGGAATCATCCGGGTGAAACTTAAGGATATGCTCCGAAACACTTAGGAGGCTAAGTCCGTTGAAGTGTCGGTAGCCCTGTGGCGCCAGGGGGTGATGGCGCTAATGATCAAGCCGGGTTGTGGTGCCGATGCTGGGGCTTCAGGCGTAGGCGAAGGGCACCAATGTGATGATCGACGGCCCCAAAGACCGACGCGGGAATTTGGACAGCAAGAAGTAAGAAATTTTACGTGAAAGTTACCTAGGCCGAAAGTGGGCAAATCAGGACAAATCGCTGTCGCAAGCCTGGCGCTGGCGGAATTGATCATGACGCACTTCGCGGCTCCAAGCCGAAGCTTACAGCGCTGACGTGGGCCGTTAGCAGGTACCGGATTCGCCCTAGGCCATTCCTATAACCCAAAGTAGTCGGCTAATTACAAAATGGACTATTGGGTACACAGCTACATCTTCTACACGTATCATTGCGAAGGCGTGTGCTGCTTCTACGAGCCGCCTTGGGGGGCGGTCTGGGTTCGGCCGAGTACTTGGGAGGGGTAATAAGTGATTGGTGGAAGGGCGGAGCGCACTCGAATTTCGGAGCCATACTCGTCGCTCAGTGGCCCACAACCAGTGGATATTGTATGCGATATCCCAGACTCGCGAAGTGAATTGCTAGTGCTTCCGCCCGACTATAGCGCGCCCTGGCCGAAGGTCACGGTGGTCATTCCTACGCTTAACGAGGCCCGTAACCTGCCGCATGTCTTTGCCAAGCTGCCTCTCGGGCTTCATGAGGTCATCATTGTCGACGGGAATTCGGTCGATGACACGGTCGTGACGGCCCGTCGGTTGCGCCCTGATGCCCGGGTTATCACGCAGAACCGCTCTGGGAAGGGCAATGCTCTGGCCTGCGGGTTCGCGGCGGCGACCGGCGATATCGTCGCTATGGTCGATGCTGACGGCTCGGCTGATCCGGCCGAGATCCCGCGGTTCGTCAGGGCCCTCCTTGACGGGGCGGACTTCGCGAAGGGTACTAGGTTCGCTTACGGCGGCGGGAGCTGTGACATCACCCGGATGCGCCGTCTCGGGAACCGGATGCTCAGCGGTCTGGTCAACCTTCTGTGCCGTACGCGGTATTCAGATCTCTGCTACGGATACAACGTTTTTTGGCGCTGTCACGTCCCGGTGTTCGGCCTTGACGCAGAAACGCGCGTCCCGGCTGGCAGCGGCACGAGATTGTGGGGCGACGGATTCGAGGTGGAGACCTTGATCAACATCCGTATCGCCCAAGCCCGCCTGAAAGTCGAAGAGGTCGCAAGCTTTGAGCATTCCCGGATCCATGGCGTCAGTAACCTGAATGCGGTCAGTGACGGCTGGCGCGTTTTGCGCACCATTATCGCTGAGCGCTACTACTACAGGAGGCGGCCAGCGCAGAGCGACCATGCCTCGTCTGGGAGTCTTATGCAAAGCCAGCCACCCGTCATCCGCGAATCCGCCAGCCGCATTCCGTGATTCCTGGACGACCGACATCGGTTAGGCCACTCCGGTCGCGTCGGATAGTCAGTTGGTGCCGGTCCATTCCACGTAGCACTGAACAAGTGCGGCGTCGCTCGCCGAGGGTAACGCCAGCAAGCTCCGCGACAGCTTGGCCGCGTCCATTAGTTACAGGAGAGGGACATGAAGGTCTTGCTCGTCGCTGACCTCTACCCGCCGCTGATTGGTGGCACGGAACGGTACGTTCAAAACCTTGCGCGGGAACTAGTCCGTCGCGGGAACGAAGTCGCAGTAGCGACGATACGCCTGCCCGGCACAGCGCGCACTGAGGTCGATCAGTTCGGAGTGCGCGTCTACCGGATTGATCAAGGATGGGCAACCCGCATGAAGCGGGCCTACGCTACCGACAGGCCTCACCATCCGTCAGTCGCCGATCCCGGCGTGTCGTCGGCTTTGCGTACCATCGCGGCACTCGAGCGCCCGGACATTGTGCACGCGCACAACTGGATGCTCTACTCCTACCTCGCGGCGGCAGGCCGCCGCTACCAGGCGCCGGTGCTCGCCTCTCTGCACGATTATTGGCCGATCTGCCCGGCCCGCAGCCTCTGCTCTGGCGGACAGACCTGTCGGCACGCCACACTGTCGGCCACCCTACGGTGTGCGGTTCGCAACTACGGACAAGCAAAGGGGCTGGCCCTGGGCATGGGGCTCTGGAACTCCCGGCGCCGATGGCACCCCCGCGTCGACCGGTATCTCGCCGTGTCCCAGTATGTGGCCGACGTCTGCCAACCGGCTCTGGCCGGCCGACCGGTCTTTGTGGCGCCAACCTTCGTCTCGGCCGACCTGGTCGCCGTCGCTGACAACACACCGGCTCCAGACTTCCTGCCCGACCGCCCGTATCTGCTGTACGTTGGCGGGCTCGGCGCGCATAAGGGCGTGACCGTTTTGGCTGACGCCTACCGCCAGCTCGGGTCCTCGGCGCCGCCGCTGCTCGTCCTGGGCACACCGGCGTCCGGCTGTGATGTGCGCTGGCCACCAAACGTGCATGTCGTGCACAACGTCCCTCATAACCAGGTCATGGCCACATGGCGGCACGCCCTGGCCGGTGTAATCCCGTCCATTTGGCCAGAGCCCTTCGGCCAAGTCGCGGTCGAAGCAATGGTTACCGGCACTCCAATAATCGCAAGCGCCGTTGGTGGCCTCGCGGACCTAGTCGCCAAACATCCAGCCGGAACCCTCGTGACCGCCGGTTCACCGACCGCGCTCGCCGCTGGACTCCGACATGTTCTCAATGCCCCCGACCTCCGGAGGCGAGCGCAGGAAGCGGGTCCCACTGCCGCAGCACCATTCTTGGCCACCAAGGCCGTCGACATTATTGAACACCACTACACCGAAGTTATTGCACAACACGGAGTGAAACAATGACTGTCGCCGACGACCGGCCGCTCCGGATCTGGCACGTAAATATCACCAGGAAGCCATCGGTGGTAGATGGCATCACCTCAGCGGTTGACGAACTCGCCTGCTGGCAGCGCGGACTCGGACACAAGGTCAGCGTGCTGCGCCAATTCCCGTCTCAGTTCGGCGGCACGATGGACCAACGGCCGGACATCGTGCATCTGCACTCGGTCTTTCGGCCTAGCCACGCCGCGATCGCGTATCGGCTACACCACGCCGGTATCCCATACGTCACTTCGCCGCACTCGGGGCTCGCCGCCGACGCGCTTCGTCGCGACTGGCTCCGAAAACGCGCCTACCTGGCATTGTGCGAGAAACGGCTCATGGCCAATGCGGCCGCAATCTTCTGTCTGACTGAAGCCGAAGCCAATGAAGTCCGGACGGTTCTTCCCAGCAACACCCCCTGTGCCGTGGTACCGAACATCGCGCCGGCCATGCTCAACCAAGATCCTCGTTGGATGCCTGCATCAGGCCGGCCGAACCTCGTCTGTCTGTCCCGGTTCGACGTGTGGCAGAAGGGGTTGGACCACCTCGCCAGCATCGCCGCGTGGCTACCAGAGGTGGATGTCACGGTCTACGGAGCGCCTGACCACGTCCAGCCCGAACTGCTCCGCCGGCTGCGAGCGTCCGCACCGAGCAACTTCCATTTCGCCGAGCCGGTGCACGGAAACGACAAGACACGCACGCTGACCACCGCAGCGCTCTATGTCCAAACCTCCCGCTGGGAGGGACTCTCCGTATCGGTGCTTGAGGCGATGATGCTCGGAGTTCCCTGCGCGGTCTCGCCGTACATCGCTCGTTCGATGGGCCTGACGGACGGCAAAGCTGCCCTGTCGCTCTGTCAGGACCCAGCGCATGCCGCCACTCAGGTTCGTGCCGTACTCAATGACCATCGACGTCTTAAAGTGATGGCCCGAACCGCCCGGGACAGCGTCCTGGAACGATACTGCGGAGACTCGGTCGCTTCCAAAAGCATCGCTGTCTATCGCAGAGCGATTAACCGCAGAGCGATTAACCAAAAAGAGAGGCCAATCGAGATTTTCGATGTTACAGCAGCAGAGAACGAGACTTGTGTTCCGGAGCTGCGTAAGGTGGTCTCACCGCACAAGGCCGTGTCAGCGAGGATCGGCGCTTCTCGCGACGGGAGCTCGCCATGAAGGCTGGGCGTCTGACAGCAATTGTTGCAACAGGTTCGTTGGCTCTCTTGGCGATAGTAATAGAAACTCTTTCTATTCTGCCCCCGGCGAGACTCGTGCTGGGCATTCTGCTGGTATTCGCTCTTCCGGGTTTCAGCCTAGTATGCGCTGCCCTCCCCGCAGCGGAGATTTCCACCTCTGAACGGATACTGGCTAGCATCGGCGTCAGTGTGGCGACTACGACGTGTTCTGCTGTGCTGCTTGGGGCAACGGTGGGTCTTTCTCAGAGATCAGCCGCCACGATGCTCGGCTGCCTGACCGTCTTGGTCTCGGTATACGCATGGCACCGAACGTATCGAATCCGGCGAAGGCAAGGGGAGGCGTCAGAATGGCAACACTGACGCTTCCTATTAGGCGGGCCCGCGGATATCTGCGCACGGCGCAGTCGGATAGTTTGGTGCGCAACAGCGTTTATTTGATGGCCTCGACCGTTGTAACGGGGGGACTAGGCTGCGTATTCTGGGTGGTGGCGGCTCATCTCTTCACTAGCGCCCAGGTTGGTGCAGGGAGTGCGGTTATTTCGTTCTGTACTACGGTAGCGCTGTTCACCTACCTCGGGGCCCAAGCAATGCTTATCGAACGCTTGCCCGGTTACGAGGGTTCGAGAAAGTGGACCGCTGCTCTGGCTCGGGTTTGCATAGCGACGTCTGTAGTGACCGCGATCGTGGCAGCGATTGCGATTCCGGTCATTGCCCAGTCCAAGAGCTATGAGTCTTTCTTCATTTCGGCCGGAGCGCTACTAATCGCAATTCTCGGATCGGCGATCTGGACGATGGTTAATCTGTTCGGTTCGGCTTTTATCGCCGCTCGGCGAGCCGGCGGATTCCTGACCGTGCAGGGGCTTATAAGCTTGATCAAGATTGTCCTCTTGGTCGCGGCTTACGCGCTCGGCCTTGGAGCTGCTGGGATTGTTGGGACATGGGTTGTGAGCGCATTCATTGGTCTTGTCCTGGCAGTACTGTGGTTCCTGCCGCGCCTTGGCCTCGGCCGTGGACGTTCTGCGTCGTCCAGCCATCGTGCACAAGGGGGGGGCAGTGACATGATGGCAAGCGCCGACGAATATCCACGGCGCATCTATCGCGGTGTGCGGCGCCGACAGTCTTCTAAATCCTCTTACATCCGGCGCTTGATCGGGCAACATCTTACCAGCGTGGGCGGTGCTTTGACCCCACTTATGCTTCCTATCTTGGTAGCGATCCGGCTTGGAGTGACTCAAAACGGATATTTCTACATTACGTGGATGATTGGAAGTCTTTTCTTCATGGTTAGCCCTTCCATTTCCAGTGCTCTATTTGCGGAGAGCGTTCGTATCAATACCGGCCTGCGAAGCGCAGTGGTCAAAGCATTCCGAGCCACCTCCTTTATACTCATCCCCACGATTGTGATAATGATCGCAGGGGGCAGGATTGTCCTCGGGATATTCGGCACGACCTACGTAGCCGCAGGCTACGGATTGCTCGTTGTATTGGCCATCTCAGCCATACCAGATGCGGTGTCCAACATAGCGGTTTCGGTATTTCGAGTAACGAACCGGCTCACGTACTCCGCCGCTCTCAACATAGGCATAATGATCATGACCCTTACCTGCGCCTGGTTGCTCGCGCCGTCGTTCGGGATCGTCGGCGCGGGACTCGCATGGCTTGCAGCACAGGTGCTTGGTGCGATTGCCAGCATTCCCGCCTATATGAACCTTAACGGAAAGGCGAGGCCATGAGCCGGATTTTGACATCGCCAGGCCCTCAGGCTCCGATTCCGCAAAAACTAGATGATGGCGCGGGCAGGCGGCGAAGACGCCGGGACATGTCCAGTCTGGAGGTTACGCGCATCTCCACGTTCGCCGAAGCATCCGCTCTCCGCGATGCTTGGCAGGCGCTCTACGTCACAGGTGCTCCGCAGAATCCCTTCGCCTCACCGGACTGGCTGTTGCCGTGGGCGCGGCATTTCGTGCCCGAGCGTGATCTCGCTGTGTTCACGGTGCGGCGGGACGGGCAACTCGTGGGACTCGCGCCATGGTACGTCAAGCGCAGTCCGCTATTTCTAAACCGCCTTCAGCTGCTGGGCAGTGGCAGGCACGATGCGCTCACCGAACTCCCACAGGTTCTAACCGCTCCCGGCGAGGCTCGGTCCGTCTTGCGAGCGGTCATCAACGAGTGGTCGCAACGGCCGGGCGACTGGGACTGGCTAGAGGTGCCGATCATGGACGACCAAGGCTGGTTCGAGCCCGAATGGCTCACAGGTGCTGTCGGAGAACGTGGCTTGGTGCAGCACAAGGTAACCAGGGCTCCGGTCGTACTTGACCTCCCGACGGATTCGTCCGCGCTGCATGCTGGAATGAAACGTAACCTACTAGAGAGCACGCGCCGAGCCCGAAATAGGCTCAACAAGACAGGGCAGCCGTGGGCGGTCACGGTGCATGAAGATGAGAAGGATATCGCATGTGCAATACCCGTCCTCGCTCGCCTGCATGCCGCCCGCGCGCACCTTGCTGGTCGGCGGCATCATCCCGATCGGCTCGCCCAGGCCTGCTGTCGTGCGTTTCTTGAGGAGGCGCTAGTGCTTATGGCGCGTCGGCGAAAAGCGCAGATCCTAACGCTTGATGTCGCGGGCAATCCCATCGCCGCGCAGCTAGTTCTCATGGCGCCGGATGCGACTTTTCTCGGACTGAGCGGAATAGATCCGGCATGGTGGCATATCAGCGCCGTAACCTTCTTGCAACTGCACGCGGCTGAAGATGCGATTAGACGCGGGGCCGGCATACTCAATTTCTCCGTTGGCCCAAGCGTCTACAAGCTCCGCTGGAGTGAACAGATCAAACAGCATCCCGAATTCATTGTCTGCGGTCCCCGACGTTCGTCCCAAATCGCATTCACGGGCTACCGGGCAGCCGCTGCGATCGCAGGCATCCGCCGCGAGGCTGTCCGTCACCGCAAGGCGTGAATCCAAATGATACTCCGAGGGAACGGTCCACGTTATGATGCTGACAGCAACTCAGTTACTCCGCAGCAGACGGATGAGTACTCAACGCAAATAATTCACCACGAGCCAACGCTCAAGACTACGAGCGTGATGGCGGGCACAGATAACCACTCTTCTCCCGCTTCCGGCCGGATGCAGTCCTCCAAAGGCATGGAAAAGGGTAAGCGCTTCGACGTCGACCGCATCTTGCTAGCTGCCATGATAGCTATAGACGTCGTTCTTGGCCTTACGACAGTAGCAAATGCTGACAAAGAAAGCCTACAGGGAGGAAGATACAGCAGCGCTGTCTACCTTTTCTTTGCTGGGATACTCTTCATTTTCGTTCCCATCGCCGTCCGTGTGCTCATGCCGAATGTGAGCCGACGGGAACGTCTGTCCCTCGTCCTTACTCTTGGGGTCGCATTCTATGCAGTAAAGATAATAGGCTCTCCCAAAGCCTTCACGTATATTGACGAGTACGTCCATCTAAGGACTACTCAAAATATCCTGACCACACACCACCTGTTCGGCCTCAACCCCCTGCTGCCGACGGCTGCATACTATCCCGGGCTGGGTGCCCTTTGTGCGGCCGTTGTTAACCTTACCAGCCTTAGCCCTTTCATATCAGGCTTGATTATCATCGGAGTGTCACGGATTCTGATATCCGCATGCTTTTTTCTGATCGCGGAGAAGGTTACGGGGTCCAGCGTTGCGGCTGCTGGAGCCAGCCTTATCTATGCGGCCAACCCGATGTTCCTTTTTTGGAGTTCAGCGTTCTCTTACGAGAATCTAGCTCTCCCACTAGCAGCGTTCGCCGTATGGTGGATCACTCGAACACGCTACGAAACCAGCACCACGGTACCGATAATCACGGTGGTGCTGATCATTGCTGTTACCGTTACCCATCATATTGTTGCATTTGCGCTAACGGGACTACTTGGTGCGTGGTGGTTGGCTGAGCGCTTTAGGAAACGACCTATCGGGAAGCATCACGGAGTCGGGATCATGGCCATTACGGCCGGCTCACTGTCCTTGGCATGGTTCTTCTTCGTCGCACGGCCTGCCGCGTCCTATCTCATTGCTCAGAATATCGCCCCTTCCTTGCAGCAATTGGGAGCTGTGCTTGATGGTCACGCAAAGGCTAGGCAGCTTTATAGTGGAGTTGGTGCTTCAGCAACCCCTGATTGGTACAGGCTGGCTGGCTTTGTCGCCGTAGGCCTAATTATGTTGACCCTCCCTCCTGCGCTCTATCGAGGATTGAAATTCGCTTTCGGCTGGGGGAAAGTAGGCTTTCGCAAGGCTCGTATAGTCAATGTGTCGATGACGGTTGCTTTGGCAGTGGCGGTTGTCTTCCCGTTGAGTCTTTTGCCAAGGTTTACTACTGACGGGGGAGCGCTAGCATCGCGGTCCTCTGAATATCTTTTCACGGGACTAGGCTGCGTCTTGGCAGTGCTTGCCGCGAAACCCGACCAATCGCCACGCTCCAAGCTAAGATGGCGACTAATCGCATTTAAGTTGCCGCTGCGGGCTCTTGTTGCTGCATGCATGATTACAGTGGTATTGGTCGGCGAGCTTACCGTCTTTTCATCATATTCTCAATTGATGCCGGAGCCATCACACCCTCAGGGTTATCCATGGACGGTGCAGCCCGACGTAATAGCAGCTTCGAAATGGGCACGTGCACAACTCGGAATCAATCAAAGTTTTGCTGTGAGTGTAGTCGACGCGGAGGCGCTCGCCACCTATGGTGAGCAAAACACTATCCCGGAGCAGAATGCCTGGCCAATCTTTCTAGCTGATACACTGAATAAGGGAGTGGTGGACACCATTCAAGAGATGAAGGTACGCTATCTGTTCGTCGACTGGCGGATGACATATGGTATTCCGACAAATCCCGGCAATTATTATTTCAGCCAGTGGGAACCTCAGTCAGGTCAGTATACACATCCGCTTCCCGCGGTAATGCTCCACAAGTTCTCTACCACGAAATGCGCACGACTGATCTATAGTTCCGGGCCAATTCAGATCTTCGATGTTATTCAGATCGAGGACGGAACCTGCGTTCCTACGTAATTTCGGAAGGTGAGGTTAACTTTTGAACCGTCCAACGGTATCCGTCATTATCTGCGCTTACACAGAAGATCGCTGGCGGCAGCTCAAGAGCTCGGTCACTTCGGTCGAAGCTCAGACTATACCGCCACACGAGATCATCATTTGTATCGATCATAATGAGGAGTTGCTGCGAAAAAGCGAAGAGTACTTTGAGAGTGGACGCCCGGCAGGAGCCATACCACTAATGGTTATAGCAAATAAATACAACGGCCGCCTAGGCTCCGCTCGCAATACTGCGGCCGAATTCGCGAGCGGGGAGGTGCTCGCATTCCTAGACGATGACGCCGCTGCCGCTACCGACTGGCTGGAGCGGCTGATCTCCCCGTATCACGATGAACAGGTTGGCGCCGTAGGCGGTGCACCGTTGCCGGCTTTCGAAGCAAAGCGGCCCCGCTGGTTTCCATATGAGTTCGACTGGGTATTCGGTTGTGCCTATCGGGGCCTCCCGTCGGCCCGTACGCCCCTCGTACATCTCATTGGTGCAAACATGTCGGCGAGACGCTCCATTTTGCAGGAGATCGGTGGCTTCCACTCGGATAATCACGATGACATGGATATGTGTCACCGGATCGCATTTGCTCGGTACCAGGTCCTTTATGAGCCACTTGCTATCGTACGTCACTTCGTACCGGCCGACCGGACAACGTGGCGTTATTTCTGGCGGCGATGCTACTTTGTCAATCGAGGTAAAGTAGAGGCGTTCGCCAATATGCGGGAAGCTGCCCACCTGGGCGCCGAACTGGCTTTTGTGAGACGCATATTGACTGCAGGCATCCTGGCCGAGATCCGCCGTGTAATCCAGGGCGACTTGTACGGACTCGCGCGCACGGGAGCGATGATTGCGGGAATCGTACTGGCCGGCCTTGGGCATTTGTCGGGAAAGGCGCGCCTCCGCTGGCCGCACCGAACACCAGCCATCGGGTAGCGGGTTTGGCAGGACTTGCGGCGACCCGAACGGACGGAAGAAAGCCCAGCTCTTTGGCCGCACTCTGATTCGATACCTCATGAGTCGGCCATAGTAGCCCTGCTAGGCCGAATGCCGCGAAACTATATCACTGGAGAAGGTCAAGTCAGTTAGGAATACGCGAATGCAGTTCATCAACGCGAGTATCTTGCAATACCATAATGGATCGAGCGCGGCGGCGTCTCTCTCCTCAAGGAGGGTACCCGCGGTGGCCGGAATCGGTTCACAATCGGCCGTCGATAATGTGAGCAAGGTCTTCAAGAATATGGCGTGGTCGCGGTGACCGTTTCACTTATAATCGGCTCTGGACCAGCGGCTGCAGGTGTTGCACTCGCGCTCAGCCGTTATCGCGATGAGGAGATAATCGTCGTCGATGTCGGTGAACGCCTCAGCGAGCACAAGAGGTCGATAATCGATCGACTTGCGTCGCTTCCCAGCCATGAGTGGCCTTCCGAAGATATCGAATCCATCCGTTCGAAGGCCGTCAGATCAGCGCGAAAGTCGTTGCCTGAAAAACGTTCGTATGGGTCAGATTACCCGTTTCGAGACGTTGGTCAGCTTCGAGGCGTGCACGAGCTTGAAGGCGCCAACCGCTCAGTTATCTCGGGGGCTTATGGTGGCTTCAGCACAGTCTGGGGCTCCCAGGTTATGCCGTTCTCATCGGCTATGTTCAAAGAATGGCCTGTTGGCCTGGACCAAATGGAGCCTCATTACCGTGCCATCCTCTCTCACATCCCCTTCGCCGCCGAGCAGGACGATCTGGCCGAGAACTTTCCCCTATTCGGTGAACCGACGCCGCTACCGCCCGTGCATCCGCGGACAACAATGGTACTCAATGCCTACACGCGGCATCGCAAGCGAATGCAGTCACTCGGAATCACCGTCGGGCACGCGCGTCTCGCATTTGACTCGCCTCGTTGTGTCTCTTGTGGACTGTGTCTGACCGGGTGCCCGCACAGGCTCATCTACTCGGCGTCTCATACCTTCGATAAGCTAATCAAGCAAAGGCGAATTCGCTATCACGACGGTTTGATCGCATTCCGCCTGAGCGAGTCAGATGGCAAGGCGCGAGTCGACGCGTGGCAGACCGAAACCAACTCGACGCAGACGTTCGAGGCGGATAGGGTCTACGTCGCTTGCGGCGCATTCGGGACGACTCGGCTGGTGCTTGCTTCGCTCGAGCATTATGACAAACCCGTCATGCTTGATGAGTCAGTGCAGTTTGTGCTGCCTGCAGTCTCCGCCAAGAGAACATCCGATCCACGCACCGTTAGCAGCTTCACGTTGAATCAATTCAACATGGTAATCTCGCTCGATGACGTCGGGCGGGACGTGTCACAAGTGCACTTCTACTCATCCGACCTCTCACATCTCGATGCGATGCCAGCACCATTGCGTACGCGTATCGCTCATCCCGCCGCGATCGAACTGTTGCGTCATACCACGCTAGGGCTTGGCTATCTCCCATCGTGGGCCTCCCCGAGGATCCGCGTAGTCGTTAGACCCCCACGAGGTCCGGAACTCCTTCCAGGCCTCGAGATCGGGCCCGAAGACTCTGTAGCTAACGGGATCCCCATGCTCCAGGAAGTGCTGCGCCGGATGACACGGGCAGCGCCATATCTGGATCTCCTACCGCTCAATGTGATGAAGTTCGTTTCCGCGACCGCCAAGAGCTATCATTTCGGTGGAAGCTTCTCCCACGCCAGGCTTGACCGAGTAGGCTCTCTGGGTACTGACCGGGTTGGCCGGTTGAAGGCCTGGAAACACATCCACCTCGTTGATGGGTCAGTTTTTCCGAGCATCCCGGCCACGACCTTCACTCTCTCAGTTATGGCGAACGCGCATCGCATCGCTGAAGAGTCGGTAACCTTGCGAGATGGATGAAAGAGTCAGAACCGTCGGCATCACTGGCGTACGAGGTTACGTAGGGTCATTGCTGCGACGGGAATTTATGGCCCAGGGCTGGCGGACCGTTGGCCTTGTTCGTCAGCCTCCGCCCAGCGACACAAATGCCTTGTCTTATGACCTCATGCGGACTCCTTCGCCCACCTTGCTTGACGGTATCGATACGCTAGTGCATTGTGCCTGGGATTTGTCCATTACCCGTCGTAGGGAAATCTGGCGGGTGAACGTCCACGGTACGGCCGCGCTATTGCGACTTGCTGAGCAGCAGGGAATAAGGCGGGTCATTTTTGTATCCTCAATGTCAGCATATGACACGACCACTCAACTGTATGGGCAAGCTAAACTCGAATGCGAGAGCATAGCCGCTACTTTCGGCCATAACGTTGTACGTCTCGGCCTCGTGTACGGTCCCGGCTGGGGCGGGATGGCTGGGTCGCTGCGGAAAATGACGAAGCTCCCTATCATCCCCTTGCTCGCAGGAGAATCCCACCAGTACACGGTGCACGAGGAGGATGCTGCTGTCGCTATAGTGCAACTGGCTTCTGTCCCAGAGGTTCCGCTAGTGCCTCTTGGAATCGCCCATCCGGAACCCGTTAAATTCGGTCATTTTGTACGGACGATCGGTACCACCGACGGACGTGTGCCTCATCTCGTCCCCGTGCCTTGGCAGATCGCATACGCCATGCTCCGTGCTGGCGAAGTAGTGGGCGTCAATCTGCCCTTCCGTGCTGATTCATTGCTCGGCCTAGTTCGGCCAGCTCCCGAGGTGCCAAACCAGAGTGTGGTTAGAGATCTGGGATTTTCCTTCCGCTCATTCTCGATGTGAACCATACTATGTCCTCTACTGCAGTTCCGTGTTCGAAAATTTTGTAGTGAGCCCAGCTGGTCCTCGTTGGCGTCCTGGCGGATCCTGCAACCAGCATGCCGGGCGGAAGCTGTCCGGCAGCTGAGTCATCAGCCCGCTGCCGCGCCCATGGCCGAGGGCTTGGCAGAACTGGTAGGGGAGAAGGCTGCCGTGGCTGAGCGGTAAGGGTCGCCGTCGGCTCGCTGTTTCCGCGGATCGGCACCGCGACCAGGGCGATTTCGCTTGCTCCGAGTTGCGCCGGATCGGCCGGGCGGGCCGGGGAGTGCCGCCTAGGAGGCCAGCGTACCAGCGACGTCTCGCGCAGCCGCTGCAGCGTGGAACGGGTGGAAGCGAGCGCAGTACAGGGCGATCTCACGGGGCAGGGCCAGCTCGATGGACGGAAGCCGAGGATCCCTCTGGATGCTGACCAGCGCCGCGAGAGGTTGGGCTACAGGCCGAGCAACGGCGCCTGCCAAGCCTCCCCGGCAAATGGGTCAACGCCTAGCGTGTAGAGAACTCGATGCGGAGCAGCTCGGCCAGACCAGCCAGAAGAACTGGTGAACCCAGCAGTGGCCGCGCTGCGTTAGCAGCACCGGAATGCCTCGATGGCATGATGCGCGACTTGGAGCTCCGGCGGCGGTAGCTGCAAATAGTTTCCGTACTTAGTGCTGAGAACTGCGTCATAGCCGCTCGGGACCCGATATCGTCGCTCCTCAAAGGGCAACTCGACTATCCCAGAGTAAGCCTGAGCTGTGACACATTCGGGAGCTCCCCACACGACCACTCCTACGAGGTCGCTATACTCCGTGGAATATCGACTTGCGCGAGATGAGGTTTTATGAATGAGCCAGTCAAGGGATACGAGTTTAGCGACAGGCTTCGCGAACACGAGTACGGATTCGCGCAGATTGGACCGTTTATACTTACGCGGTATCTGATGTGAATACATCAGAGCTCGCAGAACACGGAGCACCTGATCGTGAACCCATCTGGCAACGGCCCCGGACGGCCGCCCATCGAGCGGAAATACGTCAATATTAATCCCGATCTTATAATTGACGTCACATTCTTCCTCGATGGACAAAGTGCCCGGATTATCAGCGATCTTCGCGAATGGCCACGGGAACCCAGGTATTGTTGAAGGGCTACATAGAGAGTATCCATTGATAGCCGAATGTTCGGAGGCAATTGAATGAAGCCGGTCATAATCCCGCCTGGGCATCACTACATCGATGTCGTCGTCCCACGGAATGAAACCCTGGTGACGGACAGCACCTATAAGAGTTCCAGCATACAGGAAGTAGCTCAATCCATGGGCTACACAAAAGTCGGCGAAAGAATTCAAGATCTCAGTCTGCGCAGTACGCAATTCGTTCCGGGTGAGCCTTATCCAACCTGCAAGATCGGTCGCGCTAATCTCGCGAGAAGGCTGAGCCTCTCCTGTCCTGCCTATACCGCCGTAATTCATTCTATGATCTCCAAGAGCATTTCGTCGGAAGCGCAACACCCGTGCCTATGTGTGTTACGATCTAATGCAACGGCTAATAGCCGCTACCATGTCAGGCCATTTCCCAATCACATCCTCAACGTTTTAGTACGAAGACTCGGCTTGCAAGCTCTTATCTTGTATAGCTGAGCCGTGCGGTCGACCAATAAATTACCTACCGGAGCGATTCTGCGTTATAACCACGACATTAGGCCACGGCTAACCGGCGGTGGCGGCGTCCGAATTCCCATCGACGACAATGACCTCGTGGGGTCTGGGCGAAAAGTTAGGCGACGACGTGGAGTAGGTTACGGGCCTCGTTAAGCGCGGGAATGATCACCGTGATCTTCGGCCAAGCCCAAGGCCGTGAGGATCGATAGTTCATATAGGGATACTGGAGGATCGTATACAGGATTCCCTGACCCGAACTGCTGGACGATGGGCATTGCGCCAAAATTCGGGCAGCCTACACTTTCCGCCAGTCATAATTGCCCTCCCCAAAGCGTTAGGCCGAAGCCTCACATCACGCCGCAAAAAGCAGCCTATAGCAGCAGCGGCAAGATCATCCACGAATCGTACACATAGAAGACACCGGTTTGTGCGCTAAAGTTCACATTGAAGTCATATGACTACACAGAGCTAACGGATTTACCCCACTTCGACAGTGGCAGCATCAAAACAGACTCAAAGGCGGACATAGAACACAAAGGCGGATACCTACTGAAATTAGATAAACACCTAACGTCCCTAGCGTTAGCCCGTGACCTGGACCCGCCGATGGCGGGAGGGGCCCCATCTGTGGTGGCTTGCCAGGGTGGTCGGACCGGTGCTCGGACCGTGTTCTTGCCGCAAGAAAGGGACCACCTGGGGCGTCATGAGTGATCATGCGGGATCCTCGCTCGTCGTCAATGGACAGGCCAGTGGTTTGGCCGTTGATTGATGGTTTCTGGCCTTGCAGGTAGAGGTTCCTTCGAGGGCGAGTCCGTAGGCGGTGGAGACAAGCCGACCGACTTCGGCCGGTGAGCAGCGAGTCTGCCAACACGGACAGCCATTTAACTGGGATGCGGTTGGAGGTCACAACGGCGGCGGGCAACTGGTGGCGGTTGGTAACGCCGAGCTTGTGCATGGCCCGTAGAGGTGGGATTCCACGGTCCGCACCGTCAGGACGAGCCGGTCGGCGATCTCGGCGTTGTCCAGGCCGCGCGCCGCGAGGCCGGCGAACTGGCGTACTCGTGAGGTGAGCGCGGTGGGCCGGGCTCCAGCCCCTCGATGGTCGGCTCGCTGCCTCCCTCGCCGCGCTCGTGCAGCTGGCGGCAGCGCGCGGCGTCCTGGCGTCCGGCGGTGCGGAAGGCCGACGCGGCGTGGACGGCGGCCTCGGTCGCGTACCGCAAGGCGCCGATGGCCCGCATCTCATCGGCCACCGCCGACAGCGCGGCCCGGGCGGTGGCGGCCCGGGCGGTGTAGGCGGCGGTCAAGCGTAGCGTCGCCGGGCCAGGTTCTGCGGGCGGGGCGCGACCTGCCAGGGCGGCGCGCCGGCCCGCAGGGCATCATAGGTGAGGCGGGCGGCGTAGACCGGCATCTCGGCCAGCCGGGCGGCCGCGTCCAGGAGCAGCGCCTGGCGCGGGGCGGATCGCCGTGGCCCAGGACCGGCGGCCGCATTACCTTCGCGGCCGGCCTGTGGATCTGCTATCACGACCGGCCGGGCGTGTCAGGCGCATTCACCCGTCCCCCGGCGGTGCTGACGCGCACTATTAAACGCGCTACTATCCTCATTCAAGTAATTCCGCGAACGAAGTGTAGCGGATGATCGCAACGCAAACCCCTCGCGGTATATCCGCGTCTTCTATGCGTAGGGTCCGAACGTGCGTGTACCGCTGCTTCTGTAAGCCCGGGCGATACCGACCTCGGCCGGGTACTTGGGTAGGATAATCGTGGTTGGCGAGGAAGCGGAAGGTGTCAAAAGTCCGGCACGATGCTCACCATTCGACCGGCAGCCACCAGAGGATTCTGTATACGATTTTCCGATCGATGCCTTAATTAATATCCGTAAGAGCGCAGGGCAATCACGCTCCATCAGGGGAGTCCTTCGCTCCGCCAGCGGATGGCCATGCACGAATCCTCTAGTCGTATCAAGTGATTTCTCGGATGTTGCACAGAGTCACACCGCTGATCGTTTCCCTGTGCAGGCGGCGGTCGGGAGCAGGTAATTCCGCGACCGGGTCCGCCGTTTCGCCTGCTGTATTCGAACAGAGCACCCATCAATAAGGAGACGAACACAACCATGGCAGCAAAGCTTCAGGACATCCTGCTCGGCCCGGATATCCAGCCACAGGTGGCGGCCGACTGCCTCAAATTGATTGATCAGGAGGTCTCCGACAAGTCCGGAGTCTCCGCGGCCGCCGTCAAGGTCGCCTACAAGACGGTGAAAACCTTTAAGCCGGGTTACCTTCAGTCCATGGTGGAGCGCCTGATCCCGGATATCGTAGACAATCTTCAGCCGTACTGGGCGGACTTCAGCGCCTCCGGCTCCTCCGAATTCGGCGACTACCTGGTTAAGCGCAGCGAGGAGGTTTCCGAGGTCTTGCTCTCAGTAACCGATAAGCAGGCAGAATCCTCCCAGCGACCTACCATCCTCAAGGCATACCGTGCCGTCCGCGGCGGCGCGGCTAAGCACGTCGCAGCCGCGCTCCCGCAGGTCGGCGTCCTAGTGCAGAAGTACGGAGCCTGAATCGGCTGTCCCGGTCCATCTGGCCTCCGTGGCAGCACCGACCGCGCCCTTGGTGATCCCGAAGTCCGATAGGTACGCATGGTCGGGTCGGCCCGTCCGTGCCATCCACCAGGATGCTCACGGTCGGGACGGCCAGGCCGGCGTTCTCCGGTGCCAGCCGAGAGAGGCGGCCGACGTCAGAGTCCTGCAGCGGAGAGATGGCTGGCGGTCAGCGGTTGAGTTCGCATAGGTGCCGGTCGATGTCGCCGGTGAACCGGCAGATCAGCCGGGCGAACTCGCGGCGTTCGGCGGGCGGCCAGCCGGCCAGGAGCGTGGCGAGCCACTGGTGGCGCGCGAGCAGGAACCGGCTGAGTACCTGGCGTCCTTCCGGGGTGAGCTGCAGCAGGCACGTCCGCGCGTCGTCGGCGTCCCGCGCGCTGCTAACCGGGCCCAGCCGTTCAAGCTGCTGGGCGTTGCGGGTGACGGCGGGGGAGTCGATGCCCAGCCGCGCCGCCAGATCGGTGATCCGCAGGCTGTCGTCCTCGGCGTGCAGGACGTAGAGGGCGGCTATCCCGGCCTGGTCGAGGTCGTCTCCTGCCT
>Ga0302326_10007885_pt1 | contig 23592 bp, 18 predicted proteins | sample Palsa_T0_3_FD_202264 | JGI IMG/M metagenome (GOLD analysis project Ga0302326, IMG submission 202264) | Peat permafrost microbial communities from Stordalen Mire near Abisko, Sweden - Palsa_T0_3 | ecosystem: Environmental > Terrestrial > Soil > Palsa > Peat permafrost | place: Sweden: Abisko... | reverse complement strand
ACGGCGCATTGGGGCCGATTCCCTTGTGCGCGCCGGAGCGGCGGCCCGGCCGGCGGTGCTGGCGGCTGCGCGCGGGGATGACCCGCAGATTGCCGATGCGGCCGCGCAGGTGTTGCGGTCGCTGCCGTGGTGGGTGCCGGATGATCCGCCGGAGGTGAAGAAACAGCTAGAATCGTACGGCCAAGAGAGCGCGACAGGCCGCATTACGATCGTCGCGCAGCTTGACACCGTGCCCGGAAGCGAGCCAGCCCTCCTGCGCTTGCTTTCGGACGAATTGAATGAAGACGTCTGCTGGCAGGTCGAAACCGAATTGGTTGAGCGGCCCGATGTGGCGACCTTCACCGCGGCGCGGCGGTTCGATCTGCAAACAGCCCGACCGGCGGCGCTGGTTCTTGCGGGGCGCGCGTGGCTCACACCGCTGAGCGGTGGTAGAAGCGCTTCGCTCATTGATCGCAATCGGGCGCTGGCCATGCTCGGCCGTGCCGTGGAACTGGAAGCGGTTGCCCCGACGAACGACAATGGAGAGCTCGATTTCGCCTTCGATCAATTGGCGGCCAGTGCCCTTGAGCGGCATCAATATGACCAGGCCGCGATGCTTCGCCGGAAGCAATGCAAGCGCATTGGCGTGACGCGCAGCAGCTTTCCATCCCCATTTTTCGAGCTTCTTATCCTTCACTGTGATTATGGCCCGCTTGCGGGGTACGGCGATGACCTGGAGGCGTATCAAGCATATGTGGCTGCTCCGGAATCGCTTTTTATTCTAAGTCAATTGTACGCCCGCCAGGGGCAAACTTTGATGTCACAGACGCTGGCGCAGGCGGCGCTGACGGCTTCACAAACGCAGTTGTCATCGGAGGAGACGCGAAGCCACCTAGCGAGCTTTCTGATTCGTCACGGTTGGAACGATCTGGCAGCCGAGGAATGTTGGGCGACGCTTTCGCACGCGGCGGCGCAGCCCGATACGGATGATGTCAATGCCCGTCTGTTGCTCAGCGATCTTGCAGCGATGCGCGGTGATGAAGCCGAGGCAGCGGATCAGTTGCGAAAGGCGCTGGACGATTACAGCGTTTGCGAAGGGGAGCTGACGATCTCGGGCGGCTCGCGCGAAATCAAAGGCGCGGAAGCTGAGCAAGTGCTGCGAGTCGAGCTTGCCAAGCATGCGCTCCACGCGGCGCAGGCGAAAGGTGATTCGGCTGAGGTGGGGCGGCAATTGGATGAACTGCTGCGTCTGGGCCCGGATGATGAGGAAGCGGTGCTGGATCTTGTGCCCGAGCTGAGGGCGAGGGGACGGCAGGCGGAGGCGGATAAGCTGTTTCAGTCGGTTTACATGCCGCTGCAGGCACGAGTCAATGCCGGGGATGCTGATCCCACTCTGTTGAATGACATCGCGTGGCTGTGTGCCCGCTGCAATGAACATGTTGATGAGGCGCTGGAGCTGTCGAACCGGGCGGTCATGGCCGAGCCGGATAGTGCGGCTTATCTCGACACCAACGCTGAGGCGCATTTCCGCGCCGGGCAAGCCGCAGAGGCCGCGCGCCTGGAAACCCTGGCTCTGAAATATCAACCGGGGGATAAGTTCATGGAAGGGCAGCTCAAGCGATTCCAGGCGGGAGTGAAGGGAAATTGAGGGGCGTTGCTGGTTATTGGTTGATGGTGAAGAGTTCCGGCCAGCAACCAGCAACCCGGGCCCACGCTATACTACCGGCATGTTTCGGCTCTCCCGCGAGGTGCGATTTGCGATCAACTCGATTCCCGACGATCAACTGCTCGATAAACCCAGCAACAGCTACGGCGGGTTTCCGACACTGACCGGGCTGGGGCATTGGTTCTCCTTAACCGTTGCGCTCGCAGGTGAGATCGATTCACAAACGAGCTATCTACGGAACATCAAGGAAATCGATGAGATGGTCCGCCGCCGGGCGGTGCCGCTGATCGAGAAGGCAATTCGCGGCGGAAGATTCGGCGGTGGGGCGCGGGTGCTTTCCGAGGTGTTCGAATTGCTCCGCGATGCATGGCCCGGCACGTCGCTTGACCAGCTTCAACTTTCACTCAGTCCGTTTCTCGCGCTGCGGGTGCGAGCGGTGGAGTTTCCAATGATTCGTCTCACGCAAAAATTTGAGTTCTCCGCAAGCCACCGGCTGCACAATCCGGCGTTATCCGATGCAGCCAATCGCGCGTGTTTCGGCAAGTGCAACAACCCGGCGGGACATGGGCACAACTATGAGGTGCAAGTCGCCATTTCCGGAAGACCCAAGGCGGATGGAACGCTGGTTTGTCTGCCCGATCTCGAACGGCTCGTCGCCAGCACCGTGATCGACCGTTTCGACCACAAGCACCTGAATCTGGAAGTGCCGGAATTTGCGGAATTGAATCCCACGGTAGAAAACATCGCCCGAATTATATTCGGCTTGCTAAAGCCGGTGGTCGCTAATCTTGCATCCATAACGGTTTGGGAAACGCCCAAGACGTGGTGCGAGTTTAGTGAAAACTAACCTGCCTGACTAACGCCGTAGGCATCGGCGTGTCTGATTCTCTGTACGCGTGCAAGAGGCCGTGATCCGAACCATGGCGGTTCGGGGAAACGGAAGGATCGGCCGCGATCATTTTTGGAGTCAGTCATGACCATGCTAACCACCCGTTTGAGCAAGCTTCTCGCCACCGCCGCCGGCGCGGCAGTTCTTGGTTTTGGCCCAGCGCTGGCGAGTGCCCATCCGCACTTTGTCGACCTTGGCGTAGACGTCGTTGTCGATCCGCAACCGTGCGCGCCAGTTTGTGCGCCGGTGGTCGTCGATCACGTGGATCGAGTCTGGGTCGAGCCGACGTATCGCACCGTCACCGAGCGTGTCTGGGTAGCCCCGGTTGTGGAGAATCGGGAAGTGCACACGTGGGTGCCGGATCGATATGAACTGCAGGATGTCGAATATCGTGAAGGCCATCACCATTTTATCCGCCAGGAAAACGTCTTGGTGGAGCCGGCACACGATGTGTGCGAGCGGCAGCAGGTTGTCGTGACGCCGGGACATTGGGAGGACGTGCAGCGGCAGGAAGTGGTGTGCCCCGGCCATTTTGAGGACCGCGTCTCGCCGGGGGTCGTGGAGCCACGACGCGAAACTCGGATAGACATCCTCGGCGGCTGGTTGCACGTGCGATAATTTGCGCAAGCAGAAAAAGAGGAGGCCTGCCCAAGGGCCGCCGGTTCCCCACCGGCGGCTTTTGGCTGGAAGAGCGCGGGCCCAAAATTCGCACACCATCGGTTGCGGTTCTGGTTCCTTGTCCCGGTACTCCGGGGCGCGCCCTTTTTTGCTACGCAGTTGCTAGAATTATCAAAATGACTCGGAACCAAATCCTCGCGGCCGCCGTTCTGTTGGGCGCTACGGTGCCGATTTGGCTTTGTTTGCTTCCGACGCCTCTGGATAATCATTCTCCAATGTTCATTTGCTTTGAGGTCTATACGTTTGGTTGCCTTGTCGTGCTTCTTCGGCTCAGACAAATATTCAAACGCCGCTGGGGTTCGTAGCTGTCTGCCTAGTTAATCTCTGGCCTGTCCTTCGCGGCAGCGCGATCTCCACAAATCGTCTGGCGATCCCCTATCATTCCCCGCGTGAATGTTCTGGTGATGACGCTTGGCTCGCACGGCGATGTCCATCCCTTTCTGGGTATCGGTCTGGCGCTGCGCGCTCGCGGCCATCACGTCACCTTTGCGACCAATGCCTACTTTCAGCCCCTCGCCGAGCGCGTCGATTTTACATCATTTTGCCCGCTGGGGACCGCTGATGAATACCGCTCGCTCGCGGGTTCTGAGTATCTTTGGCATCCGCGCAAGGGATTCAAGGTCATCTTTGACAGCGTCGGGAAGGGCCTGTCGCAGTTGTACGATCTGGCCGTCAATTTCGCGGAAAGTCATTCCGATGCGATTGTGGTTTCATCCAGCTTGTGCCTGGGCGCTCGCGTGGCTCAGGATAAGCTGAAATTTCCCATGGCCAGCGTGCATTTGGCGCCGGCGATGTTTCGTAGCTTGATCGATCCGCCAAAGTTCGCCGGGGTGTATATGCCGCAGTGGTGGCCTCGCGCGGTGAAGGCCGGCGTTTTCTGGCTGGGCGATCGGATTGCGGTCGATCCGGTCGTCTGCCCGAAACTCAATGCCTTTCGCGCTTCCAAAGGCCTGCCACCGATTCGTCGGCCGCTGAATGAATGGTGGCATTCGCCGGATCGGGTCATCGGGTTGTGGCCAGATTGGTTCGCGCCGATTCAACCGGACTGGCCGGCGCAAGCGCGGCTGGGGGGCTTTCCTCTGTTCGATGAGACCGGCCTGGAGCCGCTATCTCCCAGGCTCGTTGAGTTTTTGAAGAACGGAGACAAGCCCATTGCATTTACGCCCGGATCGGCAATGTGGCGTGGCGATGCGTTCTTCACGGCGTCGCTGGAGGCATGCCGAATCCTCGGCCGGCGCGGGATATTCCTCTCGCGTCATTGCGGTCACATTCCCGCCAATCTTCCGCCGGGGGTGATCCATGTCGAATTCGCGCCCTTCAGTGAATTGCTGCCGCACGTAGCGGCTGTGGTTCATCACGGCGGGATCGGCACGACATCGCAGGGATTGCAAGCCGGCGTCCCGCAACTGGTGATGGCGATGAGCCATGATCAGCCGGACAATGTGAATCGCCTGCGGCGGCTGGGTGTGGGCGAAGAAATCTCGCCGCGGGCGTTTCGCGGGCCGGCGGTTGCGAGGGCGCTTTCGCGGTTGCTTGATTCAAAGGAGGTCGCTCAGAATTGTCGGGCGGTCGCGAGCCGATTTGACAACGGGGATGCGTTCTCGCGAACTTGTGAATTGATCGAGGCGCTTGCCCCAAAACAAACGAATCAGGAATTTTGCCCGGTCAATGGTGTTGATATCGGCGCTACTTGAAGGGGTTCACCTAGCTCCCCAATTTGAATTCTCGTGGACGAGTCGTCGTTTACGGCAGATGAGGTGACAACTTCGAACCCGGGCCGCTCCGGGCGCGCCTCGCGTATGTCCCGCACAACCATGCGGATCGCGTCCATGACAAAACAAACGATAATCGCCAATCCGATGCAGGTCGCCAAAATAATTCCGAATGGGAACAGCCATGATGGATGCCGCCAGAAACCAAGCAGTGCTGGTCTCAACACGCAAAGCAATGCGACCAACCAGATGGCCGTATATAGGCGACGAATAATCGGACGGTATTTGGGCCAATTCATGCGAATTCCTTATCCGAATAATAATACCACATCCTCGACCCTGTATTGCCCTCGCCAGTTCCGCCTTTTTTCGGGCCCTAGGGGCCGGATAGACCTCCCGCGATCCTGTGCTACACTCTCGGGTCCCATGGCTTACACCGTCCTAGCGCGCCGATATCGCTCTGGAACGTTCGATGAAGTGATCGGGCAGGAGCACATTGCGCAGACGCTTAAAAAAGCGATTGCCACCGGGCGAATCGCGCACGCATACCTTTTCTGTGGCACCCGTGGCACGGGCAAGACCAGCACCGCCCGCATTCTGGCCAAGTGCCTGAACTGCCTGAAACATGATGCGCCGACCGCCGAGCCGTGCAATCAATGTGAAAGTTGCCTGGGGATTGGGCGCGGCGACGACATCGACGTGATCGAAATCGATGCCGCCAGCAACACCGGTGTGGATAACGTGCGCGACATTATCGAAAACTCGCGCTATCGGCCAGCGCGCAGCCGGTTCAAGGTGTACATCATTGATGAAGTGCACATGCTCTCCAAGAGTGCGTTTAACGCGCTGCTGAAAACGCTGGAGGAGCCGCCGAGCCATGTGAAGTTTATTTTGGCGACGACTGAGCCGGAGAAGGTGCTGCCAACGATTCTGTCGCGTTGCCAGCGCTACGATTTCCGCAATATTCCCACCCGCGAGATTGCCGCACATCTGAAAGAGATCTGCAAGAAGGAGAAGATCAAAGCCGACGAGGATGCGCTCCTGCTGGTCGCCAAGGCGGGGGCGGGTTCGATGCGCGACAGCCTTTCGCTGCTCGATCGGCTCCTCAGCATCGGGGAAAGCAAGCTCACAACCGATCTCATCGAACAGCTTTTGGGCATGCCCAAGGCGCAGCTTGTCTTCAATCTCGCACAGGCGATCGGGGAAGGGAACGTGAAGGCGGTTCTGCAGCGTGCTGATGCGATGATCCAGAACGGACTTTCGCCGGACACGCTGATCGCCAGCCTCGTGGACCACATGCGGAATCTGCTGATTCTGCGCGCGTGCGGACAAGACAGCGAGCTTGTGGAAGTGCCGGGCATGTCGATGAAGGAATTATTAGCGCAAGCCGGCGGATTTGAAGCCGCGGCATTATCGCAGGACATCGCGCTATTGGAGGAACTACGTCGCAATCTCCGGTCGAGCCAGGCGGGGCGAGCGCTTCTGGATGCGGCGCTGGTGCGGTTGGCGTTGGCCGGGCAATTTACATCGGTGGCTGGGTTGCTCGAGCAGATCGATGGGCAATCTTCGCAAACGCCGGCGCTAAAAAAAAACGCTGAACCGCGGGTGAATCTCGTTTCAAACAGTCCCGTGCCGACCCCAACGCAGCCGCCAGCGGCCATGGCCATTGCAAACGACGATGATGATGACGATCTGCCACGACCGGGAAAAGTGTGGACGGGTCCGTCGCTGGCGGAGCTGGCGCGGCAGCCGATGAAGACGGTGTCGACGCCTTCCGCGCCGATATCAAATGTCGAGCCGGTCGATCCTGGTAACCTTCCGGCAATCTGGCAAGCGCTCCTCGCCCTGCTTGCGGCAAAAGGCCCAGCGCTCGCGCCCCTGCTCCAAGAGGGTCGATTGATTGGAGTTCAGGACGGTCGCGCCGTGATTCGCTACCCGCATGGGCATGAGACGATGCTGAAAATGCTCGATCGCAATGGCAAGAAGGAGCAGATTCGCGACGCGTTCACTCAGGTGCTGGGCGAAAGCGTTGGAATTGCCTTTGAATGCGAATCCGAGCCGGCGGCAGATGCGATGCCAAAATCAGCGGCGGCTCCGCCACCGGGGCGGCCGACGGTTGCTCCGTCGCCCCAGAAACAGCAGGCGATGCCAATCGATCCGCAGATCCGGTTGACGGCGGAACTGTGCGCTTCGATTCGCGATTCTGATCCGATCGTTCGTGCGGTGATGGAGGAACTCGGTGGCGAAATTGTTCGCGTGGAATGATTCGTTCTGCCGCAAGCGGCGGAAAGCGGTAACAAGGACAACCTCATGCTCGACGCATTCAAAAACATCGGCAACCTCGGCTCGCTCATGACCCGCGCCAAGGAAATGCAGGAAAAGATGAAGGCCATGCAGGAGGAGCTGGGCAAAAGGCAGATCAGCGCTGACTCGGGCGGCGGGATGGTGACGGCCATCGTCAACGGACGGCTCGAACTGGTGAAATTGCGGATCGACAAAACAAAGATCGATCCAGCCGACACAGAGATGCTTGAAGATCTCACCGTCGCTGCCGTATCAGCGGCCCAGGCGAAGGCGGCGCAAATGATGCAGAGCGAGATGTCCAAACTGGCCGGGGAGCTGGGCCTGCCGCCGGGGATGCTGCCGCAATAATGAGGCAGAAGGATGAAGGCTGAGGGCAGAAGGCAGAGAGAACACGAAGACATCGTCTTTCCCTGAATTTGTTTTTCTGCCTTCTGCCTTCATCCTTCTGCCTTGGAGAAAACATGAGCACCACACTCAACTGGGGCATTCTCGGCGCTGGAAATATCGCCAGGGCGTTCGCCAAGGGACTGGCCGCAAGTAAGACGGGGAAGCTGCTGGCTATCGGCAGCCGCGAAAAGACCAAGGCGGATGCGTTCGCGGAGGAATGGGGCGCAGGCCGCAGCCACGGCAGCTATGAGGCGCTCCTGGCCGACCGGGATGTGGAGGCGGTTTACATTGCAACACCCCATCCATTTCACGCGGAATGGGCGATCAAGGCGGCGGCCGCGAAAAAGCATCTCCTGGTGGAGAAACCGATTGCCATGAACTTCGCCGAGGCGATGGCGATCGTGGAAGCGGCGCGTCTCAATGATGTCTTCCTCATGGAAGCGTTCATGTATCGCTGTCATCCCCAAACGCACAAGCTGGTGGAACTGCTTGGCCAGAAGGTGATCGGCGAGGTGCATGTCATTCAAGCCACCTTTAGTTTCCAATCGAGCTTCAACCCAGCAAGCCGGCTGTTCAATAATGCACTGGCGGGCGGCGGGATTTTGGATGTGGGCGGCTATTGCGCTTCCATGGCGCGGCTCGTCGCCGGAGTAGCGATGGGCAAGGATTTCGCCGAGCCCATGCATGTCAGCGGAGCGGCCCATCTGGGAGAGACGGGCGTGGACGAATGGGCGGTCGCATCGATCAAATTCCCGGGCGATATTCTGGCGAATCTCTCCTGCGGCGTGGCCGTGAATCAGGAAAATGTCGTTCGCATTTTCGGCAGTGAAGGCAATCTTCTGATTCCCTCGCCATGGATTCCCGCGCGCGATGGCGGGCAGAGCAAGATCGTTCTCCATCGCAAAGACAAGGCGGCTCACGATATCGTCGTTGAAACCGACGAACGCCTCTATGGCATCGAAGCAGACACGGTTGCGCGGTTTATCGATCAGCGGCAGGCCGCCCCGCCGGCGATGACTTGGGAAGACACGCTTGGCAACATGCGACTGCTGGATCGGTGGCGTGAGGCGATCAAGCTAACTTACGAATCGGAAAAGCCGGAGAATATCCAGACCGTTCATCGCCGCGCGCTTGCGGTCAGTCCCAATAACAACATGAAGTATGGGCGTATCGCGGGGCTGGAGAAAAATGTGTCGCGGCTGGTGATGGGATGCGATAACCAGCCCAATCTGCCGCACGCGGCGGTCATGTTCGATGACTTCTTCGAGCGCGGCGGAAATGCGTTCGATACCGCATGGGTCTATGGCGGCGGTTCGCACGAACGGTTGCTCGGCCAATGGCTCAATGCGCGCGGTGTTCGCGATCAGGTGGCGATCATCTTCAAGGGCGGTCACACGCCCCACTGCAATCCGCACGCGATATCACATCAGCTTTCGGAGAGTCTGGATCGGCTCGGTACGGATCACGCGGATATTTACATCATGCATCGCGACAATCCGGAAGTTCCCGTTGGCGAATTCGTCGATGCGTTGAATGAGCACGTGAAGGCCGGCCGAATCAAAGTGTTTGGCGGGAGTAACTGGGCGCTATCGCGTCTGCAGGCGGCGAATGACTATGCCCGGCAGGAGGGGGTGCAGGGTTTCGCTGTCGTCAGCAACAATTTCAGCCTCGCCCGGATGCTCGATCCGATCTGGAGCGGGTGCATCGCTTCGAGCGATGCGGATTCGCGCGCGTGGTTCACCAGAACCCAAATTCCATTGCTGGCATGGAGCAGCCAGGCCCGCGGATTTTTTGTTCCGGGAATGGCTTCGCCGGAGAAAAGGGAGGACGCGGAAATGGTGCGCGTCTGGTACAGCGACGATAACTTCGAGCGGCTAAAGCGGGTGAATCAACTGGCCGAGCGGCGCAAGGCGCTGCCTATCAATATCGCGCTAGCTTATGTCCTATGTCAGCCATTCCCCACTTACGCTCTGATCGGACCGCGCAGGTTGAGTGAAACAGAAACAAGCCTGCGCGGGTTGGATATTGCGCTCTCAGCGGAAGAATTGAAATGGCTGAATCTCGAAAGCTGAGTGCGGTCCATTGGCCCGACGAAGGGGGCCCAACGAAGCCCCCGAGGACAAATGGGGGCTTCATTACCGCTTGAGTTCAAACGCCGACGAGCTGCCGCGAACGGTTGGGACGAGGACGGGCGCGCCGGCTGGGACGAAAGGGCAATTGCCGGATCTGCGCAGCCGCATTCATTTCTTCCTCTCGTACCGAAGTCGGGAGCGCGGGGAAGCTTTCGAGATGCATGATCCACATCATCGAAACGCCAATTTCCGCGGCCGCTTCCTTGAGCCGGTCCAGATAACGCTGGGTCGGGGGGATATGGCGAAGATCTGGTTGACCGATTCGAAAGGTAATGGCTTCGACGGGCGGTCCGCCGGTGTAGGGCGTCACCCGAACGATCGCGCGATGTAATCGGGATCGGCCGGGCATTCGTTCCAATGTTTCCAGGCCGTAGCTGGACATTTCCATCAGTGCGCCGCTGACGGATTTCCCCGGCGCCGGCACGATATCGGCGATGCCGCCGCGCCAGAATGGTTCGTGCACGGGAAAGCAAATGCGATGATGCGTCAGCACTGCTGGCCGCAGATCATCTCGTCTGGGCAAAGGCCGATCGGCGTGTTTGCACCAATCCGCGATGGAATCATGATGCAGGTCTGAGCCGTAAGCGAAATAGCGAATCATCCTTCCTCCATTTTCATCCTGAGCCGCCAAGCTCAATCCATCCTTGGACAACATTCTCCACTAAACCCTCTTCCCTCTTCATTTAAATACCCATGCCTCCTTCCATATATTGATCGTTGCATTGATCGTTAGCTTCGATCGGGGTTGAATTGACGAGCAGACCTAGGCGGCGCTCGACCCTGGCAATGAATGCGTAAAGCAGCCGCCGCGCGTCTTTCGGGGTGTCAAGGGCAGTCCTTTGCTCGCGCAGCACCTGCTCGGCAATCACGACGGACAATTCGAGCTGATCGCGCGCAGCCTGGGCGTAACCGGCGTCAAAACCAAGCTGGCGATAAGATTCCGACAGCTCTGCAAGGCCGCTTTGGTTCTCCTCGGATCTGCGACCATAAGCGCTCGCGGTATCGGGCTGGCGAATATCATGGGGAATATCAATCGTCCAAGGCATTTTAGTTTCTTCCTCCAAGGCTCACCTGCGCCCAGGTATAGAGCCCTTCCTCGCAGTGTCAGATGGGGATCGCAAGAAGCAGCGGTTAACTCACGCAATCCTGGCGCAAGCCGAACAGGCCATACATATTCGCCCCAGACCTGAAATGAATGGTCGGGGCATGCGACGATTGAGGCTATATGGCGACTTCTTCACGACGGCAGCATCCTATGCGGGGGAGCGGTCATGTCAACATCAATCTTCTAAGGTTTTGCCCCGGCAATATGGGCAAAGAGTAGGGCGAGGCTCACGAACCGGGTAAGAAAGCGGATGTTCGCCTTAGAATGAAACAATGAATTCGCGGATGGAAAAAACAATTCGCGCCATCGAGGAAGGAATCGGGCGCGGCGATCATCTGGGCGCTCAGGTGCATGTTCTCCTTAATGGAAACTGCGTAGCCGACCTTGCGATAGGCCATTCGCGGCCGGGGGTTTGGTTGCGGTCGGACGATCTTCTTCCGTGGATGAGCGCCGGCAAGCCGGTTGCCGCGGTCGCGATCGGCCAACTTGCGGAGCGGGGACGGCTCACATTCGACGATCCTGTGGAAAAGTTCATTCCCGAATTTGCCGCGGGTGGAAAGGGACCGATCACGGTACGTCATGTGTTGACGCACACCGGCGGATTTCGCCTGGTCTCCAACAATTGGAGCCCCGAGCCATGGGAGCGGATTATCGAGCGTATCTGTGCCTCCAAGCTCGAATCCGGCTGGGTGCCCGGCCAGAAGGCGGGCTACCACGTCGCCAGCGGCTGGTTCATTCTCGGCGAGCTTGTGCGCCGGATCGATGGCCGGCCATTCGATCAATATGTTCGCAAAGAGATCTTCGAACCACTGGCGATGCGCGACACGTGGATCGGCATGCCGAGAAAACAATTTGAAGCCTATGACGGATTTGAAGGCCGGCTCGCGCCGATCTATTCGACCGATCGCGAGCCGCCACAAATCAAGGGGATGGTGAACAGCGAAGCCGGTTGCACCCAATGCCGACCCGGCGCCAACGCGCGCGGCCCGATCCGCGAATTGGCGCGGTTCTATCAGATGCTTCTCAACGGCGGCGAGCTGGATGGACGGCGAATTCTGGGCGAAGGGATTGTGCAACAGATTGTGACGCGCCAGCGCATCGGCATGTTTGATGAAACCTTCAAGCACGTGATCGATTGGGGATTGGGAGTGATTCGCAACAACAATCGCTACCACGATGATTCGCTGCCCTATGGTTTTGGCCCATATGCCTCAGATGATTCGTTTGGTCACGGCGGGAACCAATCCAGTTGCGGACTGGCTGACCCAGAGCGCCGGCTCGTTGTCACCTGGGTCTGCAACGGCATGCCCGGCGAGGAGCGCCACGATGCCCGAGTGCGCGCGATCAATGCGGCGGTCTACCAGGATCTAAGCTTGGCATGATGGGTTGAAGAGAAGCCGTCCAGAAATTGGCGCGAGGATGACGGCGACCATTGCGATAGGCGTGTATCAAGTAGGATAGTACAAAAAGTAGCGCATCTGGTGCCGACAGAATGATCATCGACTATCTCAGCACATCGCGGCGTCCGTCATCTCCCCTCGTCAGAATCGGCGTCCTTCTTGCGGTTACTGCATGCGCCCTCCAATTCGCTTCGCTGCCATTGCTGGACCGTCACATAGGGCCAGATTGGCTGGAGATCGGATTCCCGGTGTTGCTGGCGCTCGTCGCCGTGGTCCTGCTTCTCAAGGCTCGCCGGAAGGATGGGGCGGCGGGATGGAACACATGGGGAAAGGCGGGGTTTGTCTTGGGCTGCGTCGTCTGCGTCCTGCCTTTAGTGGCTTTCTGTGTTTTTATGATCCTGCTTTATTCCCTAGCCTTCGCACCGGGGAAGTACGCACCTTGACGAAACCGAGAGTATGCGGCGTAAAGTGATACTCCGTCGGTATTGGGTTATCGATGATTCATCGACAAAATGAAGAACACAATCGCCAGCGCCGCCAGCGCAGCGAGGATCGCGGCGGTGATCTTCCAAGCGCTGTATGGCCGCTCGCCGGCGACTTTGCCTGTGCGGGCGTTTACGAGAAAACGATAAGTTTTTCCTCGCAGAGAGTAAGCACTGATCCAGACCGGCAATAGAATGTGCTTGAAGGTGATGTCGCGATAATCGGTATCGACCGAGAAAATGCGCTGATGCTCGCCGCCGATGTCTGATTCCACGCTTTGGCGGATCGGTGGGGCCATGATCTGCTTGGCTGTTTCGAAACCACCGGGCAGATCAACCTGATACATTTCGGTGACAAAGCCGCTGAGAAATTCATCCTGATACGGGGCCAGGCTTTTCAAATCCCACGGCTGGAGGTGATCGCGGCACTTGGGCGGCAGCGAATTGCTGGCCATCACCAGCACGTCGTCAAACTGATTCTGCACGATGCCCGAAGCGGGCCACCAGCGGGTTTTGATCACCTCTCGCGTGCGGGTTTCGGTTTGGCCGTTGACGGTTTCGGTATAGGTTTCGGTCTCGGTGTAATCCTCGCCGCGTTCGCCCACATACTCGGAGGTGGTATCGCAATCGTATGTCCATGCCGGGACGTAGCAGCCGTCGATCTTTCCCTTCCCGGCGCACGCGGCCAATTCGCTGGGGGCAAACCATAGACTCGAAAGCCACTGACGAAAAGCCTGCACTGCCTGCTCGCGTTTGATCGCAAAGGGAAGGAGCGCTTCCGGTTTAATCTTGCGGGTGGACATTGCCTGTGCGACGATCGGCTGGCCGCAAAAAGGGCAGACACCGGAGGCGGTGCCGGGCGGCAAGCTGGAGGCGGCGCCGCAGCCGTTGCACTTGACGTTAAGCGTTTCGACGGTATCGGCTCCGGCGGCGAGTTGGGCGAGGTAGGCGTTATAATCGAGTTCACCGACGGGCTCTTTGGAAGCGTCGATCTCGTTGAGCGCGCCGCAATAAGGACACTTGAGCGAGTCGGACCCCGGCGCATAGGTGAGCAGCGCTCCGCACTGTTTGCAGGGGAACTGATGTTGCTGCGACGCTTTTGGAACTGACGGCTGTGGATCGCCCATTGCGGTGTCCATGCAAGAGTGATTTCAGTTTGATATTCAAACTTGCCGCTGAAGCGGCAAGCCCGGGGCCACATCTGAGACGGGTTCGAGCCTCTATCGAAGGCCTCGATTCCCTCTTTAACTTTGAACTTTTAATTTTGAACTCTGGACTCTGCGCTACCGCGGCAACGGCGGCGGCACGGCGGCGAAGAGACTGCTCAATTCCGGCACCTGCCCCGCCGGTGTCCACGCGGACATGCCCTGTTTCCATACCAGCGTCTGTCGCCCCACTTGCCCCGACTGAATATGCGATTGCAGCGCGGTGCCATCGAACGGTCCATCCTGTTTGCCATCAACCACCGCGTAGAACGAAAGCGCCTGCGGAATCGGCGGGGGGCCTTGCATCGGCGCCGTCACGTTCGCGCCGCCCATCGCTTGCGACATCTGGCTGGCCATCTGGTTTCCCATGGCGAAGCCGGCGCCCAATCCCATCGTTGCCCCGGCGCCGCCGCCGGGATTTTTCGCGGCGTCGGCGATCGCGTTCGCCGCCTGGAATTGCGTGTAGGCCGAGAGATTGCCGATCACGCCCATGCTCGTTCGTTTGTCCATTGCCGCTTCCACCTCAGGCGGCATGGAAATGTTTTCGATCGCCAGCGTGACGACTTCCAAACCAAATGGAGCGAAATCATCCTTCAGCCGTGTGATGAGCAATTTGGCAACTTCGTCCTGATGTGATGCCAGATCCAACGCCGCGACCTTGGATTCACCCAGCGCCGCGGCGAAGCGCGAAACCAGCATGTCGCGCAGCTGATCCCCCAGTTCATCAACGGTGAATCGGCTATCGGTTCCGACGATGTTCTTGAGCAAGACAGCCGGATCGGCGGCGCGATAGGTGAAATTGCCGAACGCCCGCAAGCGAACCATGCCAAATTCCGGATCGCGGAGCATGATCGGATTTTTCGTTCCCCATTTGGCATCGGTGAAGATGCGCGTGGCGACGAAATAGACTTCGGCTTTGAACGGGCTGGAGAAGCCATATTTCCAGCCGCGCAGGGTGCTGAGGATCGGCATGTTCTCCGTCTGGAGCGTGTACATGCCCGGCTGATAAACATCGGCGATCTTGCCTTCGTTGACGAAGACAGCGACCTGTCCTTCGCGCACGGTGAGCTTGGCGCCGTATTTGATTTCGTTGTTATAGCGTGGAAAACGGTAGACGAGCGTATCGCGTGAATCATCCGTCCACTCGACGATATCAACCAGCTCGTGCGTCAGCTTGTCCCAAATTCCCATGACAGACCTCCCGGATGGGCCAAAGCGTATCCGCGAGAGGCGGCAAGATCGAGTGGAAAAGGAGGTGTTGTTTCTAGGCGCCCTGGCGGATCGCCGGAACCTGGCTCAACAAAAAAGACTAACCACGAATCTGCACGAATGAACACCAATCAAGCATCGGCGGTCAGGTTGAAGTTCGCACTTCTGGCGGCACGGTCCCGCATTCGGGGCATTTATCCGGCGTCGCGCGAAGGTCATACTCGCACTTTTGGCAAATGCCAGGGGTCGGCGGTCGCTTGTCCAATCCCCACGTTTTCCGATTATCGAACACGAGGGATATCACGTACGCAAATGTCGATGCAATACCACCTATTGAGCTAACCGCGAACAACGACGTCGGCAGCTTTCGTCCAAACAGCCATATAGGGAGCCAGAAGAGCGCCGCCAATCCGAGCAACCTATCGGTCCTGCGACTGGTTCGAGAGCTTTCCTTAAATTCCGTGACAAACTTAGCAAACCACTCTTTCACAGCTGCACAGCCTACCACCCGCTACTGAAATCGCTGCAAGCCGCCACCCGTTCGTTGATCCCGCGAGTGCCGCCGATTCCCTCAATTTCTCAAATGGAAAATTCTTATTTGTGTTGATTCGTGCCAATTCGTGGTTGAATTTCTTTTTACTTCTGCCGAAAGACGATGCGGCCCTTGGTGAGGTCGTAAGGGCTGAGTTCGACCTTGACGCGGTCGCCCGGGAGAATGCGGATGAAATGCTTGCGCATTTTTCCGCTGACGATGCCGAGGATCTCGCGATCGCCGGGGCCATCGAGCTTGAGCTTGAACATCGCATTGGGCAATGCAAGCGTAACAACTGCTTCGACTTCGATCGCTTCCGATTTAGCCACGGTCCGCACTCCGCTATGAACTTCGCATTTCACTTCCCCGCTCAAGCGAGCCACGCATCATATGGCGGATTGTCGGCGGGAACAAGGCTAAGAGAAGAGGATCATCCACGAATGAGCAGGAATTGGCACAAAAGAAGAGATGGCCCGCTCCGGTGCTTCTCCTTCTCATTGGTGTCCATTCGTGCCAATTCGTGGACCAATTTGCTTTTGCTCGCTTCGAGAGGTGAAACGTATTTGCCGCTCATTCCAGCCAGTCTTTTTTTTGCAGTCGCTGTGGGACGTACTCTTCGGTGACATAGCTGATGTCCTTGGCGATCAGCGATTCGACTTCCATCTTAAAGCCGTTGCTCACCATCTTGGCGATTTCCTTTTGCCAAAGCTTGTGATCTTTGAACCACGGATAGCCGGCGATTTCGTTGGCGCGCTTCTTGTCGTTATCGTTCAGATCGATCTTCACGCTGTCGGGCAGGTCGCATTCCTCGTAATCCTTCGCGCGGATGCCGATGAACTTTGCTTTTGGAATCGCCAGGCGTTCGCTTTCGAACGCGAGACTCATCGATCCCTGCTTGATGACGCTGAAGATGTAATGCCCCCATGGATCGCAATCGAGCAGGCAATAGACGGGCAGATCGAGTTCTTCGTTGAGCCGCTTGAGCAGCCGGCGCACACCGCGCGGGGGTTGGCCCGAACCTTCGGTCAGAATGCAGTTGTGCTCTTCCCAGAAGCGGTCTTCATTGAATCGCTGCCAGACCGTGTTCTTTTCTACATGCAGGACGAATTTGGCATCGCACTTTTTGAATTCGAGCGTATCGGGTTCGACGATGCTCGGCACTGCCCACCCGCCCGAGCCCATCTGCCGCAGATTGATTTCATCAGCACGTCCAGGCACGCCACGATCGACCACCGTGATATTCCCCGCGACCGTCCCGGCTTTTTTTGCGAAGACGTGCAGCTCTTCACGCAGAACGCCGAGTGACACTTCGAGGTCTTCCAGGATCGGATCGGATTCATCCTGCACATCGAACGTGTTCTCATTCGTCCCGGCGACGGTGTGCTTGGCGGCGTAGAACATGCCGCGGAGCGTCAGTGTCTTCTCCCGCTCGATCAACTCCTTGATGCTCGATGCGTGCAGAAGTGTCTGCATGTATTGCTTGGCCTGATTCAGATTGAATAGTTGCCGATCCGCGCGATTGTCGCCCATTTCCAGAATGCCGCGCTTGCGGTTCCAGATCGTGTTGCTCTTGGCTCGCACGGGGATGGCGATGGTCGGCTCTTTGTTGGCAAACGTCTTCTTCGTGACTTCATCGGCTAATCCGACGATCTTCTGCTTGGTTGCGGTGTCGCGCTGCTTGATGCGCTTGTGAACGGCGTCCGATTTCACTTCGGGCTTCACTGGGGACTTGGCCTTGGCCATTGGGATAATCCTTCGCTCATCGTAGCCCCGCAGGCACATGCGGGGCTGTTCTTCAATCGAAGAGTTGCTCGTTATTCAAAGATTTCTTCTTTGGTCTGCGCGTCGATGTTAGCTTCTCACGATCGGGCTTTTCGCCAGTCAATTCGGCCGGCGCTGCTTGTGTTTCGCCCGATACGGTTGCCGGAGCCGGAACATGTGTCGCCCGCGATTCGATAATCAGCACGCCATCGTCCGCCTTCAATTCCTCGATCTCGTCGCGCTTCTTCGATTTGCCGTCTTCATCCAATTCCAGATCGGCGGCGGCGGTTCGTTTGCGGGCTTGTTCCAACAGCACGTTGTAGAGCTTGGTGCGATCGGTGCCGTTGATTTCGCTGACGGCTTTGCTGATCTCGCCGATGTATCGCTGGAAAACATCGCGGCGCGCCTCTTGCCGCTTCATCTGCTCGCGCTTGCGGAGATACGTGCCCAGCTTGCGGCCGCATTCCATCAGCGCGAGTTTCATCTCCTTACGGATCTCATCGTAATCGGCGATCGCTTCCTTCGATTCCGATGTGAACGGCACCCACACGCTGGCCATGTGCAGCATGATCACCAACGGACCGACGGGAAGACTGCCGCGCGGTTGGGTGAGGCTGTAATTTCGCCATCCGGTTTCGACGATCGCTTTGAAGCTGCTACACGCCGACGGTTGAAAGAGCAAGGGAACGCGATTGGCGAAGCGGATGATTCTGGCGGTGTCATCAGCCGGCAACTCGCCGCCGAAGGCGATCGCCGCTTCAATCTGGAATGGCCGGCCGCGATACACATCCGGCTCGCGACTGCTTGCGGCATAGAACTCCGCTTTCACGCCTTTGAGCATGCCGGCCAGCATCTGTCGCACGCCAATGGGAGCGAGGCAATCCGTAGGTGGCGGTGCAAGACGCGCCTCCTGGAAAACCTGATACAGCTTTTCAATCTGCGGCGGCTCGACGCTGACGATTCGTGTGCGACTGGAAACGCCGATCGCTTCACAAAACTTGCTGGCCGTCGGCCCGGAGACGCGGCAGAAGCGATCCTGCAAAAACTGATAGAGCGTCCCGCCCTCGCTCGCCTCGTAATCCTTCTTCATCTGCAGGAGCGTGCCTAACTCGATTCCCTTGGGATGCGGCTGGATCTCCTGCGTCTCCGGCGGAAGCTCCGCGTTCTGTCCTCGCGGGAAAAGAATCACGCCATCTTTCTCAGTCGTCTCACGCACTTCTTCTTCGTGCGCAGGAACATCGGTCGCGGTGGCGATGAGTAACTGCTCGCCTTTGGCGGGAGTGGACGATGCACTCTTGGCCAGCGGAAGTGATTCCTGTTGATCATCCGCGCTGATGCGAGTCGGGGGTACGAAGCTGATGCGCGCATGCGGATTAGCGATGGCGGTCAGTTCGAGAAATTCATCGACGCTGCCGCGGCCTTTGCGATAAAGGCCTTCGAGCTCGATGCTCACGCTCGTCCCGGTCATGAAATCATCGCGGGAGAGAAACGTGCCATCGCGCGTGCCGGCGTTGATCGTCTTGAGGCGTTGGGGAGGGAAATCTTCCGTCTCATCATCGACAGTCACTTCCGCGCGATTGGTCTTGGTATTCATCGCCAATTCGATGTGATGGGCCGGCTTTCGCGTACCCGGACGGGTGTGAATCACCATCGGCTTTCCCGTCGTGATCAGGCCATACATGCCAGCGGCGGAGATGCCGATGCCCTGCTGGCCGCGCGACATTTTCAGGCGATGGAATTTGGAGCCGAAGAGGAGCCGGCCGAAGACATTCTCCACCTGCTTGCGCACGATGCCCGGTCCGTTATCAACCACTGAAACCCGGTAGCGCGATTGCTTTGCCGTTGCGGGCCGATCGGGCTGCAGATCCTCGATGATGATGGCGACATTGGGCATGATGCCCGCCTCTTCGCAGGCATCCAACGAGTTGTCGACCGCTTCCTTGACGGTGGTGAGCAGCGCCTTGCGCGGATTATCAAAGCCCAGCAGATGGCGGTTTTTGGCGAAGAATTCGCTGACCGCGATATCCTTCTGCCGCGTCGCCATCGTCTCGGCGGTCTCGCGTTTTCGCTTGGTCGGCGCTTCGGTGGGCATGCTCGGTTCTCCTTAACCTCAATTCGGCAGGGCGTCGATTGGCCCCTCGGCCAGACTTCTAACGCATTTTCATATCGGCCGCGACGGCAGATGAAACGCAGCCGAAATAGTTTGGTAATTGTACGGTATGTTTTGAAGAAGTCGAAATGCGCGATATCGTCTCGTGCAACATCATTCTGCGCGGGTTGCGGATCTCGATATTACGATCGAACAATCGTGGCGGAAGTAATCGATCGCCTCGCAAATTGATACGGCGCTCATCCCGCCGCGGCGACGGGATGATTGGAATTAAACCCGATCTGGCGGTCGGCGTGATAGTGATAGACGACCCGAACGTAAGCAACGCCTTCCATCAATCGAATGGTCGGCAGTTCGCTCTCGGCCACGAGGGCGTAGATCACGTGTCGCTCTTCATCGATCTCTTCGATAATGGCGCCGGCATCCCGCAAGGCCGCGACCAGATCGACCAGCGAGTTGCCATCGGCGTTTCGCTTTTCAACCACGATACAGGTTTCGCACATCCACATAGATCAATCCGTACGGCCATTGCCGTCATTTACTAACGATTGTCATCGGTTGTTCCGTTAAATCGGATGACGAGAGAAAGATGGGCCGTGCAGGATGACCGCAACAGCTTCATCCGGAACGAGGAAGCATAGGTCGGTTGAGAGGAGCGGATCAAACGCCGGAACCGGTGAGTTGTTGTCCTCGGCTTCCGTTAGCCCCCGGCTCTGCCGGGGTTCGGGAGCCAACCCCGGCGGAGCCGGAGGCTAATGGAACACCTCGGCGCATCCAACATTTCCGCATACGAACGTCGATCCGACCCCGGCGAAGCCATCATTTTCGAAGAATGCTGTCGATCTGGCGGTTGTCTTCAGACCTAATCTTCATTGAGCCGCGAACGCCAAGATTGTATTTGTGTGACAAGACGCGGAAGAGCGCGTTGCCCTGTTGCCGGGGAAACGGCTTGAAATCTGAATAGACGAAACATGTGGAGCTGCGGACGTAATAGTCGTCGAATTCGTAGAAGTAGTATTCTTTGAAAAACTGTTCGATTGGTTTACACGCGTTCCGAATTTTAAAGGCCATTTTTACGTCGAAATATCCGTCGAAGTATTCGCAGCCGCTCGGCTTTACAAACAACTTGCCGGGAATACTGCCCTCCTGGAACCGTGTCGGCGTGGTGAAGAAATGGATACTTCTCCAATGGTCGCACTCAATGAACTCGGAGCCTCCTTTGTTGAAACCAATCGTTCGATATAGCTCCGGGTTGATGTCGAGTCGCTCAATAGCGCCTTCGAGCTGTTCGACCGACCTTTTGATATGCCCAAACGAATAGGCCTCTTCCCCCTTCGGCCCGTTGCAGCCGTCGGTGAACGTCCAGGACGCTCGTAGGGGGGCGGACCGATCTTCGCGGCGCACCCGGGCGCTGAAGCAATTTTTGAGGCAGAAGCAACGGACCATTCCAGCGAATCCAGCTTGCTTGATTTTCTCGGAAATATCCTTCTCGTCACAAGTATCATCCCAATAGACGATGTACAACCGCCGGTAACCATCTTCTTCTAGCTTTTTAAGGCATTCGCCCATGTGAGAACGAAAGGCGTCCAGACCGTACTCGAACTCGATTGCTTCGTCCTCATCGCCCTCATTTACGATTGAGAAATCTGGAAAACGTGTGTGTATCCGCAACAGTCTCTTACCCTTGAACTCATCAATTCTATCCCAATAACGGCTGAAGAGATAAACGACACCCTGCTCCTGTCTTGAAAAGATTGGTTCGGAATGTTCTCTCATTACTGTCCCCCAAAAAGGCGTCTGCACTTGGCGGATTCAATCCCGCGCCAGCGCCGCGCTCTGCTTCACGAATTCATCGCCTTTCCATTCGTTGTCCTTCACAACCATGCCCTGAACTTTGGCTTTCGCGGCGGCTTTGGCTTCGGCTTGTCGCTTTACCAGATCGGCGTGAGTGGTGAAGTATTTCAGGCTGTGGCCTTTGAAATCGGCGATCGTTTCGAAGTTATGTTTCGTCATGAAATTCAGGAGATCGTCTTTCATTTTCTTGACGCAGCCGTAGCCCATTTTCATGACGCCGGTGCAGACTTGGACGGTATCGCCGCCGAGGAGGATGAACTGGGCGGCATCGTCGCCGGATTCGATGCCGCCGATGGCGCTGAGGGTTTTAGTGGGATATTTGTTGCGGATGATTTCGGCGCAGTCTTTCACCATGCGAAGCGCGATGGGTTTGATGGCGATGCAACTGTAGCCGCCCGGGACGGTGTACCCTTCGACCGTGGGCTCGGGGCGGAGGGTTTCGAGATCGACGCCCATCACGCAGAGGATCGTGTTGATGGCGCTCACGCCATCGCAGCCGGCGGCCAAGGCGGCGTCACAACCGGCGGCGATGCTGGTCACATTCGGCGTGAGCTTGGCCCAGACAGGGACCTTCGCGGCGGACATGACCCATCGGCAGACTTCGCCCATGATGGCGTTGTCCTGGCCCATGGCCGCGCCCATTTTGCGCTCGGGCAAACCGTGGGGGCAGGAGAAATTCAGCTCGAAACCAGCCACGCCCGTCGCCTGCACGCGCTCGACGATCTCGATCCAGGCGTCCTTGTTGTATTCCTCCATGATGGAAGCGATTACTTTGCCATCGGGGTATTTGTCCTTAAGCAATTTCAACTCGTCGAGCCAGACGGAAAAAGGGCGGTCGGAGATCAACTCGATGTTTTGCCAGCCGATGACTTCCTTGCTTGCGGTGCGCAGGCGCGCGTAGCGCGGGGCGACGTTGATGACTTTGCTGCTGTCGAGGCTGATGGTTTTGATGATGACGGCCCCCCAGCCTTCATCGAAGGCTTTGCCGCAAACGTTTGCGTTGGTGCCGGGCGGGCCGGAGCCGATCACGAAGGGATTGGGAAGTTGGATACCGTTAACTGTGTTTGCTAGCGTTGGCATAATCCTTACCGATCAAATGCGATTGTCCACGAATTGGCACGAATGGACACGAATAAAGGCGAAGGAAATAGGCTTGTATTTGTTTTGGATCGCCAGCACGGGCGAGACGCCTGTGTTACGAGGAAGTTCACAAAAGTCCAAACCCATTCTGTATTATTCGTGTTCATTCGTGCCAATTCGTGGATGACTCTTTTCTTCATTGGGCTGGGACGGGTTCGGTGGTTAGATGTTGTTCATCGGGGGCATCCACGACAACGCCCTCCAATGGTTCATTCGTCGCGGGGCTGGCGATCATTAAAAAGGCGTAGACGATGAAGGATATGCCGAAGGTGACGAACCAACTGTAATTGTAGAGATTCCTCACGATGACAGCGACCATTGGTTCATTCTGCAAAAGCTTGTTTCCCGACACAGTATCGATGAACCCGGGGATCACGGGCATGATTGCCAGTGCTACCGCGAGCACCGCACACCAGTTCCATCCGCGGTCGTAACGGTATTTGCCGGTGGGATTGAATAGATCGGGGATAGAGAGGCGAGCGCGGCGGAGGATCCAATAGTCGCAGATCATTACTCCGCCGACTGCGCCAAGCAGGCTCGACGAACCGATGAGCCAGGTGAAGATGTAGTGATGGGGGTCGTTGTATAGATTCCACGGCATGATGGCGATGCCGACGAGGCCGGTCATGAATCCGCCGAGGCGAAAACCTATAAAGCGCGGGGCAAGATTGGAAAAATCATTTGCCGGACTCACCACGTTTGCAGCGATATTAGTCGCCAGCGTTGCGATGACGATCGCCGACATCGAGATGAGGACCATCGTCGTGCTGTGGAACTGGCGGACCAGTTCGACCGGATCGGCGATCGATCGTCCGAATATCACCGGCGTCGCGCTGGTGACGGCCACTGCGATAAAACAATACAACGCCATAGTCGGCGGCAATCCCAGAGCTTGTCCAAAGATCTGATCGCGCTGCGACCGGGCGTAGCGCGTGAAATCGGGGATGTTCAGTGATAGTGTCGCCCAAAAGCCGACGACCGCTGTTAGTTCCGGGAAGAAAGTCCTCCAGAACTCACCCGCCTTTGGACCACCGGGCACGAACGCCG
>Ga0302326_10007883_pt1 | contig 23597 bp, 18 predicted proteins | sample Palsa_T0_3_FD_202264 | JGI IMG/M metagenome (GOLD analysis project Ga0302326, IMG submission 202264) | Peat permafrost microbial communities from Stordalen Mire near Abisko, Sweden - Palsa_T0_3 | ecosystem: Environmental > Terrestrial > Soil > Palsa > Peat permafrost | place: Sweden: Abisko... | reverse complement strand
GTCTATAACGAGAAGCCGCTGGCGGCAGGCCGGGAGGCTGCCGCGGAGATCATGCATGTGGCCAGTTCCAATGGCCTCCGTGTGGGTTGCGCTCCGGACACATTTCTAGGAGCCGGCCTGCAGACCTGCCGCAAGCTGTTGGACGAGGGCGCGATCGGCACACCTATGGCGGCGGTGGCCTTTATGATGGGAGGCGGGCATGAAGGCTGGCACCCGAATCCATTTTTCTTTTACCAGGCGGGAGGGGGGCCGATGTTCGACATGGGCCCGTACTATCTCACGGCGCTGACGACGCTGCTCGGCCCCGTGCGCCGGGTGACGGGATCAGCGCGCATCTCGTCGAAACAACGGATGATCACGAGCGAGCCACACCGGGGAAAGCTCATCGACGTGGAAACGCCAACTCACATTGCCGGCGTTTTGGATTTCGCGTCCGGACCGGTCGGCACCATCATCACGAGTTTTGACGTTCCGGGAGGGCACAACCTTCCGCACATCGAAATTTACGGGACGGGCGGCACGCTGGGAGTTCCGGACCCCAATGGCTTTGGGGGAGCGGTCTTACTCAAAAAGTCCGGTGAGAAAGATTGGAAGGAGATCGCGGCCAATTTTGGATACGGGGAAGACGGGCGCGGACTTGGGCTGGCGGATATGGCGATGGCGCTTCGCTCCGGCCGCCCTCACCGAGCCAACGACCGGACGGCTTATCACGTGCTGGACATCATGCACGCAATTCACGAAGCCTCCGCCCAAGGAAAGCACATCGAGATGAACTCCGGCATGGTTCGCCCTGATCCGCTTCCGGAGAATCTCGCTTTCGGCCAGGTCCCGGCATGACATCTCATGAAAATCAATCAAGTCGCCGCCCAACTCTACACCTGCCGGGATTCACTCAAGGATCCGGCGGGAATCGCCAAGACTCTAAAGCGCCTTCGCGAGGCAGGTTACACCGCGGTGCAGGCAAGCGGTCTGGGGCCGATCTCGGAAGCGGAACTAAACCGGATTTTGGATGATAACGGCTTGACCTGCTGCGCCACCCACGAGCCGAGCATGGAAATCCTGAATAATCCCGGGAAGGTGGTGGAGCGTTTGAAGGCGCTTGGCTGCAAGATCACAGCCTATCCGCACCCGGCAGGTATTGACCTTTCGAACGCGGAGGCCGTCCATGCCTGGATCAAATCCCTGCAAAGAGCGGGGGAAACCCTGGCTGCCGCGGGCCAGATTCTCTGTTATCACAATCACAACCACGAGTTTCGCAAACTGGACGGGAAGATAATCCTGGATCTGATTTACGACGGCACGTCGCCGGAGGCTCTCCAAGGGGAGTTGGACACCTACTGGGTGCAGTATGGAGGCGGAGACAACCTGGAATGGTGCCGGAAGCTGGCAGGGCGTCTTCCCATTATTCACCTGAAGGATTACCAGACGACGCCTCAGAGTGCTCCAAACTGGTGCGAAATCGGGGTGGGAGTCCTGGATTTCAAAAAGATCGTGTTCGCCGCCGAGGCCGCGGGCTGTGAATGGTACGTTGTCGAGCAGGATACCTGCCCGGGCGATCCGGTGGATTCGCTGGCGAAGAGCTTCCGATATATCCACGAGAACCTGATCTCCTAGCGCGGAGAGTCATTGACCCGATAATGCGCATCCTCATCGCGCCCGATAAATTCAAGGGCTCGTTGACCGCCCCCGAAGCCGCGGAGGCGATCCGGAAGGGATTCTTAAGAGTCTGGCCGGAAGCTGTGATGAAAACCGTTCCCGTCGCGGACGGAGGGGAGGGGACGGCGGAAGCCATTCGCGCGGCTCGCGGCGGCTGCTGGATCACTCTGGAGGTAACCGGCCCGATGGGCGTCCAGGTCCCCGCCCGCTATGCGTGGATCGAGGAAGAAAAGCTCGCGATCATCGAGATGAGCGAAGCTTCCGGTCTCCGCTGTGTGGAAGCGGGCGGGCGCGATCCGCTCCGAGCCACCACTTATGGCACGGGCGAATTGATCGCCAACGCCAGTGGCCGGGGCGCGAAGAAGATCATCGTCGGCCTCGGCGGGAGCGCGACGAATGACGGCGGGATGGGGGTGGCGGCCGCACTGGGCTTCCATTTCCTGACGAGCGACGGAGAGGAACTCGAACCGATCCCGTCCAATCTGCTGGCCCTCACGCGCATCGAACCGCCGGACGCGCTCGACCTCCCCGAGATGGTCGCCGCCAGCGATGTGCGCAACCCGCTTCTCGGTCCCCGGGGGGCGACCGCGACCTACGGCCCGCAAAAAGGAGCAAATGCGCAGGTCATAAAAATACTCGAACAGTCCCTGGAAAATCTCGCCGAAGTGGCGGCGCTCGATCTCGGTTGCGATTTCCGGGAAAATCCCGGAGCCGGCGCGGCGGGGGGACTCGGATTCGGATTGCTGACCTTTTGCCAGGCCACGCTGCGCCCCGGATTTGAAGTGGTGGCGGAAGCGCTCGATTTGGAAACGGCGGTCGCGGCCAGCGATCTCATCGCCACCGGCGAAGGAAGCCTCGACGCCCAAACCCTCGAGGGAAAGGCGCCCGCGGGCATCGCGCTGCTCGCGCGCAAGCACAAGAAGCCGGTGGTGGCTTTCGCAGGTTCCGTCGCAAAGGATGCTCGCCTCGACGAGCTTTTCGATGCAACTTTCCCGTTGGACCAGCCATCCACACTGGCCGAGGCGATGCGCGACGCCGCAAATCTGCTGGAGCGCGCCGCCGAACGCGCAGCCCGGCAAATTCGAATTCCCACCCCTCCCGGTTCATAATGACAAAAAAAAATTGCGCTCTGCTTCGCTCGTTCCTTCCTGGTGCTCTGCTGCTCATTGCGCTTTCGACCGCCAAAGGGCAGACCCCCGCGCCGGCCGCTTCTCCGGCGGACCAACTGGTGCAAAAAATCCAGGCCGAACTTTCGGGCCCTTTCCTGCCCGAGAGCGCTTCGGACCCCAAGGTCCCGCACGGCGAATTTCTCCATGGCGTCATAACGGATTCAACGATTTATCCCGGCACGGAGAACAATTTCCAGGTTTATGTTCCCGCCGAGTACGATCCCGCGAAGCCCGCCTGCCTGCTGATCAAGCTCGACGGCCTGGGCAGCTACGAGGGCACCGTGCTCGACAACCTCATCGCAAAAAAGGAGGTGCCTGTCATCATCGGCGTTGGCATCTCCCCCGGCGCCGTATGGAAGGATCCGGCGGGAACTCCCAAGCGCCGGGTGGCCCGTTTTAACCGATCCTACGAGTTCGACAGCACGAACGACCACTTTCCGGATTTTGTGCTGAATGAGCTGCTGCCCGACGTGCGGAAGCTGAAGACCCACGATGGGCGGGCGATCAACCTCTCGCCCGACGGCAATGACCATGCCACCACCGGCGGCAGTACCGGCGGCATCGGTTCCTTCACCCTGGCCTGGCGCCGGCCTGACCAGTTCACCCGTGTTTACTCCGTCATTGGGACGTTCGTTTCCATGCGCGGCGGGAACGATTACCCGGTGCTGATCCGCAAGACGGATCCAAAGCCGATCCGCATTTTCCTGGAAGACGGCTCGGCTGACGCGTGGAACCCGCTCTTCGGCTCCTGGTACGATGCCAATCTAAACATGGAGTCGGCCCTCAGTTTCGCGGGCTATGATGTCGCCCACGCATGGGGCACCCATGGCCACGCCGGCAAGCCCGGAGCGGTGATTTTCCCCGACGTGATGCGCTGGCTCTGGCGCGATTACCCGGCGCCGGTCAAGGCCGGGATCTCGCGCAACAGCACGCTCCAGGAAATCACGGTGCCGGGAGAGGGCTGGCAGAAGATCCCCCAATCCTTCCAGTCCGCGGCCGGGCTCGTCGCCAACGCCAGGGGAGAGGTCTATCTGAGTGATGCGCCCGCCGCCGCGGTCTACCACCTCGGCGCGGACGATAAGCCGGCTGTCTTCGAGCACGGAGGCAGTATCGTCGGCCAAGCGTTTGGCCCGGACGGCACGCTTTACGGCGTCGACGCTGGCGAGAAAAAGATCGTCGCGCTCGATCCTGGCGCCACCCGCGTGGTCGCGAACGGAATCGCCGGCCACGGCATCGTCGTTACCCACGACGGCACGATTTACGTCAGCGAGCCGGGCGAGCACAGCGATATGCCCAGCCAGATCTGGCAGATCAAACCGACCGGCGAAAAGAAGGTTATCGATCGCGGACTCCTCTCCGCTTCCGGGCTCGCTTTTTCGCCCGACGGCTCACTTTTCTACGCGGCCGAGAACAGCACCAAGTGGGTCTATAGCTACATCGTCGGGGCCGATGGCTCGTTCGCGGACAAGCAGTCCTTTTATTGGCTGCATATGACCGACATCCCTAACGACAGCGGCGCGGAAGACCTCGCCGTCGATACGCATGGCAATCTCTATGTGGCGACCCGAATGGGCGTCCAGGTCTGTGACCAGAATGGCCGCGTGCGCGCGATCCTGCCGCTGCCCACTCCGTGCGGACCGGTGCGAAGCCTCTGCTTCGGCGGCGGGCATTTCGACGTTCTTTACGCCACCGACGGCACGCAGGTTTTCAAACGGCGGCTCAAGGTTCCCGGCTTCGCCCCGTGGGGTGCTCCCATTGCAGCTCCGAACCAGGGCGGCGGTTGATCGCCCGCCGAGTTTCAGACTGAAGTTCCCATGCCCATCTGGTCGCAATTCTACAATCCGATCGGCAGCATTTATGCCTCGGCGCTCCTCGCGGCGATTCCCGCCATTCTGCTTTTGAGCCTGATTGCCGGGTTCAACGTCCGCATTCACCTCGCGGCGTTTCTGGCGCTCGGCGCCTGCCTGGCGCTCGCCATCGGCCTCTATCACATGCCGGTCGCCTACGCGGCGGCCAGCGCGGTTTACGGGGCGGGCTATGGCCTCTTCCCCATCGGCTGGATTGTGCTGAACATCATCTTCATCTACCAGCTAACCGTGCAGCGCGGACTCTTCGACGTGTTGCGCCACAGCCTGGCCCATATCGCGCCCGATCCGCGCATCCAGATCATCCTCATCGCGTTCGCCTTTGGCTCGTTCCTCGAGGGCATGTCGGGCTTTGGCGCGCCCGTAGCCATCACCGCGGCGATCCTGATCCAGGTCGGGTTCCGCCCGCTTCACGCTTCCGGGCTGGCGCTCGTCGCCAATACCGCTCCAGTCGCTTTCGGTTCGTTCGGCATACCGCTTACAACGCTGCAACAGGTCACCGATCTCGATGTCCGCGCCCTCTCGGCCACGGTCGGCGCGCTCCTCGCCGCGTTTTCCTTTTCCATTCCGTTTCTCATCGTCGGCATGCTGGCAGGCTGGCGCGGGCTGTTCGGCATCTGGCCCGCCGCGTTGGTCGCGGGCCTTTCGTACACCATTCCGCAGTTTCTCCTCGCCACGTATCACGGCCCCTGGCTGGCCGCGCCCGTGGCCGGCCTCTCCTGCATCGCCGCGCTGGTGGCGCTCCTGCGCGTCTGGCGTCCGCGCGAACTTTGCTGCTTCGACGCGGAGGGCAATCTCGTTCCCGCCACCAAACCCGGTCCCGCCGTTGGATCGGCCGAACCGGCCCGGCGCATTTTCGAGGCGTGGCTTCCCTGGGGTGTCCTTACCATCCTCATCCTCATCTGGGGAGTGCCGCAAATTCAGGCCGCGCTGGATCGGATTTTCGCCGCCGAGTTCAATATGCCGTGGCTGCATAACCTGATCCGCCGCGTGCCTCCGGTCGATCTCGCCAACGCCGCGCCGATCAAGGCCGTCTTCAAATTCCACATTTTTTCCGCGACGGGCAGCGGCATTTTTATTGCCTCGATCCTCATCGGTTTTATCACGGGCTACTCGCCGCGCGAGTGGATCAGGATCTATTTCGAAACCATCTGGCGCATCCGGCTCTCGCTTCTCACGATCGCGGCCATGCTCGCGCTCGGCAACGTCACCCGATACTCCGGCGCCGACGGCACCCTTGGCCTCGCGTTCTCCCACACCGGGCCATTCTATCCATTCTTCGGCACGCTTCTCGGCTGGATCGGCGCGGCCATCACCGGTTCGGACACCTCGGCCAACGTCCTCTTCGGGAGCCTGCAAAAAATCACCGCGCAGCAGATCGGCATCAGCGCGGTCCTCATGTGCGCGGCCAATACCTGCGGAGGAGTCATGGGCAAGATGATCAGTTCCCAAAGCATCGTCGTGGCCAGCACCGCCACCAATTGGTACGGCCATGAGGGGCGCATCCTTCGCTATGTTTTTTTGCCCAGCGTACTCCTCGCCGCTCTTATGGGCGCGCTGGTCTATCTCGCCGCCTACGTCGCCCCGTTCACCGCGCTGGTGACGAAATGACCTCTCCTCATTATTACTCACATCCGCGCGCTGCTGGGAGTCTGTCCGGTGAATTTTCGGAACGCAGTCGCGAAATGTTGTGAACTGGAGAAACCGAGGGTCAGCGCCACTTCGGTGACGGCTCGCTTTTCCACCGCCAGCAAGTGACGGGCTTTGGCTACTTTGCGCCGCAGGAAATAATCGTGCGGCGTCTGGCCCGTCTCCTTGCGAAAAGCGGCTTTGAGATGCGCTTCCGACCATCCCACGGCTTCCGCTACTTCGCGTATGCGCGCCGGCTCGTCCAGATGCGCCTCCATCCAGTCCATTGACTCGCGCACCCGGCGGCGGGGCGCTTTTTCGAGCGCCTCGGCAGCGGCCTGAATGGTCGCCAGCAGATACTGGTGCAATGCGAAGGCCGCCACGAGCTGGCCGCGGCCGCTCTTTTTGCCCAGCAGCGCCGTCTCGATTTTTATCAGCCATTCCGCGGCTCCCGGCGCGGCGCGGAACCGCCTCGCCGGCAACCGGTTTAGTCCCCGTAAAAGTTCCCGGCTCAACACGGGTTGAAGCTGGAGCGCATTTTCCGGGAGAGCGGCGTTTTGCAGGATGATCCAGTAAAGCTCGCCCTTCTGCTGCGGCTCGCCGGCGGTGTCGTGCCATTCATCGGGAAATGTCACGAACTGGTCGCCCCCGCGCAGACGGTAGATTTCCTTTCCCACCCGGTAGGTCTGCTCGCCCCGCGCCAGGTAGCAAATTTCGAGCGCATCCTCGTGCTGATGCCTGGCCAGTCCCGACCGGGCCGCAAGGTAGTGGTAGTGGCCAAACATCCGGAGTCCGGGGATGCGGGTGGCTTCGCCGCGCCATATATTCCGTTCACGGTTGAGAACTCGCGGGTTCGCCATGTTCACAATCGTAGGTTACTGCTCTCGTGAACGCAACCGTCCGCCGGCGGTGCGACACTTGCCGCATGGACGAACAAAAGGCCCCCGCCATCACCTGGTATCGAACTCCGCTGGCTCCCGATGACAGGAAGCGCCTGCACGAAAAGAGTGACGTGCTGGGAGGATTGCAAACATTCGGGTTTCTGGGTTGCTACGCCTTCACCCTGGGCGCGTCGATGTACTCTTTTTACCATTGGCATTGGGAGGCCACCGTATTGCTCGTCTTTCTTCACGGAATGGTCGCCTCCTTCATGATCAATGCCGTGCACGAACTCACACACGGCACCGTCTTTGAGACCAAGGCGCTCAATGTCCTGTTTGCCCGCGTCGTCGCCTTTCTCGGGTGGAACAATCACGAGATGTTCCAGAGCAGCCATGCCCGGCACCATCGCTATACGCTCCATCAGCCCGACGATCTGGAAGTGGTCCTGCCGATCCATCTCATGGTGCGCCATTTCTTTTTGTTCGGATTTATCGATCCGCGCCGAGCGCTCTACGATATTCGATCTGCCGTCCGCATCGCCCGCGGGCGATTTAAAGGCGCATGGGAGTTAACCGTTTTTCCGGAGTCCGCGCCGGAGAAGCGCAAGGCTCCCGTAAACTGGGCGCGCACCTTGTTGCTCGGTCACTTTTTGATCCTCGTTTTATCCATCGCCCTCAAGTTATGGCTTCTGCCGGTGCTGATCACCTTCTCCCCATTTTACGGCGGTTGGCTGTTCTTCCTGTGCAATAACACGCAGCACATCGGTTTGCAGGACAAGGTGCCGGACTTTCGTCTCTGCTGCCGCACTTTTACACTCAACCCGATCGTCGGATTCCTCTACTGGCGCATGAACTACCACATCGAGCACCACATGTATGCCGCGGTGCCGTGTTACCGGTTGGGAGAATTGCACCGGCTCATCAAACAGGACCTGGCGCCGTGCCCGCACGGGCTGGCCGCCACCTGGCGGGAGATCGCCGCGATTCAGAAAATTCAAGAGGCGAATCCCTCGTATCAACACATCGCCGCGCTGCCCGCGGCGGCTTCATAGCGGACGCGCGGATCCGGTTCCGAGCGGCTGAAGCGTGTAGCTCCACGCGTACCGGCCCGGCTTGATCTGGTATTGCGCGAGAGGGCCTGGACCGCAACTGCCCGTTCCGAGACCGCGCTGGCGGTAATCGAGGTTGAGGATGACTTCCGCCCGCGGTTTAAGGTCATAAGTGTGGTGGGCGGCGTCAATGTCGTGGGCTGTGTAGTGGCTGGCGGAAAACTCGAGCGGACCCGCGGCTTCCACCAGAAGCCCCGTGTTCCCGTTCCTCAGCGAGAGCCAGCGGACGTCCGTGTGGTTGCCGTGTTCCTGAGGCATGATGTAGGGGATGTATTGGCCGGTGACGGTGCTTTTATAGAGATCGACGAGAGCGGCGCGCTTCCGGTCGCTGTAGTTTTCGAAGGGGCCGCGTCCGAACCAGGCTAGTTTCTCGAAACCGGGCTGGAGGGTGAGAACCACGCCCAGACGCGGGAGGCCGGGGATGGCTTTGTCGATGGTAAAGATGTTTTCGGCCTGGATGCGGCCATCGGGCGAGAGGGTGTAGCTGTGCCGGTGCCGCACGGCTTTGGCGGAAGCGGCGCAGGCGCCGAGGTGCTCGAACAGGAGGGTGATGCTTCCATCCTTATTCCGCCTGGCTTTGGCCGACACTGTTTTCAACTCGATCTTATCCAGCCCCATTTCGCGCCATTTGCCCAGCGGACGCCCTCCCTGGTCGGGCAGGCCCTTGATTCCGTCGTTGTCGATCGGGCCGCGCCAAATCTGCAACCTTGGGCCGGAAACCAGAATGTTTTCCCCGTGCCAGCGCAAGGTTTCAATGAAACCGGCGCCCCGCGAAGCGACCAGTTGGATAGCGCCGCCTTCCACGGTGAAAACGCCGTTGCCCTCATCGAGAGCAAGCGGCCCGGCGCCGCGCTTGGCGGCCATGGCCGGCCCGGCATGCTTTCGGACTTTTAGCGGAACGGCGACCTGATCCCACCCGACCTCGTGGCCGCTCTTGCACCACGCGGTGGCGGCTGCCGCGCGGAACCGGAGATGCAAGAATGCTTCCTGGCCGGCTTCCACCGCGAGGACCGGCAGTTTGAGCTTGAGTTTTTCGACACTCCGGGGCGCTGTCTTCAAAATGGGGAGTTTGCCATTCGCCACCGTGCGGCCGCTCACCTTGAGTTCCCACTCGCCGCGAATCCACGCGAGGGTGGCGAAGTCCTGCTGGTTCTTGATTTCCAGGACGCCCGTCCTGGCGTTGAATCCGGTCGCTTTCACAGGCTGCGCGAGATGCTTGAATTCGTAAATTCCGGGGTGCGGTGCGCGGTCCGGCCAGACGAGGCCGTCACAGACGAAGTTCAGGTCGTTGGGCGTGTCGCCGAAGTCGCCGCCGTACGCCCAATATTCCTGGCCGTCCCTGGTCTTTTGTTTTAGGCCGTGGTCGATCCATTCCCAGATGAAACCGCCTTGCAGCCCCGGATATTTTTCGAATGCATCCCAGTAATCGGCCAGCGAGCCGTTGCTATTGCCCATCGCGTGCGAATATTCGCACAGGATGAGCGGCCGGGTGCGATCGGGATGCGATTCATCCGTAGCCCATTCGATAAGGGTGTCGATGGACGGATACATCGGACAAACAATGTCCGTTACCCGGTAACCCGAATCGTATATTTTCCCAGCCGGTTGTTTTTCCGCCCATTGCACCCAGATGCCCGGTTCGAAGTGAAGCGGACGGCTTGGATCATAACCGCGAATCCAGCCGGCCATGGCATCGTGGTTCGGACTGTGGGCGGTCTCGTTGCCCAGCGACCAGAGGATGACAGAGGGGTGATTCTTGTCGCGCTCGACCATGCGCAACGCCCGCTCGAGAAAGGCGGAGGCATAGCGGCGGTCGCGCGCGACCTGCTGGTAGAAGGCGTGCGCCTCCAGATTCGTTTCGCCGATCACATATAACCCGAGCTCGTCGCACAGGTCCAGCCAGTAAGGGTCGTTCGGATAGTGCGAAGTGCGGACGGCGTTGAAGTTAAAGCGCTTCATCGTCACCGCGTCCAGCCGCAAGGTTTCGCGGTCAAGCGCCTTGCCTTTCGTATCGTGGTGATCGTGCCGGTTGACCCCCTTGATGAGCACCCGCCTGCCATTGACAAGAAGCATGCGGTCTTTCACTACCACGGATCGGAACCCGAGCCGCACGGCGGTGGACTCTCTGTTTTTCCCGTCCGGACTCTTGAGCGTCACGACGAGAGTATAAAGATGGGGCGTCTCGGCGGACCAGGGCAGCGGCTTTTTTACCGGCTGGTCGAACTCCGCCTCCAGCCGCGGCCACGTTGACGGGCTGCCGGCGGGAACAGCCGACCGGAGCGCCTTTTTGAAAACAGCTTTCCCTTTTGGATCGAAAAGTTGCGCTTCCACCAGCCAGCCTTTCTCGGGCTGGCGGGGGAAGCCTGCTTTGACCTTCAATTTGAGGCGTCCGTCCACATAGCCGTTTTCGAGGCTTGCGACCGCAAATACGTCGGCAATGTGAACCGGGCCTGTCGAATAAAGATAAACCTCGCGGTGCAGGCCCCCCATCCACCATTGGTCCTGGTCTTCGATGAAAGAGGCATCCGACCATTTCACCACCACCGCGACCACCAGATTCTTCTGGCCGAACGCCACAAATCGCGAAATGTCGAATTCGGACGGAAGGCGGGAGTCTTTGCTCATGCCCACCGCATGGCCATTTACGTAAACATAAAGGACGCTTTCCGCGCCACCGAAGTGAATGACGACGCGGCGTCCGCGCCACTCCTCCGGCACGGAGAATGCCCTGGCATAAATGCCCGCGAGGTTGTCTTCCGGAACGAAAGGCGGTTCGTCCGGAAAGGGCATCTGCACGTTCGTGTAATGGGGGAAGCCGTAGCCTTGGAGCGTCCAATTGCCGGGGACCTCCACGCTATCCCAGCTTGCGCGGTCGCCTTCCGCCGCCACGTCCGCCAGGGTGACGTTTTCGGGCCTGTTAGCCGCCTTGAATTGCCATTGGCCGTTGAGGAGTTGGAACCAGGGACTCTTTGCCCGATCCAGGCTTCGCGCGGTCCGCGCCGAGGGAAACGGATAAGCCGTCGCCCGCATCGGGGCGCGGTTGATGGAAAGGCACTCCGGCGCCATCCAACTCTTCAGGGAGCCGATGTGAATGAGATCGGGTGTTGTTTGCATGGGGGGACAGACGGGCGCCGGCGCTTCCCCGGATCAGCCGCGGGCGAGGTCTCCGTCAACCATTTCGCAGATCACGTGAAGCATGAATTTATGCGATTCCTGGGTTCGCGCCGCGCTGGTATTCGGGACCAACAGTTCCACGGTTGCCATGCCCGCGGCGGCGCCGCCGCCCCTGCCCAGGAAGGCGATGCTTTGGAGCCCATTGGCGCTGGCTTCTTCCAGCGCTCGCACAATGTTTGGTGAGCGTCCGCTGGTCGAAAAAACGACGAGCACGTCCCCGTCTTGTCCAAAGGCCCGCACCTGCCGGGCGAAAACCTCCGCAAAATCGTAGTCGTTGCCAATCGCCGTAACCAGACTTCCTCCATTGGAGAGATTCATCGCCGGGAAGGGACGCCGGTCTTCCTTGAAACGGCAGGTGAATTCGGTGGAGAAGTCCGCTCCATCCGCGGCGCTGCCGCCGTTCCCGCAGACAAGGAGTTTATGCCCGTCCAGAAGGCAGCGCCTCACGGTTTCCGCGGCGCGAGTCAGCGCCGGTTCCAGCGCGGACAGGGAGCGCAGTGTGGCGGCAGCTTCTTCGATGGAAGTCTGTAGAATATTCACGCGGGGTTATTTATCCTTTCCGGAGCGCACCGTTTTTAGCAACCGCCCAATCCGGATGCAAGCCGCCAAACCGGCGGCGGCGGCAATCCTCTCCGGCCCCGGGCTGATCAAACCGGAGCTTCATTCAAAAGAAGGAAAAATAATGGGAAAAGAAGCGCTCCGGATCGACCTTTAGCGCGACTTCATGCCTGCCCCGCGGATCGGCAGTCCAATGGGTCAGTCCCGCCAATCGCTCGCTTTGGAGTTCTATTTCCACGTTGCCGCGCTCGAAGCCGCATATCGTCTGGTCGAAAATCGTCGCCGCCGCCAAAGGGTCGTGAAAGGTGATCTTGTCGGATCGATCAAACCAGACTTCGGCAAAGTCGAGCACCGGCCTCAAGAGGGGCGCCTGGAACCGGCGGCGCGCTTCAGACGCGGACAGGGTCGTCTGGCAGGTCACATCCAGTCCGATCGAGTGGTGAACCTTCGCCCCGGCACGATACACAATGGCAGCGGCGACCGGATCCACCCGCGCGTTCCATTCCAGCGGCCCCACCCCGGGCAACTGGTTGGTGAACACACCGCACATCAACACCAAGCCCTTCAGCAGTTTCGGAATTTCGGAATCCGCCACGAACAGCGCGGCGATATTCGTCAGCGGCCCGATCCCGAGCAAAACCGCCTCTCTCGGGTTATCCCTGATCGTTTGCCGTAGAAATTCCACTGCCCCGCCCTTTGGAAAACCCGTTTCGTGCGGCCAGCGAACCAAAGCCGAGGCCTGGGGCGCGTGAGGCTGTTTCTGAGCGGTGAGGAAGGGTTGCTCCGCGCCGGGATGGATCGGCACCCGCTTGCCCGCCACCTGGCAAAGCGCGGAAGCCATCCGGGCGCGTGCTTCCGCCTCTCCGGTAACCGTGGTGATCCCCAGCAACTCGCAATCAGGATTCGCCAGCAGGTATGCGAGACATACCGCGTCATCTATATCCGAGCCTATGTCGGTATCCAAAAGAACTTTAGTTTTCATAGGCTCCCTTTTAACGGCGGGCAGTCGAGGCGGCCTGTCGGGAAACTGTCAGCGAGGTCAAATGCTCCTACGGAGCCTACGGGGCTCGAACCCGAAGACACGAGCCTTTTCGTGACCGATTGCTGCTTCGTAAGTAATTGATGATGAAGCACTTGTCATTTTAATTCTTTTTTCGACGCAAGTTGAAAGGGTCACCAATGGGGCACGAAGTTCGTCGAAGTTTGTCACGTTTTGTCACGTCGATTTTTGCCTCTTCGCGACATCGGAATGGGAATCGCACCCCGTCGGGATTCGATCTCGTAGAACAGCCGCTTGGCGTTAGCAAGCCAATCTTCGAATCCACGCTGCAAGGCGCTCACGCCAGCCAGCCTGCGCGCGCTTTGTCGCTGGAGGCAGGATGTTCCGCGGTTCAGTCTCGAGTAGGAATGCGACCGGCCAATGTGCCGGCATGGAGACGCTACGGTCGGCTCTCGCTTGATCCGCAAACCCGAGCGTTCGTCCGCACGAACACGCGGCGATACGCTTCCGCTCAATACACACGAAACCAAATTCGGGCGCGCTGATGTCGAATTGGAATCGAGAGTGTGGCATTGAAAATTTTCCGCTCAGCCAGCCGATAGCGTAGCCCGCGGCCAGGCTGCCCACGGCCGAGGTCAAGTAACCAACCGTGATCAACGGAGGTGTTTCCCCACTCCAATACTGCCCGCCGTCCACGCCGGTGGCTTTTGCATTATGCGCCGCTCGGCGTCGCAACTCTTTCTCCTCTTCGGTCATGAATTCGACTGCGAGAGCATTGGAATCGATCATGCCGTCGCAAAAGCCGCACGGCTGGCCCGGCCCGAACCGCGTGAATTGACCGACCTGAGCATGCACCATCCCGTTTGCGCCTTCAAAGACCACGCCGACATCGATGGACGGCAGAAGATAATGCGCTGCGAAGTCCCCCAACGCCGCGCGTGAATGCTGCGTGTCGGTGCAGCCCAGAACCAGATCGGCGCGGAGCAACTCGTCGAGCACAACCCCGTCGAGAAGATTTCCCACGAGGGCTGTGACTTCTGCTGCTGGGTTAATCTCGCGGATCATCCGTGCCATGATCGCAACCTTGTATGGCGGTTCCTTCGCGCGGGCGTCAGCAATAGTGCTTCCGTGCAACCGTTCGAGATTTGAGGCCGCAAATCGCTGTGGGTCCACCAGCACAAAGCGGCAGAGGCCAGCGCGAGCGAGCGCCTCGATGGCAGGCGATCCTGTGCCGCTGCATCCAATGACGGCGACGGTTGCGCCACGGAGACGCCGGGCTGACGCATTGCCAAGAAGCGTTTCGAGTCGTGCCGTGACGGACTCGCCCGAATAAAGCGTGGAACCCTCCGGGGCATCCGCAAAGAAACGGTCTTGTTGAGCGTTCTCGCGATGAAGCACGTCGCCTATCGTCAGCATTTCATTTACCGGAAGCCACTGTCCATCGACCTGTGCGCGGCCGGTGAACCGAAACCGTCCATCGACTGAACGGCTGAATATTAAACTGCAATAAGGCCGCCCAGGGCAGTAGCCCTCAAAGAGCTTTGAGTAGTAGCCATCCATATCGTCGTCCAGAGAACTCGGGAACGTGCCGCCACCCTCTGGATGTGAATGAATCATTCCGACGCCGAACGGATTGTCGCTGACCGCATCGACCGCGCGGAGACTGTATTCGCTGTTGATCGTAACGATCGGACTGTCGCGCCTCAGGTCGCCAGCTTGCGGCCAGAGGCCGTCGATGAAGGTGAGCGCGATTCCCCACCGCGTCCGCCGAAAGCCGAAGCGAAAGAATGTGCCCCACTCTTGATCCGGGTAGCGCTTGTAAAGATGGCGCTCCAAACCCGCGCGGCACTTATCGGTGATCCGAAAAATGCCGCACCGCGAGTCGTCCATCGTCATGTCGCTCACATGGTTCATCGTCATTGCGCCTTGTCGAGCCACGCGATCAGTTCGTCGATGTAGGTATGAAATCCGTGCAGGTCCTTGTTCCACGCAGGCCCGCCCCCCCCGGTGTGCGGGTGATAGCTGATTTGCACCCACATTTGTCCGTTGCTCTGTCTCGTTCCCTGAGCGGCGCCCGGCACCTTCCCCACCAGCGCCGAGCCATGCGGCAGGAAGGCCAGGTCAAGATGCTGGCCGGGATACCCGCCGGGCACCGGCACGAGGACATCAATCGTGGACACCGGATGTCCCGGCCGAACCGGCAGATCGTGGTAGATTACCGATGGTGCGCCGTTGCCAACGAAAGTCACCTTCGCGCCGTTGGCGCGAAGGATGTTCAGCTCGCGTTCGATGCGGCTCGGCTCGAAGCCTCCTTGTACCTGCTTGCGCACCACGTCGAACTCGTCGCCGCAGTGAATGTCCACCGTCTCGTTGAGCGCGATCTCTTTGCGGCCTTCGGCAGTCCGCCGATAGATGCGCGTGTCACCCGGCTGCTGACTGACGAGAGCCGCGATGGCGTGGCCCGTCATGCGCTCGGTTACGCCTTCCGCGCCAGTGAAGCGCTTTTTATTTACGATGATGAACAGTTCAGCCTCCACCTCATGGCGGGTGTAGAAGACGGGACCGTCATCGAAATTGGCCGAATCGTCTTCGCCGATCTCTTGGTCTTCGCGGCTGTGAAGGTCGCGAAAAAGCTGAACGCCTTTCGCCAGTTCAAACAATTCGCGCACCGAACCACCGGTCTGCGCCCGAACACCGATTTCCTCGACACGATCATCGACCTTGATCGCGAGCTTGGCAGGGGCGGTGCAGTGGCCGCGCGGGGCGGCTTCACACGCGCCGATCGCGTAGAAGACATTTCCCTGCCGAAGGTCCACAATCTCGTCGTCCTTGAGGATCATGTCATCCGGTGAATTGTGATCGCGCACGAGCACATGATCGTCGGCGATGTTCGCCTGCTTTTTGAGCACCCGCACGGATACGGCCGGGTCCGGGATCGCCAGCGGGACATCCTCGACCGCGGCGAACCACTTTGCGGGCTTGCAGCCGTCCTCCGCAGCGGAGGGCTCCAGTTTTTCTGCAGTATTCTGATCTTGCATTGGTTTAAAAGGAGGGCGGGGATGATCGAAGCTCGTCATGAGGACCGAAGGTCCGCCCTCGCCAATCAAAGGCTTGGCACCGCCCCGCTTTGGACCGTGAAAATCTTCCTGCGAAATTTTCCCCAAAAAGCGTAAGTTTTTAGCCTATAAGAAAAAGAGATGGCTAGCCTCGACGAACAACAAATCATGAAATTACGCTCCCTGGACTGGGATGACATCAGCCAGCGCGTCCTGGTTTATGCCCGCTACTGGGCGAAAACACACTATTTCTGGACGGAGGGGAATCCTCTCCCCGAAGAGAAGACGCCCGAAGACATCGCGAAAGAAGCGATCAGTGCCTTTTGGGAGGGGTTGCGCCGGCTGAATCCGAAATACTCCGTCCTGGTTCAGATCAAAGGAGCCGTCCGAAGCATCCTCTGGAATTTGCACGCGAAGAAGGAGTCAAAGCTGACCAGTTCAGCCGAGCCCGACTTTTTTGACGAGCGCCTGGATCATCGCCCCTCTCCGAGTGAAGAGCTTGAGACCAAAGATTACGAACAAGCGATATTTTCGGCCCTCTTGGAACACGAACGCATCGCAAGAAGCAAGGAGCTGCAACGATTTGTCAAAGCCTTTCACGACGGCGCAGTATCCGTCGATGACGTGGCGAGAGCCACAGGAATCGCAGTAAAACGCATTTATCAACTGCGACGAGAAGTGAAGGAGATTGCTGCCGAAGTGATCGCAACCATCAATAGCATACGAACATGAACCAGAAATATTCGAACACCGTCAGAAATCTGCACGAATTCCTCGCCGATACTGACGGGCTGACCAAGCAGGAAGTCGCAGAGGAATTGCGCGCTGCCGGCGTGGACGTGGACAAATTCAACGCCGATGTCCTTTCCATCGTGAACGCCGCTCAGCGCAAGCCAGTGGGACTCGCGTTCAAAGTCCCTTCCAGTGACGTGCGGACGAAGAGTCGGGCTGAGATTCTGGATCTCCTTGAGCAAATCCAACAGGGCGTCTTTGGGGACGATCTCGCCGATATGCTCGCAGCCCGCCAACAGGGCGGAAATTCCCTTGGTGAGCAAGACCTTCAAGCACTTCTCGACGCGACCCAAAATCGGGAGCCGGAAAAGCGCTGATTGGCTTATGCACGCTGCTGTCGTCCCAGCTTGGAAAAGCCGCCAAGGCTTCACGAACGACCATTCCACATGGTCAATGAGCCGGGATCAGCAGCTTCATGCCTGCGAGAGAAAGTTCTTCTATCAATATCTTGTCCCAGCCCGGATTAACTCTCACAACCCAGAGCAACGAAATATTGCGTTCCTAAAGAAGCTCAAGACCATTCAGATGTGGCAAGGAGAGTGTTTCCATTGGGCGGCAGCGCGTTTCCTCGACATGCTGCGAGACGAGCGGATGATCTTCGCCGATCAGATTCTCGCTTCTCTGAGCGACAAGATGCAGCGGGAGTGGCAGTTCTCCGAGGAACGCCGCTTTCGTGAACAGCCAATGCTGATTGGCCGAGAGGGCGTCGCCTTATTCGAGCACGAATATGACATTGCTTCAACCGAGACACTTGAGACTGCAAAGGCGGCAACAACAGAGCTTCTTGCTCGCTTCTTCACCTGGATGTCTGGCCCGTCAGAGTTGAAGCGCAAGATTCCTCACGCGGACGGCATTTGGATCGAACCACCAGCGTTCGGTGTGGATGCACCGGGAATCACTGTCAATGGTGTCCAGGTAATCACAAAGGTTGACTTGGCAATTCAGCTTAGCGGCGAAAGTTTTGAAATTTATGATTGGAAGACAGGTAAGGCCCCACCCTATCGACCATCACGAATCAGCCACAACGATCTTCAAGTGATGGTTTATCAGCTCTGGCCTCACATCCGCTTGCATGTTCCATTGGCACATGTCTCAAGCAATCTTGTGTATTTTGGCGGAACTGCGGCAGAGCAGCAAAAGTTCTCGATAGACGAAGACTCCCTCGCCTCAACGATGCTGATGGTCCGCAACAGCATCGAACTGGCACAACGTTGGGAAAAGAACTTCTCAAGCGGCGAAATGCAATTGGCAGACCTCGACTACGCTGCCTTCTCAAACACATGTCGGCAGTGCTCTTTCAAGAGGCTCTGCTACGAAAGTCTCCAGTAACCACGTATGGAACATCAAAAGTTTTTGGCAGCATCGTTGTTCCCGATTTTGGGTCTGAAAGATTGCAATTACTCTTTCAGGGTTCTTCGGGTGCTCGATCCCCTGCCCAATGACAACATGCGGCCGATTCGTCTTCAGCGCTGGGCGGACCACCTTTGGCACGAGTTGAAGTGCCCTGTCTTTCCCAGCAGTCGCTTTGACTCCCCGGCATTTATCATTCCAGCCGATGTCCAAGTCGGTGCCGGAACAATTCTGACAGTCAGCGATGTTCCAGACATAGCCTACCGAATCGAAGTTAGCGCTACGACTTTCGACATCACACCCCCTGATGCGCAACCAAGCGAGCGAGACCTTGCAGCCAAAATGGTTGAGCGAGTAATTTCGGATCGCTTTAACTCGCTCAAACACAAGTATTGGCGAACCGAGTGGACGCTCTTTTTCAGGATACATTCCGAAAACGAAAAGAACACTAATGATTTTGTCCATGCTTACCGAGGCTTTAAGTTTAGTGCACTCTTCATTGAGGACTTACAGCCATTCTTGGGCTGTGACATTCGCACCAAATACATTGGCCGCATATCACTCTCCGAGCACAGTGAACAGCAGCGGGAAGGCGTGCTATTTCATCACCTTGATGAACATCTTCGGATGGAAGACCGCGGGACCTTCGTTCGCGACAATGGCTCCGTCAAAATACCCTGCCGCTATGTGGGCTCTACCGGGCAATCAATCTCCGAACACTACGTCCAGGAGGTAAAGAAGACCGTCGCGGAGTATTATGCTGAGCGGTATCCAAACCTTCAGCTCAATCCCGACGATGAGGCCGTCTTCGTCCAAGACCGCAGCAATGATTCTTCCTTTGCTGTTCCGGCATCACGCCTATTCCCTGTATTTACCACAGAAGAAGAATGGCTCCAGGAATGCTCGATTAAGCCGCAGATGACACCCGAGGAAAGAGTCGGCAGCGTCCGCGACTTTCTCCTTGAACTGAGAGATTTGAGTTATGCCGGAAAGCCCATTTCGGTCGGACGGGACTTCCTGCAACGAAAGAGAAGCGTGTTTTGGCCGCCCAACTTGCAATACGGACAAAATGCCGTGCTCTCGGCATTTCCAGACAACGCTCCGAAGGGAACTCCGATACCGGAAATCGATGCGGCCCTCGCGCATTGGCGCAACGGCAAGATTCCAATGCTTTATGAACACGGCCCATTTTTTAATGAGCCATTGCCAGACGTAGTTTTCTTTTACCCGGAGGAGATGCTCAGAGATGTCCGCGAGAAATTCCTGCGACAACTAGGGGTGGAGGTGTTGAAGCAGACCGGCTCCAAACTGAACATACGAAGGCAGCGCTTCTATCGTGTCGGAAAACATGAACGGTCCGGCATGTCCTTGCTGCAAAACATTCAGACCGTGGTGACAGAGAGTGACGGTTGCTTTTTAGCCCTGATTGTTTTATGGGATCGCTTCTTGGATCACGTCCACGCCCACGTGAAGGAGCTTCTCGCGAGCCAGCCTTCACAGTGTGTGACGGATCGCGTGGTTCGCACCATTGCTGACACCTCAGATCCGCGCCGTGCCGCGGGCAGAGTCCGAAACCTTAGTCTCGGTGTATTGACTGCTGCCGGTGTTCAGCCGTGGGTATTGGCTGATGAGCTTACGGCTGACGCGTACATTGGGATCGACTTGCTTCATGGCAGGGTGAGCTACCACTTTCTATTCGGCAAGGGCGGCAGAAATGTTCTCACGGCGACGGGCCATGCGAGCCGACGTGACCGGAATCACGAAACCGTCGATAAGGTTGAGCTTCGATCAACGCTTGTCTCAATGATCACCCAGATTCGCACGACGATGGGCAAATCACTTTCCAGCCTTGTCGTGCATCGGGATGGGCGCTGGTGGAAGCGCGAAAGCCAAGCGCTCGCTGAGGCAGTTGAGAAGCTAAAGCATGACAACATTCTCGAAGCTGATTGCCGCGTGACGGTCGTCGAGATTCGCAAAAGCCACTTTCCTGTGCGCCTATTCACGGCTTCGAACGAGGCGCAACCTCGCTTTGAAAATCCATTGCCCGGAACGTATCTGCCTCTCGACGAAGGGCGCATCCTCCTTTCGACTACGGGTCGCCCTGGATCGTGGGAGAAAGGGAGCAATGGCCGGACCGCTGGAACACTTTTGTTGAGTGTTGTCGAACATGTGGGCCAATTCGACATCACCGATGTCGCGCAGGATGCGTATCGACTGACGCATCTGAATTGGAACGCGCCGGAGATCGAAATTTCCGTTCCCGTCACAATTCGCTGGAACGATGATTCGCTGCGGCTCACACTGGCGGGCCAAAAGCGAGAAGAAGATGAAGTGGCCGATAGCGAAGAAAACAGAACCGATGTATCCCTACCCCAGGAGGTGACCGTATGAGCGTTCTTGGATTTGTCGCGGGAAAAGTAGATCGCGAGCAAACTCTGTTGGAGGAGCTTTCTCAAGCACTCCTGTGTGTGCAGGTTGACACCTTGGGGCGGGCTGCCGACTTGGGATTAAGTAAAGACGATGTGGCAAATGCGAAGCGCACGCTGGGCGATTTCGTCCGTCGCCTTCGCGTGAAGCTCGCAACCGATGGCCAGACCGGCGAGTTAAGCACGTTGGCCGCACGTCTCGCAGAAGGAGAAAAGCCTCTTGAAGATTGGGTAGCCGATCTCGAACAACTGGAGACCTATCTTGCCGGCGACGAACGCTTGCCGATCGATTCGATCCGCATATTCGAGGGGCTATTGTCTGTTCTGGATCAGGAGCTGATGGAAGACTTCAGTAGGCTCTATTCGCTCTGAAGATAACACGCTCAACGAATGTGGTGCTACAGAAAGGCGAAAGCAGCAGAATTGTCGGTTGTTCTCCAATGGCTCCGCCGCGAGCTCGACGACATAAGTAGCACTGACACCATTCACCTGATAACGCTCCGACACCTTCGCGAGGAGTTGACGCAAGTGGAGCAGAGTTTTGGGTTCATCACTTCGGCACTCAGTCTTAACGATGATGTAGTCGGCCTCGCAATAGACAGATTGCTCCTCAGCGTCCATCGGTTTTTCGTAACCACATCGACGCACTACATCGCCACACTGCGAAGACAATTGCCGCTCGATTTGACGGTGCGCGATATTCTGCTAAACGCATGCGGTCGCCTTCGGCTTCATTGGATCGAAGACCTCGTTGTTTGTATTGATCGCCCGCTCGCACTGCTCCCGCGATACCGGGGACTCTATTCAATCCCCGTTTTCTACGGACCACCGAGCTTGTTGGATACTATTCTTGAACTGCCGGGAATCTATCATGAGCTGGGACACAACGTCTTCGCTCGCGATGATACATTCCGCAGAGAACTCGCGGAGATCGTAAAGCAATACTTCGCAACGGCCAAACACCTTGCTGGTCCTATGTCCGCAGCGCAGAAGGCCACACGCGATCGAGAGCTCGATGCCGCCGCGCTGTCATGGACAGAAGGGCGTCTCGCTGAAGTGTTCTGCGATCTCTTTGCCGGCTATGTTAGTGGTTCGGCGAATTTCGGCTCGATTGTCGAGATGAGCATTATGACCGCAACAAATCCCTACTTGACGACCTCCCCTCGCCATCCACCAGAAGCCGCCCGTGTGCGTTTGTCGTATCTGCTCCTCACCGACGAACAAAAGCAAAACAGGACGGTGGAGAATATTCGGGACGCTTGGAACACGTTTTCCGGGAAATTCACCTCAGATTTGAGATACCGTCAAAGTTGCGCGGATCAACTTTTGAGAGAGTTAGCTTCCCGCACCTTGGCACTGTTGAGCGAGCGATTGCCTGATCTCCCGCGCTATACGGCGGCCTTGCCTTCCCTCAACGCGGCAAGCGCGATTGGCGCCGGTGTGACGGTGGAAGACGTCATCAATGCAGGCGTTGTAATCTTGTTTGAAGCGCCAGACGAGTTTCTAAATTGGCAGAAGCAGGCCAAGCCGCTGATCAGGTAAGCGACACTTGAGATGCGCTGTTCCGTAAGCGTAACGCCGAGCACACCTTGACTGATGAGGTTCAGATGTGTCAGGCGTCGTCTGACCTGACGTTTATGATGCGGCTTTGAGTGGCGGCTGTCGCCGGGACCTGGCCCAGGCCTCTGGGGTGACATCTTTGACCTGCCAGTTGGTCATAGACGGCAGGCGGGTGAGCACATCGCGCAGGTAAGCGAAGGGATCGATTCCACGACGGCGGCAGTTCTCGATGATCGTATAAAGGATGGCGCCACGTTCACCCGCGCCTGCTTCCCCAAAAAACATCCAGTTTTTCTTGCCGATCGCCGTGGGGCGGATCGCGTTCTCAACCACGTTATTGTGTACGCCTTGAAAAAGGCGTCGTTGGAATCCGGGTTCAAATCCCGGCGGGCGACATCGCTCCAGCCCGAAGCACTGGGAGCGGTTCAGGAGGTGACAAATGAACTGAAGTACTACCAGAAAAGGCCCGTGAAAAGCGGGCCAGCGAACCGTGCAGGCCGTAACGTGAAGTGAACACCGAGCAGGCCCCGAAAAGTTGTCGTGGAAGCCGACCCGCCATAATAACGGGGAAGGCCGCTGCTGGTGGAGGCAGAGCGAATCGCTTCCGTCCGTTCCACCGGGGTAGTGGTGACGGCATGCATGGGAGTGTCCGATGACGCAACAAGGGAAGTCTGCGGAGGTGCGCCGATGGCTGGCTGCCAGCGGCGCAACGATCAACCCGTGAGGGAGAGGATCGGCCGCCGCAGATGACGGATGGGGTTGTAGTACCGCTGAAGCCCGGTAACGCGGGTGGAGGGAAGGACCCCTGATCTCAGAAGAGTGAAACGAAGTCGCAAGAGCCATGAAGATTGATGCCCAACATCTACCAACTTCTGACCCGGTTCGGAAGCTACAGAGTTCACTACAGGCGAAAGCCAAGACTGAACCGAGCTACCGCTTTTACAGCCTTTGGGACAAGGTCTGCCGTGAAGACTTCCTCGCGGAAGCGTATCGGCGCTGCCGCCGCAATGGCGGGAGCGCTGGCGTGGACGAGGAGACGTTCGAGCAGATCGAAATCGCGGGGCCGGAGGCGTGGCTTGGAAAACTGCGGGAGGAGTTGCGCACGAAGCAGTATCGGACGCAGCCCCTCCTTCGCGTATGGATACCCAAAAGTAACGGAGGGGAGCGCCCGCTCGGGATACCGACGGTGCGAGATCGTGTGGTCCAGATGGCGATGGTGATGGTGCTCGGCCCGATTTTCGAAGCGGACCTCTGCGATGAGCAGATGGGGTTTCGTCCGGGCCGGGACGCCAAGACGGCGGTCCGACTGGTCTATTACCAAGTCAGACAGAAGGGCCGTCAGGAAGTGGTCGATGCAGACCTGAGCGACTAC
>Ga0302326_10007881_pt1 | contig 23599 bp, 21 predicted proteins | sample Palsa_T0_3_FD_202264 | JGI IMG/M metagenome (GOLD analysis project Ga0302326, IMG submission 202264) | Peat permafrost microbial communities from Stordalen Mire near Abisko, Sweden - Palsa_T0_3 | ecosystem: Environmental > Terrestrial > Soil > Palsa > Peat permafrost | place: Sweden: Abisko... | reverse complement strand
AATCATGCCCGCGTCAAACGTCCGGGCCGGCGGCGATGCGAGCTGGCCGGGTGGCTACGCTTTGCGACGTCCCTAGGACGGCTACACGAGGGGAGCATGCGGTGATCCGGAGCGGCTGGAGAGGCGCATCGCCGCGTCGGCTGATGCTGGTGGCGGCCGCTGCGCTGATTCCGGTTCTGGCCGGCTGCGAGGCCGGCAACAACGCACCGACGCTGCTGTTCCATTACCCGACTGATGCGGCCGGCACAGCGGTCGGAGATCTCTCGATCAGGAACGTGTTCATCCTCGGCGCCGGGCTCAACTCGAACCTGCGCAGGGGCCAGTCGGCCAGCCTGTTCCTGGCGATCGTCAATACCGGGCCTGCGGACAAGCTCCTCAGTATCAGCGCTCCTGGCACTGCGACCTCGGTCTCCCTGCCGGCCGGCGGAGTGCCCGTGCTGAATCAGCACCCGGTCTTTCTCACCGGCCCGAGGCCGCAGGTCGTTCTCGTGAACCTGACCCGGACTGTCACCAGCGGCTCTTCGGTCCGGGTCGTGCTCAGCTTCCAGAAGGCCGGGCCGATCACGCTGCTGGTTCCCGTGTTCCCGCGCGCGGCCCACTACCAGACTTACGCGCCGCCGCAGGCAAGCGCGTCGCCGAGCCCGAGCACCACGGCGAAGTCCCGGAAGCACAAGGCACACGCCTCCGCCACGCCGTCGGCCAGCACGAGCCCGACCGCATCGCCCAGCCCCTCGCCGTCGGCGTAGCAGCAGCCCCGGCGCCGTAGCCGTAGCCGCGGCCTGACCGGCCGCAGGTGGGCTTATCCGACCGGCTCGAACTTGTACCCGAGCCCGCGCACCGTCACGATGTGGCGCGGGCTGGTCGGCTCCGTCTCGATCTTCGCGCGCAGCCGCTTGACGTGAACGTCGAGCGTCTTGGTATCCCCGACGTAGTCGGCGCCCCAGACCCTGTCGATGAGCTGCATTCTGGTGAGCACCCGCCCGGCATTCCTGAGCAGCACTTCCAGCAGCTCGAACTCCTTCAGCGGGAGCTGAACCTGCTCGCTGCGCACCGTCACCACGTGCCTGTCCACGTCCATCCGGACCGGGCCCGATTCCATGATCGAGCTGATCGGCTCGTCGACATCGCCGCGTCGCCTGAGCACCGCGCGCATCCTGGCGACGAGCTCCCTCGAGGAGAACGGCTTGGTGACGTAGTCGTCCGCGCCGAGTTCCAGGCCCACGACCTTGTCGATCTCGCTGTCCTTGGCGGTCAGCATGATGACCGGAACGTTGGAGCGCTCACGCAGCGACCGGCACACCTCGCTGCCCGGCAGGCCGGGCAGCATGAGGTCAAGCAGGACCAGGTCGGCACCGGTGCGGTCGAAGGTCTCGATCGCGTCCGGGCCGGTCGGGCAGACGGCGACCTCGAAACCCTCCTTGCGGAGCATGTACGACAGCGCGTCGCTGAAGGATTCCTCGTCCTCGACAACGAGCACCCGAGTCACTTGACTGCCTCCCTGACAGATCGCGCGGCCCGGAGGTCCGTTCGCGCTGCTGGTTCTTCCGTCGTGCCGGCCGGCATGCCGCGCCGCGGGCGAAGCGGCAGCCGGAGCATGAAAGTGGAGCCGTTGCCCTCCTGGCTCCAGACCGCGACGTTGCCCCCGTGCGCCGCCGTGACGTGCTTGACGATGGCCAGGCCGAGCCCGGTGCCGCCGGTCGCGCGCGAGCGCGCCGGGTCGACCCGGTAGAACCGCTCGAAGATGCGCTCGCGGTCCCGTTCCGGGATGCCGATGCCCTGGTCGGTCACGCTGACCTCAGCCATCCAGCTGGACTCGGCGCGCGTCGTGATGAGCACCCTGGTCTTATCCGGGCTGTAGGCGACCGCGTTCTCCAGGAGGTTGCGCAGGGCGGTGACCAGCAGATCCTCGTCACCCATGATGGTGATGCCGCGCTCGCCGGTGACCTCCAGGGAGATGCCGCGGGCCGAGGCCCGCATCCGGCACCGGTCCACAGCCTCGGCGACCACGTCGTCCAGCACCACGGGGTTCGGATCCGGGACCGGCTCGGCGGCCTGAATCCGGGACAGCATGATCAGGTCCTGCACCAGGTCGGTGAGGCGGGCGGCTTCCTGCCGCATCCGGCCGGCGAACCGGAGCACCGCCTCGGGATCGTCCGCTGCTTCCTCGACCGTCTCTGCCAGCAGCGCCAGCGCGCCGACGGGAGTCTTCAGCTCGTGACTGATGTTGGCGACAAAGTCACGGCGGACCTCATCCACCCGGCGGCTCTCGGTCTGGTCCTCGGCCAGCAGCAGGATCAGCCCGCCGTCGCCGACCGCGGGGCCGAGCGGTGCCACCCGCACGGCGAAGCTCGTCGCCCGGCCATTGAAGCGGCTGGTCATGATGTCGATCTCGCCCTCGCGGGGCATGCCCTCGCGGCGCACCTGCCGGGCCAGCGCGACCAGCTCGCCAACCACCAGCCGGTCGTTCTCGACCAGGCCGAATTCACGCGCTGCCGCGCTGGAGCTGAGTACCCGGTCCTCGCTGTCGAGCACGACGGCGGACGACAGCAGGACCGCCAGGACCGAGCTGATGCCGGGGGGCAGTTTGCCGTCCGGGACTAGGCCCGCGTCTGACATGTCCGAAGACATGACCGCTTGCACCCCCATCTCCACGGTCCGATGTTATGCGCGCGGCCTCGCCGCGCCCACTGGTGGGCGCCAGGGCCTGCGGCTATTCGCGAAATGTTCACCATGCCGACGACCAGCGTCCATGTCGATTGTGCCCGCCAGGCACCAGTGAAGTGAACAGCCAGGACGGCCTGAACTGGGCGGCCGCCGGGTTTCCGGCCTGCGGCCGCGCCGGCGGCAGTCAGCGGCCCTGGGAGCGCACCGCCTCGGCGGCCTGCGCCGCCGCCTCCGGGTCCAGGTACCGGCCACCGGGCTGCACCGGAGCGAACTGCCCGGTCAGCTCGTAGACCAGGGGCATGCCAGTCGGGATATTGAGCTCGGCGATGTCGGCGTCGCTGATCCCGTCCAGGTGCTTGACCAGCGCCCGCAGCGAGTTCCCGTGCGCCACGACCAGGGTGGTCCGCCCGGCGGCCAGGTCAGGAATGATCGCGTCGTACCAGTAGGGCAGCATCCGGAGCACGACGTCACGCAGGCACTCGGCCCGCGGCAGCAGCTCGGGCGGCAGCAGCGCGTACCGGGGATCGCCGGACTGGGAGAGCGGGTCGTCGTCCGGAATCGGCGGCGGCGGCACGTCATAGGACCGCCGCCAGGTCATGAACTGCTCGTCGCCGTACTGGTGGCGGGTCTGCGCCTTGTCCTTGCCCTGCAGGGCACCGTAGTGCCGCTCGTTCAGCCGCCAGGACCTGTGCACCGGCAGCCAGCTGAGATCGGCGGCATCAAGGGCGATGTTCGCGGTCTCGATGGCACGGCTGAGCACGGAGGTGTGCACCACGTCGGGCCGGAGCCCGGCCCCGGTGAGCTGCTGCCCGGCCTGCGCCGCCTCGGTGCGGCCGCGCTCGGACAGCGGGGCATCGACCCAGCCGGTAAACAGCCCCTTGTCGTTCCACTCGCTCTCGCCGTGCCTGATCAGGATGAGGGTGCCCATGGGCCGAATCCTAGCCCGGACGGTGCGACAGAGCGGGCGCGCGCCGACCGCGTCCAGCGGTTAAAACCCTACAAACCATGCCGGGAACGTGGTCATAACAGTCACGGCATCCCGCCGGGCTCGCCCGTTCTGACGGGAATCTGACGGCCGGCTCCGGAGTTGCTCTGTTCCGGAGGTGAGGGCCGTGCCGCGACGCTACCCACGGCGGATCGCGACTGTCAGCGTTCACACATCACCGCTTGAGCAGCCGGGCACTGGCGACGCAGGCGGTCTCAATGTCTACGTTGTCGAGGTCGCGAGGCGCCTGGCGGAGCGGGGTGTCGAGGTCGACATCTTCACCAGGGCTGTCTCGCGTGACCAGCCGCAGGTCGCCGAGCTGGCACCGGGCGTGCTGGTGCGGCACCTGGCCGCGGGCCCGTTCGAGGATCTCGACAAATCGGATCTTCCGGGCCAGCTCTGCCAGTTCACCTTCGAGCTCCTGCGCACCGAGGCGGCCCACGCCCCCGGTCGCTACGACCTCGTGCACGGTCACTACTGGCTGTCCGGCCAGGTCGGCGCTGTGGCCAAGGAGCGGTGGGGCGTCCCGCTCGTGCAGTCCATGCACACCCTCGGCAGGGTCAAGAACGCAGCGCTGGCTGCCGGAGACGCGGCCGAGCCTGAGGTGCGCCTGCGCGGCGAGGCTGAGGTCGTCGCGGCAGCTGACCGGCTCGTCGCCAACACCGACGACGAGGCCAGCCAGCTGATCGGCTATTACGATGCCGACCCGGCGCGGGTCCTGACGATCAATCCGGGCGTGGACCTGTCGGTCTTCCGGCCCGGCTCGCAGCCGGAGGCACGCCGGACGCTGGGCCTTCCTGCCGACGGCGTGGTGCTCGTGTTCGCCGGCCGGGTGCAGCCGCTGAAGGCCCCCGACGTCGTGCTGCACGCGGCCGCCCAGCTCATCGCCGACGATCCCGGCCTGGCCAGGCGGCTGACCGTCGCCTTCGTCGGCGGGCCGAGCGGTACTGGGCGGCACGATCCGGACGGCCTGACCCAGCTCGCCGCCCGGCTCGGCCTGGCCGGCGTGGTGCGGCTGGAGCCGCCGTGCCCGCAGCCTGAGCTGGCACAGTGGTACCGCGCCGCCACGCTCGTGATGGTCCCGTCGTACTCGGAATCATTCGGGCTCGTGGCCATGGAGGCGCAGGCCTGCGGCACGCCAGTCGTCGCCGCGGCTGTCGGCGGCCTGCGGACCGCGGTCCGGCACGGCTACTCCGGCATCCTGGTGGACTCGCGCGATCCGGGCCAGTACGCCCGGGCGGTCCGCGACCTGATCGCGGCCCCGGCGAGCCTGGCCGCCCTGGCCCGCGGCGCGCGCGAGCACGCATCCCGGTTCGGCTGGTCGGCGACCGTCGACGCGCTGCTGCAGCTGTACGCGACGGTCACGGCCGAGGCGGCGGCGGCGGTCGACGCATGACGGGAGCAGATCACGCCGCCGCGCTCCGGGCAGCACTGGACAGCCTTGAGGTCAGCTACGAGTCGCCGCAGCCAGGAAGCTACCTGGTCACCCTTCCGGGGCAGCACAAGCTGAAGACGATGACCTGGCTCATCGCCGGCGCGCACAGCCTGTACGTCGAGGCGTTCTTCTGCCGCCAGCCGGACGAGAACCATGCCGAGTTCTACCGCTTCCTGCTTGAGCACAATGCGCGCATGTACGGCGTGCAGTTCGCTCTCGACCCGGTGGGCGACGTCTACCTCGTCGGCCGGCTGCCACTGGAGTCCATTAGCACCAGCGAGGTCGACCGGCTGCTCGGCTGCGTGCTCAGCTACTCCGACGACATCTTCGACCAGGCGCTCATGATCGGCTTCGCGTCAGCGATCAGGAAGGAGTACGCCTGGCGGGTGAAGCGCGGCGAGAGCCTCGCTAACCTGCAGGCCTTCGGCCGGATCACGGGCGCATCCGGGGACGGGGCCGGTGACGGGCCGCGCCTGCGCGACGACGGCGCCTGAGCCGGTCAGGATCTGACGAGCCTGGAGACGGCGTCGGCCGCTTCCTTGACCTTCGCCTGTGCCTCCGGGCCGCCCTGCTCGACCGCCTGGGCGACACAGTGCCCGAGATGATCCTCAAGCAGCCCGAGCGCCACTGCCTGCAGCGCCCTGGTCGCTGCCGAGATCTGCGTCAGCACATCGATGCAGTAAACGTCTTCCTCGACCATCCGCTGCAGGCCCCGGACCTGACCTTCGATTCTGCGCAGGCGCTTGAGATAAGCGTCCTTGTCCTGCGTGTAACCGTGCATGACTTGACGGTACACGGAGGCGGCGGCATCCGGCAGCGGGCTGACCGGCGCCTTCCTCCCTGGCAGAGACGCCGGCTGCCGCGCGCGTACCGTATGACAGCAGGACAAGGTAGAAAATTAACAGGGCTGCCGGCAGCTTCAGCGTGAACCTGGAGCGGGCGCTCAGCGATTCTCCTGGCAGGACCGGAATACTAGCCAGCAGGCACTCAGCCCGCATGGCCGCACCCGGCGCCGGCTGGGGCAGCATCCCGGCAACCTGGAAGGGACAGCCCGATGCCCGTGTACGACTCGCGCCGCGCCGCCGGCCAGCGTGACGCCGGGCTGCGGCGGGTCGGCCGGATCACCTGGCGGGCGGCAGCTGCCGGGCTCGCCGCCGCGGCAGTCGCGGCGCTGGCATTCGCCCAGCACGCTACGGCCGGCGCCAGCACCCCTGGCACCAGCACCCCCGGAACCAGCACGCCCGCGACCAGCACCCCCGGAACCAGCACGCCCGGAACCAGCACGCCCGGAACCAGCACGCACCGCTCGCGGCACAAGCACGCCTCCATCGTCATACCGGCGCGGCCGCCGCAGCCCGCGGCCGGCTCCGGCTCCGGCCAGGTGACCTCGGGTGGGTCCTGACGCAAGCCGGCCCGTGACGGCAGCACGGGCCCGCGCCCCGGCGAGCAGCCGATGACGGCGAACGCCATCACCGAGGACTCGTTCGAGGTGTGGGGCACCACCGCGGTCCTGCTCGTCACCAGCCCTCTCGCCGCGGTCCCGGCGCGCCGCCTCGCCGAGCACGTCCTGGCAGACGTGGACCTGGCCTGCAGCCGGTTCCGGCCGGACTCAGAGCTGACCCGGCTGAACGAGGCCGGCGGCGAGCCGATGATGATCAGCGCCACCTTCGCCGACCTGCTGTCGGCCGCGCTGCGGGCGGCCAGGCTGACCGGCGGCGATGTCGACCCGACCTGCGGACAGGCGCTGGCCGGTCTCGGCTACGACCGCGACTTCGCTGAGCTTCGCGCCGGCGGCGCCACGCCACTGCGGCTCGCCGGCCCGGCAGGCGCGGTTCCTGGCTGGCGCCGGGTTCGCCTCGACAACGGCGCCCGGCGTGTCCGGCTGGAGCACGGCGCGCAGCTCGACCTGGGCGCCACCGCGAAGGCCTGGGCCGCTGACACCTGCGCCGAGCAGATCGCCCGCAGGACCGGCTGCGGCGTGCTGGTCAGCCTGGGCGGAGATGTCGCCGTCGCGGGCACGCCGCCGCCAGAGGGATGGCAGATCCGGGTGGCCGATGATCACGCGGCGCCGCCGGATGCCCCGGGCCAGACGGTGACCATCACCAGCGGCGGGCTCGCCACGTCCAGCACGACCGTCCGTGCCTGGACGGTCGCAGGCCGCCCGGTTCATCACATCATCGATCCCGCGACCGGTGAGCCGGCCTCCTCGTGCTGGCGCACGGTCAGCGTGGCGGCCGGAACCTGCACCGACGCGAATACCGCGAGCACGGCGGCCATCATCCGCAGCGCCGCGGCTCCGGCCTGGCTGCGCGACATGGGGCTGCCAGCCCGCCTGGTCAGGCATGACGGGACGGTGGAGACCACGGCTGGCTGGCCGGGCGATGAGCCGGGAGGCGGCGCGTGATCGCCTCCGGCCACATCAGCGCCATCGTCGTGACCTCGTCGACACCGCTGTGGTACGCGACCAGGGCCACCGGGCTGGTCGCGCTCGTGCTGCTGACCGGCAGCATGGCAATGGGGCTGCTGTCGTCAGTCCGCTTCCAGCGGCCGGACTGGCCCCGGTTCGTCACTCTCGGACTGCACCGCAATCTCTCGCTGCTCGCCCTCGCGTTCACCGTCGTCCATGTCCTGACCACCGTGCTCGACAGCTTCGTTGCCATCCCGCTGCAGGATGCCTTCATCCCGTTCATCTCCTCGTACCGCCCGATCTGGCTCGGGCTCGGCGCGATCGCGTTCGACCTGATGCTCGCGCTGATTATCACCAGCCTGCTGCGCGGCCGGATGGGCCTGCGCAGCTGGCGGCTGGTGCACTGGACCGCGTATGGCTGCTGGCCGGTGGCGGTCCTGCACGGCCTCGGCACCGGAACGGACACCCCGGTGCGCTGGGTGCTCGCGCTGACGGCGCTGTGCGTCCTTGCCATCACCGGCCTGACGCTGTGGCGGCTGGCGCTTGCCTGGCCGGCCCGGCCGGTTGCCAGCACCGCCGGCCTGGTCGTGGTCGTGCTGGTGCTCATCGCGTCCGGAGCCTGGCTGCGGGCCGGCCCGCTCGCGCCCGGCTGGAGCGCCCGGTCGGGCACGCACAGCTCGAGTCAGGCGAGGGCGGAGCCGCCCCCGCACAGGGAACGGCGATGACCGCCATGCCCGGCGCCCGGGCCCCTGCCCCTGGCGACCTCAGGCTCATCGTCAGGGATGAGCCGCTGTCGCTGGCTGAACATGCCCGGTGGTACGGCCCGCTGCCGGCCCCGGGCCGGCCGGCTGATCTCATCGCCGAGATCGAGCGGTCCGGCCTGACGGGCAGAGGCGGTGCCGCCTTCCCCGCGGGCCGCAAGATCCGCGCCGTGGCACAGGCAGCCGGAGCCAGGAGCGCTTCCGGCGCCATCGTGGTCGCCAACGGCTCGGAGTCAGAGCCCGCCAGCCGCAAGGACAGCGTTCTGCTGAGCCATGCGCCGCACCTCGTGCTGGACGGCGTGGAGCTGTGCGCCGGCGCCGTTGGTGCCAGCACCGGCTATGTATGCGTGAGCCCGCAGAGCCCGGGCGCGGCGCAGGCGGTGACACAGGCGGTCGCCGAGCGGGACCGTGCCCGGCCCGGCGGCCTGCCGGTTCAGGTGCTGGCAACACCGGACGGCTACCTGTCCGGCCAGGAGACCGCGCTGATCAGCGCGCTCAATGGCGGTCCGCCGCTGCCCACGTTCGTGCCGCCCCGCCCCTCAGATCGCGGCGTGCGGCGGCGCCCGACACTCGTGCTGAACGTCGAGACCCTGGCCAACGTCGCCCTGATCGCGCGTTTCGGGGGCGGCTGGTTCCGGTCCGCCGGAACTCCGGGCGCGCCCGGGTCCGCCCTGGTCACCGTCACCGGGGCGGTCGGCAGGCCCGGCGTGCGGGAGATCCCGCTCGGCACACCGCTCGGCGAGGTACTGCGCCGCTCGGGGCTGTCGCCCGGCTCGGCCGCGGTGCTCTCGGGCGGTTACTTCGGCACCTGGCTGCCGCTGCCGGCCGCGCTCCGCGTCCCGGTGAGCGAGGAGGGCATGCGCGCTGCCGGGGCGGCGCTCGGCTGCGGGGTTCTCGCCGTACTGCCCGGTGGTGGCTGCGGCCTCGCCGAGACCGCCCGGATCACCGGCTTCCTGGCTGACGAGAGCGCCGGTCAGTGCGGGCCCTGCCGCAATGGCATGCCGGCGCTGGCCGATGCGCTGCACCGGATCGCGTTCGGCCGGCCCGGCCAGGAAGTGATCGGCTGGGCGCAGCAGCTGACCGGGCTCGTCGCCGGCCGGGGCGCGTGCCATCTCCCGGACGGGGCGGCCGGCCTTGTCCGCAGCGCGCTCACAGTCTTCGCAGCGGACCTGCGCTCGCACGCTCAGCACGGGCCATGTCCGGGCGCGGCCCGGCCCGCGATCCTGCCGGTGCCGGCACGGAGGCCGGAATGACCCAGCGCCAGGGGAACGGCCCGCGGCACTCGCTGGAACTGCGGGTTAACCCGATCGCCTGCGACGCGCACGGACTGTGCATGGAGCTGCTGCCGGAGCTGATCATCGCCGACCCGTGGGGTTACCCGGTCATCGCGCCAGGCCCGGTGCCGGCACGGCTGGAGTCGCTGGCCCGCAGGGCGGTCGCCGACTGCCCGACGCTCGCCCTGCTGCTGACGAAGCGGCCGTAGGAACCGCGCTCCCGGCTGGCAGCAGCACGGCCCCGTCGAGCCGGCTATCGCGCACATTACGATCACCTCAGGCCATTCCGGCGGCTGCGGCGGGCCGGATTCACTGCGGACCGGCGGTCCGGGATAGGTGCGGAGGCAACATGGGTCCACTCAGCGGCGTGCGCGTGGTCGAGATCGCCAGCCTGGCGCCAGCCCCGTTCGGCTGCATGATCCTCGCCGATCTCGGCGCTGACGTGCTGCGGATCGACCGGGCCGAGCTCTGCGTGCCTGACGGGCCGGCGCCGGTCGATCCGCTCCTCCGCGGCCGCCGCTCGATCGGCCTGAACCTGAAGGACCGGGCGGCTATTGACCTGCTGCTGCAGCTGACCGACGGCGCCGACGTGCTGGTCGAGGGCTTCCGGCCCGGCGTCGCCGAGCGGCTCGGCTTCGGCCCGCAGGTCTGCGCACAGCGCAATCCCGGGCTGATCTTCGCCCGGATGACCGGCTGGGGTCAGGACGGCCCGCTGGCTCCGACGGCGGGGCACGACATCGACTACATCGCGATCTCGGGGGCGCTCAGCACCGTCGGGCGGGCGGGCGAGTCACCCGTGCCGCCGGTCAACCTGCTCGGTGACTTCGGCGGCGGCGGCATGCTGCTGGCCGTGGGCATCCTGGCCGCCCTGGTCGAGCGGGCGGGCAGCGGTCTCGGCCAGGTCGTTGACACGGCGATGGTCGACGGCTCAGCGCTGCTGACCTCGTTCATCTACGGCATGCGCGCTGCCGGGAGCTGGCAGGACAAGCGGGGCGTCAACCTGCTTGACGGCGGTGCGCCGTTCTACGACACCTACGCCACCGCCGACGGCGAGTACATGGCCGTGGGCGCTCTCGAGCCCCAGTTCTACGCAGCGCTGCTGCGCGGGCTGGGGCTCGCCGACGCGGGCCTGCCCGGTCAGCACGACCGCGCCGGCTGGCCGGCCTTGCGGCAGCGGATCGCGGCGACATTCGCCAGCCGCACCAGAGCCGAGTGGGAGCAGGTGTTCGCCGGCACGGACGCCTGCGTGTCGCCGGTTCTCAGCATGGCCGAGGCGCCGGCCCACCCGCACGCCGCGGCCAGGAACGCCTTCGTCGAGGTTGGCGGCATCACCCAGCCGGCTCCCGCGCCGCGATTCGGCCGGACCGGAGCTGCCCCGCCCGCGCAGCCCCCGCGGCCAGGCTCGGACACTGACGCGGTCCTGGCCGCTCTCGGCGTGCTCCCTGACGCCATCGCCGACCTGCGGGCCAGGGGCGTGGTTGGCTGACAGCGAGTTCGGCGGCCGCCGGGGCAGCGCGCCGCAGCGGCCGCCGGGCGGGCCCGGCCGGCTGCTCGCCCGAGCGCGCAGCCCGATGGACGCCGAGATCGTGCGGCTCGCCGTTCCTGCCTTCGGCGCGCTCGTCGCCGAGCCGCTGTTCCTGCTCGCAGACGCCGCGATCGTGGGACGGCTCGGAACAGTGCCGCTGGGCGGCCTTGGCGTCGCCAGCCAGGCCCTGACCACGCTCACCGGCATGTCCATCTTCCTCGCCTACGGCACCACGGCCGCCGTCGCCAGGCAGCTCGGCGCCGGCCGCCGTGAGGCCGCGATCCGGCACGGCATCGACGGGCTCTGGCTCGCCGCCGCAATCGGCGTCCTGGTGCTCGCGGCCGGCTGGCCGCTCGCCCCGCAGATCGTCGGCGCCTTCGGCGGCACGGCGGCGGTGAGCCTGCAGGCGGTGACCTACCTGCGCATCAGCCTGCTCGGCGCGCCGGCGATGCTGGTCGTGCTGGCCGGGACTGGCGTCCTGCGCGGACTGCAGGACACCAGGACGCCGCTGCTGGTCGCGGTGGCTGCCAATGGCGTGAACATCGCGCTCAACGCCACCTTCGTGCTCGGGCTGCATTTCGGCATCGCCGGCTCAGCCTGGGGCACCCTCGCCGCTCAGGCCGGTGCCGGCGCGGCTTACCTTACGGTCGTGGCCCGCGGCGCCCGGCGCGCCGGCATAGGCCTGCGGCCTGACCGCCGCGGAGTCACCACCGCGGCCCTGGCCGGGGCCTCGCTGGTCCTGCGTACCATCGCGCTGCAGGCTGTCCTGGTCCTGATGACCGCGATCGCCGCGCGGCAGTCCGATGCCGCCATTGCGGCCAGCCAGGTGGCCATGCGCGTCTGGAGCCTGTTCGTCTACGCGCTGGACGCCATCGCCATTGCCGCGCAGGCGATCACCGGCCGGTATCTCGGCGCCGGCGACGCCGCCGGAGCGAAGGCCGCGACCCGGCGCATGACGGGCTGGGGAGCCGCTTACGGCGTGCTCTTCTCGGCGATTCTGCTGCTGCTGCGCCCGGCGCTCCCCGGCCTGTTCGGCGTCACGCCGGGCGTCCGCAGCCTGCTGCTGCCCGTCCTGCTGGTGATCATCGTCCAGCAGCCGGTAGCCGGCGTCGTCTTCGTGCTCGACGGAGTCCTCATCGGTGCCGGTGATCAGGACTACCTGGCACTCGCCGGGCTCGCGACACTGGCCGTCTTCTGCGGGGCCGCGGCCCTGGTGGTTCGCGCCGACGCCGGCCTGGTCGCGCTGTGGCTCGCGTACGCGGCCTGGATGCTGGCCAGGTTCATCACGCTGACGCTGCGCGGCCGGACCTCGCGCTGGCTGGTAACCGGGGCGGTGCGGTAGGGCCGCGCCGTCAGTGACCCGTCGCCGCCTCGACGATGCGGAGCACGACGGCCCCCATCGCGATCGCCAGATAGACCCACATCCCGGCCATGCCGATCCTGCGGGCGCGCGACATCGGCGTCGGGGCGAGCATCGTCAGCGCGGGCATCCGCCAGTTCTCCTTGCTCGCCTTCCCGGCCTGCGTGAGCTCTGCCGGCTCGTCGCCTGATGCCCCGCGCGCGGCCGCGGTGCCGCTCCCGCGCGCGAGGATGGCGATGACGACAACGGCCGCCAGCCCGGCGAACCCGGTCATGATCATCAGGATCTGCCGCGTGGTGATATGCGGGAACGTCACGGACGCGATCAGGATCAGCGACAGCATGATCAGCAGCGCGATCACCGCGCCGGTGAACGCGTTGGTGAAGCGGCCGTTGACCCAGGGCCCGAGCACTGCCTTGTCGTTGCACAGCAGCAGCAGGAACACCGTCGCGCTCGGCAGCAGCACGCCTGCCAGCACCTGCACCCCCTCGGTGAACAGGCCGAGCGGGGAGCCGGGAATCAGGACGATCGTCGCCGCGCCGGCGATCAGCGCGCCGTACATCACGTAGAAGCCCTTGGCCTGCCTGACTCCGCGATGCAGGGAGTGCTTGAGCCCGAGGACGTCCCCGAGCGCGTACGCGGTGGACAGCGAGACGGCGAAGGCGCCGATCATCGCCGCGTCCAGCAGGGCGACCGCGAACAGCGCGCCGGCCGCCTTGCCCGCGTAGGCAGCGATCCCGCTGGCGAGCCCGGCCGCGTCGGTGAAGTTGCCTGCCCCTCGCGTCCCGGCGAACGCAGCCGCCACCGACGCCATCACGGCCGCGCCGCCGACGATCACGACGCCGATGCCGATGACCAGATCGGCCTTCTCATACGGGATGAACCGCGGCGTGATGCGCTTGTCGATCACGTAAGACTGCTGGAAGAACAGCTGCCAGGGCGCGACGGTGGTGCCGACGATCCCGATGATCAGCAGCATCACCGTGCCCAGCTGGCCGCCGCCCGGCATCGACGGTGACACGAAGCCGGCGGCCACCTGCCCGGCAGGCGGGTGGGACAGCACGTACAGCGGGATCAGCAGCAGCGACCCGGCGCAGAAGGCCATCGCGATCCGCTCGAACCTGCGGAAGCTCCCGGTCATCGCGGATGCCACGATCACCAGCGCGGCCAGCAGGACGGCGGCGACCTTCGGCAGGCCGAGATACCCGGCAGCGAGGGTGATGCCGATGAACTCGGTGATGATCGTCAGCGCATTGAGCAGGAAGAGATCGATGACGCTGAAGGCACCCCAGAACCGGCCGAAGCGCTCCAGGATCAGCCGGGCGTGCCCGACGCCTGACACCGCCCCGAGCCGGAGCACCATTTCCTGGTTCACGTACAGGACCGGGATCAGCAGCACGAACGTCCAGAGCAGATGAGTGCCGTAGTTCTGGCCCGCCTGGCCGTAGGTCGAGAACGCGCCGGCGTCGTTGTCGCCGACCATGACGATCAGGCCGGGCCCGACGATCGCCAGCAGTGTCTTGATCTTCGCCGATGCCGACCTGCGGGCGGCCGTGTCGTCGACGGAGATCGTGCCCAGCGCTCCGCGGATGTCGCCGACGTGGGCAGAGTCGAGCGCGGCACCGTGCAGGTCGTGCGTTGCTGAGGTCACGGCGGACCACCCCTTCACCGCCGTCGCCGCGGCGGGGGTCGGGGGCACGCAGTCCTGCGGACGGCCGCCTGTATCAGGCTGGACGGCCGGAGATCAGGAGGGCGCTACAGAGCGCCATGCGCGTGCCCGGGGCAGACAGGATTAACGGCGAGGGGCCATTTTCGGCCCGGACTATCGTGGTCCATTACTCGCCTCCCTCCTGCCGCGGCGTGACCGCGTACTGGTCAGGTGCCCGGCTGCCGGGCACGCTCATAGTCAGACGCCAGGCGAGGGGAGCAGCACATCGCCGACGGCGATGCGCCGGACAGGCACCCCCTCGTTAGAGCTTTGGCACATCACGGCGTAGCACGGCATCTGCCGTGCAGCCACCTGGCCTCACCCCTTACTCCGGGGAGAGGTGTCCTGATCCGGAGCGTCTCTCGACGGGTGGGATCAGTGGCCTGTGTCCGTGACGACGCCTCACCGAACAAGGTGTCTGTAATACAGAGCTTTCCGAGCATGCCCGCTGGCGCAGCACGATGTCAAACTGGACAGCACGTCAGACGTCCTGGTCACCGCCGCGCGCGTCCGGCGGCTCGGCTGCTTCCCGGCGCCGCCAGTCATCGGGCAGCGCCGCCTCAAGGACGTCGTCGACGGTGATGACGCCGATCATGACCCGGCGCGCATCTACGACCGGAATCGTGGTGAGGTTGTAGTCGCTCATCAGCACCGCGACGTCCACCACATCGGTCGCTGCCCTGACCCGCACCGGATCGGCGTCGCAGATCTCGCTGACCAGCGCACCCGGATCGGCCTGGACAAGGGTCACCAGCCGGGCGACACCGGCCAGCCGTCCGCGCTCGTCCAGGGCATGGACGCTGTTGAGCGCCTCGGGCTGGAGGCCGGCTCCGGCCGCCACGGCGGCCAGTGCCTCAGCCACCCGAGCGCCCGCGGCCACGGCGACGAAGTCGACTCCCATCAGCCCGCCGGCGCTCGCCGGGTTGTACGCCATGAGGGTGCGAACCTTGGCTAGCTGGGCTCCGGGCAGCAGGTCGAGCACGGGCTGGCGGCGGCGCTGCGGCAGCTCGGCGATCGCGTCCGCGGCATCGTCGGCACGCATCCGGCTGATCACCTCGGCGATCTCGGCATCGGTACGCGCGCCGAGCAGCCGGGTGGCGCGGTCCTCGTCCAGCTCCTCGAAGACATCGGCCTCCAGCTCCGGGTCGGCATGCACCTGGCCGAGAATCTCGCTCTCCTCCTCACGAGATGCCTCCTCAAGCAGGTCGGCGATCTGCGCGGGCCTGAGCTTGCGTATGCGGCCGAATGGCCGCCTCGACAGCGCACTTCCGCTGTGGCCGATGAGCGGCTCGAACTTCGCCCATTCACGGAACCGGTGATCCTCCCCGGCGGCCCGGCCGGCCGGCGCGCCGAGCAGCCCGGCAAGCAGGCGGCGCGGCCGGCGGCTGTCCACTCCGGTCACCACCCACTCGCCGCGGCCCGGCGCGAGTTCCAGGTCCGCGGCCCTGATCAGTTGTGCGCTCTCGACGTCGATCAGCCGGTGCCCGAGCACGTCAGCGCGCAGCAGTACCTCGCCGTCGCGCCGCTCGAACTGGCGCAGGTCGAGACGGGCGCTGGTCAGCCTGAGCTCGGCGCCGTCGAGGCTGGCGACCTGCTCGATCGGCACGAACAGCGACCGGCCGCCGACGGTTACCACCAGCCCGGTCACCACCGGCTGGTCGGCGCCGCGCAGGCGCACGATCACGTCGGACATCCGGCCGATCGTGCCGCCGTGCCGGTCCGTGACCGGCCGGCGCAGCAACTCCGAGAGGTGCAGCTCCCGGAATCCGCCGGACCGGCCGCCGGCCGCGGCTGGTGTGGTGCTCATCCGAACTGCCTTCCGCCGGAGCCGCCAGCCCGTTCCCCGTACTGGTACTACCCGGCCGCAGGGCGCCAGCCTGCCATGGCGGGCCGCGGCCCGCGGCGAATGGCCGTTTTTCTGGCCGCGCCCGACGCGGCCCGGCCGGGCCGGGCCGCCGAAGTCACCATAACTCGGACAGCCGGTTACTCTTAGTGCCGCACCATCGGTCTAGCAGTGACGACGGCAGCCGGCGCAGCCCGGCCACGTGCGGCCGGACGCCGAGCCCGCCGGGCTCCCGGTCTCCCGCTGTGTGCCGTCGCAATGGTATGAAGACCACGTCGGGTGCTGTTGGAAAGGGGAGGGCGCTGCAGCGTGGCCATGCGACGAGCTGTCGGCTCGCTGGTGCGGCGGGACGACCTGGCCGAGGGCGCTGGCTACAGCCTTAAGCGGAAGCTGCTCGGCAAGCCGCTGATCAACGAGCAGCTCAGCGAGCAGCGCCTGTCCAAGCGCCTGGCGCTTGGCGTGCTGTCGCCCGACGGCATCTCGTCCTCGGCCTACGGCACCGAGGAAATCCTGATCGAGCTGCTTAAGGGCGGCCTGGCGGCCACGGCGTTCACGCTGATCCTTCCGCTGACCGGCGTCGTGCTGTTCGTGATGATCCTGGTCGTGCTGTCCTACCGGGAAGTCGTCACCATCTACACCAGGGCCGGCGGCTCCTACGTGGTGGCGCGGGACAACTTCGGCCCCCGGGTCGCGCAGATCGCGGCCGTGGCACTGCTGATCGACTACGTGGTCACGGTGGCGGTCCAGGTCGCCGCCGGAACCGCCGCCGTCGCCTCGGCGTTCCCGAGCAGCCCGATCAACAATCCCACGATCATCACGGTGATCTCGATCGGCGTCGTGCTGCTCATGCTGTACGGGAACCTGCGCGGCATCCGGGAGGCGGGCAAGGCGTTCGCTATCCCCACCTACTTGTTCTCCACCGTCGTCATCATCATGATCGCCGTCGGGCTGGGGCGGGAGATCTTCGGGTCGCTGCCGCTGGTGCACGTGCACGCCGGCGCCTACGGGCAGGGCGTCACCCCGGATCACAGCAGCCTGATCACCTTCGGGCTGATCTTCGTCCTGATGCGGGCGTTCGCTAATGGCGGCTCGTCGCTGACCGGCATCGAGGCGGTCTCCAACGCGGTCAGCGCGTTCAAGCCGCCGGAGGGCGTGAACGCCCGGCGCGTCCTGGTGATCGAGGGCCTCATCCTGGGCACGCTGGTGGCCGGCATTTCCTGGCTCGCGCACGTCACCCATGCGACCCCGTACAAGCTGGGCGTGCCGACGGTGCTGTCCCAGGAGGCCAGGACGGTGTTCGGCCAGTCCTGGGCCGGCACCGGCATGTGGGTGATCGTCCAGGCCGCCACCGCGCTGATCCTTTACACCGGCGGCAACACCAGCTTCAACGGCTTTCCGTTCCTCGCCAACTTCGTGGCCGAGGACGCGTTCCTGCCGCGCTGGCTCACCAAGCGCGGGCACCGCCTGGTCTTCTCGAACGGGATCGTCGTGCTGGCGATCGTGTCGATCACGCTGCTGGCCGTCGTCGGGTCGAACGTCAACAACCTGGTGCCGTTCTACGCGCTGGGCGTGTTCACCGCGTTCACCATGGCCGGATTCGGCATGGCCAAGTACCACCACCGGACCAGGGAACGGGGCTGGCGCTACAAGCTGGTCATCAACTTCGCGGCGGGCGTGACCTCGCTCATCGTGGTGCTGATCTTCGTCATCGTGAAGTTCAGCGAGGGCGCCTGGCTGGTCGTGGTGCTCTTCGCCGTGGGCGTGCCGGCGCTGATCTTCCTGAACCGCCAGTACCGGATGGAAGCCACTGTGCTGGAGGGCCTCGGGAGCCGGGGCAGGCCACCCGAGCCGCCGACCTACTCGCGCCGCAGCGTCTACGTCTTCATCGACGATTTCGACCTGGCCACGGTCGCCGCCCTGCGCTACGCGCGCAGCCTGCGCCCGACCTCACTGCGCGCGGTCCACTTCGTCATCGACAACGTCCAGGCCGACAAGCTGCGCCAGGACTGGATGCGGGCGAACCCGTCGATCCCGCTCGACTTCGTGGACTGCCCGGACCGCCGCCTCGCCACCGCGGCCGCGAATCTGGTCAGCGCGGACGCGGTGCTGCCCGGCGTCGGCGTCACCGCGATCCTGCCGCGGCGCAGCTACGCTCCGATCGTGGGGCGCCTCCTGCACGACCGGACAGCGGACCGGATGGCCGCCGTCATCAGCCGGATCCCGCATGCAGCGGCCACGATCGTGCCATTCGACGTGCGCAGCCGGGTCGAGCAGCTCAGCCGCCGCATGCCGCTCGCGCAGGCGGCGGCCTCCGGCGGCATGCCCGAGTCGAAGCCGCCGGCGGGCGCCGGCGGCAGCACTGACGCCGCCGCGACCGCTGCCACCGGGCCTGGCGGGGGCGAGCAAGCCGAGGCACGGGCGGCGGGCAAGCCCATCGCCAGTGACCTGACCACACCGCCGGGCAGCGGCGAGTACGGCCGGCCGACCCCACGGCGCGGAGTCACCCCGATCGGCTCACTCACCAGGCCGGGACGGGCGATGGCCGAGGGCCGCGTGCATACGGTCGAGATCCGGCCGGTCGAGCACAACACCGTGCTGGCCTGTGACGTGGAAGACGCAACCGGCCAGCTCACCGCCCTGTTCTACGGCCGGTCCAACATTCCCGGCCTGCGGCCGGGCAGCAAGGTGCGGCTCCGGGGCCAGGTCGGCATCCGCGACGGCCGGCCCGTCATGATCAACCCGGCGTACGAGCTGCTGGCGTCGGGCGAGAATCCGGCGGCCGATCCCGATCCAGATCCGGGCCCCGACCCCGGCCAGGGCAGGGGACGCCGAGACCGCCGGGGCGACCGGGACCGATGATGGGCCCGCAGCCCCAGGGCCGCGATCAGGTTCCTGATCACGGCGACGACGGCACGCCTCCCGGCGGCGGGGCGAGGACCGGGAGCGCTCACAGCCGCGCCGGGACCGGCCGCAACCACAGCGGCCACAACCACGGGGCCCACGACCATTCGCACGGCCCGGCGACGGTGACCGGCGGCTACCGCCGCGTCCTCACGATCGTGCTGCTCATCAGCCTCGGCATCGCCGCTGCCGAGGTTGCCGGGGCAGTCATCACCGGTGCCCTGGTGCTGTTCGCCGATGCCGCGCACATGGCGGCCGACGCCGCCGGGATCGGGCTGTCGCTGCTGGCTGCCTGGTTCGCCAGCCGCCCCGCGACTGGCCGCAGGACCTTCGGCTACGCCCGGGCGGAGATCCTGGCGGCGATGGCGAACTCGCTGCTGCTGCTCGCCATGGCCGCGATCATCGTTGTCGAGGCCATCCGCCGGATTGTGACGCCGGCGGCCGTGAGCTCCGGGCTCCTCATCGCGTTCGGCATCGGTGCCCTGCTTGCCAACGCCTGCTCGCTGGCGGTCCTGCGGCACGGGCAGGCCGACAGCCTCAACGTGCGCAGCGCCTTCCTGGAGGTCGCCGCCGACACGCTCGGGGCAGCCGCCGTGATCGCGACCGGCGTGGTGATCAGCACCACCGGGTTCGATCTCGCTGACCCGATCGCGTCACTGGCGGTCGGCGCGCTCATCCTGCCCAGGACCTGGCGGCTGCTCCGGGAGGCCACTGACATCCTGCTGGAGGCCAGTCCCAAGGGCATCGACCTGGAGGAGATCCGCCAGCACATGGCCGCCCTGCCCGGCATCACCGACGTGCACGAGCTGCACGTCTGGACCATCACCTCCGGGCTGCCGGTGTTCTCCGCCCACGTGGTCGTCGACCGCATGATCATCGAGCGCGGCCAGACCGCGATCATGCTGGACAAGCTGCAGGCCTGCCTGCGCGGGCACTTCGACGTGGAGCACTCGACGTTCCAGCTCGAGCCGGCCGGCCACGCCGAGCACGAGCAGCCGATGCACGACTGACCGGAGGCTAGCGGGCGGGCGTGGTCTCGAAGTATTTCGGGTTGGCGACCGCGAGCCGGGCAGCCACGGCACCGGCCAGATCGACATCAGCGGGGAACGCACCCAGTTCTAGTTCTCGCGCCACGATCGCGAGCGCGTTGGCAGCGACCCTGGCGTGGAACGCGAGCTGCCCGGAGGTTCCCGGCAGCACGCTGCCGGTCAGGTACTCGCGCACGGCGTCGAGCAGCTCACTTGCTGTCGGCCGCCCGAACATCGCGGGGGACGCGGCCGGCGCGCTGGACGGCCGGGGCCTCGCGGCCGCGGCGGCCGCGGCGGCGTCCGGGTCCAGCAGCAGCAGCAAGTCCCACTCCTGCTCGCAGACGCGGCGGCCGATCGCGGCCAGCTCGACCGACCGGTGCGCGCCGGAAAGGTGCGCGAAGGCCTGCGACAGGCAGATCACGCCCCACCGCAGCGTGCCGAGAATCTCCCACCAGTGCAGCTCCGCCAGGCTGATGCCGGCCCCGCCGGCCGCCCGGTAGGCGGCGAGCAGTTCCTCCCGGCTGCCCATCCCGGCGACCGGGGGCTCCACGCCGAACCGCCAGGCCTTCACGCACAGCCAGCCGAGGTCCTCGGCGGGGCTCCCGGCGTGGGTCAGCTCCCAGTCCAGGACGGCCCGCAGTCCCTCGGGTCCGGCGATGAGGTTGCCGAGACGGAAGTCGCCGTGCACGATCACCGGCTCGCGGGCCGGCGGCTGCTGACGTTCCAGCTCCGCCAGCGCCAGCCCGAAGACCTGACTCGGCCGGCCGAACGAGTCGAGCTGCTGGCGCAGGGTGGCCACCGGGTCAGGCTGCGGCAGCGCGGCGGGCAGTTCGAGCGCGTGCAGCCGCGCCGCGAACTGCCCCAGCTGACCGGGCAGTACCTTCCGGGCCTGCGCATACGCATCGTCCCGCAGGATCTTGCGGGCGATCGTCTCCCCCTCGACCCGCCGCATCACCATGCCCGCTGTGCCCAGCGCGGGGCCGGCTGAGTGCAGCAGCACCTCCGGTACCGGCAGGCCCGCGTCGTGGGCCAGGCCGAGGGCTGCCGCCTCCCGGTCGAGCGCGCCTGGCTCGCCCGGCCTGCCCGGCGGATCGCGGCGCAGGATCAGCCCGGTCCTTGTGCCGTCCGCGGCAACGGCGTCGAAAGCCCACGTTTCCTTCGAGGCGCCGCCGGAGAGCCTGGTCAGTCCCTCGACGCTGACCGGACCGATCGACGGCCGCAGGCTCGAGGCCAGCTCGTTCCCGTCCGGAAGCGCCTGCCCGGCAGTAAGGGGCGGCATCAGCCCTCAGCCACGCCCTTCGGGGCACGCTGGTGCATGAAGCCGAACAGGTAGCCCGCGACCCGGCGCATCTGGATCTCCTCGGCACCCTCGGTGATCCGGTACCGCCGGTGATGGCGATAGATGTGCTCGAACGGCTTATGCCGGGAGTAGCCGAGGCCGCCGTGCACCTGCATGGCCCGGTCGGCGGCCTCACAGCAGAGCCTGTTCGCCCAGTAGTTGCACATCGAGACCTTGTCGGAGGCGGAGAACGGACCATCGCGGTCCATCAGCCAGGCGGTTTTGTGGATGAGCACCCGGAGCATCTCGCACTGCGTCTGGAGCTCGACCAGCGGGAACTGGATGGCCTGGTTGGTGGCCAGCGACTTGCCGAACGGCTTGCGCTGCAGGGCGTAGGCGACCGACTCGCTGATGCAGTACTGCGCGGCGCCGAGGCTCGAGGCCGCCTGCCGGATGCGGTTCTCGTTGAAGAAGTGCTGGACGACCTGCAGGCCGCGGCCCTCCCCGCCGAAAATCGCGGCATCGGGCACGCGCACGCCGCCGAGCGTCACGTGCGCATGATCGGTCGGCATATTGAACGTCCACAGGTACTCGTCGACGGTGAAGCCCGGCGCCCCGATCGGGGTGAGGAAGGCGGTGATGCCGTCGGCGTCGCCTGGCTTGCCACTGGTCCGGGCGAAGATCAGGTCGTGCGAGGCGGTATGCACGCCGGTGTTCCAGGTCTTCTCGCCGGTGATCATCCAGTCGCCGCCATCGCGGACGGCCGTGGTCTCCATGAACGTGGCGTCGCTGCCGTGCGCGGGCTCGGTGATGCCGAACGCGAAGCCCCTTCGTCCGGCCGCCAGGTCCTCCACCCAGTCGGCCTGCTGCTGCGGGCTGCCGTATTCGATCATCAGCAGCAGCCCGACGTTGTTGCCCACGATCATGTGCTCGTTCTGCAGGTCGCAGTGCAGTCCGAGGCCCCTGGCGGCCAGATGCTCGCGGATGATCGCCATGCCGAGATTCGTGCCATCCCTGCCGCCGTACCTGGCCGGGAACGCGTACCGGTAGTGGCCGGCAGCGTCGGCCCGGCGCCGCGCCTCCGCCAGCAGCGCCTCCCAGTCCCTGCTGGGAAGGCCGCCGCGGTCCCAGTCAGTCCGCGCGTCCTCGCGGCGGTGGTCGAAGAAGCGAATGTTGTCGTCCTGGCGTTCCAGCGGCCAGATCTGCGTCTCGATGAACTCGTCCAGCTCGGCCAGGTAGGCGGTCAGGTCAGCGGGGATGTCGAAATCCATACCCGGTGCCTACCACGCCGGGTACTTCGGGCACTAGGCCGCGGCGGCTACCAGAGATCCCCGCCGGTCAGCACGTAGATGAACGGCACCAGCGGAATCAGGCTGAAGACCGCCCAGGCCACCTTCGCGACCGTGCCCAGGTTCCGCCGGGTCAGCAGGTCGATCCAGATGAGCACGACGGCAATCGGGTGCAGGAAGCACACAAGGAGCTCGATAATCTTCTTCATTTCCCTGACGGTACCCCGCGGCGGGCAGGTTAGCGGTCTGGGAGGCTGCCTCACCAGCAGAGGTGGTACCGGCACACCTGCTGGCCGGCCGCTGCACGGTGCACAATGCCGCCATGGGTATCGCCCTGTATGCCTGGCGCGCGGCCTGGCGCCGGTCGTGGCAGGTGGCTGTGATAGTGGCGCTGATTGGCGGCCTGCTCGGGGCCGTTGCGCTGGCCGCACTCGCCGGAGCACGCCGGACAGACTCGGCCTACGGCCGGTACCTGCAGGCAGCGAAGGCCAGCGACCTGATGATCGATATTCCCGGCCCGCTGCTGACTGTCGTCCGCCAGGTCGAGCACCTGCCCGGCACGGTGTCAGCCGCCGCGTGGCTGGGGCTGAACGGGAACCCGGTCATCGACGGCAAAGTCGATCCGTCCTTTCAGACAGACGCCATAGCGGTGAGCCTGGACGGCGAGTACTTCCGTCAGGACAAGCTGACGGTGCTCGCGGGAAAGCTCCCGCAACTGAACTCGGCCGACCAGATGGCGGTCACCCAGCCGATGGCCACGGCGCTCCGCCTGCACCCCGGCTCTCGCCTGACCTGGCAGTTCGCCCGGGCGAAAGTCGACTTGAAGACCGGGCTCCCGACAGGCAACCCGCATCCGGCGCAGCGCACGACGTTCACGGTCACGGCGATCGTCGCGATGCCACCGGCCCTCGGCGATACGTTCGACCAGGTCGACGGGGCCATCCTGCCGCCTGGTGCCGCTCCCAGGTACCTGGCCTCCGCGTCCAGCCCGTACGTGGAGTGGGCATTCGGCTGGGTTGCGATGCGGCTTCCCGGCGGCGACGCGGGCGTGCCCGCCATGCAGCGGCAGATAGCCGGCCTGGCCGGCACCCTCAGTCACGCGCTGAACTTCCCGGTTACCTTCAATATCCGCCGGCTGGC
>Ga0302326_10007879_pt1 | contig 23611 bp, 19 predicted proteins | sample Palsa_T0_3_FD_202264 | JGI IMG/M metagenome (GOLD analysis project Ga0302326, IMG submission 202264) | Peat permafrost microbial communities from Stordalen Mire near Abisko, Sweden - Palsa_T0_3 | ecosystem: Environmental > Terrestrial > Soil > Palsa > Peat permafrost | place: Sweden: Abisko... | reverse complement strand
TCTGGTTCTTCGCTGGGGCTCCCGCGGCCCTGGCCGGCGTCGCTATGCTGGTCATCGTCGCCAGCCGGTACCGCGGAAGCTTCGTACGCCTGAGCGAGGGGCGCGAACCAACGTTGCGCAGCGCGCCCTCGCCCGCAGCGCGCCCACTCCCGGCGCCGCGGCGCACGTTAGTCGTCGTGAACGGTCAGACGGTTCAGCGCGTCTAGGTCGAGGATTTCGATTGACCCGTTCCCACGGGCGGCGATGACCCCGCGCTTCTGCAATTCGAGCAGCTTGCGCGTCACGGTCACGCGGTTGCTACCAATCATGTCGGCCAAGCGCTGGTGCGTGAGTGGCATATCGATCACGACCGATTTTCGCCCGTCCGGCGAGCGCCCGAACTCGCGCGCGAGCTCGAGCAGCGTGCGGTAGAGCCGCAGGTTAATGCTGTTGTTCATCAGGTCCTCGATAAGGACCTGACTCTCGGTCAAGCGGCGGGCGAAGTTGCCGATCACGTCGACCGCCGCCTGCGGCTGCGCGCCCAGCAGCTCGATGAGGTCTTTTTCGGAGACGCCAATCACGCGTGAGGGAGCGAGCGCTTCGGCGCAAATGCACGACAAGCTCCCGGTCTGCGCGCGCCACTGGAAGAACACGTCGCCTTCGCTGAGGATCGACAGCGTGATGGCGCGGCCGTTCGGCAGCAGGTTGTAGATGCGGACCTTGCCGCTCTCGACAGCGTAGAAGCGCATCTCCTCATCGTAGAGCGGCGCGATCTCGTCGCGGACCTTGAGATGCACGGCGGTGTATTTGCGCGGCGAGCGCATCAGCGTCACGCGCAGCCGGTCGCCGGTCGGCGGCCGCTTCTCGTCCTCAAAGGCGGCGTTGTAGCCCGCCACGACGGCCATCACGATAATCGAGCGCAGGTCCGCGATCTCGCTGATGACCTCAATCGAAGGCGCCTCGTCGTTCACCTCAAGGAGCGCGATCTCGATCATGTTCGTCGCTTCTACCGTGCGTCGCACCGCTTCGGAAAGATCGATGCTCATCGAGAACTGGTAGCGGCCCGCATCGCGCGAGATCTTCATCAGTTCCGAGAACTCGTTGTTCTCGACGGCCTTCGCGATCATCTCCCAGTAACCGAGATGCTGTTCGACGACCTCGTCCTTCGGTTCGGTGCCGAAGCCTTCGCGGGATTGCGCGATCCACAGGTCGCGATACACGGGAGCGCCCTTGCGCAGTAAGGTCGCGAGTAGGCTCGACACGTCAGCGCAGCAAGGCCGTGGTCATCGCGATCACCAGCTTGGCCCGGATCGGAACATGCGCGCGGCGGCTGAAAACGTCGTAGCCGTTGCGTTCGATCTCGGCCAGAATGCGCCGGTACAGCGAGAGGGCAAGACGCACGGTGTACCGACTGCCGGGCGCGAGCAGTTCGATGCCGGGAGCCGCCTCTTCGTAGAGCGCGCGCACGCGTGCGATCTGGAAACGCATCAGCGCGACGAAATCCTGGTCGACGGCGCCTTCTAACAATCGCGCCTCGGAGTAGCCAAAACGACGTAGGTCCTCGGCTGGTACGTAGATGCGGCCGAGCCGGCTATCCTCGCCGATATCGCGCAGGATGTTCGTCATCTGCATCGCCCGCCCGAGCTCGATCCCGTGCTTGAGCGCGCCGGGCTCATGGCCAAGCAGCGGACAGACGAGTAGCCCCACGGTCGAGGCGACCAGGTAGCAATAATGGCGCAGTTCTTCGTAGGTCTCGTAACGGCGCACGACGACGTCCTGGCGGGCGCCGGTCAGCAGCTGCAGCGCCGGTTCAATCGGGATGTGAAACTGCTCGATGGCATCGGCGAAGGCGACCATCAGCGGGTGATTTGGCCGGCCGTCGAACGCGGCGACGAGCCGGTCGTGCCACTCGTCGATCTCCGCCAGGCGCTCTGCCGCCGGAGCCGCCGAGTCGGCGACATCGTCGGCGGAACGGCAGAAAGCGTAAACGGCCCAGACCGCGCGGCGCTTTTCGGGCGTGAGGAATAGCGACGCGAAGTAGAACGTCTGCGAGTGTTCCTTGGCGATCGACCGGCAGAGCGCGTAGCTGCTGTCGACGTCGGGCAGATCGTCGCCGGCGGGCGGGACCGCGCCGAGGGCCGTGCTGGCCAGCAGGTCAGAGTCCCCGCGCGGCGGCGAACGGCGGAGCGGCAGCGACGAGCCCCAAACTCAGGAGCGCGTCATAGATCTGGTGCATTGCGTTGGAGTGCGGCACGATCGCCGCCATCAGGCAGCCACCTTCAAGCGCCGCCGAGTCGACGTAGTGCCCTCGCGCGAACGCGACATCCCAGACCTCCGCGCCCTCGAGCACGCGCTCCGCAACCGCTCCGGCGCTGGGCGGGTCTGCCAGCGCCTGCACGGGCAGCGAAACCTCGGCCCGCTCGCCGACTGGGATCAAACCGTCGTGCAGCCGCCGCACCAACCCGCTGAGATTACCGGGAAAGTGCAGGTCGAACGCGATCGTTCCAGCGCCGGCGTCGAGCACGACGCCGCGCGTTCCCGGAAACGTCGCGACAATCGACACCACTGCTTCCGTTGCGTTGTGACGCCGGCTTAGGTCGACCGGCATCTTCACCGTAGCGAATGCTCCCATCGTGTTTAGGGCCCTTCTTCACGACCGACGCTGCGCGAGTGAACTCGTGACCCGCTACGTTACCGTAACGCCGAAGGCCGCGCAGCTCTGTGACTTAGGCTACCGGATCGCGAATCGCGCGCAACGGAGGAGCGCCGCGCGCGGGGGCGTACATGCAGCGCCCATGTTCACCCGCAGCCATTCGCCGTGGCCCGCGCTCGCCGCGGCCGTCGCTGTCCTCGCCGGATGCGGAACAAAGGGCGGGCCGCCGCCACCGCCGCAGGTCGCCCTCGTCGCAAGCAGCGCCGGCTTCGGCGACGGCGGCTTCAACGACGACGCGCGTGCGGCGCTCGAGGCGTGCAAGCAGCAGACGATCGTCGTTACTGCGTCGGCCGCGCCGTCCGGCAACGCCGAGATCGAACCGAAGCTGATTCTATACGCGACCGAGAAGTTCGACACGGTGATCGCGATTGGCTACGCCGCAGCGCCTGCGGTCGCCGCCGTCGCACGGCGCTTCGATGGCACCCACTTCGCGCTGATTGACGCGGTCGCGTCGGCCCCGAACATTCAGTCGATCACGTTCAACGAAGCGCAGGGTGCCTTTCTGGCCGGTGCGCTGGCCGCGCTCGTGTCGAAAACGCATCGCATCGCATTTATCGGCGGGGCCGACGTGCCGCTCCTGCGGCGTTCGGAGGCCGGCTTCCGCGCCGGAGCGCGCGCCGCCGACCCGCGGGCGCATGTCGCGATACGCTATCTTGGGACATTCGCCGACGCGGCACGCGGCGCGGCGGCGGCGCGCGGCCTACTCGCTGCCGGCAGTGACGTCGTTTACGTCGTCGCCGGTCCGGCCGGACTCGGCGCGATCCGCGCCATCGCCGGCTCGCCGCATGGCTACGCGATCGGCGCCGATACGGACGAGGACGCAATTGCGCCGGGCCGGGTGCTTGCGAGTGTGACCAAGCACGTCGGCACGGCGGCCGGGATCGTGTGCAGCGAAACGACCGGCGGAAAGCCCGAGATCGGGCACCGCGTGCTGGGCATCGCCGAAGGCGGAATTGGGCTCACCCCGTTCACCTACACCAAGGCCGTGATCGGCGCCGCGACGATCGCCCGGTTGCACGCGCTCGCCCGGGCCGTCGTCGACGGCCGCATCGCGGTGCCCGCTCAACCGTAACGCGCAAGGAAGTTCGCCAGTCCGGCGTTCACTTCGTCGGGCCGGTCGAGCTGCAGGTAGTGGCCGCCAGGAATCGTCGCGTGCACGAAGGTCGGCCCGAGGCGTTCGGCGAGCGTCGCGACCAGCGCTGGGAACCGCGGCCGGCCGACCGGCGAGCCCTCGACCAGCGCGGCCGGGCCCCGGATCTCGCACGCGAAGTCGTGCAGAGCGAAGCCTTCGGGCCGCCCGAACGATTCGCGCAGCATGCGCGGATACTCGAACGGCACCTGGCGCCGCTGATGTTGCCATGCGGCCTCCATTCGGCTCCGGTCCTCGAACGAGTGCATGAACACCCAGCGGGCGACGAGTCGGCTGAGGATGCCGTCGCGTTCGAACGACCGCAGCAGCGGCGCGCACAAGGCGCGCGCGACGGCACCGGCGCGCGGCGAGAAATGGCCGTAAGCATCGTCGCCGGTAGCGTAGACCGGGTCGATCAGAAACAGCGCCTTGACGGCGTCGGGGTAGTCGCACGCGAGCGCGAACGCGAGCAGTCCCCCCATCGAGTGCGCAACGACCGCGACCGGCGCGCCGACTGCAGCGACGGCCGCCGTCAGCCCTTCGACCGCATCGACGTAGTAATCCGCTAACCCCGCGTCGCGTACGCCGGCCGCACGGCCGTGTCCGCGCGCTTCCCACACGAACACCCGGCGGTCCCGCGCGAACGCGTCGCGCTGCGGGCGCCACGACCAAGCACCGCCGCCCACGCCGTGCAAGAACAAGAGCGCCGTTCCGCGGCGCGGACCGGCGACGTGCAGCGCTCCGCCCGACGCTAGCGCGACCAACCCATTGGCGTCCGACACGGCGTGCCGTGTTCGCTGCCTCCGCGAAGTTCCTTCTCCGGTGACGATCGTCACCGGAACCCGCGGTTCGATGCGCCATAGTTCAGCCTACGCTCCATGTACGCCACGCGCTTGCTTCCGACGCCGGAATTCACGCTCGCCGCTGTTGCGGCGAAAGACGTGCCGTTGCTCGACCGCTTCGAGCGCGCGCTCGAAGAATCGGTGCTGCGCGCTCTCGCCGGTGCTGGCGATTCGCCGGTAGCCGAGCACGTGTGCTGGCATTTCGGCATCGGCGCCGAGCACGGGGCGCGCCGCGGCAAGCGTCTGCGGCCGCGACTAGCGTTGCTGATCGCGCGCGCGGAAGGGGCGACCTTCGATCAAGCGCTCGATGTGGCACTGGCAGTCGAGCTGCTGCACAACTACTCGCTTGTCCACGATGACATCGAAGACGGCGACGAACTCCGCCACGGGCGTCAGACCGTGTGGTCGCGCTTCGGACGCGCGCACGGCATCAACGCTGGCGATTCGATCTGCGCGCTCTCGTACCTGACGCTGATGCGCAACACCGCGGGCGCGCCGGCTGAACGCGTTTCCGCGATGACGCGCGTCCTCCACAAGGCTAACCTGGCGATGTGCGCGGGACAAGCGTACGACATCGGCTTCGAGTCGACGGGCGCGGTGTCAATGGACGAGTATTTCAAGATGATCGAAGGCAAGACCGCGGTGCTGTTCGGGGCCGCCTGCGCTCTCGGCGCGCTGGCGGCCGGCGTGGGCGAAGCGCGCGCTACGGCGTACGGCGACCTCGGGCGCGCATACGGCCGCGCCTTCCAGATCCGCGACGACGCACTGGGCACCTGGGCCTCCCATGACGAAACCGGCAAGACGGGCGGGGCGGACATCATGCGTCGGAAGTGGTCGTTCCCGATCGTCTGGGCGCTTGGCGGCCCACCATCGGCGGCGCGCGCTGCGATCGCCGCACGCTACGATCGCAGCGGTCCGCTGGGGCCGGACGATGTCGCCGCAATTGTGGCCGCACTGGATGCGCTGGGCGCGCGGCGCGCCGCGCAAGACGCCTGGTGCGCGCAGATCGCGCAGGCCGTACGCCTGGCGGCGATTTACCGGCTCGACCGCGATGCGGAGATCGAAGCGCTGCTCGCGCCGGCGCCCCTGGACGCGCTCGGCTAGCCGTCGCTCCCGCCACCCTCGATCTCGTCGCGCAGGCGCGGCCGCAGCAGCACAATCGAGGTGACAAGTACCAGCACGACGGCGGTAAGGATACCGAGTTCGGCCGGTGACGACTATCACCGAACGCCGCCGTGCCGCTCGCTACGCTCGTTGCACGTCACCGATTACGAAAAGGCGAACGCCGCATGCAACAGCAGATCGACCTTAGCGCGTTTCCCGCGGAACTCGGTCCGGCACTGTTCGGACGGCGCGAGTCGAGCCCGACGAGCGAGAATGTTCGTCGGTACTTCGAGACGTCTGGCTTCTCGCGCTGGACGGCGATCTACGGTAACGGCGGGCTCCCGCCGATCTGGAAGGTGATTCGCGACGGCCACGACCTCGCAATGGACTGCGTGATCGAATGGATCCAGGACGACGGCGGCCGCACCGCGCTCGACGCCGGTTGCGGTACCGGCGTGCTCGCGATGCGGCTCTCGGACTGCGGTTACGCCGTGCACGGCTTCGACGTGTCGGCGCCCATGGTTTCGTACGCGCGCTACAACACCAAGGACCGCGGGCCCGGCATCCCGCCGCGCTTCGTCATCGGCGACATCGCCGCGCTCAATGCCCCGCCGCGCTCCTACGACTTGGTCTGCTGCCTCGACGTGCTCTTCCACTACCCCCACGCCGAGTGCGCCGAGATGCTAGCAAAGCTCGCCGCCGCGACGTCCAACAAGATCATCGGTTCCTTCGCGCTGGCGACGCCCTTCAATTTGTTCTGGATGCAAGTCGGCAAGCGGTTTCATCAGAAAAACCGCATGACGAACCTTCACATGATGACCTACGATCAGATCGAGCAAGTGCTCTATCGTGCCGGGCTAACGATGAGGCGCACTCACCGCGTGAAGAAATTCTTCTACGATTCCTTCGTGTTCGAGGCCGTGCGTCGCTAGGGGTTCGCTCGTGTCCCAAGCTCTACGACTGCTGGCACCCCGGCTCTATCGCACCGACATCGGCATCCTCAACGCGCTGTCGATCGACGATCTGCGCGAGGAGTTCGAGACGCTGCGCGCAGACTTCGAGGCCGACTGGAATCGCGCGCACTTCCGTTGGGAAGACGATGCGCTCGACCTCGACTACGATCCGCTCTGGAGTGAATTCTACGAATTTCTGAACCGTTCCGCGATCGGCGAGTTTTCGGGCTGCCTGCTCTACAGCGAGGTCCACAAGCACCTCAGCGACCCGACGCTGGCCTCGATCTACAAGTGCATGTCTCGTGACGAAGCGCGCCACTCCTCGTTCCTCAACTACGTGATGCGCCAGATGGGGCGGCGCTTCGATCTGGCCAACCTGCCGAAGATCAAGGGCTTGCAGTACATGCATCCCAAGTGGATCTTCGTCACGACGTATCTCTCCGAGATCGTCGGCTTCTATCGCTACCAGAACATCGCCGACCACCTTAAACGTCATCCGGAATACCAATTCCACCCGATCTTCCGCTACTTCGACAACTGGTGCCGCGACGAGCGCCGGCACAGCCGCTTCTTCTCGCTGATGCTGCGCAGCCAGCCCGCCTACATGTGCGGCGCGCGCAACCGCCTGGCAATCAAGTTCTTCACCCTGGCGGTCTACATCACGATGTACCTGCGCGATTCCGAGGCGAGCGTCTACGCACGGCTCGGGATCGACTGGGAGAACTTCGACCGCAAGGTCATCAACGAAACAGAACGGGCGGCGCGCGAAGTGTGGGGACTCGGCATCCGCACCGGTTCGAGTTTCTTTCTCGGCTGCTTGCGGCGCATGGCGTCCAATAACGCGGCCAACAAACGCGGCCGGTCGGCGCGCGGTGTCGGGCGCGTGATAGCGGTTCCACTCCGCTTCCTGCGCTACGCAAATAACGTGCTGCAAGTTTTCAAATTGATGGCGCAGACGCACGACGACATCGCGCCGCCCGAACGCGCACAGTGGACTGCAGCGTGCCCGATGCCGTCCGCGACGCCGACGATCGAGTCGACACTCGTGCCGCCGGTCCGCCTGCAGAAACGTCCGACAGCGGCGAGGCCTCGCGAGGGTGTCGCCTGAAACGTCGTTGATGCCGACGGCCCAGCGCGCCACCTCGGTCGCGTACCCCTTTGCCGCAATCGTCGCGCAGGTCGAGCCGAAGCTCGCAGTGCTGCTCGCGGCGATCAACCCGCGCATCGGCGGCGTGCTGCTCTCGGGCCCGAAGGGGATCGGAAAGACCTCGATCGTTCGCGGCGCGGGCGAGTTGCTGCCGCTCGTCCCCCGCGCTCGTTGCGCCTACGGTTGCGATCCATACGACACTGCACAATGCGCGGAATGCGCGGCCGGGGCGAACCCGCCCGCGACCGCCCGCCGGACGCGCGCCGGGATCGTCGAGCTGCCGGCCGGTGCGCAAATCGATGACGTCGTCGGGAACCTGGACGTGCGAGCGGCGCTCGAATTCGGTAAGATCGCGTTTCGCCCCGGGTTGCTCGCCGCCGCCAACCGCACGATCCTTTACATCGACGAGATCAATCTGCTCAACGACGTTATCGTCGACGTGCTTCTCGACGCCGCCGCGCAAGGCGTCGTGCGCGTCAAGCGCGGCCAGCAGGTGGTGGAGTATCCCTCTCGCTTCACGCTGATCGGGACGATGAATCCCGAGGAGGGTGAGTTGCGCCCGCAGATTACCGACCGCATCGGCCTGCGCGTGTTCATCGCGCCTGCGCAAACAACCGCCGAGCGCGCCGAGATCTACCGGCGCAACGCCGCCTTCGCGCGCAACCCGCGGGGCTTTGCTGCGAGCTATGCCGCAAAGACGCGCACACTGCGTAGCCGCGTGTCGCGGGCGATCGTACTGCTGCCCGAGGTGACTCCCGACGAGGCCGCGATCGCGCTCGCGATCGATGCGGTGACCAAGCTCGGTATCGAGTCGCACCGCACCGAATTCGTCGCGCTCGAAGCCGCGTGCGCGCTGGCTGCGTTCGAGGGCCGCCGCGACGCGACCGTCGCCGACGTGCGCCGCGTCCTGCCGCTAGCCGCACGGCTGCGTGGCAGCCGCTTGCGCGTGCAGGCGCTCACCGAATACCGCGCCGAGAGCGCGACGATCGATGCGGCGCTCAATGCGGCCAAGAGCGATGAGCCCGAGCCGGCGAACGTCGAGACGACGCCCGAACGCAGCGGCCTGGTCGTCTCGCCGGCGCTGACCGAACGGGCGCCGGGGCGTGCGCGGCCGCAGACAGGGCGCGAAGGTCAGCCGATCGCCGTGCGCGCGCTCGCCGGCGGACGGCTCGACGTGCCGGCCACGATCCTCGATGCCGGTGTCGCTAAACGCACCGGCACCCCGGCCGTTCCAAAGGAAAGCGTCGACGCAGCGCTGCCCATGCGCTTGACTCTGTTCATCGTCGACGCCTCGCAGTCGACGATGAAGAGTGCGAACGCCGTGGCGGCGGCGACGCGCGAACTGCTGAAGCCGATTTACGCCGAGCGCGAGCGCGCCGCGCTCATCTCGTGCTGGGGTCCGGCGGCCGAGGTGGTGGTCGACGAGCAGGCCGGCCGCAACGTGGAAGTGGTCGCCGCGCGCCTCGCCGAGCTGGATCCGCAAGCGACCCGAACGCTCACGCCGCTGCCCGATGCACTCGAGCGCGCTCGGCGTATCACCGAACGCTTCCGTCGTGCCAACCCGGCGTCGACGGTCGAAATCGCGGTCTTCAGCGACGGCCGCCCCAACGTGCCGCTGGGGAATGAAGCCGAGTTGACGCGTGTACTGGCTGCCGGTGAAGACGCGCGCGCGCTTGCGGCGACCGCCGCCGAGCAGTGCCGCACGCTCGCCGCGCGCTTGGCGGGCCGGGCGGCCACAACGTTCGTAAACCTCGACGAGCACGAGAGCTCCCCGCTGATGCGCGAGCTCGCTGGCCTCGCGCATGGCCGCTATTTCGCCATGAACGACGTGGTCGCGCGCATCGGCTGAAACGCGGTCCGGGCTCGTGATTGCCGTCACCGTCGTGACGTGGCGGACGGCGTAGCGTCGGTATCATGAGAGTCGTCGGGTATTCGTCATGGGCTCCGGACGAGCGCGCCAACGCGATTCGCCTCGCTTTCCCGGCCCTACGGGCGAAGACCGGGCAGGAGTGGACTCTCGACCATTACGGCGCCTCCGATTTCAACGATCCTGCGGCGTTATCGCAATTCCGTTCAGCGATCCGCACAGCCGACATTCTCATCGGCTGGCAGTCGATGTCGATCGAGACGGTCGAACGTATGGCGACGCTGCTGATCGACATGGAGGCCAAGGGTGAAATTGGCCACCTGAAGTTCCTGTGGTACGACATCCCCGACCCGCGCCTGCAGCGGCTGATGTTCAAATCGTTGGGCTTCGTCTACGATCACACGAAGCCCAGCCCGATGCGCGCGATGACGATGAAGATCAAGAGATTTGTCGCGCAGGCGCGGCACGAGAAGACCGACCAGTACTGGGAAGCGCGCCAGGGCTTTCTGGGCATGCAGAAGATGGTCCAGTCGGCGCCGCTGATGACGAAGTTCACGAAGAGCCCGATCTTCAAGGCACTCGTGCTCACCGGCTACTGGTACAACCGCAGCGTCGATAACGCCGGCAACATGTTCCTCTATCTGATGAAATACTTCATGGATTGCGGGTACGACGGCGATGCACCGCCGCCCGAGAAGGTCGCGAACGAAGGGATCTACCACCCCGCTCACCGGGGCCTCTTCGCCGGTCCCAACGAGTATCTGGCCTGGTACGAACCGTGGCTCGAAGCGACGTACGGGAAGCGGCCGTGGGCACGTATCGGCTTCATCACCCACGACCTGTTCCTGCCGGCCTGGAACCATCCGGTGCTCGACGCTGCGATCGCGGGCTGGGAACAGCGCGGCCTCGGCGTGATCTGCTCGATGACGGCCGTCTTCAACGCGCACATCGTCTCGCGCAAACATCTGCTCGAACCCAAAACGCAAAGGCCGTTGATCGAGGCGATCTATCATAACGTCCCACTCTACCTCGCGGGCTCGATGTTCGCAGGCTCGCCCGAGGCGACGATCGAGCTGATCCACGATCTCGGCAACCCGCGGGTCTACACCTCGCCCGTGAACGCGGCGCTTTCGCGCGCCGACTTGGCCAATTCCAAGTACGGCGTCGCAATGCTCGAGTACATCGGTAACGTGGTCACCCCCGAGACCGAAGGCATCCAGCCGCTCCCGCCGATCTGTTCGCGCGAACGCGGCGAAGAAATCAGCGCGCTGGAGCCAATCCCCGACCGCGTCGAACTCGTGGCCGACGTCACGACGCGCTGGCTACGGCTCCGCAAACTGCCGAATGCCCAAAAGAAACTCGCCTTCTTCGTATACAACTTCCCGCCTGGCCCGGGCAACGTCGGGGCGGCGTACTTCCTCGACGTCGCGGCATCGGTGCGCTCGATGCTCGAGGCCCTGGCCGCAGCCGCGTACACGGTCGGCGACCTCGACGCCGACGACGCCACCACCAGCGCGAAGCTGCAGGCGATGTACGCGGGCGAACATCACGCCGGTATCGTAAGCGCGGGCGAAATTCGCGACTGGGTCAACGACCTGTTTCCCGCCCACAAAGCGCTCTTCTACGATACCTGGGGCCAGCCGCCAGCGACGATACCGGTCAAGGGCCTGCGCTACGGCAACGTGCTGGTGTTGCTGCAGGACATGCGCGGAATGGAAGACCTCACCGTCATCCACGACAAGAAGGCGCCGCCCTCGCCGTGGCTGTTGGCGTCGTATCGTTACGCGACACGCCGCTTCAATGCGGACGCGATCGTCCACGTCGGCACGCACGGTCTGGTCGAGTGGTCGCGCGGCAAGGAGTGGTCGCCGGCCAAGGGCGACTATCCCGAGTTCCTGGTCGACAACGTACCGCATACCTATGTGTTCAACGTGCTCGATCCGGTCGAGGCATCGATCGCGCGACGCCGCTCATATGCGACGATTCTCTCGCACTTGTGCCCGCCGCTGCGCTCGGTCGAGGGCAGCGCCGACCTGCGCAACCTGCACAGATTGGTTCACGACTACTACAACACGCAGAGCGACAACGCTGAGAAGCGCGCTGACCTGGCAGGCGAAGTGGCCGACGTCGTCGCGCGCATTGGGTTCAAGATCGACGTTCCGCCCGGCGCCGCCGAACGCGACGTCATCGGCGCGGTGCACGACGAAATCGTTTCGCTCGAAGGCGAGTTCGCGCCGGCTGGGCAGCACGTCTTCGGGCGCAACCTCTCTCCCAACGATCGGCGCGATACCTTCCACGCCTGTCTCGAGTTCGCCGACGTCGACATCCACCGGCTGATCGCGGGCTGCTACGGCCTCGACTACGACGCGCTCGCGCGCAGCGCCGACGCCCGCGACGCGGACGGCACCTACAACCACGAAACGCTCGACGACGTCCGCGACGCTTCGCGCGCGGTGATCGAGAGCGAAGTCTTGCGTTCGAGCGGCAACGCCGGCCGCGAGGCGCTGCTCGGCATCCTGCGTGCGCATTCGATCGGCGGCTCTACGCTGTCCAGGAACCCCTACGAACTCGCCGGCCTCGAAGCGTACCTCGCGCAGGCGCGCACGCTGTGGAACGACCTCGGCCGTATCGGCGACGCCGAACGCGACGGCCTGCTCACCGTACTCGGCGGCGGCTATCTCGAACCCTCGCTCGGCGGCGAAATCGTCGGCGACTGGAGCGTGGTTCCGACGGGCCGCAACATGGCTTCGACCGACGTTCGCATGCTGCCGCGCGAGGCCGCGCAGCGCAAGGGTAAACGGACCGTCGAACAGCTGCTCGCCGCGGCCGTCGCCAAGCGCGGGCGGCTACCGAACTGCGTCGGCGTCGTGCTCTGGGGCAGCGAGATGCTCGAGAGCGACGGCGTCGGCATCGCGCAAGCGCTCGACCTCATGGGGGCGCGCGTCTCGAAGGACCAGTTCGGACGCGCCGAACGCGCCGAGCTGATCCCGCTGACCGAACTCGGTCGGCCGCGCGTCGACATCCTCGCAAACACCTCGACCGTCTTCAAGAACACCTTCCCGGGCGCGATCCGCTTGATCCACGACGCGGTCGTGCTGGCGGCGAACGCCGACGAGCCGCCCGCGCTCAACGCGATCAAACGCCACGTCGACGAACTCGTAGCCGGCGGCGCGGAACGGCGCCTCGCGGTCGCGCGATGCTTCGGAATGGGCGACGATGCGTTCATGGGGCAGGTCGGCGCAATGCTCGATCAAGGCAGCTTCACCGACTTCAACGACATCGGCGCAGCGTGGATCAGCGACAATTCGTTCGCGATGCTGCCGTCGTACAACCAGATCAACCTCGAGCGGGCAGCAAACGTGCAGCGCTTCCTCGTCGAGCGCGTCGAGGTGATCCAGCAGCCGCTGGTCGCGATGGGCGCCGGCGGTCCCGTGAAGGAAGACATGTTCGCGTCGTTCACCTCTGCCTTCGGCGCGGCGAAACGTTCGCTCGGCCAGGACGACACGATGATCGTCGTCACGGACCTCACCCGACGCGAACCGAAAGTGCGCGACTTCCGGGCGCTGGTCGTCAACGGCGTGCTCACGCGCTTCCACTCCAAGTCCTGGCGCGACCGGATGATGGAGCACGGCTACTCCGGCGTCATGGAGTTCGGGGACATCTTCAAGGCGATGCGCTCAACCGAAGCCGCGCTCGGGGACACGATCTCGCCCGAGCTTTGGAAGCGCACCATCGAGGTGACGCTCGACGAGTGGCAGCGCATCGCCGAGGCCAACGTCCACAAGACCCGCGAACTCGGCGAGATCCTGCTCGACGCCCGCCGGCGCGGTATGTGGGAGGATGCTGAGCTCGAACGGGCGCTCAAGGGCAAGCTCAACGATCTTGATGCGGATGTCGAATTCGCCACGTACCGCCGTCAACTTATCGAGAAAGCGTAAATGCCGCTCGTTTGTTTGGGGATTTCCCACCACGAGGCACCGGCCGAAGTACGGGAGCGCCACGCCTTTCCGCCCGAGAGGATGGCGGAGGCGCTGGTCGCGCTGCGCGATTACGACTGCGTCCGCGAAGCGGTGATGCTCTCGACCTGCAACCGGCTCGAGATCTATGCCAACCTCACCGACGCCGGAGCCGGCGTCGTCCAGCTCAAGGAATTCCTCCTCAACTTTCGTCACGGCGATGTCGCCTACGATATTGAACCGTATCTCTACACATTGCTCGAAACGGCCGCCATCGAGCACGTGATACGGGTCGCGACAGGCCTCGACTCAATGCTGATTGGGGAAGCCGAGATCCTCGGGCAAGTGAAGGAAGCCTACCATCAAGCGCGGCGGGCGCGCTCGCTCGGTAAAACGTTGCACCGCCTCTTCCGCGACGCGCTCAAAGCCGGCAAGGCGGCCCGTTCGTCGACCGCGATCGGCAATGCGTCAGTGAGCGTCGCGACCGTCGCCGTAACAATGGCGCGCTCGCACGTCGGGTCGCTCGAAGGAAAAAACATCGTGCTGCTCGGCGCGGGCAAGATGGCTCGGACGGCGGCGAAACGGCTCAAGCTCGAGGGCGCACGGGGACTCGTGGTCGTGAACCGCACCTACGAGCGTGCGCGTGAACTGGTGGCCGATCTCGGCATCGGTGAAGCCGCGAACCTGGCTGCCCTTCCGGGTGCGCTGGCCAACGCCGACATCGTGATCACGTCGACCGGAGCAACCCACTTCCTGCTCACGCCGCCATTGATCGCGCGGATCATGGGTGGCCGCGCGAATCGGCCGTTGTGCCTGATCGACATTGCGGTCCCGCGCGACGTCGACCCGACGATCCGCTCCATTGCCGGTGTTTCGCTTACCGACATCGACACGCTGAAAGAAACGGTCCACGTCACGCTCAAACACCGCCAGCAGGCAATTCCGCTGGTAGAGCGGATCATCGACACTCACGTCAAGCAGTTCGAGCGCTGGTATCTCGCCGATGTCGGGCTGTCAGTGGTGGCCTCACTCGCGCGCAAGGCCGAGGCCTTGCGCAAGGCCGAACTAGATCGGATGTTCGCGCGCTGTCCCGAGCTCGACAAACGCCAGCGAACGCTGGTGACCGGGCTCTCGCTGCGGATCGTCTCGAAATTGCTGCATCCCGCGATCTTAAGCATCCGCGCCGCCGGAGACGATCCCGACGAATTGGCGGCCCGAGCCCACTTCATCGATGAGATCTATGCCCTCTCCGATGCCCCGCCGGCAGGTGAGCGGAAAATCCCCGCGGCTGGTGCTTAGGCCATAGGCTTTGCATCAGTCTGACGGACGTTTCCGTCTGGGCAATGGTGACCGCTGCGGGCGGTATTGTCTTCCATCGGAAAGCCACGGTCCTCACGTGGTGTGAGAGTTTTTGTCGTCGGTGCCGGCCCGGGTGGCGTGTCCGCGGCTCTCGAGCTGTCGCGAGGGGGCGCCGACGTATGGCTCGCGGAGAAAGAAGCGTGGCCGCGCCCGAAAACCTGCGGCGATGGGATATCGCCTCATGCACTGGCCGAACTCTCGGAATTGGGCGTCTCGGCGCGAGGCGAGGTCAAACTCTCCAGCGCTTTCATCTCTACGCCGGGAGGCCACGCTTTTCGCGGAAGCTGGCCTGCGAAAAAACCCTGGGGAACGATTCTCGAGCGCCGTGACTTCGACGCGGCGCTCGTTGCAGCGGCCGTCAGCTCGGGCACACGCTTCCTTCCAAGTTCTCGAGTCGAACGAATCCAGCCGTGCCCCGATGGAGTCGAGATTCTCGTCCGCGCCGGGGGATCGCAAACGCAGCATTTTACTGCCGATGCGGCAATCGTCGCCGAAGGCGCGACCGGCCGGTTGGCACAGCACCTCGGCTTCCCCGCATACCGCTCTCGCTTGGTGGCGCTGCGCGGGTACGTCGTCTCCGAGCGCCCTCTGGCGCCGGAGTACGGCATCTTCTACGAGCGCGCTATCAGCCCGGGATACGGGTGGATATTTCCGCTCGACGATCGGCACGCCAACGTCGGAATCATCGTCGACGACTGCAGGCTTCGTCGACTTGGTGGAAATCTACGGATGCTGCTTGACCGCTGGCTGGAGAGCAACGAACTTCCGCGCAACATCCTCGGCGATCGCGTGCGCATCGATGGCGTCGAAGGCGGAATCATCCCCAGTGGTCGTAGCCGGCGCAGCATGTCGCGCGTCTTTCTCGTCGGAGATGCCGCGGGCGTTGCCGACCCCTTTACCGCCGAAGGGATCTCGCAGGCTATCGTCAGTGGCCGTTTAGCCGCCAGGTCGCTGTTGGAGTCTCGGCACGTTGAGGAGGCTCGCTCCCGGTTCGAACGCGATATTTCGATCTTCGATCGAAACGAGCGGGCGGCGCGAGCTCTACGCGTCACCTTCAACACAGCGATCGGGCTGTTTGCAAAGCATGCTGCGTCGAAACGGTCGTTTGCGGATACGCTGAGCACGCTCGCGTTCTTTTCAAAGACTGGATTCGTCGACTTCGTCGGATCGCTGCTACGCGCTTGGTAGCCTCCATCCGTCGGCGAATGTGTTTGCACCGGTCTATCGCGCATAGCACTCAGGCACTAGGGAGCTTACTCTAAGAAAGAATCTCCGATCTCCGCGGCGACCGCCTCCGGCTCTTATTGGTGCGGAAGATAGACCGACCGTCCGAAGACGCGTATCCGCGAGGACCGGCGAGGGCAGCTTGGGCGAATGCCTTAGAGGTGCACTAGCCTTCGCGCCCTCGGGCGCAGCCGACCGGCGGGATCGATACGTTCACTATTGAAATGACGGGTGACTACAGGCGGACACCGGCCGGACGGTGCTCAAACCGGTAGTGGGGAAACGTGCTTAGGAACGGCTCCAAGGGACTGCAGTTGGTCTTTGTGCCGCGGCACTTCCACGCGCGCGTGGTCATCCATTCGATGGCGACCGTCACGGGGGCGGTGGTCGCTATCCGCATGGGATGGGGCGCGCCTCTGTGGGCCGGCGTCGCGTGGTATTTCGGCTCGTTCGTTTGCTTCCACATCATCCTGGCACCGTTCATGGCGCTATGGTACATGGCGACGTTCCGGATCGAGCGCTGGGTTCGCGAAATCATCGAGGAAGAGCTGATCCGTTTCGACCTCCGGAACTACAAACGCCAGTTGCACTCGCTCCTGCCGAGCCTGCATAAGTCGCCCGCGGACGACGATCCGGCGCCCTGACCGTCTGACTGTCTGACCGACCGGCAGATTCAAAAGATCTGCTCGTCGCCTCTTCGCTCTTCTGCGTGCCCCACGAGGTTCCGCGCCGGTCTGGCGGGCGCCGGAATCTCCGAACTCATTGAGTTGCGGACGATCCGAACCAAAGTGCAGATCATCCTAATTTATCGAAAGCCGGTCATCAAGGATCGGCGTATTCGTCGCGGCCGCCTTCATCGGCGCCGTGCATCCAAAATCGCGCTGGTTCCCGTTCGTTGACACAATATGTTCGGCCGCCCCGCCCCGCGCCGTTGACGATCGAAACGCTGCAGGCCGCCGGTGTTGGGACAGATCGGATCGACCGCTGCGGTGCCATTGCGGTAAGCGTTGTCGATGACGCACCCATGAAGACGACTTGACGGTCAGAGCAGCGAGGACGAACAGAAGTCTGTAGACGGCCGCTTCGCCAATTTACGCGGGCCGAAGCGTTTGGATGCTGGACAGCTAGGGCGACATAGCGATCTGGCCCGTTACTTTGCCTTCGCCAGAACCGTATCGCGGTACAGATCCGAACGATGCCACGCCGCGGCATCACTGATGATATCGACGCCGTGACGTAAGCACTGTCCGCGAGTTGATCGAAAGCTTCTAATTGATTGCGATTTGTCGCGATAATCGGAGCACAGTGCTGGCTATCGAGTCGTTCAAGCTCCTCTGCGGCACGCGGTTGGCCTAACGAGTGGCCCTGTCACCGACATCGCGTAGAATCGGGAGTACTCACAAGTTCGGCAGAAGCGAAATAGCTCGAAACGGGTCCACGCGTACCAGCCGTAAGCCCCGAGCGTCGCGAAAACGATCTGCAGGCCGGCGTCCGAAAAGAGCCGCGCCTGCACGAAGATCACCACGTAGAACGCATTGTTGGCGATGCCGAGCGGCCAATTCCATACGTTTTGCTTCACTCCAAGCCAGACGCACGCGGCTCCAGTCACGAAACCGAGGGCTTCCTGCAGGTCGAACTCGACGTAACGCCGCCAGGCGGCGTAGAGCAGCAGCGCTCCGAGCGCGCCAGCGACGATGGTCAGCGAGCGTTCGAGGCGCACCTGCGCGCGAGTTCGGACCGCGGACATACGAACTGCGAATTTCGCGCGGCTGCAGCGACGCCCTCGGTCGAATCACCGGCGCTCTTTGGCCGGCCGCGTCGAGCGAGGAATGGAACGCCGCAAGCACCCGGCGAAGAGAACGCGCCAAGCACATGACGCTGCCGAACTACTGGCTCTTCAAGAGCGAGCCTGACGTTTATGGGATCGATCGGCTTGAACGCGAGGGCCGGACCGAATGGTCGGGCGTGCGTAATTTTCAAGCGCGTAATTTCATGCGCGAGATGCAGGTCGGCGACCTCGGCTTCTTCTACCATTCGAGCACTAAGCCGCCGGGCATCGCCGGCGTGCTGAAGGTCATCCGCGCAGCATATCCGGACTTCACTCAATTCGAGCGCGGACATGAATACGAAGATCCGACGTCGCGGCCCGAAAAGCCCAAATGGTGGATGGTCGACGTCGGATTCGTGCGAAAGTTCGAGGCACTCATCCCGCTCGATACGCTGCGGACAATGGCGGCCCTGGCGGGCATGCCGCTCGTGCGCCGCGGACAGCGCCTATCGGTACAGCCGGTGTCCGCCGAGCACTGGTCGGTAATCATGCAGATTGCCGACGGTAGCGGCTAAACGGCTTGATAGCTGCGCAGCATCGTCTGCTGCGCGTCGACGCGCTTCTCGCCCGGCAGCACACCGCGGCGTTCGTAGGTTCCATCGGAATTGAGCACGCGCGCCTTGACGTTGTCGGCCATCAAGAGATCGAGAATGTCGCGCTCGATGACGTCGCCGATCTCCGGATCGCGGACGGGGACGACGGTCTCGACGCGCCGGTCGAGGTTGCGTCCCATCCAATCGGCGCTGCCGATGAAAATCTCGCGCTCGCCGCCGTTCGTGAAGGCGAAGACCCGCGAGTGCTCGAGGAACCGGCCGACGATGCTGCGGACGCGGATCGTTTCGCTCACGCCCGGGATCCCCGGCCGTAAGACGCACATCCCGCGCACGATGAGATCGATCGGAACTCGGGCTTGCGATGCGCGATATAACGCGCGGACCAGGCCGCCGTCGGTAATCGCGTTGAGTTTGGCCCGGATGCCCGCCGGCCGGCCGGCCAGGGCATGTTCGGTTTCCCGGTCGATGAGCGCCTCGAAGCCGATCCGCAGGCCGACCGGCGCCACCATCAGCTCTTGATAAGCGTCGGCCTTCGAGAACCCGGTCAGCGCATTGAACAGCTGAGTGACGTCCGAGCCGAGTTCGGCGCGGCACGTGAACAAGCTCAGGTCGGTATAGATCTTGGCGGTCTTATCGTTATAGTTGCCGGTGCCGAAGTGCATGTAGCGGCGGATGCCCTCGGGTTCGTTGCGCACGATAAGCGTGACCTTGGCGTGTGTCTTGAGGCCGGCGATCCCATAGACGACGTGCGCGCCGACGCGCTCGAGATTACGCGCCCAGTGGATGTTGTTCTCCTCGTCAAACCGCGCTTTGAGTTCGATGAGCGTGGCGACTTGTTTGCCGTTCTCGGCCGCGTCGATCAGCGCGCCGACAACGGGCGAATTACCGCTCGTGCGGTAGAGTGTCTGCTTGATCGCGAGCACGTCCGGGTCGTTGGCGGCTAAGTTGACAAATTGCACGACCGGATCGAACGATTCGTAAGGGTGGTGCAGGAGCAGATCGCCTTCGCGAATCGCGGCGAACAGGTCGCTCGTCCGGAACAGGCGTTTGGGGATGGCGGGCGTGAAGGGCGGGTCGTGCAGCGCGGGCTCGTCGATATTCACCAGCGTCCACACGTCGGAGGTTGCCAGCATCCCGTCGATCTCGTAGCAGTCGACGGCGCTCAACGACAGGGCGTCGAGCAGCCGTTCGCGCAGATGCGCGGGCATGCCGCGCTCGATCTCGAGCCGCACCGGCTCGCCAAACCGGCGCTTGCGCAGTTCCGACTCGATGGCGCGCAGCAGGTCGTCCGCTTCATCCTCTTGCAGATCGAGATCGGCGTCGCGTGTGACGCGAAAGCCGTAGGCAGATCTGACCTTCATCCCCGGAAACAGCGCACCCAAGTTGTTGGCGATGAGATCCTCGAGCATGACGAACCAGCGCTGGCCGGCGGGTGCCGTTTCGACCGGCACAAAGCGTGGTAAGCTTCCGGGAACTTTGACGCGGGCGAAATACCCGGTCGGCTCGGCGCGTGAGGACTCTTCGAGTTCGACCGCCAGCGACAACGACAAATTCGAGATATACGGAAACGGATGACTTTGATCGATGGCCAGCGGCGTGAGCACCGGGAACACTCGTTCGTCGAAGTACTTGTGCATCAGCGCGCGCGTCTTGGTATCGAGCTGCTCGTACGGCAAGATTCGGATGCCGTGCCGCTCGAGGCCCGGCAGAATCTGCTCGTCCAGACAACGCATCTGGCGGTCGAGCGACCCGTGGAGCGCCGCAAAGATGGCGGCCAATTGTTCTTCGGGCAGCTTGCCGTCATCGGACCGCTTGTGAATTTCGGCTTCGACCTGCTGTTTGAGCGCAGCAACGCGGATCATGAAATACTCGTCGAGATTCGTGCCGAAGATCGCGATGAATTTGAGCCGTTCGAGCAGGGGGTTGCGCTCGTCGAGTGCCTCTTCGAGCACCCGGGCATTGAATTCGATCCAGGTCAGTTCGCGACTGATGTACAGCGATGGATCGTCGAGCTCAACGAGCGCGATCGGCGGGTCCGAGCGGATCTCGATCTCGTCTTGCGAACCGGTAATCATATGAATTCTTTCGCCGCGTGAGCGCGGACTTCTTCGCGCATGCGAGCGCGCACGTCGTGCTTGCAGGTTCGGCGTTGCTCATCGCCATTGCGCTCGGCGTTCCGCTCGCGGCAAGCTTGGTGAACCGCCCGCTGCCGCGCGGGTTCGCATTCGGCGTGATCGGAGTGCTGCGGGTCGTACCAAGCCTCGCCGTGCTGACCCTTGCATTGCCGTATTTAGGGCTCGGCTTCCGCCCCGCCCTGCTCGCACTCGTGGTGCTAGCGATCCCGCCGATCGCGATCAATACCGATATCGGACTGCGCGCCGTCTCGCCGGCGCTCACCGATGCAGCGCGCGGCATGGGGATGACTGCGCGGCAGATCCGTCACCGAATCGAATGGCCGTTGGCCTTTCCCGTCGTCCTCTCAGGCATCCGGACGGCGGCCGTTGAAGTCGTCGCGAGCGCCACGCTGGCGTCGTTTATCGGCGGCGGCGGATTGGGCGACTACATTATCGATGGCTTGTCCACCAACGACAGCGGTGAAGTCCTGGGCGGCGCTGCCGCCGTGGCCGCGCTTGCTCTCGTCGTCGACGCCGCACTGGGCCGCATCGCCGCCCGGGCGGCAGCTGCCTAAGAGTGCCGGCCGCACCGTCCCAGCCAACGCGCGCCGCCGCGCTGGCGCTCATCGGCGCCGCGCTCAGCCTCCCCGGCTGCGGGAGCGGCGGCGGCGCACAGGTCGCCGTCGGGGCCAAGAACTTCACCGAAGAACTCATTCTCGGCGAGATCTACGCGCAAGTCCTCGAACAGCACGGACTTACCGTGGCGCGCAAGCTCAACCTGGGCGGCACCGATATTGCGATGGAGGCGCTGCGGCGCGGCGAGATCGATCTGTATCCCGAATACACCGGAACGGCACTGCTGACCCAACTCAAGCGCGCCCCAATCGCTGATGGCACAGCGATCTACGCGGTCGTGAAAGCCGCGTACGAAAAACAATACGGGCTCACCTGGCTCGATCCGGCGCCGGCCAACAATACGCAGGCGCTGGCAACGACCGGGCCGCTCGCCGCGAAGTACGCTATTCATACGCTGAGCCAACTCGCCGCCGCCGCTCCGCAATTACGGCTTGGCGCGATCCCGGAGTTTCTCAAACGCAGCGACGGTTTGCCCGGACTGCAGCGCGTGTACGGCGGTTTTCGCTTCAAAGAGACGCACCTCATCGACATCGGGCTAAAGTACAAGGCCCTGCTCATCGGCGACGTCGACGTCGTCGTCGCGTTCGGTACCGACGGCGAGATCCTCGGTGACCATCTCACGGTCTTTACGGATGACAAGCATTTTTGGCCCGCGTACAACGTCGCCCCCGTCGTGCGTGATCAAACGCTCAAAACCTATCCCGCAATCGCGACGTATCTCAATAAAATCGCACCGCTCTTGACCGACACCCAGATGCGCGAGCTCAACGACGAGGTCGCCGGCACGCAAAAGCGTGAGGCCGGCGACGTGGCGCGCGACTTCATCAAAGCCCATGGCCTCGGCTAGCGCCGGAGGCGCGGCGCTGCGCCTGCGCGGCGTCGGCGTGCGGTATCCGGGCGCCGCCGCCGCGGCCGTGCACGACGTCGATCTCGATATCGCCGCAGGCGAGTTCAGCGTTTTTTTGGGCCCGTCGGGCTGCGGAAAGAGTACGCTGTTGCGCACCATCAATCGGCTGATCGAACCGACGTCCGGCACGATCGCGATCGATGACATCGATATCACCGCGCTCGACGCGGTAACGCTGCGCCGTGGCATTGGCTACGTAATCCAAGCCGTCGGACTTTTTCCGCATCTCAGTATCGGGACGAATATCGGCGTCGTCCCCGAACTCTTGGGTTGGAAGAAGGCGCGGATCGCCGCCCGGGTCGACGACCTGCTGGCGCTCGTGCGGCTCGATCCGGCGCGCTATCGCGGCCGGCTGCCGCGCGAACTCTCGGGCGGCGAACAGCAGCGGGTCGGCGTTGCGCGCGCCCTCGCCGCCGAACCGCGCTTGCTGCTCATGGACGAGCCCTTCGGCGCCGTCGATGCGATCGTTCGCACGTCGCTGCAAGATGAGATCCGCGCGATCCATCGCGAACTCGGAACGACAATTGTGTTCGTCACACACGACGTCGATGAGGCGCTGCGCATCGCCGACCGGATCGTGGTAATGAGCGCCGGCACAATCGTGCAGAACGACGTTCCGCTGCAGGTTCTCGAAGCGCCCGCCAATGACGTGGTCCGCGGTCTGGTCGGTATCGACGCCGAAAGCCGCCGCTACGCCGACGCGCGGCCGCTGCTGAGGCGCGACGGACGATGACGTATCTCGTCCGCCATCCGCTCGAGGTCGCCGCGCTCACCGGTCAGCACTTGGTGTTGACCTTCGGGTCGCTGGCGATCGCACTGCTCATCGCGCTGCCGCTGGGAGTCGTCGTCGCGCGCAACCGACGCTTCGGCGGCCCCACCCTGGCCGTGCTGGGCATCATCTACACGATACCGAGTCTGGCGCTGCTGGCCTTTCTGGTCCGACTCTTCGGCCTGGGTACGTTTTCAGCGATCGTCGCTCTCGTCGCCTACGCGCAAATGATCCTGGTGCGCAACATCGCGGCCGGATTGCGGGGCGTCGATCGAGCGCAGCTCGACGCAGCAACCGGCTTGGGCTTCACGCCGCTGCAGCGGCTGCTGCGCGTCGAGTTTCCGCAAGCGCTTCCCACGATCGTCGGCGGCATCCGCATCGCGACCGTCTCGCTGATCGCCGTGGCGACCGTCGCATCGTACATCCATGCCGGCGGGCTGGGCGATCTGCTCTTCGACGGCATCCATCAGGACTATCCGCAAAAGATCGTCGCCGGCAGCGTGGCGGCAGCGCTGCTCGCGATCGTCGCC
>Ga0302326_10007877_pt1 | contig 23612 bp, 19 predicted proteins | sample Palsa_T0_3_FD_202264 | JGI IMG/M metagenome (GOLD analysis project Ga0302326, IMG submission 202264) | Peat permafrost microbial communities from Stordalen Mire near Abisko, Sweden - Palsa_T0_3 | ecosystem: Environmental > Terrestrial > Soil > Palsa > Peat permafrost | place: Sweden: Abisko... | reverse complement strand
GGCCCAGGGGCCGACCATCGCCGACCTGTGGGAAGGGGCCAAGCTCGGCCGGGTGGCCATCCGCCCGGTCCGGCACCTTCCGATGGACGGCTACCGCACGAGCGTGGCCGGGGAGGTCACCGAGCTGCCCCCGCGGGCGGCCGAGGCCGGCTATCCCCGCGGCTGGCGCGACCAGGCGCTCGACTTCCTGCTCACCGCGGCCAAGGAGGCGATGGCCGCCGCGCCCTCGGTCCTGGATAAGGTGCCCGCCGAACGCCTCGGCGTCGTGGTCGGAACCTGCAACGCCGGGCTGATCAGCGGCGAGAACTGGTATAAGGCACGGCTGGCAGGTGAGCAGGCCGATCCGCGGCTGGTCGTCTTCGTACCGCCTCAGGCGCTCGCCGAGGCGCTGGCCGGGACGTTCGGCGCGCGCGGCCCGGTGCTGTCGGTGGATACCGCCTGCGCAGCCGGGGCGAACGCGATCGGCTACGCCGCGGACCTCATCCGCTGGGGCCTGGCCGACGCGTGCCTGGCCGGAGGCACCGACGCCTTGTCCGACGTGCTGATCGCGGGCTTCAACTCGCTGGAGTCCCTGTCGCCGCAGCCGGCCGCGCCCTACTCCAAGGACCGGCTCGGGCTGTCGCTCGGGGAGGGCAGCGGCATCATGCTGCTGGTACGGGAAGACCTGGCCCGTACGCTCGGCCTGCCGGCGGCGGTCGAGGTGAGCGGGTACGGGCTCTCCGCCGACGGCTACCACCCGACCGCGCCGCACCCGGAAGGCAAGGGCGCCGCCCGGGCCATCCAGGCCGCGATCAAGTCAGCGGGCGTGCTGCCGACCGATGTCAGGTACGTCAACAGCCACGGTACCGGCACGGCCAAGAACGACCCGGCCGAGACGAAAGCCACCAAGCGCGGCCTCGGCGACGCGGTGAAGGACGCCGCGCTCAGCAGCACCAAGTCCATGATCGGCCACCTGCTCGGCGCGGCCGGGGCGGCGGAGGGCATCGTCACGGTCAAGGCGCTGCAGGAACAGCTCGCGCCGCCCACGGCGAACTTCACCGAGCCCGATCCCGAATGTGACCTGGACTATGTGCCCAACGTGTCGCGCCCGCTCGAGATGACGGTGGCGATCTCCAACAACTTCGCCTTCGGCGGGGCGAACGCCACCGTCGTGTTCACCCGGGACCGGGCGGAGCCGCCCCCTCTCCCGCCGGCCGACAAGGTCGTCATCACCGGGCTGGCCGCGCTGACTCCGGCGGGCATGAGCCTGGAAGGCCTGTGGGACAGCTTCGCTGCCGGCCGCGACTGCACCGCCGAGGAAGGCGGCGTCCGGCTGGGCCGGGTCGAGCTGGACGCCGGCCCCTACCTCACCGCCAAGGAGCGGCGGCGGATGGACCGGCTCGGGGTGCTCAGCGTGATCGCCTCGCAGCTGGCGCTTCAGGACGCCGGGCTGGAGATCGGCGAAGGTAACCGGGAGCGGGTCGGCGCGATCTTCGGCACCGGGGTCGGCCCCATGGAGTCAATGGAGAAGTTCTCGCGTCCCCTGTTCGAGGACGGGCCGCGGGCCGCGAACCCCGGCATCTTTCCCAACACCGTCTACAACGCCGCGGGCGGCCAGGTGGCCATGCGCCTCGGGACGGTCGGCCCCGCGTCGACGGTCACCACCGGCCACGCCGCCGGGGCGGGCGCGCTGATCTATGCCCGTGACCTGCTCACCGCGGACTGCGCCGACGCCATGCTGGCGGTGGCCGCCGACAGCCTCACCGACACGGTCATCGACGCCTACCGCGGCCTCGGCGTGCTCGCGCTCGACGGCGGGTTCCCGCTGGCGGAGGCGGGCGTCGCGCTGCTGCTCGAACGGCTCGGCCACGCGGCCAGCCGCGGCAGGCAGGCATACGCGCAGGTGCTGGGCTACGGCATCGCCTCGGATGCGCGGGGCGCGGGCCGCTGGGACCGCAGCGGCGGCGGCCTCGAGCGCGCGGTCCGGATGGCGCTGGAGCGGGCCGGACGGCAGCCAGGCGATGTCGCGAGCGTGTGGACGAGCGCGGCGGGCCTGGCGACCGCGGACGAGCCGGAGGCGGCGGCCCTCACCCGCGTGTTCGGCTCCGGCGGCAGTTCGGTTCCGGTCCGGTTCGCTCCCAAGCGGCTCCTCGGTGAGCCGATGGGCGCCGGCGGCGCGGTCAACGCGGTGCTGGCCTCGATGAGCCTGCGGCGCGGCCACACCGCCGGACCGGCCCTGGTGACCAGCTCCTCTCTCGGCGGCACGCACATCGCCGTGCTCCTCGCCGACCACCACTAGCACACCGGGAAGTGTCATGGCAGCGACATTGCGGCAGGTCCGCGTCTGCAGTACCGGCTCCTACCTGCCGGGCGAGCCCATCAGCAACGAGGACGTGGAGCGGCTGGTAGGCCCGCTTCCCCAGGAGGTCCTCGACGGCCTTCAGGTCAAGACGCGGCACTGGGTCATCGACCCGGCCACCGGCCAGCACCGGTACAGCAACTCCGAGCTGGCCCACCGGGCGAGCGCCCAGGCTCTGGAACGGGCGGGCATCGAGCCGGATCAGGTCGACCTCATCGTCACCTCGACCGCGAGCCCTGAGTACCTGCTCCCGCCGATGGTCACCTTCTTGCAGGAGCGGCTGGGCCTGCGGGCGTGCGCCGCCATCGAGGTGCGCTCCGGTTGCGCCGGGTTCGTGGAGGCGATGGACGTGGCGCGGCTCTACCTGGAGCGCGGGCTCAAGCGGACGGCACTGGTCGTCGGCAGCGAGGTTATCTCGCCGCTCCTGGTCCCGGTGTTCCGCGGCCTAGAGCCCAACCGGATCAGGATGCGCGACCGGATGAACCCGTACAACTTCGGAGACGGGGCCGGGGCCATGGTCCTGCAGGCCGCCGGTGACGCCGGAGCCGGGGCGCCAGGCGGGGTCATCGGCGGCGCGATCGCCTCCGTCGGCGGCGCGAAGGCCCCGGCCATGCAGATCGTCGGGGCGGGTGGCACGCACGCGCCGCTGCACGAGCAGCTCACCGCCCGGCGGGTCATCGACCTCAAGGTCGACGTGATCGAGTCGGGGCGGTACACCCCTTATGTCATCACTGAGGGCATCCAGGCGACGCTGGCCGCGGCCGGCCTCGACGCCGACGCCATCGACTTGTGCGTCATCCCCGAGGGCAACGCGGGCTACATCACCGAAGAACTCACCGAGGCCGGCCTGCTCACGCCCGAGTGGCTGTCCCTGCAGCCGAAGATCTTCGAGAACCTCGCGCTGGTCGGGGCCACCGGCTCGGCGGCGGTGCCGACGGCCATGGACTACGCGTGGACGACCGGCACCGTCCGGCCCGGCGACACGGTCATGCTGCTGGCCATCGAGACCAGCAAGTGGAAGTACGGCGGCATGACCTTCACCTGGACGGCCTCGCCGCTGCACGCGGACAGCGCGGCGGTACCGGCAGCCGCGGGCAGGGCCTAGTGGCCCCGGCACGGCCCGCCGAGAAGACGCTGCAGGCCAACGGGCTGACCCTGAACTATGCCGAGCTGCCCGGCGACGGGCCCACGATCATGATGCTGCACGGGCTGGGGGCGCGCTGGCAGGTCTTCGCGCCCCTGTTCGCCGGCCTGCGCGGTTACGGGCGCCTGTTCGCGCTGGACTTCCGCGGGCACGGCCAGTCGGCGCGAGCCTCCGGTCACTACCGGCTGGCGGACTACTGTGCCGACGCCCGCGCGCTGCTGCGCCAGGCCGGGGCGCCGGCGATCGTATACGGGCACTCGCTGGGCGGCTGGGTTGCGCTGGCCCTGGCCGCCGCTTATCCGGACGACGTCTGCGCCGTCGTGATAGCCGAGTCCGCCATCTATCCCGGGGACATCGACCCCGACCTGGCCGTCTCCTATCTCGCCGACCTGCCGCTCGCGCTGCGGTCGCTGGCCAAGTCGCTGAGTCAGCTCGACCCCGAGGTGATGACCTTCTTCCGCGACGGGCGGCTGACCGAGGACTACGATCCTGCGACGCTGCTGCCGCTGGTGTCCTGCCCCGCGCTGCTGCTGCAGGGCGACAAGGAACGTGACGGGCTGATGACCGATGACGACGTGCGGCGTGCGACGTCCCTGCTGCCGAAGGGCAGCCATGTCTTTTTCCCCGGTCTCGGGCACGGCTTGCACGTGGAGGACCCTAGCCAGGTGCTCGAAGTCGTCCAGTCGTTCATCAAGGAGCACTCGGGCCTATGCACGCTCCGGAGCCATGACGCTCCAAGGAGTTGAACAACCTTCCTCCGGCCCACGGCGCCCTTTTACCTTAAAAGCTCGGTTGGCCTGCGTGCGGTTCGGGCCAACCCGGCAAAAGGCCGATCCCGCAAAAAAGGAAGAAAATCATGAGCGAAAAGAAAGCCGAGGCGCCCTCACGGGCCGCGCTATTCGTGCAGCCAATCGCCACCGGCATCCTGATCGGCACCGCCTTTCTGCTGATCTTCATGTTCGCGTTGCATAAGCCGTCGCCACATGCCGTCCCGGTAGGCGTGGTGGGGCCGTCGAACATCAGCCAGATTGTCCCGGCTAGCGACGGGCTGGCCCTGCGGACGCTGGGCAGCACGGCGCAGGCGAGGCAGGAGATCGAGCACAACACGATCTACGCCGCATATGTGGTGCAGGGCGGTCACTACCAGCTGCTGGCCGCCAGCGCTCACGGCGCTATCGCGTTCCACACGCTGGAAGGCATCTTCACCGGCGTGGCCGCCGCCCACGGCGCCCAGTTGCAGGTGACCGACGTGGTACCAGCCGTGCCGGGCGACCCCAACGGCGTCTCGATCTTTTACCTGATCTTCGCGTTGACGCTGGGTGCCTTCCTGTTCGGTCAGACCAGCTTCGCGGCCGCCCGCTATCTGCCGGTCCGGGTCAAACTGGTTCAGGTGCTGATCTTCTCGGTCGTGCTCGGCGTGATCGGCAGCCTGGTCGCGCGGGTCTGGATCCACGCGATCCCGGGCTCGCTGCCGGCCGAGACCGGCGTGCTCGTGCTGCTGGCCGCTGCCATCGGTACGTTCACGCTGGCCATGACCTCGTTGCTGGCCGATGCCGGGGTCGCCCTCGCCACCATTATCGGCCTGATCCTGGGCACCGGGATCAGCGGCGGCCCGGTGCCGGCCGACTTCCTCCCGTCCGGCTTCGCTTTCTTCTCCTCGGCCCTGCCGCCGGGAGCCACCGTGACGGCGCTGCACGACATCGCCTATTTCAACGCCGGCGATGTCACCAAGCCGCTGATCGTGCTCGTGGCCTGGATCGTGGTGTGCATCGGCATCACCGCGGCGGCGGCCCGCCGCGGGCAGGTGGCGCAGGTCGCCGTCACGGCGCCCGATGTCGGGGTGCCCGCGGTTCCGTAGCGCCCAGGCATCGACCGGGCGCGGCTTCGCCGGGCCGCGGCCCCGCGATCGCGGGGCCGCGGCCCCGTCGCGGTATTACCATCCGGGGCATTTCTATTTTCCGCCATTTCTTGTCCCGGGTAATTACCGATGGCATTGAGTCATCGGCATAAATGGTACAGAGTGGTGTTATCGCGACGACCGCCTCACGATCAGGAGTGAATCACGCATGAGTAACCTAGAAGAGAACAAGGAAGTCACCGCGCGTTTCTACGAAGAGGTCTGGAACAAGGCAAATTTCGGTTTCCTCGACGAGATTTACACCGAGGACTTCCAGCTCAACGCGCTGTGGCAGAACACCTCGCTCGGCGGTTCAGGCACGGCGGCGAAGATGGAGGCCAGGGGCACCATCGAGCGGTGGCTGCACGGCTTCCCCGACATGCACGTCACCGTCGACGAGCAGGTCGCCGAGGGCGACTTCGTGGCCTCGCGCCACGCCGCTACCGGAACCCAGTCGCGGGACTTCATGGGCATCCCCAACACGGGCAAGCGCGGTACCGTCACCGGCATCACGATCAACCGGCTGGTCGGCGGCAAGATCGCCGAGGTCTGGACCTGCTGGGACGCGGTCGGGATGATGATGCAGCTGGGAATCATCCCCTACCCGCCGCGGCAGGGCCCGCCGCCCGAGGACGCCGCCGCGGCCTGGGCGGCCTCGGTGCTGCTGCCCGAGGGCGGCAGCTCCGCTGAGGAGACCAAGGCCGTTGTGCAGCGCTTCTACAAGGAGCTGTGGAGCGACGGCAACTTTGACGTCGCCGACGAGCTGTTCGCCCCCGACTTCATCGGCCACGCGCCGGGCGGCGGGTCCACCCGCGGTCCCGAGGGGGTCAAGAAGCTGGTCGGCGAGTGGCGGGCCGGCGTGCCCGACATGCAGCTGGAGATCCATGCCCAGGTGGCCGAGGGCTCCCGGGTCGCGACCCGGTTCACCGGCCGGGGCACCCATCAGGGGTTCTGGCTCGGGGTTCCGCCCACCGGCAAGGAAGTCAGCCTGTCGGGCATCGCGATCACCCGGGTGGTCGAGGGCAAGGTCGTCTCCGACTGGGGCGAGTTCGACGTCATGGGGCTGCTCCAGCAGCTCGGGGTCATCCAGCGGCCTGGCGCGCCCGCCGCGGCGGCGCACACGTCCTGAGGCCAGCCGTACAGGGACGGTGTCATCGCCATGTCTGCCGTAGAGAAGAAGGCCATCGCGCTGCGCTGCTTCACGGAGCTGTGGGGTGCGGGGAGGCTGAACGTCGCCGACGAGATCGTGGACGCCGGCTACGCGGGTCACGCGCCGGGCGATCGCGACCTGCGCGGCCGGGACCCGCTCAAGGCGCTCGTCCGCAGGTATCACGCCGGCTTCCCCGGCCTCAGGATCTCGGTTCTCGGCCAGCTCAGCGAGCATGACCGGGTGGTGACCGAGTTCACCATGTCCGGCGTCCACACCGGTAAGTGGTTCGGCGTGCCCGCCACCGGCCGGACGATGGAGCTCGGCTGCGTCGCCTTCACCGTCGTCACGGACGGTCTTATCACCGAGCAGTGGTACGAGTGGGAACGACGCAAGCTGCTCGAGCAGCTCGGGCTCGTCCCCATCCTGGCCGGCTAGGGCGACTCCAGTCCCCGAGCAGTTCCGGCCCGGCATAAGGAGATGGACGGAGACGTCAATGGATACAGCCATGTCAGTCCAGGAGCGGCACAAGGAGGTCGTGCTGCGGTTTATGGAGGAGGTGCAGAACTCGCGGGATTACACCAAGATCCCGCTGTTCTGCCAGCCGGATCAGGTCCTCGACCACCCGGAGCTTGGCGGCCCGGTCCGCGGCCTGGAGATCCTCGAGCAGAAGATCGGGGACATGGTCCGCGCCTTTCCCACCATGCGCTTCGACCCAGAAGACGTGATCGCCGAAGGTGACCAGGTGGCCGTCAGGTTCACGCTGACCGGCACTCAGACCGGCCCGCTGGGCCCGGTCAAGCCCAGCGGCAGGCCGATCGTGCAGTCGGGCATGGCGGTTTACGACATGCGCGACGGGAAGATCGCGGAGGTGCGCATCCGCGAGGACCTGCTGCAGATGCTCGACCAGCTCCGCGCGCTCCCGGACAAGCCGCGGCTGCTGTACTGGATCAACAAGACCGGGGCGATCAAGGTGCTGCAGGCGATCGGCAAGATCCCCAAGTAGCCTGCGTCAGACGGTCCGGCTATGACGTCCCGGGCCACCGAATATCCCGGGCTCGGCCGCGTCGATTCCCGAGCAGACCACCCGGCGCGGCCGGATCCGGATTATCTCGCCGCCGGATCCGGCCGGCTCCGGCCCCTGGCCCGCGAGCGCCTCCGCGTTCCCGCGGACCTCGATGCCGCGGAGCCGCAAGGGATTGGCGGACAACATGTCATCGACGACGAATGCCGCCTCAGCGTTGGCCTTCACGTTGGCGTACTTGCGCGAGCCGCCCATATTATGGCCGCCCACATCGATTGTCTGCTCGGCCGCGTTGTAGCTGAACATGACCGGCTTGACCTGCAGTCGCCCCTCAGGCGTCACGGTAGCGAGGCGGCCGAGCTGCTGGCTGGCCAGGTATTCGAGTTCGGCATCCGTGAAAGGCGCAGCTGGCATGAGTTCCTCCTGTTTATTGCTGACATCGGCCGCCTGGCGGTGCGCGACCCATCAAAACCGTAAGTGGCACGCCCGGCATTGAGCACCGGGAAGGACGCGAACAAAGCCTGGCCGCACGTTCAACTGACTGGTTCGGACGGTTGAACCCTTGGCGGTCCGGGCGTCCGCGGGTTAGCTAAGAGGTGACCGTCGGCGCCGGGTCTCGCACGACCCGATGGCGTCGGGCCGCATAACGGGAGAGGAATCTCATGACTGATGGTTTCGTGCTGTCCCGCGGCGCCGGCGAGGCCGCCGGGGGCAACGCGCTGCTGGCCGGTGTCGCGCACGGGGCGGCCGGGTCCACCTTCGAGAGCGTCGTGTCACCCGGCTTCGATGTCGGCGCGCACGTGCATGCCGGCGTCCAGGAGATCTTCTACGTCATCGAGGGCGAACTCGACCTGCTCGCGTTCGAGCCGCGGGTCCGCACCGCGGAAGGCTGGTCCCGGTGGGAGTCCCGTGACGGTCGCCACGTGGTCAGGGCCGGCCCGGGAAGCTTCATGTTCGTCCCGGCCGGCTGCCCGCACGCGTTCAGCAATCCCGGGCCGGCGCCGGCCCGCATGGTTTTCCAGACCATTCCGGCCGGGCACGAGCAATACCTCAGGGAACTCTCCGGCCTGTTTCGTCCCGGCTCCCCGCCCGACGCCGAAGCCGTGGCCGAGCTGCGCCGCCGGCACGACATCGAGCAGCTCACCCCGATGCAGTTCGTGCGGCCTGCTTAAGGCCGGTTCACCAGCCGGGACGTCAGGCGGCCGGGGGAAAGTCCGGGTGATCGAACTTGATGGCGGGCTGGCCGCTGAGCCGCAGGGCCAGCTGAGCGGTGTGCATGCCGGAGACCAGGGCGCGCAGGGAGCCGGTCCCTGGCTGCGTCCAGTGCCCGGACAGCAGCAGGCCGTCCAGCGGGGTGATGTGCGGCGAGCGCTTACCGCCGGTCTGGGTGGGGGTGTTCTCCCACCCGTACGCCGCGCCGAAGCGGTTACGTGAGTGCCGCTCGAGCGCCGGCGGGGTGGCCGTCTCGATGTAGGTGATCGAGTCCCGCAGGCCGGGGTACACCGGCTCGAAGGCATCCAGGACCTGCTCGGTGTAGGCCTTCGCCTCGCCCTTCCAGGGCCGGCCGATGTCGTAGGGAGCAAGCGAGCGGATGATGAGCAGGTGCTCGCCGTCCGGCGCGAGTCCGGGGGAGGCGAGCGTCGGAACGGTGCCGAACATCCCGCCGGGCCTGCCCGCCAGGACGTCCTGCCAGGCCTCGTCGTGGCTGATGTGCATAGCGCGGAAGACCTCGTGCACGGCGCCCATCGCGCGCATGTCGAGGCTGGTCGCGATGAAGATCACCACCGCCGAGGGAGAGGGCTTCATCCGCCGCAGGCGCTTCATGAAGCCGGCCGGCATGTGCTCGTCGCCGATCATGTCGGCGAAGGTAGCCGTGGCGTCGGCGTTGGAGATCACCGTGCCGGCCTGCACCACCTCGCCGCCGGCCAGCTCGACGCCGCTGGCGCGCCCGTTGCTGACGAGGATCCTGGTGACCGGCTCGCCAAGCACGATCTCGCCGCCGGCCCGCTGCGTGCCCGCGGCCAGGGCATTGGCAAGCGACTGGAACCCGCCCTCGGGGTAGAAACATCCCTCCAGGTAGACGGACAGGACGGTCGAGAACGTCACGAAGTCCAGCCGTGACGGCGGCGAGCCCAGGTAGGGCCAGGAGACGCTGACCACCGCCTTGAGCAGCGGGTCGTCGAAGTACTCATCGAGCGCGTCCTGGGTGGTGGCCTTGATGTACTTGAAGAGCACGGGGAAGCGGCGGGCCACGTCGTCCAGGCCGGCCAGACCGACCTGCGGGGGCAGCACGTGCGCCTCGTGGTGCAGGCGGCTGCACAGGCTGAAGAACTCCCGCAGCTTCGCCGCGTGCCGGGGGAACCGCTGGCAGTGCGCCTCGGTGAACTCCGCGAGCCCGAACGGCGTCGAGATCTCGAAGCCGGGGAACACGGCCCGGTAGTTCGACTCCAGCGGCACGAAGCGGCACTGGTCGCGGACGCCGAGCCAGTCAAGCAGCGCCACCGGCAGGGCATGGTCGTGTCCCTGCGGGAACACCGACATCGCCGGATCGAAGGTGTACGGTCCCCGGCTGAAGGCGTGCGCGTAGCCGCCGACGTCGGTGCTCTGCTCGACCACCAGGACCTTTTGCCCGATCCTGGCGAGGCAGGCGGCTGCGCTCAGGCCGCCGATGCCGCCTCCGACGACCACGACGTCGTAGCGGCTTTCCCGCGGCTGCTGTTCCTGGTGACGTGCGGATGCAACGTTAAGGTTCATGACGAATCGTCCCGACTCGAGAGTGTCGCAACATGGATCTATACCTAAGTACCCGACACGCCACCGGTAATTGAAGAGCGATGTTTGATAGTTCCATGGCGCAAGGCCGGACTCTGGCGGCTGTGCTTTTCACCGATATCGTCGGCTCCACGGCGCTGCGCAGCCAGTTGGGCGAGGACGCAGGCGACGACTTGCGCCGCGCCCATGACCGGCTGGTCCGTGACGTGGTCCAGGCGCACGGCGGCACCGTCGTCAAAGGGCTTGGCGACGGTGCCATGGCCGTATTCTGGGGCGCTTCGGAAGCGGTCGAGGCGGCCGTGGCCGTCCAGCGCGGAGTGCTGCAGCTTGGCCACGCCGGTACCGCGCCGGCGCCGATGGAGCTGCGGATCGGCCTGAGCGCAGGCGAGGTGGTGTGGGAGCAGCAGGACTGCTTCGGCACGGCCGTGATCGAGGCCTCCCGGCTGTGCGCCCGCGCGCGGGGCGGCCAGATCCTCGCCGCCGACCTGGTGCGGGTGCTGAGCGGCGGCCGCTTCGTATCCCTGTTCTCGCCGGTCGGCGCGCTGGACCTCAAAGGCCTGGCCAAGCCGCTAGAGACTCTGGAGGTGGCCTGGCGTCCCCGGGCCGAGGAAACAATGCTCGCGCTGCCGACGGCGCTCGAGGTCGCGGACCGGCTGCCGATGGCGGGGCGGCTGACCGAGCGGGCGCTGATCATCCGCGAGTGGAAGCACGCGATCACGGGGGAGCGGCGAGTCCGGGGCGGCCTGGCGCGCTTCGTGCTGCTGTCCGGCGAGCCGGGCGTGGGCAAGACCCGGCTAGCCCGTGAGGTGGCCACCGAGGTGCACCAGGCGGGCGCGGTCGTGCTGTTCGGCCGGTGCGACGAGGAAATGAAGACCCCGTATCACCCGTTCGCCGAAGCGCTCGGTGAGTTCGTCGCCGCCTGTTCCGACGACCAGCTGCGCCGGCTGATCGGCCCGCTCGGCGGCGAGCTGGCCGCGCTGCTGCCCAGCTTGCAGGCTCGCTTGTCCGACCTGGCCGAGCCGATACGGGTCACGCCGGGAACCGAGCGCTACCGGTTGTTCGAGGCCGTGATGGACCTGTTCGCCGCCATGTCGTCCGCGGCGCCCGTGCTGGTCATCCTCGACGACCTGCACTGGGCGGACACGCCGTCGCTGTTGCTGCTGCGGCATCTGCTGCGCTCCAACGAGCCGATGCGGCTGCTGGTGATCGGCACCTACCGGGACACCGACATCGGCCGCGACCACCCGCTGACCCAGCTCCTTCCCGATCTGCGCCGCGAGCGGCGCGGTCAGCGCCTGGCGATGCCGCGGCTGGCCGAGGACGACGTAGCCGCGATGGTCGCGTCGGCGGCCGACCGCGAGCTGGATGCTGACGAGGTGGAGTTCGCCCGCTACCTGCACGCCGAGACGGACGGGCACCCGTTCTGCGTCGAGGAGGTGCTGCTGAACTTCGTCGAGAGCGGGCGGCTGCAGACCGCGGGACGCTGGGTGCTCGATGGCGCCCAGCAGAAACTGGCGATCCCTGAGGGCGTACGTGAGGTGGTCCTGCAGCGAGTGACCCGGCTGCCGGGAATCGTGCACGAGGTGCTGGCGGCCGCGGCCGTGACCGGCCAGGAGTTCGACGTGTCCCTGCTGGCCGAGGTGGTCGCCGGCGGGATCCGGGTGGTGGTCGAGGCGCTGGAGGCCGCGGAACACGCGCGGCTGATCAACCCGGTTCCCGGGCGGGCGAGCCGCTACCAGTTCGCGCACACGCTGATCCGTTCCAGCCTGTACGAGGACATGCCGACCAGCCGGCGGCGGTGGCTGCACCGCGACGTCGGCCTCGCCCTGGAGCGCTGCATGACCACCGAGGACCGGCTGACCGAGCTGGCGATCCACTTCGGCGAGGCCGCGGCAGTAGGGGAGGTGGACCGGGCGGTCGCCTACGCCCGCAAGGCCGGCGACCAGGCGGAGAGCCGGGCGGCGTTCGAGCAGGCCGCCGCCAGCTACGCGCAGGCCATGGACGCCCTCGGGCTTTCCGGCCGCCCCGATCCGGTGCTGGCCTGTGATCTCAAGCTGGCCCGGGCCAGAGCCCTGTCGCACACCGCCGGCGAGGAGTTCCAGCTGGCCGCGTTCGACGCGGCCGATGCCGCACGAGCGCTCGGCGACACCCCGCGGCTCACCGAGGCGGCGTTGCGCCTGGTGCACTTCGGGCCGGCCAGCCCTGCCCGCGACGGCCGGGAGATCTCGCTGTTCGAGGAGGTGCTTGACCGGCTGGGCCAGGCCGACAGCCCGGCCCGGGCGCGGCTGCTCGCCGCCCTGGGGGTGGCCCAGCCGGTCACCGAGACGCAGCGGGCCGCGGGCCTCAGCCGTCAAGCTGTCGACATGGCCAGGCGGATCGGCGATCCGCTGGTCCTGGCGCGGGTCCTGGCCGGTCATCACGCGGTCATCCGCGGCCCGGACGCCGACGAGGAGCGGCTGGCGATCGCCCGGGAGATGGTGACCCTGGGCGAGCAGCTGCGCGACCCGGAAGCCACGTTCGCGGGCCACATCGCCTGCTACGTCAGCCTGGTCGCGGCCAGCGACGTAGCAGGCGCCGACGCCGCCGCCGACGCCGCCGACCGGCTGGCCCGTCAGCTGCGCCGCCCGCTGTTCACCTTCCACGTGCTGCGGATAAGGGCCGCGCAGGCCATGCTGGCCGGGCGAATCGCCGAAGGCGAGCACCTGGCGGCGGCGATGAGGCAGCGGGGCAGGGAAACCACCATCCCCGGCGCGCTCCTCGACGTGATGTACGCCGGGTTGCAGTTCCTGGCCTGCGAGCCGCGAGACCGGCTGGCCGAGCTGGAGCCGGCCATCTCGCGTCTGGCCGACGCGCAGCCCGAGTGGACGCTGCTGCAGGCCGCCCAGGCCCACATCCGATGCGCGGCAGGCCGCCCCGAACTCGCTCGCCCGCTGCTCGCCCGCCTGGTCGCCGACGGCTTCCGCGGCGTGCCGCGCGATGACATGTGGCTGGAGACGGTGATCCACATGGCCGCGGTCGCCGCGGAAGTGCGGGACACGCAGGCCGCGGCCGCGATCTACGACCTGCTCGGTCCCTACTCCGGCCGCAACGCCTGCACCGGCATGGGGTCGTTCGGTCCGGTGGACCGGATCCTCGCGGTGCTGGCCACCACGGCCGGGCGTTACGACCAGGCCGAGCGGCATTACGCGGCGGCGGTCGAGCTCAGCGAACGGCTGCGGGCGCCCGGCTGGGCCACCTACGTGCGCTGCAGCTGGGCTAGGACGCTGCGGATCCGGGGCCGGGACGCCGACCTGGCGCGCAGCCGGGAGCTGGCCGTACGGGCCCTGGCGGACGCCCAGGTCCTGGCCTGGAACGACCTCGCCGACCAACTGCGGGTCCTAACCGGGCAGTAGGAGGCGCCGACGGCCAGGCCGCGCCGGACCACTGGCGCGACCACGGGCCGCGAAACGCCAGCGGCCCCGCCGCGCACCTGGCGCGACGGGGCCGCGGACGACCCGGCTGGGGTACTCAGCCGACCGGCTGCGTCGGCGACGGCTCGGTCGGCGCCGGCTCGGTCGGCGCCGGCGTCGGCGGCGACGGCACGGCCGGTTCGTTGGTCCCGCCCAGGCGCCGCCTGGCCGTCTCGCGGCGGCCGGTCGCCGGCAGGTGGTTCAGCACCGTGCCGAGACCGAACGCCGGCATGTTGTCGTAGATGGCCTCGTACTTGGCCGGCTCCACGAGGTAGCTCTCGTGCCAGATGCCGAACGTTCCGTCGTTGCCGACCATCTGGTTGTAGCGGCGCCACACCGGCACGTGCATTTCGGCCTGCGAGCGGGCAAACCGTTCCAGGTCTTCCCATGACCGCCAGTACTGGATCATGCCGATGCCACGGGGGTAGACGATCTGCTGGCCGCCCAGGTAGCCCTTCTCCTGGTATTTGCGCAGATCGAGGAGCATGCGGACAAAGGAAATCGCACCGAAAGTCCATTTCCGGAGCGAAAGGAACCGATTGATGCGCATGCCGATGATGAACACGACAAAAGGCTCATCGGTCTGAGCCGCGTAGCGGCCCTTGAATGTTTTGGCCAACGGGGACACCTCCAGGGATCACGTCTCGGTCCGTCCCTGTCAGGTGCGCATATCGCCGGGCTGCTGGCAAGGCTTTCGATGTGTGTCACGGCCCGGCTAGCCGGGCTTTCGCGTATTCCGAGCCGGGTCCGCAGCAGGGGCTTTGCCGCACCGCGCGGCAGATTTCCAGGTCAACTGTGGTCGCCGCGGCGGACCCGGACGCATACTCCTGAATAGGCACGTTCAACCGTCCGTATCGCCCGGTTGAACATACCGGCGGTCAGTGCGTTTTCCGGGTTAGCTTGGTCCTGATCGTCAGTGCGGCCGCGTTGTCGTGGCACCGATCGCATATCGCGAAAGGGATATTTCCGATGGCCATCGAATTCACCGCGATGGAAATTTTCCATCATGCCCTGCGCCGGGATCTCGCCGCTCTCGAAGCTGACTTCGACCGCGACCGCTGGCGCAACTTCCGCTTCCAGCTGCACTTCCATCACACCAGTGAGGACCTGCTGCTGTGGCCGGTGGTGCGGGCCAAGATCACCGACCCGGCCGACCAGGAACTGCTCGACACGATGGAAGCCGAGCACGCGCAGATCGAGCCGCTGCTGGCCGCGGTGGAGGAGGAACTGACCGCCGGCCAGGCCAGGCCAGCCCGCTTCGCGGCGCTGGTGGCCGCGGTGACCGGTCATCTCACCCACGAGGAGCAGGCCGCGCTGCCGATGATGGACCGGCTGATCACCCAGCAGGAGTGGAACGGCTTCGTGGACGGGACCAGGAAGCTGGATGGTGACCTGGCTCAGAACCCGGCGTTCTTCCTCCCCTGGCTGATCGGCGGCGCCCCGGACGAACTGCGCCGCCGCGTGCTGGCCAACCTGCCGCCGCCCGTCCTGGCCATGGCGGGCCTCGCCTAGCTGATGCCCTCGGTCCCGCGGAACTGAAAGTAGCGCTCTCGATATGGATAAGAAGTGGTGGACCCTCCTGGCCGTGGTCCTGAGCACCTTCATGCTGCTGCTCGACACCACGATCGTGAACACCGCCCTGCCGAGCATCCAGCGGGATTTCCATGGCTCGCTGGCCAGCCTGCAATGGGTCATCGACGCCTATGCGCTCGTGCTCGCGGCTGCGCTGCTGGTCGGCGGCTCACTCGCGGACCGGTTCGGCCGACGGCTGCTGTTCGCGATCGGGAACGCGATCTTCACGGTCGGGTCGCTGCTGTGCGGCCTGGCCACCGGCTCGCTGTTCCTCATCCTGGCCAGGGGCCTGCAGGGCGTTGGCGGCGCGATCATGCTCGCCACCTCACTCGCCCTGCTCAACCACGCGTTCCGCGGCAAGGACAGAGGCACCGCGTTCGCCGTCTACGGCGCGGTGACCGGGATCGCCGTGGCCATCGGCCCGCTGGCCGGCGGCCTGATCACCACGGACATCTCCTGGCCCTGGATCTTCTTCATCAACGTCCCGATCGGGGTAGCCGCCACCGTGATCACGCTCGCCAGGGTGAGCGATTCACGTAACCCGGCCGCGGTCCGCGTCGACCTGCCCGGCTTCGGTACGTTCGCCGGCGGCCTGGCCGCGCTGGTCTACGGCCTGATCGAAAGCGCCGACGGCTGGAACCAGACCCGGGTGGTGGTGAGCCTGATCCTGGCAGGCGTGCTGCTCGCCGCGTTCGTGGTCATCGAATTCTCCCAGCCGCGGCCGATGCTCGACCTGTCGCTTTTCCGCAAGCCGACGTTCACCGGCGGGCTCATCGCCGCCTTCGCCCTGGCCGGCTCGATGTTCGCGCTCATTACGTACATCATCTTGTACCTGCAGAACCTGCTCGGCTACAACGCGCTCGACTCCGGGCTGCGGACCACGTCGATAACACTGGCCGTGCTCGTGACGTCCACCATCGCCGGCCGGCTCACCACGGTCGTCCCGGCCAAGTTCATGATCGGTGCCGGATTCGTATGCATCGGCGCCGGGCTGCTGCTGATGCGCGGGCTGACCGCCACTTCCGTGTGGACTCACCTCATCCCCGGCATGATCCTCAGCGGCATCGGCGCCGGCCTGGTCACCGTGCCGCTCGCGGCGACCGCGGTGGGCGTGGTCGAGCCGGCCAGGGGCGGGATGGCCTCCGGTATCAACTCCACCTTCCGCCAGGTGGGCCTGGCCACCGGCATCGCACTGTACGGCTCGCTGTTCGCCAGCCAGCTGCGGCACGGGGTGACCGAGGCACTGCTGCGGACCGCGTACGCCCCCCGGGCCGCGCAGCTCGCCGCCGCCCTCCAGCCCGGGCAGCGGACCGGTTCCGTCCCGGCCGTGGTGTCCGGCGCGGTCCGTGCCGGGTTCACCAGCGCAGAAAACGAGATCATGCTGGTCGGCGCGGCCGTCGCGCTGGCCGCGGCGGTCACGTCACTTGTTCTCATCCGGGCACGCGACTTCGTTCCCATGCCGGTCCCGGTGCCGGCCGGGACCCAGCAGCCGGCGGTCATGACCGCACCCATGGATCAGTAGGGACAACAGGTATGGAAGACACGCTTGACACAGCCGTCGCTACGGTGGCCGGCCCGGTTACCGTCGAAGTCGAGCTGCGGGTCAACGGGCAGGTTCGCAGGCTCCAGCTGGACTCCAGGACGACGCTGCTCGACACGCTGCGGGAACGGCTTGGCCTGACCGGGACGAAGAAGGGCTGCGACCGCGGGCAGTGCGGCGCCTGCACGGTGCACGTCGGCGACCGCCTGGCCTTGTCCTGCCTCACCCTGGCCGCTCGCGTATCCGGGCAGGCGGTCACCACGATCGAGGGCCTGGCCGAGGACGGCCAGCTGCATCCGGTGCAGCAGGCTCTTCTCGACCAGGACGGCCTGCAGTGCGGATTCTGCACGCCGGGGCAGGCCATGGCGGCGACGCGGCTGATCGCGGCCGGCCATGCCGGGTCGGAGGAGAAGATCAGGGACCACATGTCGGGCAACCTGTGCCGCTGCGGCGCGTACTCGTACATCGTGGCGGCCGTCAAGGCTGCCGCTGCCGAGCTGGACCCGGAGGGCCAGGCCCGATGAAGCCTTTCACGCTGACCGCTCCCCTCGACGTGCCCGACGCCCTGGACCAGTTCCGGGCCGGATCGGCCTACCTAGCCGGCGGCACCACCCTGGTCGACCTCATGAAGCTGGAAGTGCTGACGCCTGGGCACGTGCTCGACATCAGCCTGCTGCCGATGCATGGCATCCGCCCCGAGGACGGCGGCGTGTACATCGGCGCGCTGGAGCGGATGAGCGACGTCGCCGAGCACGAGCTGATCACGGCGGCCTACCCGGTGCTCAGCCAGGCGCTCACGGCGAGCGCGTCGCCCCAGCTGCGGGACATGGCCACGATCGGCGGCAACCTGCTGCAGCGCACGCGCTGCGGTTACTTCCGCGACCCGGCCGTGGCCTGCAACAAGCGGGTGCCCGGTTCCGGCTGTCCGGCGATCGAGGGCGCCAACCGGATGCACGCCATCCTGGGCACCAGCGACGCCTGCGTCGCGACCCATCCGAGCGACCTGGCGGTGGCCCTGGTGGCGCTGGACGCCTCGGTGGAGCTGATCGGCGACGGCGGGCCCCGCCGCGTTCCGCTGGCCGGCTTTTACCGGCTCCCGGGCGCCGAGCCGCACCTGGAGACCGACCTGCGCGCCGGTGAGCTGGTCGCCGGGGTGGCGATTCCGGCGCTGCCCGCGGCGCGCAGATCGGTCTACGTCAAGGTTCGCGACCGGCAGTCGTACGAGTTCGCGCTGACCTCGGCGGCCGTCGCCGTGGCGGTCAGCGACGGCGTCATCGCCGAGGCCCGGGTGGCCGCGGGCGGAGTGGGCACCCGCCCGTGGCGGTTGCCCGCGGTCGAGCGGGCGCTGGCCGGCGCGCCGATGCGGCAGGAGGCGTTCGAGGCCGCCGTGGCCCACGCCGCCGACGGGGCCCGGCCCCTGTCGCAGAACGGCTTCAAGGCGGCCCTGCTGCGCCGCACCATCATCCGAGCCCTGATGACCCTGGCGGCGTGACCATGAGCACCGTATTCCCCAGCCAGCCGCGCCACCGGATCGACGGCCGCCTCAAGGTCACCGGCGCCGCGAGGTTCGCGGCCGACCACACCATGGACGGGCTCGTCTTCGGCTATCTGGGGACCGCCACGATCGGCTCCGGCGCCATCGACACCATGGACGTGCGGGCGGCCCTGGCCGCGCCGGGCGTCCTGGCCGTCTACACGCCCGACAACCCGCTGTCGATGCAGCCGCCCAGGATGCCCATCATCGCCGTCATCGGCGAGGGGCGCCGTCCCCTTTCCGACCGCGAGGTGAGCTACTACGGGCAGATCATCGCCATGGTGGTGGCCGAGTCATTCGAGCAGGCCCGTGACGCCGCCGCCCTTATCGAGGTGACGTACCTGCCGCAGCCGCCGCGGTCCTCGTTCCGGCATGCCGTCCCGCACGCGGTCCTCCCGCCGCCGCCGTTCGGGCAGCCGACCGAGGTCCTCGCCGAGGGCGTGGCCAGCATCGACGAGGCGCTCAGCGCCAGCGAAGTCACGTTCTCGGCCCGCTACACCCAGCCCGGCGAGCAGCACAACGCGCTGGAGCCGCACGGGGCGGTGGCCGAGTGGGACGGCGACCGGCTGACGATCTACAGCGCCACCCAGGGCCCGGCCATGCACGCGCTGGAGATCTCCGAGGCTTTCGGCGTGCCGGCGGGCCAGGTACACGTGATCAACCCGCATGTCGGCGGAGGCTTCGGCGGCAAGGCCACCACCTGGGCGCCGACCCTGCTGGCCGCGGCCGCGGCGCGCGCTCTCGGCCGCCCGGTGAAGGTCACGGCCACCCGTGAGCAGCTGTTCACCGTGACCGGGCACCGGTCGCCCGTGCACCAGGAGCTTTCCCTGGGCGCACGCCGTGACGGGACGCTCACCGCGCTCAGGCACGAAGCCGTCTCGGAACTCGTCAGGGAGGACCCGTCTAGCGCCTCCCTGTTGTTCTACCGGGTGCCGAACCTCAGCGCGCGACTGAAGGTCCTGCGGCTGAACGTGCCGAAGGCGACGATCATGCGGGCGCCGGGTTACTCGCCGGGTTCCTTCGCCCTCGAATGCGCGATGGACGAGCTGGCCGTCCAGCTCGGCATGGATCCGGTCGAGCTGCGGATGAGGAACTATCTCACTGCCGCCCCCGACACCGGCCTGCCTTACTCGAGCAAGCACCTGGACGAGTGCTACCGCGTCGGCGCCGAACGGTTCGGCTGGGCGCCCCGCCCCGCCGCGCCTCGCTCGACGCTGGACGGTGACTGGCTGGTGGGAACCGGCATGGCTACGGGCGTGCTGCCCGCCGAGCGGTCGCTAGCCGCCGCCCGGGTGCGGTTCCGGCCGGACGGCATCGCCCAGGTGGCCACGGCGCAGGCCGATCTGGGCACGGGCGCGTGGACGATGCTGGCCACGCTCGGCTCCAGGGAACTCGGCATCCCTGTCGACCAGGTCGATCCCGTCCTTGGTGACTCCTGGCTGCCGAGCAACCCGGCTGACCCGCCCTCGCTGATGGCGGCGGTCCTGTCGTCGACCACGGCCACCATCGCCTCCGCTGTGGCCGGCGCCGCCCGGGCGGCCATCGCCGAGCTGACCGGCCACGCGGTGCGGCACCCGGACTCGCCGTTCCACGGCCTGGACGCCGCCGAGGTCCGCTACGATCACGGCGAGCTGACCGGCGGCGGGCGCACGGTCGCCTTCGGGGACCTGCTGGCGATGACGCAGGCGGACGGGATCGAGGCCGTCCACGTCGAGGGGCGGCAGCAGCCGAAGTACGCGTTCGCTTCCTGGGCCGCTTACTTCTGCGAGGTCCGGGTCAACCGCTGGACCGGCGAGCCGCGCCTGTCCCGGATGACCGCGGTGGTCGACGCGGGCACGATCGTGAACGAGCGCGCCGCGCGCAACCAGATCGCGGGCGGCCTGGTCATGGGCCTCGGCCAGGCACTGCTCGAGGAAGTGAACCTTGAGCCGTCCACCGGGCGGATCGCCAACGCCAACCTCGCCGACTACCTGGTCCCGGTCAGCGCCGACATCCCGGAACCGGACGTGGTGTTCCTCGGCCACCCCGACACCAACTTCACCGAGGCCGGGGTCCGCGGCATCGGCGAGCTCGGCTGCGTCGGGTCCGCGGCCGCCATCGCCAACGCCGTCTACCACGCCACCGGAAAGCGCATCCGCGACCTGCCGATCACCGCGGAGAAACTGTTCGAGTGACGCCGCTCCCTTTCGCGGGTTGTGCAGAGTCATTCATCGCGGCATTTCCTGATCCCGTCCCCGGGATTCGCTAGCCGCCTGGGTATCAATCTGCCGCTGCACAATTCAGAGCGCCTGGTAGCGGCCGGCGAAGAAGATCAATGGGGACCGGATAGCCTGCCCGGTGCCAAGCGCGAGTACTTCGCCAATGAAAATCACGTGATCGCCGGCCTCGTACTCCGCGACAAGCGAGCAGTCAAGATAAGCCGCCGCCCCGTTGATAATCGGCGCGCCTGTCACCCGCCGGCGGTGCGGAACGTCAGCGAATGCCGCCCGGCCCTCCGGGCGGCGGCGCGAGGCGAAGAAGTGCGAGATCGCCTCCTGCTCGGCGGCGAGCACGTTCACCGCGAAGTGGCCGCTGGCGGAGATGATCGCCGCGCCCTGCCCGTCGCTCATCGCGCAGACGAGCACCAGCGGCGGGTCGAGGGAGACGCCGGTGAAGGAGTTGGCGGTCATGCCGTAGGGCCCGCCGGCGCCGCTGGTGGTGATCACCGTGACGCCCGTGGCATACATTCCGAGCGCGTCCCGCAGGTCCTGCCTGCTGAACGGCGCCTCGATCCGGTCTGCGGCGGTGGCCGCGCTGGTGCGCGCCGTCTGGCTCATCCGGCGCTCCGGGGCGACGCCGTGACGCGAGGCCCGCGCTCGCCGTAATCCCAGCTGAGGCCGAGGGACTGCGCGATCAGCGACCGGAATATGTCGTCATCCATGGTCAGCAGGGACACGTTCGTGAGGGCCCGCACCGTGGCGGTCCTCGGCATGTCGCGCAGTATCGCCACCTCGCCGAAGAACTGCCCTGGCCCCAGGGTGGCCAGCACCTGCTCCGAGCCGCCGTCCTCGCGCACCACTTCCACCTGCCCGGCGCTGATGATGAAGAACTTGCTGGCCGGGCCCCCCTGGCGCACGATCACCTTCCCGGCTGGGACGGAGATCTGCCCGAGGCGGGTCGCGATCGTGGCCGCCTGGTCCTTTGCCTGGTGCCCGGCCCGGTGATCCAGCGGGACTCCGAGGGCGCTGTACGCCAGGTCGCGGACGAAGGTGGCGGCCAGGCCGCCTCCGGCGCCGCTGCTCACGAAGGCGAGCTCGGCCGGGCGAATCCTCAGGAACACCAGGTCCCGGAGCGGATCGGGGAGCAGGCCGGGGAACTTCTCCGCGAACAGCCCGTACGCGCGCCGGCTCTCCGCTAGGTCGACCACGATCCCGGCCCGGCCGGTGGCCTGCACTCCCCGGGCCGGCGGGTACTCGCCGATGGTCAGCGATACCGCGGGGTTCGCATAGATATTCCGGGTGGTCATATTGTCCGGGTGAGTCCCGACATAGAACGTCACCCCGTCGTTCACGTAACAGAACATTGCCGCATGCGGTGAACCCCACCCGCTCATAGTGGCCAGCGTCAAAATTCGGCCGGCGGTGAGGTAATTAGCTGCATCGCAAGAGAGGCTGCAGGCATGTCCGCCCGGTGGGCAGTTTTCCATATGAAGCTCCACTGCTCGAACATCTTGGGTCATTTCAGGGTAAGCCGTAATGTTTCTTGCGAAGGGTATTCATGTCCTTTGTTTAGCGGTTACCTACGGCCGGTGAACGAGGAGGTATTGCGTGGACGCAACGATGGTGGAGCTGGCCTGTCAGGCCCAAGACGCTTTCGCCGCGGAGGAATTCAAGGAGAGTTACCGCCTCGCTCTCCAGGGTCTGATCGACCATCCGGACGATCCAGGTCTGCTAGCTGTCGCGGGCCGCGCGGCGCTGGAACTTGGCCTCGAGGAGGCCAGAACGTACCTGGGAAGGCTCGTGAAACAGACTCCGGACGATGCCACTGCATGGCGGGATCTGGGCATGGCCCGGCTGAACTCGGCCGACCTGGCCGGCGCCGAGCAAGCGCTCCGCACGTCTATCCAGCTCGATCCCGCCGAGCCGGGAACCAGGGCCAGCCTCGGGCACGTGGCCTACCTGGGCGGCGCGCTCGACGAGGCGGACCGGCAGCTTTCCGAGGCGGCCAGGCTGGTGCCGTGGGACCCGAGCCCGCTGCGCAGCCTGACCGAGATGCGGCGGCTCGAGGGCCGCACGCAGGCGGCGATCACGGCCGCCGAGGAACTCCTCAGGCGGGCGCCGAAGGACATCGCCGGGACGATCACCCTGGCGGAGCTGGACCTGACGGTCGGCAACTACGACAACGCGCTCGCCGGCTACCGCCGGCTCTGCGAGGTGGACACGGAAATGGGACATGCCGGTCACATCATCCACGGCATGATCGAGGTCGAGATTCGCCGCGAACGATGGCGGCGCGCGCTGGACCACGCCATCATGGCGACCGCGATTGACCGGCACCGGCTCACCACGGATCTGCTCGCGTTCGTGACCGGGCAGCTGTTCGGCCGCGGAGATCACCCGGCTCCGCCCCTCTCCGAGATCGAGACCAGGCTGGCCGCCCGCCGGGCGGAGCACCGCAGGCTACACGCAGAACTGTTCGGCTGGGGAGCATGAGATGAGCCAGGATCTGACGACTGCCGCGGTCAGCACAGCCGCCGTGACCAAGACGGCCGCCCCGGCCAGTGCGGGCGCCGCGATCAAGACGAGCGCAGCCGCCGCGCAGTGGACCAAGTGCCCTTCGTGCGACGCCTTCCTCTACGTCAAGCGGCTGGAGCGCAACCTGAGGGTCTGCCCGGAGTGCGGCTACCATTTCCGCCTGTCCGCCGCGACCCGGCTGGCTCAGCTCCTCGATGACGGCGTGCTTGATGAGCTCGGCGAGGACATCGAGCCGTACGACGTGCTCGGCTTCGTGGACTCCAAGCCGTACACCGACCGCCTGGCGCAGGCCCGGCGCAAGACGGGCCGCCGTGACGCCGCCAGTTACGGCCGCGGCACGATCGGCGGGTTCCCGGTGGTGGTCGCGGCCATGGACTTCGGGTTCATGGGCGGCAGCATGGGCGGCGCCGTCGGCGAGATCATCACCCGGAGCGCGGAGGAGGCCCTGCAGACCCGGACGCC